>Ga0326728_10016328_pt1 | contig 15178 bp, 12 predicted proteins | sample MB3enrmetagenome_FD_207602 | JGI IMG/M metagenome (GOLD analysis project Ga0326728, IMG submission 207602) | Lab enriched peat soil microbial communities from McLean, Ithaca, NY, United States - MB31MN | ecosystem: Environmental > Terrestrial > Soil > Wetlands > Peat | place: USA: New York...
AGCGGCGTGAGCACCGAGGCCAAGGATGAGAACGGCGATACCGCGCTGATCCGCGCTGCCAAAGCCAATCTGCCCGCGATGATCAAGCTGCTGCTCGCCAAAGGCGCCAAAATCGAAGGCAAAGATGGCGATGGCGCGACGGCCCTGATCGACGCGGCAGCCGGCGGCGATGCGGACGCGGTGCAGGCGTTACTGGATGCGGGCGCCAACCTGGAGGCCGAGGCCGACAAGTACCCCAACGAAGGCGCGACTGCGCTGATGGAGGCTACCGCGCACGGCAAAACCGATGTGATGAAGCTGCTGCTCGCCAAGGGAGCCAACATTGAAGCCACCGACGCGCAAGGTTGGACCGCATTGCTCTGGGCCGCGGACGTGGGCCAAGCCGATGCGATTCAGCTGCTGCTCTCGAGTGGCGCCAACATCAATGCCAAGGGCAAGGACGGCAACACGGCGCTGCATTGGGCGATCGTCGAGGTGCACCCCGCTGCGGCGAAGGTGCTTCAGGATCACGGCGCGCAGTAGACCGGCGCTCGCACCTGCGCATCACCCGGCCGCGATGGAGAAGGATGCGTTGCTCGCGCCGGCGGGCAGCAAGGCTACTTCAGGTTCTTAACTGTGAAGCCTTCGGGAACGTTCACCTCGAACTGGCTGGCGGGAAGATCAACATTCTCTTCTACCCTTTCAACACTCAGCACGATCTGGATTCCCTCCCGCGGGCGCTTGATGGTCACCTTGGAGGGATATTTCCCGGCGCTGAACATCGCGTAGTTGCTGTAAGTGATCTGGGTCTCAATGTTCCCGGCGGTGTCGTAGACATCCTGGTTATATGGCAGCATGTCGTCACGATGAAACGTGATCACCCGCAGCGCCAGTTTTTCGGGGCCTGTCTTCGGCTGCATCACGCTCAGGACGTATTCCGGTTCATCGTACAGATGCTTTTTGGCCGCGTCTTCAATCGTCTCGGAATCGAGGACCACCATGTACTCGTTGTCGGGGTCGAGCCTGCGCACTGCAAGCGCATCGAGAAAGAAGTCGGGGCGAAGATTCATCAGGGGGTCCGGCGATTTCTCCGTCACCGTGTTCGAGCCCTCGATCGCCGTGTTCCTTGACGGGACGACAAGCGTGAAGCGATTGCCATCGCTGGCCATGTCGAAGATCTTTACGCCAAAGTACGTTCCCATCACGCGCAGCATTTTGGGTTTGCGCATCAGAATGTATCCCCGGCAGGAAGGAAAGTCCTTTGCCAGCCCTTGCGCGGAATTCAATTCGGTGGCGTAAATCTCTACGGTGGCCGTCAAAGTATTCAACGCGTCCCAGTGCTGATCGATCTGCTTGACCAGTTCCTGAGGTGTGGCTGTTTGCACAATGGCCGGCGCCTTGGGAACGGGGAGACGACGACTGGTGGGGATGAAGTAAGAGCACCCGGAGAGCAGAAGCGGCAGAGCCAGAGATGCGGCGAGAACAAGAATGGAGCGAGCCCTCATCGTTCACCCGCCTTCTTCAGCGCGTGCCGGTAGCCAGCGACATTGCGGTTGTGTTCATCCAGAGTTTCAGCGAAGAGCGAATGGCCCTGTGCGTTGGTTCCCGCGGCTACAAAGTAGAAGTAATTTGTTTTGGGCGGATCCATGGCCGCGCGCAACGAAGGAATGCCCGGATTGGCGACGGGGCCCGGCGGCAGACCGGCATGCAGATACGTGTTGTAAGGGGTGTCGCGGGTCAAATCGCTCTGGTAGATCGCGCCCCGCCAGCGGCCTGCGAGTTCCAGTCCGTAGATCACTGCGAGGTCCGTGCGCAGCGGCATGTTTTTGGCGAGCCGGTTCGCAAACACGCTGGCCACCAGGGGACGCTCCGCATCCACCGCCGTTTCGCGCTCCACCAGCGACGCGATTGTCACCACCTCATGCACGTTTTCCTTCAATCCCAGTTGCGCGGCCACCGCGCGAAATCGCTTCACCATCGCGGCAACCATCTGCGCCGCGGTGACGTTTGGTGAAAAACGGTAGGTGTCCGGAAACAGGTAGCCCTCCAGGCTCACCGCCCCGGGATCAAGATCGGCCACAAGGTTCCTCTGGCTCACCGCCGCATCCAGAAAATCCTGGCGCGTGCCCAAACCTGCCTGTTCCACGCGCGCAGCGATATCGAAAATGTTTGCGCCTTCCGGCACCGTGCACGATTTGGTAAATACGTCGCCGCGCGCGATCCGCGCAAAAACCTCGGTGACCGGCGCCGGGTGATCGAAGCGATACACGCCGGCGTGGAGCGTTCCGTGCCGGAACCAGCGCACCAGATCGAAGGCGTATCGGCTGCGAACCAGGCCCGCCGCTTCCAGTTGGCGTCCAATACGTATGGCCGAGGAGCCGGGCGCGACATTGACGAATGTCTCCGTTTCCGGCCCATAGGGCGCAAGCAGCAACCACCCCGCCGCCCCTGCCCCAAGCGCTGCAACCAGCATAATCCCCAGCAAGATGCCTGCCGCGCCGGAACGTTTCTTATTCACGCTTTTCCGTCTGCGCGTTGCCATCCTGCTGTTGTGGACCCTTCTCCAGAAAATAAGGACACGAAAAACGTTCCTGGGATTCCCTATTCTTCGATTGTACCGGGCAAAGACACTTGCCGGTTCGGGCGAAAACCGCCTCAAGGCAGAAGGTGACTCAAAGACGTAAGCTGAATGCGAGGAGCAGCATAGTGGAATCCGGGGCCCATCCGCGCTATCTCGGCATCGATGTCGGCAGCCGCCGCATCGGCGTGGCCGTGTCGGACGAGTTGGGGCTGACGGCGCAGCCTGTGCTGACACTGGAGCGAGGCAGCAGCCGACGCCCCAGCCGAAGAGACAACCTGCGCTCGCTGGCGCGGCTCTGCCGCCGTTTCGCCGTGGCGGGAATTGTGGTCGGCAACCCGTTGCATTTGTCGGGCGAAGCAGGCGCGTGCGCGGCCAAGACCCAGTCCTTTGCCGCCGAGCTGGGTGAGTTGACCGGCCTGCCCATTCACATGTGGGACGAGCGGCTGACCACGCGCGAGGCACACGAGATCCTGTACGAGGCCGGCCACGAGCGGCAAAAGCATCGGAAGGTCGTCGATCAGGTGGCGGCGACGCTGATTCTGCAATCGTTTCTTGACGAGAAGCGCAGCCTCTAGCTCCTAGCTCCTAGCTTCTAGCTGATCGCTGCCAGCCAAAAGTGAGCTGGGAGATTCGGAAACTCGATGATCGCTGCTTGAATTCGAACCCGCGCAACGTGGCAGGCCAGATGCTCGGGCTGGGAGCTAGAGGCTAGAAGCTAGGAGCCGCTCTTTCCCCTGCCTTATAATGAAGAGTCAGGTACGCTTATCTCGCGCGGCTGGAGCAGTCCCCTCCCCGCTACCGGACCACGGATGCCCGAGCACATCAAAAAACAGCTCATCGATGAGATCAAGCAGCTCGAGTACGAGCTTTCCCACGAGCTTCCGGCCGAGATCAAGAAGGCCAGAGCAATGGGCGATCTTTCGGAGAACGCCGAGTATCACATGGCCAAGCAGCGGCAGGAGTTCGTCAACGCCCGGCTGGGCCAGCTGAAGAAGCGCATGGGCGAGCTTTCGCTGGTCAACCTGACGAACATTCCCAGGGACAAGGCCGGATTTGGATCGACGGTGGTGGTCTACGACTCGACCAAGGACGAGGAACTCGTCTATCGCCTGGTGACCAGCGAAGAGGCCGACGTCTCCAAGGGTCTGATTTCTACCACTTCACCCATAGGCCGCGGGATTGTGGGCAAGCGGGTCGGCGATGTGGCCACCATCGTGACGCCCAACGGCAGGCGCCAGCTGGAAATCCTTAAGTTGACAACGATCCACGACGATGCCGGCGAAGAAGCAGGCAATGCCGCCGCCGGCGCAGCGCAGTAGCAAGGAAGATCGGGAATGACCTGGACAAGCGCCTTTGGCCGTGCCTGCGGATGGCTCCTTGACCGTATCGTGCATGGGTTGGCGCTCACGCGCATCTCTCCCAATGTCCTCACCTTCCTCGGCCTAGTCATCAACATCGCCGCTGCATTCCTTTTTGGCCACGCTAACGCTTCCAATGGCGACCGCATGTTCTTTTTCGCGGGACTGGTCATCTTCGGCGCCGGTATCTTCGACATGGTGGACGGCCGCGTGGCGCGGCGCATCAACAAGGTGACGGTCTTCGGCTCGTTCTTCGACTCGGTGATCGACCGCTACTCCGACGTGGTTCTGTTCTTTGGCCTGCTGGTTTATTACGGCCGCATCAACCGCTTCCGCTACGTGGTGCTGGTGGCGTTCGTCATGATCACCTCGCTAATGGTCAGCTACACGCGTGCCCGCGCTGAGGCGCTGATCGGCCAGTGCAAGGTGGGCTTCATGGAGCGTCCGGAGCGCATCGTGCTCATCCTGCTGGGCGCGCTGTTTAACCATTGGGGCGTGATGGCTCCTGTGCTGTGGCTGCTGGCGGTTCTCTCCACCGTCACCGTTGTTCACCGCATCATCTATACCTACCAGCACACCAAGCATCTGGCGCCGCTGAGCTGAAAAGGCAGCTTCTAGCCGCTAGCATCTAGCCTCCAGCAGGGTAGTGTCAGAGCCGAATCCCCTGATTCAACGATCAGGGCGTTTTTAACCTGCTTCTGACGCGCTGTGTCGAAACAGAGGATGTGTTTCGCAAACGGGAGCAAGCGGCCAGAAACTAAAAGCTGCTTTTTTGCATCTCATTGGCATGAGCACAGAAAAAGCGACATTCGGAGCGGGGTGTTTTTGGGGTGTGGAGGCGGCGTTTGCGGCCATCCCTGGCGTGACGGCGACGGCCGTGGGATATGAGGGCGGAGCGCTCGACCGGCCTACCTACAAGGACGTGTGCACCGATAAGACCGGCCACGCCGAGATAGTCGAACTCGACTTCGACCCCCAAAAGGTGACTTACGAGCAGTTGCTCGACGCCTTTTTCTCGCTCCACGATCCAACAACCCTCAACCGCCAGGGGCCGGACTGGGGCACGCAGTACCGCTCCGTCATCTTCTTCCACTCCCCCGAGCAGGAGGCGCAGGCCCGCGCCAAGATCGAGCAGTTGACCGCCGAGGGCCGCTTTAAGCCAAGACCCATCGTGACCAAAGTGGAACCGGCGCAGACCTTCTGGCGCGCCGAGGAGTACCACCAGCGGTATCTCGAGAAGCGAGGCTTGGCGAACTGCCACATCTGAGAGACAGGGAACAGGCAACAGGGATTAGGGAACAGAACAACCGTGCGGCAACCATTCCCTGAGGGAATATCGCAGGCTAATCCTGGTCCGCCTCGCTAGACTCGGCGCTTGCTGTCTCGGCTTCCGGCGGCGCTGCTTCGCCCTCCGCATGGGGCTGAACCTCTGCGGAAGCGGCGGCAACAGATGAGGCGCCCGGCTCGTCGAGCCACAGCCAGGCAATCCACCACACCAGCGCGCAAAGGTACACCACGCTGTTGGCGTGCATCAGCTTGTCGCGCAAATCCATGACGCGCTCATATTCCGCCTGCGTGCGGATGTGGGTATGAGTCCCGATGGCCTGCAAGGTTCCGCGCAGCGCCAGTTGCGCAAGCGCTGTGGTCGAAAGCCCGATCACGATCTGCTGCGGATGGCTGCGCCATCCGGCTTTGAAGCGCCGTCCCAGCAGAACCACAACCAGTCCCAGCTCGATCGCCAGCGTGGCGGCCAGCAGATTGCCCTTCTCCGCGAATAGATCCATGAGACGGATCGCGGTCAACTGTGGCGTCGCGGTAAGCGTCTTCCACGCAGGCCACGCTCCCCACAGCGCCAGCACCACCGCGCCGATGGCCATTAGCGCCAGCGTGCCGATGACCCAGCTTCCTCGCCCCGCGCCCCGAAAGCCCCGCCGCGCCAGCTCCACCAGCACCAACAGGCTCACTACCACGGCCAAATCAGACAGCGACAAAAAGATTTCGGTCCCTCTGATCCGCGGTATCTTTGCCAGCACCAGCTGGGTGGTCAGCAGCATCAGCCCCATCAGTGCAATGCTCGCCGTGAACCACGGGAAGCGCCGCGCCCTGTCCCGTCCCAGCAACACCACCAGCAGCACCAGTATCGCCGCGAACGTAAGCGTCCAAAGAATCTGGGCCGCTGAAAAATCGAAATGGAAATGCATTGGAACCCTATCCGGGCGTTGCTCTCCCGCCGCAGCGGGCGCGCCAGCCCTTTTTCAGTCTAACTGGGCCGGCGGGCTAGCTGGGCCGGCGGGACGAGCCGCGCCCTGCCATAATTCCATCATGTTGGTTCTCGCCTCCGCCTCGCCGCGCCGCCGTGAATTGCTCACGCAGGCGGGCTACCGGTTCCGGGTGCATCCCGCGCACATTCCCGAGGATCCGCTGCCGGGTGAGGATCCCATTGTCTACGTGACGCGGCTGGCCCGCGAAAAGGCCGAGACCGTCTATCGCGCACTGGCCGCGGGGAGCGATCCCGAAAAGGATCGCGGCGACGGCGAGTCTTCCTTGGCAGTGCTTGGCGCCGACACCACGGTGACGCTCGACAACATGATCCTGGCGAAACCGGAGGATGCGGCCGACGCCGCGCGCATGTTGCGCCTGCTCTCAGGCCGTACCCATCGCGTGATCACCGGCGTGGCCGTGGTAACCGCCAGGGGTGCTCAAGTGGCCGCCGAGGCCACGGCCGTCCGGTTTCTCACCCTATCGGACGCAGAGATCGCCGATTACGTGGCCAGCGGCGAGCCCATCGACAAGGCCGGAGCCTACGCCATTCAGGGCCGTGCCGCCCGCTGGATTCCCCGCATCGAGGGCTGCTATTTCAACGTCATGGGCCTGCCTCTGGCGCTTGTCAGCACGCTGCTGGAGTCGTGCCAGTGCTTGGACTGAGCGGCCAATGCGCGTCGATCTTGCCCGCCGGTGATGGAGGGTGTCCTGGCCGGGTTTCCCCTGCGCATGTTTCGCGCTAGAATGATCGCAATTTCGGAACAAGGTCAATCTCATGCGAAACTCCAGCTTCGTGTACGGCGCAGCGTTGCTCTTCGCCGCAGTATCGCCGGCGCTCGTTCGCGCGCAGTTCCAGCCGCCGAATCCCGACGAACTCAAGATGACCTCCGACCCCAAGGCGCCGGGAGCCGCGGCCGTTTATCTCGACTACGAGGAAAGCGACAACGACAGAGAGCACAACCAGAACTACTACGCCCGCATCAAGGTGCTTACCGAGAAGGGCAAGGAGGCGGCCACCGTCGAGATTCCCTACCGGGGAGGCGAGTTCTCGATCGGCAGCGTCAGCGGCAGGACCATCCACTCCGATGGCACGATTGTTCCCCTGACTGTAAAACCCGAAGACCTTCTCGTCCAGAAATCGAACGAAGTCGAGGTCGGCCGTCAGACCTATGTCGAGCAAGTGCGCAGAGAGCGAGCGGTCTTCACGCTGCCCAGCGTGGAGGTCGGCAGCATTCTCGAATACTCCTACCAACTGCGCTTCAACGCCCAGTTCAACTGGCACCTCGATCCGTATTGGCAGGTCCAACAGCAATACTTCGTCCACAAAGCACATTTCATGTTCACGCCTTTTGACGCGTTCAATCTGGTCTGGTGGCCGCATCTGCCCGAGGGCGCGAGCGTCAAGACTGATGCCGGAGGCCGCTACTATCTCGATGTCACTGACGTCCCTCCGACGCCAGACGAAGCGTGGATGCCGCCGATCGATAGCTTCCTTTACAAAGTGCGTTTTTACTATAGAAGCCAATACGATCCCCTCGATGTCGACGAGTACTGGAAAGCCGAAGCAAAGAGCTGGTCGAAAGACACTGACCACTTTGCAGAGCCGACCAAAACCATCCATGACGCGGTTGCCGGCCTGGTTGCGCCAGGCGACGCCGACCTGGTGAAGGCGCAAAAGCTCTACGCCGCCGTCGAGGCCCTCGACAATACCGATTACTCGCGGCAAGTCGGCACATCGGAGCTGAGGCAGTTGAAGCAGAAGGAGGCCAATCGCGCCGAGGATACCTGGACGCAGAAAAGAGGCGATAGCAACGATCTGGCGCTGCTCTACCTCTCCATGTTGCGCGCGGCGGGCCTGACCGCCTATGCGACTAAGGTAGTCGACCGCGACCGGGGCGTCTTCGACGCCAGCTATATGAGCCTCAACCAGCTCGACCATACGCTGGTGATCCTGAGCACTGGCGGCAAGGAGATTCTTCTCGATCCCGGCGAAAAGATGTGTCCCTTCGGGACCGTCAATTGGAGGCACTCTCACGCCGAGGGCCTGCGGCAAAGCGCCGATGGGCCGGGCAGAGCCATCACACCGGCCCAGGTTTTCGGCGCCAACACTGTAAAGAGCAGCGGGGACATCACTGTAAATCCGCAGGGCGGCGTCGCCGGGACTCTGCAAATTGTGATGACCGGCCAGGATGCGCTCCTTTGGAGACAAACGGCCATCGAAGTTGACGCCGCGGAATTGAAGAAGGACTTCGACCGCGACCTTGAGAGGATTGTGCCCGAAGGCGTCGAGGCTCACGTTGACCACTTCCTGGGGCTGGATGATCCGAACAGCCTGCTGATGGCCGTCGTCAAAGTGACGGGCACGCTCGGCACAGCAACGGCTAAGCGGTTGATTCTGCCCGGTTTCTTCTTTGAGACCCGCGGAAGTACGCCCTTTGTCGACGAGCAAACGCGCCTGGAGCCGATTGATATGCACTATGCCGAGCAATTGACCGAGCAGTTGACCTACGATCTGCCCGCGGGCATGACGGTGGAGGGCGCGCCGCAAGATTCCAAGGTTTCCTGGGAGGGCCGTGCGATCTACATTGTCAAAACCAAGTCGGAGCCAGGTCAGATCACCGTGGCCCGCGTCCTGGCCCGCGCCTTTGATCTGGCTCGGCCCGTGGATTATCAGGACTTGCGCGGGTTTTACCAGAAGGTGGGCGCCGCCGATCAGGGACAGCTTGTCTTCAGCATCGCTGCGAATCAGTAGGGTAGCGAAACCGCCGATCGTGCCCTTGGCGGCAGCGCCTGCCATGAACTCTGCGAATTGTTGCGTTCGGCGGAGCCGTTCCGGGGTAGAATGGTCGCACTCTAAGACCAGGGCCAAATTTCATGCCAAAATCGATTTTGCTGCGCGGCGCAGCGTTCTTCTTCGCCGCAGTATCGCCGGTTCTCCTTTGCGCCCAGTTCCAGCAGCCCACTGACGACGAACTGAAGATGACCTCCGATCCCAAGGCGCCGGGAGCGGCTGCTGTGTATCTCGACTTCGAGGAGATCGCCAACGATCCAATGCACTACCAGAGCACGTATGCGCGCATCAAGGTGCTCACGGAGAAGGGCAAGGAGCGTGCGACCGTTGAGCTTCCCTATCTGAAGGGAACGAGCAAGATTACCGACATTAAGGGCCGCACCATCCATCCCGATGGGACGGTCATTCCGCTCACCGTCAAGCCGGAAGACCTGATGGTGGTGAAGATCGGTGAGGAGCAGGTCGAGAGGAAGGTCTTCACCCTTCCCAGCGTTGAAGTGGGCAGCATCCTGGAGTACCGCTACGACCTGAACTATGACGACAACACCTATTCGTCGCCGACGTGGGAAATTCAGGGGCCGTACTTTGTCCACAAGGCGCATTACCAGTTCACGCCTCAAAAGAACTTCATGCCTAACACCGCTCCCGGCACCGGGACCAGCATGTACTTGACCGACAGCCGCGGCCGCACGGTCAATAGCCTGATCTGGTGGCAGCGCCTGCCGAAAGACGTGCAGATGCAGACCAGCCTCAATGGCAGCTACAGTGTGGACCTGACCGATGTTCCTCCCGCTCCCGACGAGGAGCACATGCCGCCCATCCAGAGCCTGCTTTACAAAGTGGGCTTTTACTACAGCTACGCGCACGACGCGGGCGACTTCTGGGTGAGCGAAGCCAAGCTCTGGTCAAAGGACGTGGACCATTTTGCCGAGCCCTCGAAAGCGATCAAGGACGCCGTAAGCGGGCTGATCGCTCCCACCGACAGCGATTTAGACAAGGCGCAAAAGCTCTATGCCGCTGTGCAGGCCCTCGACAACACCGACTACTCGCGCACCAGGAGCGCGTCGGAGATGAACGAGTTGAAGATCAAAGAGGCCAAGCATGCACAGGACACCTGGGCACAGAAGAGCGGATCGAGCGAGGACATCGCGATGCTGTACCTGGCCATGTTGCGCGCTGCGGGATTAACTGCTTACGCGGTGAAGGTAGTTGACCGCGACCGGGGCATCTTCGATCCCAGTTACCTGAGCCTGGACCAGCTCGATACCACGCTGGTGAACGTGAGCGCCGGCGGCAAGGAAATCATCCTCGATCCCGGCGAGAAGATGTGCCCGTTTCAGACGGTGAACTGGCGGCATTCGGAAGCCAGGGGCATCGGCCAGAGCGCGCAGGGGGTCTCGCTTGCGACTACGCCCATGCAGCAATACAAGGACAATGGGACCATGCGTACCGGACTCTTGACCCTGGACGCGCATGGCGGCATCACGGGACAGATTCAGATCATCATGAATGGCCAGGAGGCGCTGCGTTGGCGGCAGGCGGAGCTGTGGAACGATGACGCCGAGGTGAAGAAGCAGTTTGACAGTGAGTTAGAGCGGACCGTTCCCGAGGGAGTGGACGCGCACGTTGACCACTTCCTTGGCATGAACGATCCGGATACAAACCTCATCGCGGTGGTCAACGTGAATGGATCACTGGGAACAGCGACGGCGAAGCGACTCCTGCTGCCCGGCTTTTTCTTTGAGTCCCGCGGTCATTTGCCGTTTGTCGACGAGGAGAAGCGGCTGGAGCCGGTCGACATGCACTACGGCGACCGCGTGAGCGATCAAATCACCTACGCTCTGCCTCCTGGAATGACGGTGGAAGGCGCGCCGCAGGATGCCAATATTCCCTGGCCAAATCACGCCGTCTTCATTGTCAAGACCAAGTCCGATCCGGGCCGGATCGTCATCGCCGATACGCTGGCGCGTGGCTTCACATTGGCCAAGCCGGAGGAGTACCAGGATCTGCGCGGGTTTTACCAGAAGGTAGCGGCTGCCTATCAGGGGCAACTGGTTTTGACCTTGGCTCCGGCCGCTGCGACAGGAAAGGGCAACTGATGCGCGCGCTGGCCAAAGTCGCCGGTAACATCAACCAGCATTGATCCACGCCGTGGGGCTCGCAGATGCGTCTTTATCGTTTCCTCTTCCAGGTGTTACTGATCTCGACCTTGGCCAGCACAGCGATGCTCCGCGGGCAATTCCAGCAGCCCACTGACGACGAGCTCAAGATGACTTCCGATCCCAAAGCTCCGGGAGCCGTCGCGGTCTACCTCTACGTCGAGGAAACAGCGGACGACTCGCTCAGCATCAGCACTTACTATGCGCGCATCAAGGTGCTCACCGAAAAGGGCAAGGAGTTGGCCACCATTCGCATTGCCTACCAGCGCGGGGAGTTCAAGGTCGCCCATATCGAAGGCCGCACCATTCACTCCGATGGAACCATCATTCCCCTCAATGTGAAGCCGGACGACCTGGTGGAGTTCAAGTCGAAGCATTACCAGGAAGACACGATTGTTTTCACCCTGCCCAGCGTCGAGGTGGGCAGCATTCTGGAGTACCGCTACCAGCTTCGCTACAACGACAACTGGGCCTTCTCGCCCACCTGGCATATTCAGCAGCCCTACTACGTTCACAAGGCACATTATTCCTTTCATCCGAGCGATGAGGCAGGGCGCTACATCACGAACGCCCGCGGGCAGAGACTCGATTGGCTCATGCACTCCATCACGCCGCCCACCGCGCCCATCGCGGTTCAGAATGTGAAGGGGCGCTTCACCTTGGATGTCACGGACGTTCCGCCCACTCCCGACGAGGACTGGATGCCTCCGCTCAACACCATCAACGAGCGGGTCGAGTTCTATTACACCTACGCCAAAACCAGCGCCGATTTCTGGAATTACGAGGGCAAGGTGTGGGCCAGCGACATCGGGGAGTTCATTAACGTTACAGGCCCGCTGAAGCAGGCGGCCGCCTCAATCGTTTCAACCAACGATTCCGACGAACAGAAGGCGCGCGCCATCTATGCGGCGGTCATGAAGCTCGACAATACCGACTTCAGCCGCGAGAAATCGGAGGCGGAGCGCAAAAAGGAGAAGCTGAAGGAGAACAACAACGCCGAGGATGTATGGAAAAATCAGAGCGGCGGGGGCAACTCGATCGCCTTGCTCTACGTGGCCCTGGCCCGGGCCGCGGGACTAAAGGCCTGGCCCATGCGGGTGACCGCCCGCAACGTCGGCCTCTTCGACGCTTACTACTTGGATGTCAGGCAGATGACGGAGTACATCGCCATTGTCAACATCGGCGGAAAAGACATCTTTGTCGATCCCGGGCAGAAGGAGTGCCCATTTGGCAGCCTGTTCTGGGCGCACACGCTTACCGCCGGATTCCGCCTCTCTGACGACGGCGCCTCCATCGCGCTGACTCCGGCCGCCATCTACAAATCCAACCGCGTGGAGCGCGTGGCCGATCTCACCATCGATGCGCAGGGCGGCGTGACGGGAACCGCCCGCTTCGTCATCGCAGGCGCCGATGCGGTGTATTGGCGGCAGGTGGTGCTCGAAAACGACCAGGATGAAGTGAAGAAGCAGTTTAACGAAGCGATCCGCGACGATTTGCCCGATGGCGTCGAAGCCGATTTCGACCACTTCCTGGGGCTGGACGATTACGAAGCCAACCTGATAGCCACGGTCCGGGTCGGCGGCAAAATCGGTACCGAGACTGGCAAGTATTTCATTCTGCCCGGCCTCTTTTTTGAGTCCCGCGCCAAGCATCCCTTTGTCGCGCAGGAAAAACGCATCACCCCCATCGATGTTCACTATCCCAAGATGGAAAAGGATGATGTGACGTATCATCTGCCTCCCGGCTACGCCGTGGAAAGTGCGCCGAAGCAGACCGATGTCTCCTGGCCCGGCTTCGCGTTGCTTCGAATGGGCTCCGCCGTCACGGGGGATACGATCGAGGTGGCACGTGCCTTTGGGCGCAACTTCACGCTGCTCGATCCAAAAGATTACAACGACCTTCACGATTTTTACCTCAAGCTGGCCGCGGCCGATCAGCAGCAGATCGTGCTCACACGCGCGCCGGCCGCGAAAGGAAAGTGATGATGGGCGATCCGCTTTTGTCGCATTCTCTTCCGTTTCGTGTCGCGGCGGCGGCGCTTCTTCTCTTTGCCTGCAGGCCGGGATGCGCCGGCTTGTTCGGCAAAGACGCCCCTGTACCGCAGTGGGGCCTGGACGCGGCCAAAACTCCCACGCCGGATTACGCCAGGAATGCTCGCGCCGCGATCCTTTACGACGAGTATGTGGAAACGATCGACGCGCAGGGCCGCGCCACGGAGCGCGAGCGTCAGGCCATTCGCATTCTGAAGCCGCAGGGCCGCGACGACGGTTATTGTCATGTCGACTTTGACGTCGAGGAAAAGATCAACTACTTCCGCGAGTGGACCATTGGCGTGGACGAAAAGACCTTCCAGGCGAAGGACACCGATATCGCGGATGTGGGCGCCGACAGCGGCAATCCCACCTTACTCTCGACGAGGAAATTCCGCGTGGTGCGCCCACCCGCAGCTGATCCCGGGGCCGTCGTGATCTGCGAGTCGGAAAAGTTGCTTGCGCCGTGGGATCAGGAGGAGGTCTGGTTCATTCAGCGTGAGGTTCCGGTGGTTTTACAGGCTTTCGAAGTGGATCTCCCCAGTGGTCGTTCGTATGCTGCTTCTTGGCACCGCTTCACGCCTGTTACGCCTGCCCAGGTTGCACCGAATCACTGGCGCTGGGAAATCAAAGACACTCCCGCACTGGACCTTCGCGACGTGAAGTCGACCCTCGAATGGGATGCCCTGGCGGCGCGCCTGTCGGTAACCTGGGGCGACGCGGCCGTGGACGGAAAGGACAATGAATGGCGCGCCTTGGGCCAGTGGACCACGACCCTTGAAGCCAATCGCCCCGACCCCACCCCGGAAATCACGGCCAAAGCGCAGGAACTCATCGCCGGAGCTCCGGACTTTTACACCAAACTGAAGAAGATTACGGAGTACATACAGAAGAACATTGAGTACTTCATCGTGGTTCGCGGAATCGGCGGCATGCAGGCGCATTATGCCGCAGACATCTTCCGCAACCGCTACGGCGACTGCAAAGACAAGACCACGCTGCTCATCTCCATGCTCCAGGCTGTCGGAATCAAAGCCTATTATGTTCCCGTAGACCACCGCCGCGGTGTCGTCGATCCAGACGCGCCATCGCTCGCAGGCGATCACATGATTACAGCCATCGAAGTTCCAGCGGACGTCAACGACCCGCGCTTGATGGCGATCGTCAAGGCCAACGATGGCAAACGATACCTGATCTTCGACCCCACGAGCGAGCGCACGCCGGTGGGCAATCTGCCCTCGAATGAGCAGGGCGGCTATGGGATTCTCGCCGTTGGTCCCGCCAGCCAGGTCATCGCCCTGCCGGTGCTACCGCCGGAGGCAAACGGGAAGGAGCGGAATGGAAGTTTCACGCTTTCAGCCGACGGTTCCCTGACCGGCACTGTCGATACTTCGAGCACCGGGCCTACGGGAGCCAGTCTTCGCCGGTCGCTGAAAGAGACAACCGAGAAGGAACAGCGGGAGGATTTGGAGAAGGCCGTCGCATACGATCTACCCGGCGTGGTGCTGGACTCCTTCGAATACGATCAGCCGTCCGATCTCGACAAGCCCCTCAAGCTCCAATACAAGGTGACTGTGCCGCAATACGCCCATCAAGCCGGCCCGCTGTTCCTGGTCCGGGCGCGCGTGGTCGGAGACGATACTTTGCCCTTCGACGACAGGCCGCGCAAGCTGCCCATTGACCTCGAAGAGACCGGCGATTGGCGCGACACCTTCGACATCACCTTGCCGCCCGGCTACGTGGTGGACGAAACGCCCGATCCCGTGGACGTAGATATGGACTTCGCCAGCTATCACTCGGCGGTGACGGCCAAGGGCAATGTGTTGCACTACGAGCGCGATTATGTGGTGCGCCAGGTGGAGATTCCTGCGGACAAAGCCACCGACTTCCGCAAGCTTGAAAGCGCGATCCTCTTTGACGAAAAGGGCACGGCGGTGCTCAAGAAACAGTAGACGCGGCGACCTGGCATCGGTTCGCTGGTATCTGCAATTCGCCTAGTTTTTCCTCTGTATAGGTTG
>Ga0326728_10016329_pt1 | contig 15176 bp, 14 predicted proteins | sample MB3enrmetagenome_FD_207602 | JGI IMG/M metagenome (GOLD analysis project Ga0326728, IMG submission 207602) | Lab enriched peat soil microbial communities from McLean, Ithaca, NY, United States - MB31MN | ecosystem: Environmental > Terrestrial > Soil > Wetlands > Peat | place: USA: New York...
CGGCCAGCACTTATTCCCACTCAATCGTGCCCGGCGGCTTCGAGGTGATGTCGTAGACCACGCGGTTGATGCCGCGGACCTCGTTGACGATGCGGCTGCTGATGCGCTTCAGCACATCGTAGGGCAGCGGAGTCCAGTCGGCGGTCATGCCGTCCTCCGAGTGCACCGCCCGCACCGCCGCAGTGTACGCATAGGTCCGCTGGTCGCCCATCACGCCCACGCTCATTACCGGCAACAGCACGGCGAAGCTCTGCCAAATCTTCGAGTACAGGCCGGCCGATTTGATCTCGGAAACCACAATCTCGTCCGCCTCCTGCAGAAGCTTGACCCGCTCCGGCGTCACTTCGCCCAGGATGCGCACCGCGAGGCCGGGCCCCGGAAACGGTTGGCGGCCCAGAATCTCCTCCGGCATTTGCAGGTCGCGGCCAATCCGCCGCACCTCATCCTTGAAGAGATCGCGCAGCGGCTCAATCAGCTTCAGCTTCATCCCCAGCGGCAGGCCGCCCACGTTGTGATGGCTCTTGATGGTCTGGCTCGGTCCCTTCACGCTCGACGATTCGATCACGTCCGGGTAAAGCGTGCCCTGTACCAGCCACTCCACCCCTCCTGTTTCCTTGGCGATGCGCGTGGCTTCATCGTCGAAGACGGCGATAAACTCCGCGCCAATGCGCTTGCGTTTCGTCTCCGGATCGCTCACCCCCGCCAACTGCGCCAGGAAGCGCGCGCTCGCATCCACCGCGACAATCTTCAACCCCAGCCGGTCGCGCAGATTCTTCTGGACGTTGATAAATTCGTTCTTGCGCAACACGCCGTTGTTGACGAAGATGCACGTCAGTTGATCCCCGATGGCCCGGTGCACCAGCACCGCCGCCACCGACGAATCCACCCCGCCGGAGAGGCCGCAGATCACGTGCCCCGCGCCCACCTTCTCGCGGATCGCGGCGACAGTGGTTTCAATGAAGTGCGCCGGAGTCCAGTCGCCGTGCGCGCCGCAGATACCGAAGACGAAGTTCTTGATCAGTTGCGGTCCCAGCGGCGTGTGGTGCACTTCGGGATGGAATTGCACCGCCCAGATGCGGCGCTCCGCGCTTTCAAAGCCTGCCAGAGCATTGGCCGTAACCGCCGTGCGATGGAAGCCCTCCGGCAGTTTCGCGGCCTCGTCGCCGTGGCTCATCCAGACGGTCAGTGTAGGCGGCAGCCCCTGAAACAGCGCCGACTCCGCGTCCTCAATCACGACCTCTGCATGTCCATACTCGTGCAGCGGCGCTCCCAGCACCTTGCCGCCCAGGTGGTGAACGATGAAGTGCAGTCCATAGCAAATGCCTAGCACCGGTACGCCCAGCTCCAGCAGCTTCGGGTCGGCCGCCGGCGCATCGGCATCGTAAACCGACGACGGCCCGCCGGAGAGGATGAGGCCGAGCGGCTTCAGCCCCTGAATTTCGGCGATAGGCGCGGTGCAGGGCAGCACCACGGAGAAGACGTTCTGTTCGCGAATCCGCCGCGCAATCAGTTGCGTATACTGCGAACCAAAATCGAGGATGATGATTGTCTGGGTGTCCACGCTTCAAGTGTGGCAGGGTGATGGGCGGAATGTAAAGAACGAATGGGTGTGCGCGGAATTGACTCGAATTGGCTGGAGTTAGGCGGAATGAGGCCTGCGTCTCCACCGGCACAGGCATACGAATTCGCTCCCTTGGCGAGAACCGCTGCAGCCGCTCCAACAGGAAACCCATTCGCGCTACAATCAAGTCAGAGTCGGGGCGTAGCGCAGCCTGGTAGCGCATCTGCTTTGGGAGCAGAGGGTCGGGGGTTCAAATCCCTCCGCCCCGACCAGAGTAAAGCATTGATATTATAGGTGTTATTGGTGTTTTCAGTTGTCCCTCGCCAAAATTCCATCCGTGTCTGCGAGAGTCAGATTCTGAACTTGGGAACAGTTTGAAGATGCGTTTCCAACTGAGGGGAGGGGCGGCTGGCGACCGCGAATTGTAGCGAAGACGCTGCCAAGCCGGTAACGAAAGATCGACGGGCACACCTCTCCCGCCGTTCTTCTTTGACCTCAAGAGAGAATGTCCGCTACAGAAGCTCAAGCAGCCCGGTCATAGCGATGATGCAAACCGCCGAGTCTTGGCATCACGATGACTTTGCTACCGTCCACAGACGCACTCACAGCTACACGACCGGCTGGCGTTCCCTTCGCCAGCGCGAGATGCGTGCGGTCCTCGTGATAATAGCGGACATACTCATTCATCAGGCGCTTCAGATGGCGTTCATTGAGAACGATCACATGGTCGAGCAGATCGCGGCGGCAGTTGCCAACCCAGCGCTCGGCAACACCATTCTGCCACGGACTTCGATAACTTGTCCGCTTGGGCTTGATGCCGAACATCTTCACCGCATCGATCAGTTCCTCATTGAACTGCGAGCCGCGATCAAAGATCAGGTAACCAGGCGCAGAGTCGTATGGGAATGCCTCGCGCAACTGCTGAATCGTCCATGCGCTAGTCGGATGCTTGGTCACATTGCAATGAAGGATACGCCGCCGGTCATGAGAGATGACAAAGAAGCAGTAGAGCACGCCGAATCTGAGCGTCGGTACGGTGAAGAAATCCATAGCCGCGATAGCTTCGCGATGATTGCTCAGAAAAGCTGCCCATCGCTTCGCCGGCTCCGGACTCCTCGGTGCCTTCCTCATCCAGCGTAACACTGTACGTTCCGAAATCTCGAAGCCCAGCATCTTCAATTCGCCGTGGACGCGCGGCGCGCCCCAGGTGGGGTTGTCGGCAACCATACGAAAGATAAGTTGGCGCAATCCTTTGCTCACGCATTTTCTTCCCCTGCGGTTTCGCCGCCGCGAAAGCCAGGTCCAATACAATTTGAATCCCGTCTTGTGCCAGCGAACGACAGTCTCCGGCTGGACGAGAATCAACGCTCGCTTCCATCCAGGCCAGACCCGCCGCATTATCACCCAAAATAATTTGTCGGGAGCAGCAATTCGCGGCTGCGGATGCCGCTGCTTCAAGACAGCGAGTTGCTGCCGAAGCACCAGATTTTCCAGGAGGAGGTTGCGGCGAGAACGGAAAGACCGGATGAGCAGGAGGAATACGAGCTTCAACGAACGGAGCATAAAACAGCTGTAACAGAGAGGTGTTGCAATAACGCGTCAGCGGTAGGCTTCGCTGCGATGATGGACGCGACGAACTTCGATGGTATCTGAGTCGGCAGAGACAAAGAAAAGCCGGTAGTCGCCAATGCGCAAACGAAGCTCTTCTCTTCCCTGGAGAGCTTTCACGTCGCCCGCGCCAGATTCCGCAAAACGATGCAAGGCGGAAAGAATGTGCATGGCTGTGGGCTTGTCCAGGCTGCGGACATCGGACTTGGCAGGCTCGGTCCAAACGATCCGCTTCACTTAGGCTCCTGAAAGTGGTCGATCTCTTCCTGCGTGATTCCGAGTTCCGCCAAGACTTGCTCGTGGGGAATGGCTTTATTGAACTTCAACCAATCGTTCGCTTCCGCGAGCGATTTTGCCTCTTCCGCAGTGACCGGCTCATCGTCGAAAGGCGCGTTGGCGATAGCTCGGGAGACGGGATCGAGCATGATCTCGAACAGGCTAACAGCGACAGAGACCTGGCCGGGAGCCATGCGGTCGATCAGTTCGTGCGCGTGTCGTTTCGTTTCGCTGTATACATGAGCCATGTTTGAACCTCACGGGATATTTGCCGTGCTGAATATGAGTGTAGTCGATTTTGTAGCTGTCAAAGCACTCCAGAGCCACAAGAATCAATAAGGATCGGCCAGCACACGCTAAACAGTTCAATCAAAAGCACTTATATTTATTCAAATTCAACAGGTTTCTATAAGTGGTCTTACCTGTTTTGGGAGCAGAGGTGTTGAAACTTGTTGAAACCTGTTGAAGTGTAGTGTTGGCGAGGGAGTAAACCTTAGCCGTCTAACCTAGGGCAACTCGGTAGGGGTCGCTCCCTTATCAGTACCGTGAAGTGTGCGTCCAGCGAAGGCTGGCATGATCAGTGGGAGCAAGTCCCACCGGGGTAAAAGTCCGAGCCCCGTAGCTTGAATAGCAGGAAGGATGGAAACTGAAAATCCTGAAGCCTATTGACGACGCCATCTGAAAAGGGTGGTGAGCGAGTCGCCGGGCCGTAACGCAAGTGAACCCATATGGCCTCGAAAGTACTAAACCCCGAAGGCCGAGCCCTCACTTTTCGGGCGAAGGCAGCATGGAGCGTCGCACGGACTGAAGCGGCGTAACACTTCGGCGGGGTTGGTAGGGACAGCACGGTGACAAGGTCATGCTGAGCAACTGGAGAAGCCCTCCTCGCCCCGTTGCGAAATCAGCGGAGCAGGGAAGCCGTATAACCGGTGACACCGGGAAGTCGGTGGACGGCGAGAGGGATTCGGCTGGGTCTGTATTAGTGATGAAGCGGAGTAATGTCCGTGGAGCGAAGAGGCCCTGCTGTTTGTAACGGCTCTAACAAAAAGGGAGGCAAGGGTGAGATGACAACAGCGCCCATCAGTTTGCAGGACCTGAGAAGGAGTCTATATGTCAAGGCGAAGGCAGAACCGTCTTGGCGTTTCTGGGGACTAAACGTCCACGTCTGCAAGATGGAGACTTTGCGGGAAGCCTACCAGATGGCGAGAAGCAATCGCGGGGCGCCGGGTATTGACGGGGTCACGTTCGAAGCCATTGAGGAAAGCGGAGCGGAGAGTTTTCTCCTTCAGATTCGGGATGAATTAGTTACCAACACGTATCGGCCCATGCCGGCACGGAAAAAGGAGATTCCAAAGGACGGGGGAAAGAAAGTCCGCGTCCTGTCGATTCCCGCAATCCGTGATCGCGTGGTCCAGGGGGCGTTAAAGCTCATTCTGGAGCCGATCTTCGAAGCTGACTTCCAAGCAGGGTCGTTTGGATATCGACCGAAGCGGACGGCGCATGAAGCCGTAGCCCGGGTAGCCAGAGCGATCGTCGAAGAGAAGACGCGCATCATTGATTTGGATTTAGCCTCCTATTTCGATAACGTGCAGCATTCGCTGCTTTTAGAGAAAGTGGCTCGGCGGGTTCATGATGATGCGGTCATGCATTTGCTCAAGATGATTCTGAAGGCGACCGGAAAGAAAGGCGTTCCCCAAGGCGGTGTGATTTCACCTCTTCTCAGTAACCTCTATCTGAATGAGGTAGACCGGATGCTGGAAAAGGCGGTGGACACCACGCGAAGGGGCAAGTCAACCAGCGTCCAGTATGCACGGTTTGCGGACGATATGGTGATCTTGATCGACGCCGAACGGCGGAGTGACTGGCTGGTGAAGGCGATAGACAAGCGGCTGCGCGAGGAGTTCGCGAAGCTCCGCGTTGAGATCAACGAAGACAAGAGTCGGATGGTGGATCTGAAAAAGGGAGAGAGCTTCACTTTCCTGGGATTTGAGTACCGGCGCATACTCAGCTTTAATCAGAAGTGGCGGCCATACTACGCGCCAAAGCTGAAGAAGCGGACAGCGCTGTATGAAAAGCTCAGGGAAGTCTTCCGACAGCATGTCAGCTGGCCCGTCGAAGTTGTGATTGCGAAAATCAATCCGATTCTGCGTGGCTGGGTGAACTACTTTCGGGTCGGTCATTCGAGCATTTGTTTTGGAGTGGTCAAACGCTGGGTAGAAGAGAAGGTGCGGCGTCATTTGATGCGTGCCCGGGGACGCAAAGGCTTCGGCTGGGCGCGGTGGAGTAGCGAATGGCTATATGGTCGGCTGGGTTTGTTTAACGACTACCGGCTCATTCGATGGTCAGGCGCGAAAGTCGCCCCAGCACGATAGGTCACATAACTCTTGACATGAAGCAAACAGGTGCGCCCAGTGCGGGAAATCCGCACGCTGGGTGCGATGTGGCGGGGGCTGGAAACGGATTCACGGTTTGGCTACTGAGGCACTCCCAGAGGAAACGGGGAGAAACGGCTAGGCTGGACCTTCGGAATGCTGCGCCAGTCCTCGACCCGACCGGCCAGCGTTCGCTGATTTGCCCACGCCGACTAAAGCTACACCTAAACAACCCGAGTTACTCATCCAGCCGAACCATGGACCGCAATTCGGTTCTGGTTGGATCGTTGCCGATGCAGACATTACCCGTCAAAGGCAATCGCAACTCCTGAGCCAAATGTTCCAAGAACTGGATTGCCCGTAAGTTCAAGAAGCTAGTCTCCTCAAGGGGCCGAAAACTGGCTTGTGGGCAGCTTCAGGGGTCTTCTTGTTACGCGGCTGGCTACTCTGGAACTGCACCTCCACCGAAAACACGGACATTTCACGGACATTCGCCGAAAATGGAAAGGGGCCGCTTCTCACGGCCCCATCCTAAATTCTGTGTTTTCTTAAGGTTCTTGGTTGCGGGGGCTGGATTTGAACCAGCGACCTTTGGGTTATGAGCCCAACGAGCTACCGGGCTGCTCCACCCCGCAGGTACAGTCTACCAACTTGCTTGCATAGGGGTCAAATGGCGACTAGTGCCGGGTGTTGGCCAATTCCGGTAAACTGCTGAGAACCCGTTCATCCGCGCTAGGAGCCCCGCCCGTGTCTCATTTGTATGTTGCTGTACTGGCTGTCATTGTCGTAGTGCTGCTGGCGGTGGCGCTCTATCGCACCTCGCGGGTGAAGACCAAGGCCGACTACCTGGTGGCCGGGCGGTCGCTGCCGGCCGTGGTGCTGGTGCTCACGCTTCTGACCTCATGGATCGGAGCGGGGAGCCTCTTTGCCGGAGCGGAGAACGCCTACAAGAACGGCTTTGCTGCGCTCTGGCAGCCGGCCGGGGGCTGGCTGGGGCTGCTGCTGATCTACTTCATTGCGCCGCGCGCGCGAAAATTCGCACAGTTTACGCTGCCAGATCTGCTCGAGGTCCGCTACAACCAGACGGCGCGCGTGCTGGGCACCATTGCCATTCTCTTCGCCTACATCGGCATCACTAGTTACCAATTCAAAGGCGGCGGTGACGTGCTGCACTTGATCTTTCCCGACACGGTGACGCCGTTGCTGGGCACGTACATCATCGCCGTCTTCGTCATCCTCACCACGGCGCTGGCGGGAATGTCGTCGGTGGCCTACATGGACGTGGCGATCGGCTCGCTGGTCACGGTCATCTGCATCATCGCCGCGCCCTACCTGTTTCTCCAGGCTGGCGGTTGGGCGGGATTGCACCACTCGCTGCCTCCGGAGTACTTTCAGGTGCTGGGCAACTACCGAATGAGCCCCGAACATGTGCGCCAGCCGGTGGGAATGGGCGTGATCCGCGGCATGGAGTTCCTGGTGCCCGTCCTGCTGCTGATGCTGGGCAACCAGGTGATGTACCAGAAGTTCTTCTCCGCGCGGAGCGAGCGGGATGCGCGCGTTTCGGTCGTCGGCTGGGTTCTGGGCACCGTGCTGCTGGAGACACTGATAGTGGCCATCGCGGTCTTCGGCCGGGCGCTCTACCCAACCGGCGAAGTGGCGCTGCATCCGCGCGAGATCATCCCCTACACGGCCCGCCACGGGCTGCCCGCGGTGATGGGCGCGGTGCTGCTGGGCGCGGTCTTCGCCAAGGTGATTTCGACGGCCTCTAACTATTTGTTTTCTCCGGCCACGAATCTGGTCGAGGACGTTTTCGTGCGCTATATCGCGCCGGGAGCGTCGAATAAGCGAGTCCTGATTGTCTCGCGGCTTTGCGTAGTGCTGCTGGGCTGCTGGGCGCTTTACCAGGCGATTTATGCCGAGAGCATCCTACAAAAAATGCTTTGGGCCTACACGATTTACTCCGCCGCGCTGACTCCGGTGGTGCTAGCGGCCTTCTACTCGAAGCGCGTCACCGCCTGGGGCGCGGTGGCGGCCATCGCCAGCGGCACGGTGGTCACGCTGGCCTGGGACCTGCCTGCGGTGAAGGGATTCTTTCCGCGCATACTGGCCGACCGCGATGCCATCTTCCCGGCGCTCTTCGCGGCGGTGGCGGCGATGATCGTGGTGAGCCTGTGTACGCCCAAACCGACCCCGGAACAGCTGGCGCAGTTTGCGGATTAGGGCGCTAAAGCCATTGCACGCTGAGCGGCTTTCTGGGAGGGATCTTCCGATACTTGTACCTGGGTTCGCCGAGCATCAGGCCGCCGCAGACGGTGAACCCCTCAGGAACTGATAACGCCTGACGCAAAGGAGCATGAACGGCAGCGACGCGGGTCAGGTAACCTGCCCAGCAAACGCCCAGGCCGCGCGCCTCCGCCGCCAGCTCAAGGAAGGTCAGGGCGATGGCGCAATCCAGTTTTCCCCATGCATAATCTTCCGGCGTACAGGCTACAACAACTGTAGGAGCCCCGCGCAGGATAAAGTCGTATCCGCTGTCCCATTGTGCCAGCAGGGCGGAACTGGCGCCCGACTCGCGCATCCAGTTCACCGCCTCCGCGGACAGGGCGCGAACCTTATCCCCGCCTCCTACGACGATCCAGTTCAGCTTCTGGGAGTTGGAAGCCGTCGGAGCACGCCGCGCCACGTCCAGCAGCGCCTCCAATGTCTCGCGGGCGACAGGCTGATTCTTGAACTCACGCACCGACCGGCGGCTGTTCAAAAAACCGTCGATCACCGCCGAAGCCGGCAGCTCTTTGGGCGCGGGCAAAAAAGCCTCTTGTGGCAGGCCTGTGTGAGTCAGAGCATCGTTGGGACACACGGCAACGCAGTGGCCGCAAAGAATGCAACGGGTCTCTGGAAGCTCCTCAGGAAATCCTTCCTGATTGAGAGCAAGAACTCTGGCCGCGCACACCGCCACGCATATGCCGTCCCCTTTGCACAAATTCGTATCAACGATGATCTGACTCACAATCAGTTTCCTCCTTGTTACCTTCTGGCCTGACGGCAGAAAGGCTTTGGAAGCAGTTTACTCTTAATAAACAAAGCTGGTTGAGAGTTGGGTTTTCTCCATCCCTTCTCCAATGCTCGCGAGGATTGGTTAACCATTTAGCAGGTTAGCCACCGCTGCGCGGTGATCGCAGGTTAGCTAGTTAGCGGGTTCATTGCTGGCGTAACTTGCAGACGCAAGTCGAGCTGCTCCCTATGGAGTCCTACGAAGCTCCTTCGATCAATGTCGAATTCTGCCCGAAGAGATGCAAAATAATTCTTTCCCGTCCCTGCAAACCGGCCTACACTGGCGATGTAACTCCGAAATGCCATGCCAGTCGCCCAACTGACGCTCGAAATCCGCATTGAGCACGCCCAGTCGCTCAAGGACCGGCGGCAGGTGGTGCGCTCGCTCAAGGACCAACTGAAACAGGGCTTCAATGTTTCGGTGGCCGAGATGGACGAGGCGGTGACCTGGCAGTCGGCGACGATCGGCGTGGTGGCGATCTCCCGCTCCCGCGACTACCTGCACGGCCTCATCGAAGAGGTGGAGCGCGCCGCCCGCCGCATGACTAACGAACTGGGCGCGGAGATCGCCGACGCCTTCTGGGATTACATCGAGAGCTGAAAGACATGGAATAGGGAATAGGGACTAGGGAATAGCCAGAGCCCCTTCCCGTTGTGCGATCCAACTATTTCGACGGCTCTTCAAGCACCGGCCGGCATGGGACGTTCGTGAATCAGCATCCACAAGATCCCGAACTTGTCCCGGAGCATGGCGAAGCGGTGGGCGAAGAAGGTCTCTGCCATCGGCATGAAGACCTCGCCGCCCTCGGAGAGCAGGGCATAGATGCGCTCCGCTTCCTCATCGGTGTCAACCGCAAGGGCAAGATAGGCGCTGCGCATCGGCTGAAAGCTGTCTGGCGGAGCGTCGCAGGCCATGATCGTAGTGTCTGCTATCTTCATGCTTGCGTGGAGAATGCCCTGTTCGCATCCCGGCGGAATGTTTTTCGGCTCGGGCATCTGCTCGTAGGTCATGCTGAAGAGGATCTTTGCGCCCAGATGCTCCTCGTAGAAGCGAAGAGCCTCCGCGCAGTTGCCGCCATAGTGCAGGTGAGTGGTCAGTTTCATCGGTTCGTTTTCCTTTCGGGGAATGGAATGGAGAAGTGAACGGTGGATTTAGGGGCGCGGAATCGATCCGCTCAACGGCGCAATCTCTCCGCAGAATCAAGCTACCGAATTCACTTGCGTTTTGCAAATCCCGGTAGTGTCGTTCATCACGTTTACGTGGTCCAGGGAACAGGATCGGCAGCCATGTACTTCCTTTTACGCAGTCAGTCTTCCTCTTTCCCTGGACCAATCGTATGAACGATTTCCACCCCAAGAGCCATGGCCGCCAGCTTTTTCCCCGCCTTACGCCGCGCCTCTGTTATGCTGATTGTTCACCCCGTACGAGGAGGGGGTCATGCCGCTGCATAGGGGACGGAAGCACCATCAGGATCGGGTTGCGGAGACGTTGCGCGAGGAGATTGGCGTGCTCATCGAGGGCGAGCTGGTCGATCCGCGCATTAATCTCTGCTATGTTACCGAGGTGGCGTTGAATCCCGGCGGCAAGTCGGCGCGGGTGTATGTCGCCGTCGACAGCGCCGTCCAGGACATTGCCAAAGCCGAAGAGGAGACGGTGGACGGCCTGGAGGCGGCCAAGGGCTACATCCGCTATGAACTGAAGGAGCGGATGGGGGTGCGCCACGTGCCCGAGCTCAGCTTTCTGGCCGACCGCTCGGGGCGCTTCCAGGCGCGCATCGAAGAATTGATGGGCCGGCAGCGCAAGCGGCAGAAGGGGCAAGTGCAACTGGCGCCAGGTGGGCCGACTCAAGGGGCAGAGCCAAAGGTACAAGTCGAGTAGCCAAGCATGGATCATTCCAATCGCAATCTGGCCTTTCATCCGAAGAGCGCCGCGCCCGCCACGCCGGACGAGGTGCACATCCACATACCGGACTCCGCGGCCGATCCCTCGCCGGCGATCCGGATCGAAGAGATTCTCGATGTTTTACGCCGTGGCGAGCGGTTTCTGGTCTGTTCTCACACCCGGCCGGACGGCGATGCGGTGGGCTCGATGCTGGCCATGGGAATGTTTCTGGAGCAGTTGGGCAAGCAATCCGACCTGGTGACGGCGGAGCGGGTTCCGAAGATCCATCGCGCGCTTCCAAGCGCGGACGGCATTCGTACCGCCCAGCGCGTCGACGGCCCCTACGACGCTGCGATTCTGCTGGAATGCGACGGGCTGGAACGCACCCGGCTGAGCGGCCTGGAGCAGTTCTTTCAGGTCAACATCGATCACCATGCTACCGCCCGCGCGTACGCCGACCTTAACTGGATAGACCGCTCGGTGGCCAGTGTGGGCGAGATGGTCTACCGGCTGGTAAAGGCCGCCGGGGCTCAGGTAACGCCGGAGATGGCCACCTGCCTTTATACCACGGTGCTGACCGACACCGGGGGCTTCTGCTACGGCGGGACGCAGGCTTCTACATTCGCTCTGGCGCGGGAGTTGGTGATGGCCGGGGCCGACCCGCTGCGCATCGCACAGCAGGTGTATTTTTCTACGCCCGCCTCGAAACTGCTGCTGCTGGGCGCGGCGCTGGGCAATCTGCAGCACGAGGGCCGGCTGGCCTGGCTGTGGGTTACCTGCAAGGATATGGAGCGCGCCGGCGCCGTCGAGGAGGACTGTGAGGGCATTGTGAACTTTGCCTTGTGCGTCTCCGGGGTGGAAGCCGCAGCTTTTCTCTACGAGCAGCCGGAGGGGCGCATTCAAGTGAGCTTGCGCAGCAAAGGGAATGTGAACGTGGCCGCGATAGCCGAGCGGTTGGGCGGAGGAGGCCACGTAAGCGCTTCCGGCTGCACACTGGGTGGGTCTCTGGAGTGCGCTCGCGAGGAGATTCTGGCCCTGCTGCGCCCTAGCGTGGCCATGCTTGATGGAGAAGCGAACGGATAAGGTTATGGAGATTTTGCCCGAATCTGTTAGCCTTGACCCTGTCAAGGCGCAGCACAAACTCCGCGTAGCATCGATGTGCGGACCCCAAACCGAGGCCAGTCAGCTCCCCCCATCGACCTGACCGGAGCGGGGATTGCTGTCCGCGTGAAGGCCCCGTTGGAGAAATACTGAAAGTGGAAACTATTCAGGAACCATCCGCTCCGGATTCGCCTCAAAGTTGGCGCAGACGGCTGCCCCGTTGGGCCACCGTTCGCGAGGCTGCGGTTTTTCTTGGCTTCACAGTCTTCTTTCTGATCTATGGGCAGACCCCGCTGACGGGCGGCGCCGGCCTGGGCCTGGTGGGAGCCGATGAACCCCGCTATGCGCAGATCGCGCACGAGATGCTGGACCGCTTTGACGCGGCGCACACCCTGAAGGGCAAGCTGAGCGCCTGCGTCACTCCCTACCTCTACGGCCAGCCTTGGCTGGAAAAGCCGGCACTCTACTACTGGCGGGCGATGTTCGTCTTCCAGGACTTCGGCGTGCACGACTGGACCGCGCGGCTGCCCTCGGCCACCTTCGCCTTCATCATGGTGGCGCTTATCTACCTGCATATGCGGCGCTTCCGGCCGGGCGGCCATCTGGACGCGGCGCTGATCACAGTCGCCTGCGCCGGCATCATGGGTTTTGCCCGCGGCGCATCCACCGATATGCAGATGGCCGCGCCGCTGGCTATCGGCCTTCTGGGCTGGTACGCCTGGTACGAGACCGACTCCAAGTTCTGGCTCTTCGACATCTACTTTTTTACCGGCGTGGCCACGCTGGCCAAGGGGCCGGTGGCGCCGTTTCTGGCCCTGGTGATTGTGGCCGCCTTCGCTCTTCTGCGCCGCGAGTGGTCCATTCTGTGGCGCTCCTTCTGGTGGCCGGGGGCTGCGCTCTACTTTGCCATGGTTCTGCCCTGGTTTATCGCCGTCCAGTACCAGAATCCCACCTTTTTCCGCGAGTTTTTCCTGGAACACAACCTTGAGCGCTTTGCCACCAATCGCTATGAGCATCAGCAGCCCTTCTGGTATTACCTGGTAGTGGCGCTGCTGGCCGTGATGCCCTGGACGGTGGTCGCTGTGCGGGCGCTCATCGACGGCATCCATACCTCGGTCTGCGAGTGGCGGGCGCGCAACTTTTCCAATTGCAAGCCCTGCGCCGGCCGCCCCGGCGACGCTTTCCCGGAGTTCCTGGTCCTGTGGGCGCTGATTCCCATTGTCTTCTTCTCCCTCTCGCAATCCAAGCTGCCGGGCTACATCCTGCCCTCTATTCCGCCTATTACCATCCTCACCGGCGACTATCTTTTCCGGCGACGACAACAGGGACTTAACCGCTGGGTGCTGCTGGGCCATGCGGTGCTTTGCGGCGTAATGACCATGGCCGCGCTGCTGCTGCCATGGTTTGTGGCCCATGGCCGGCAGATGCCGCCGCTGACGGCGTTGCTGGTGGCGGCGATTTCGGCGACCGGCGCGGCGCTGCTGATCCTGATTGTGGTGAAAGGCTACGGCTTGGCCAGGCTGCGGCTGGTCACCTCGGGAGTGCTGGTGGTGCTGCTTTTCTTCCTCTTTGGCGTAGGACCATTCTTCGGCCTTCCGGCCATTGCGCAAACCAAGCGGGTGATTCACCTGCTGGACCGCTCCTACTCGGCGCGCCCACTGGCCGAGCGGCTGGCCAAGCTGGCTCCCGGCGACGAGACGGTCGCGGTCTTTCGCGTGCGCCGCGATGTCGAATATGGACTTTCGTTCTATCGCAATCGCGAAGTGGCCAACTACGAGGAGGACGGCGTACCGGATGAGCAGCACCTGCTGGTAATGCGCGTCTCCGGCCGCGGCGCGGACCCGCAAGCCCCGGCGGCGCTGGAAGAATACCTCGAAGGCCGGCCCCATGAGCAGCTCTTCAGTTGGCCCGAACAGGGTCTGCTTATCTATACGGTTGGAGCACGATAAGCGGCGTGCCGACGATTCCCTCGTAAGCGGCAAATCCTATCAGGTGCGATCAGGCGGCGACAGAATCGTCTTGCGTTTTCGTTTGCCGCGCCTGGACTTGCTCGGCCGGCATAACCGAGAGCCGCAAACCCAGGGTCTTCAATACGGCGATCAGCGTCTTCAGCGTCGGATTCCCTTTGGGCGAGAGTGAGCGATAGAGCGACTCCCGGCTGATGCCCGCCTGCGCCGCCACCGCGCCCACCCCGCCGTAAGCCTCGGCCGCGGCTCGCAGCATCATCAGCCCGCCTGCGCGCTCCTCTGGGTTATCGAGAGCTTCCATGGCTGCTTTGAGGTATTCAACAGCAAACTCCCGGTCCCTTTGCAACTCCTGGACTTCCCATTCGTGATAAGAACCGACTCCAACCAGTTTGCTCATGGCTGTCTCCTTTTCCAATCCTCCCAGAGCGCCTGGGCTCGGGCTATATCCTTTGTTTGGCTGTCTTTATCTCCTCCGCAGAGAAGGATGACCCAGTGCTGGCCGTGGCGTCGGCAATAAACCCTATACCCAGCGCCAACATCAATTCGCAATTCTGTCACGCCCTCGCCCACTGGTTTTGCATCGCCAAGGTTGCCGGATTCGATCTGTCTCAATCTTGCCGCGATTCGGGCTTTTGCCATTTTGTCCCGGAGCGCCGTGATCCACTCGATGAACGGGGAACGCCCGTTCTCATCCCGGTAGTAAACGAGTTCGATCACAAGGATGATTGTAGCATAAAAGCTACAAATAGTGTCTTCCTGCTGACTGCGGGTGTGGAATGATAGAGGGAGCGTCTTAGGACAGCCGAAAGCGAGGAGTCCTGGTTATGATGAGTGGCGATTCAGGAACGAATCAGCGCGGCGGATGGTCCAGTCGGCGGAGACGTATTGCCTTCACCGTTTTCTCTTGCGCGGTTCTTGCGATTGCAGCGATCTCTTCCTGCAAGAAGGAGCCTCTCGCCACCAGGACCACTGGTCAGCAACAGCCAGATGTGGCGCTGACAGAGCCTCAAGCCTCCCAGCAAACAGATTTGGCAAAGATGGAGCCGAAACGCCCCCTAAACAAGGAGGAGCGCTCCTGCCAGAAGTTCGTCCAGGAGTTTTATGATTGGTATACCGCACCAGACAAATTGAACAAAAAAAATCCCGATAGCAGCTTGAATATGTTCGACGTCATGGAACGAAGGCCTCAAATACTAGACAAGAAGATATATTCTCTCTTTAAAAGCGATAATGATTGCCAGATCAGGACACAGGGAATTTGCGATTTAGACTTTGATCCTTTTGTCGGTAGCCAGGACCCTTCACCGAGGTATTTGGTGAAGGACGTTCACTTGAAAGGTAACCGATGCAGGGTTCCG
>Ga0326728_10016330_pt1 | contig 15175 bp, 15 predicted proteins | sample MB3enrmetagenome_FD_207602 | JGI IMG/M metagenome (GOLD analysis project Ga0326728, IMG submission 207602) | Lab enriched peat soil microbial communities from McLean, Ithaca, NY, United States - MB31MN | ecosystem: Environmental > Terrestrial > Soil > Wetlands > Peat | place: USA: New York...
CCTCGAAGAAACCATATTTAACCTGAAATCCAGTAATTATGATATGAGCGACGTTGTTTTCAAACTTCGCTGCAAACGTACCTCCATCAAAATAGGTTGACCAGATTCGGGGCATATTTAACTCGACAAACTGTTTTGTATCATGCGCAAGCAAATAAGATTTATATGGACCTGTTGGCGATAGAACAAATTTAGCGCCTGACTTCCCGAACATCGCGTACTGCGTTTTGTCGTTGTTGAAGAATTCCCTGCACATTTCATCAAAAAAAATGATTATTTTGTCCACAGGAATGGGCGTAACAGACATAATCATATTGCTGAAAAACTTGTCCTTCTCTATCACTTTGGCGTTAAATGAATTCCAGCGTTCTTCTCCGAAAGTTTCGCTAATAATGGTTTTTGTCGTAACATAAGAGATTCCTTTAATATTCATCTTTATACCCTCCTGATGAAAAATAATTTTTATATGAAAATAAAATATTTACTATTAAGGCGCCATAATGGCCATGGGCACAAAATATTTTGCTATTAAGTAACATCTGTCATAATTCGGCGCTTTCGCTGTTCACTTTAATTTTTCATAAAGAAATACAAAAATATTGAACAGAAAAAGAATTACAGGCTTATTCATTTTATTTTGATACGGGGGCATTAAGAGGAGAGACACAATTACTCTCTCTATTACACAGAGAGTAACTATCCTGCCTGGTAGTTCTGCCGCCGTATCTCCTCCCGGAGAATTAGGCCGTCAACTTTGCGTCCCGCTTTTTCAATGCGGTTTGCCTTTTTCAAGCTTGTTTTCTTCATAAGCGAAATCATATGAAAAGTCAAGATTATTTCCCCACTCAACAGTCAATCAGAAGATGGAATTTTCTGAAATCCGGGAACCCGTACTAGTATTTTGTGATGATAATCCGGGGAAGGATAAAAACCGGTTTGGTGTCCCGGGATTTGGATTCTGACGGTTCGCCTCGGGATTTTTATTTCTTCCTGCTATCCATAAATCTTCAATTATAAATTCATACACCCATTCAAACAGCAATCAATAAATAGCTGCACTCTAAATTAACATGTGGTAAAAAGGATTTGGGGCAGGTCGGCTAACGGAATAAGATGTGGATGCTTTATGTTATGCTATTGGCTCATTTACAGATTATTTTGAGCCATCTCACGACAAATCAATGCGGTCGGCACTGCACCGCCTTGATGTGAAGGTTGCCAGGATATTTATTCCAAAACCGGTTAGAAAAATTGACACTGCACCAGCCTTAAAGAAGGAGTCAAATACACGATGAAAGTCTTAAAACTTTTCGTTATTGTTTCTATCGTTATTATCGCACTGCCCAATCTGTCCTTCGCCGGTGGCCCCTGCGGTTGCTATTGCGGGATCTATTTGCCTGCGCCCTGCAGCGACGATGCCTGCAAGCAGTCGTGCGGCTGGAAGGGCGGTACGTCGGCGCCGGCTGCTCCCGCATACGATTACGAGGCCCAACGCCAGCGGCAGGAAGCAGAACGCCAGCGCCTATGGGAGGCCCAACAACAGAGGCAGCGGGAAGTCCAGGAACAGCAAAGGATGGAAGAGGAAGCGGCAAAGCAAAGGCAAGTTGAGTTTGAACAAAACAAGGAGAATGCGCTAAAGAGCATGAAAGACATCACGGAGGGTGAGCTTAATATTAAAAGTGCCGATACGGGTGACTTTGGTCTAAAAGACATCGACAATAAAGAAAAAGGGAATTTTGGACTGAAAGAACTTGAAGATAAGAAGACAGTTAAAGATAAGAAGATGGTCGAAACAAGACAAAAGGGCTGGCAGAAAGCGCTTGGCTGCGCAATACAGGAGGTCTACTCACGCGCCGAGTCGCTTGGACCGGATGGAATAAGCTTTGCGCAAGACCTGCGTAATGAAATGACACGCGTTTTTAATGAGGCAGGGCAACCGGTTGAGGATAAAAATGACGTGAATGTAGTCAGTTTAAAACTGGACCGTCAGTTATCGGTAGGCAGCGGGTCGAATGAAAAACAGTTTTATGTAGAGGTCGCTGTACATAGCAAAGGAAATGGCGAAGTTGTCGTGGACGTACAGAGTTATTTTTCTAAATCACAAGGAAAGAAAGATGAGCAGGAAAATCTGCAAAGCATTCTCGTGCTTAATAAATACGGTAAAGTAATAAAGGGCGATAAATCTGCCACGGTCAATGCATGTTTAGCACACTGAACGGTAAAGGAAATCATTAAAATATTAATATACCAGAAGGAGAAATGGATCCATGAAAAGGATAAATTCAACAATTTCAGTATTCGTACTTTTATTTGTTTTAGCATTATTTGCCGGAGGCAGGGAATTACACGCCGCAACCTTCACATCGATGTGGAGCGACTACGAGGTCACTGTCCCGGATGGGTGGAGGGTTACCTACGACTGGGAACAAAAACATTATGCCAATACCCACTTCACAGCCCCGGAATCCGGCTACATCCTGTCAATCCGCTGGTATTGCCGTTATACAACACACAGACTGATCGACGACAGATTAGAAATGTACGCGGGAGCGGACGATTTTATCCAGCAGTTCAGTAACTGGTACGGCGCCGCCAACATGCTCGAACAATCACATGAGGTCACCGTAGCAGGCCAGAAAGCACAACGCTTTGCCGGCCGGTTTGTAAGCGCTGGGCAAGGCCAGAATGAAGATTATGTTTTAAGCAGGCGTGCTAAATTGGGAGGAAAGCTTGTTGAAGACAGTATGGCAAGAAACAGCGGCAAACAAATCTGGACCCTCGTAAATTCTCCTTCCGGATTTTATGTCCTCGCGTACTTTGCACCGGATGACAAGTATGACAAATACTACGACAAGATGGTATCGTCGTTTGTACTCCTGAAAGATGGGCCGGGGGGCGCCGCTATGCAAAATGCCCCCGTGTCTTCAGAAACTGCAAACGATAAACTGCAGCGGTATGTATCTGTAATTCAGTCGCAGCGCGATGAGGATCTGAAAGGCCCAACCTGCAGTCATGACGAATGTGTCCTGTTTACGCATATGGATCTCAGGGAAGATCTCATTAAGTTTGTTTCTGCCATGAAGCCGGCTCCTGCAGTACCCAGTCAGGCGCAACGTGCCTTTATCCAGGGCAACACGATCCTTAAATCCGTGGGAAGCACTGAAGATTATCAACCGGCAATCGATAAGTACAGGGAAGCCCTGATCGAGGCGCCATGGTGGGGTGTTGCTTACAATAATCTCGCAATCGCACTCAACGCCGCAAAACATTATGATCTTGCTAAACAGGCAATGGAACTGTACATCCTGACCAATCCGGCAGACGCCGCCCAGGCGCAACAAAAGATTTATGAGTTTGAGACGAAACAGGAACTCAAAGAAAAACACGATGCCGCACTGAAAGCCAAATACGGCGGTGGGCAGGGCACCGGTTTTGGATGGGAGTCTCTGTACCGCTACGGCGCTGTCGTTCAGAACATGAGTTTCGACGCCAGCGGCAACGAACGCACCATCTCCCTGAAAATAGCTACCTATAAAGAAAACGGGTTTTTGCACACATATTTTGAGATTTTTGACAGCACCTCGCCGGCTGACATTTATCACGTGAAATATAGCATAGACTGGAGGGGCACCATCAATGTTTACCTCGATGACCGGACTGTTCCCTATAAGGAACTGGTAACACTCACTATCACCCCATATGGTGACGGGGACGCCAATATTACCCTCAGGCCGACGAACAATGCATCCGTATCTATTAAGACAAGCCTCAACGCCCTGCTTAAGGAGCTGGCCAGTCAGGCCGTGTATGGAGGCCAGACAATGAATGTGGGCGGCAGGGATTTTTATATATTGGGCCAGGGAGGCACTGTAGGGTCAATCCTGTTCTTCCCTCCGGAGATCAAAAATTACCTTGAGAACGGTTCTGTAAATGACCTGACACCCAAACTCGTGTCAAATGTCGACTATCTGGATTCAAATCACCAGACCCAGTATTACATGAACAGCGATCTCGGTGAAGTGAACGGCACACACTATCACCTGGAATATGACGGCAGTTTCTGGGTCGCAAAACCCGGCAGGGGGGAGATGCACTAAGCTCTGAAACGGCTTCGTGAATGAAAAAATAGAAAGTTCCGGGAGAAAAACCTATGAAAGAGATAACTCTTGCAGCATTGGCGGATCCGATCTTCAGATCAATCCACTTATTAGGAAAGGAATACATTTGCATTTACGAATAGAAAAGGGCATAATTTAATATAAACCATTTAAAATTGATGAAATAAAAATGGAGGTACAATCAATGAAAAGAATATCTATAGTTATCTGTACAGTAATAACAATATTTGTATGGGGGACATTAGCAATTGCAAGTGATCAGGGAAAGGAAAACCCTCCCATGGGTGGTAAGGGTGCATGTAAGGCTGATGTCGAGAAATTTTGCAAAGATATTAAACCAGGCGGTGGTCGGATAATAGCATGTTTAAAGGGTAATAAGGATCGACTTTCACAGGAATGTAAGGATGAAATAGCCAAAGCACGGGAGAATAGAAAACAGCAACAGCCTAAGAGTGACGAGCCTGAAAAAGAATAAGGCGGGATTGTCAATACTTTGTGAATAAATAGAAATTTGTAATAATTTTTTAAAAGGCGGATTTAAATCCGTCTTTTAAGTATAACAATAGATGAATACACCATTTTTCCTGTTAGCCTCCATTTTCAAAACGGCAATTTTGTGATAGGTTAATCAGTAATCGTTTGCGTTTGCACTATTAGCATAGATCCCTATAAACATTTTATATGTACTAATAGGAAATCTGTATGAAATTGACACATCTGATTTCGATTCTTAGTTTAGCAACACTTTACTTTATTTTGTTCAATGGGTTGGATGTGTTGCCGGGTTACGCGAGCAGTTCTTCAGGCCTTATTAAGGGAATAGCGCCAATCCGGCAATCTCAAAGCATTGGTAATTTGTGTGGAACGACTTCAGCCGAAATGGTTTTAAAGTATTACGGCCGCTCGGATTTAGATCAATACGAGATCGGAAAAGCTGTATGCGGAATGGTTGAAGAATATAAACGTGAATATCCGGATTCAGACCCTAAACCGTGCATTTGGCCCAATTTCCCGGAAACCTATCAACCTATTTTGGCCCAGTACATTAGAAACCTTGGGTTTAATATCAAAAACACAAGGACAAAGTTCAATCAAAGTTCAGGGGCCGTAGATGAAGATCGAATTGCGGAATTCATGTCTTTTGTCAGGCAGGGGATTCCAACAATCGTTCATGTGGATGGGCATTATTTGCTTGTTGTCGGTTACGATGATGATAACCAGAAGTTGTTTTATAATGATCCGGCAAATGGTAAGCGAATGGAAGTCTCTTACTCGGACTTTTTTAATAGAAACAATGGCTGGTATAAAGGCCGCAAAGGTTGGGACGGCCGGTTTTTATCTATCTGGAAGTAAATTGTTTTGGCGTATAACCAATCGGTATAAAGAATGTATCTGGTCCTGTTATATGCCTGTTATCATCGTTGTCAGTGAGGGCATGTCGCTGATATTTTCTCCATAGTGAGCATATGTAATAATCTTATCCGCCGTCATGGCAAAAGCGGCAGGAAGCTGTGTTTCATTCCCTTCAAATTTACCATGCATAAAACCCCGGCTTACAGCCTTGATTGCCGCAATCAAACCGGCGGGATGAAGGTATTTGATGATTCCACCGGCTTCCACACCATAGATTTGGAATACTTGCCCTTCAGGGTCGCAAATAATCGTGAAGGGAAAATCGTCTTTCGAGATTAACGAAGCAATTGTTTCCGGCGTGCTTTGCAGTACGACAAATACTCGCGCCCCTTTTTTTGCTGCCAGATCGAATTCATTTTTTATGTTTGCCATTTCCATTTGGCATACCGGGCATCCGTAATAGCGTAGAAAAATCAAAACAGCCGGATTATTGCCTGCGGCATCATAAAAATTAATCTCATCTTCCCATGGCGTTTTAAATCTAAAATCGGGCGCTTTCTTCGCTATCGAAAGTTTTGAATTCATATCAAAACCACTCCTGCATTCATTAAGATTATCGACAAACAATGATTTCCCTTAGATTGTCTTTAACACCAATTTATCCAAATCAAAGCGCGGTCTGGCTTTTGGTGTTTGATCAGGATATCCCACAGGCAGAAGCACCACAGGGTATATGCTTTCGTCCAGTTGCAAATATTTTATTAATTGATCTCTGTCAAACCTTCCCAGCCAGCAACTGCCAAGGCCAAGCTCAACAGCCTTAAGAACGATGTGCTCTACGGCAATCGCCACATTCAAGGAAAGATAAGCCTTAACCGCATCGGCCTCCATAACGGCGCTGGCGTATGGCGCGGCGCTATCGAAATTCACATCCACTCCCTCGAAGGCCCCGGCCTCCAGCAATTCTCCCACACGTTTGTCTCTTGTTGAAATTGCCGTCAGATCGGCACAGCAGACCAATACAATGGAAGCTTTGATAATGAACTTGTAGGGCGTGCACTGGCCAAGAGCCTCTTTGGCGGCCTGGGATTGCGCAACAATAAAACGTGATGGCTGAAGATTTGATCCCGAAGGGGCGAGCCTTGCGGCATCCAAAAGCAGCCCAACGGTATCTGCTGAAATATCTTGCTGCCGGAATTTACGAATGCTCCTGCGTGAAGCGATAACGTCTGATAATTCCACTGTGCACCTCCATAGAAGTACTAACACATAAAGTTTACAACTTCCCATCAGGCGTGTCAACAGCATTGCAATGAATCCAAATCCAGGTTCACCATACCAGTTGTTTGCGATGATCATTCGGGGAAGGATAAAAACCGGTAGGGTGTCGCCGGATTTCCGATTGGTAATAATCAAAAAATGGCTGAACTCCAACTTAACATGTGATATAGATTTTTGTTACAGATCAAAAGGTGCTGCGGTTAAGGAGCAAATAACACCGAAATCGCATAACATTTAACAGTTTGTTAAATACAGCGGAAAAAATGAGAGAAAAGAAATTGAATAATCCTAAAATCAGCGTCATTATTCCCGTATATAATGGAGAAATATTTCTGGAAGACGCAATAAAAAGTGTTTTGAACCAGAGTTACGATAATTTGGAATGTATTGTAGTCGATGACGGATCGATTGACGGCAGTGCGGCCATTGCCAAAAAGCATGAACAGATTATCTATCTGCATCAGGAACATAAGAATGTGGCGGCAGCCAGAAACCTCGGGATACAGAAAGCATCGGGAGAGTATCTGGCATTTCTCGATGCTGATGATATTTGGGATACCCATAAACTGGAAACACAGATAAATTATATGGAAGAAAATCCGGGTATCGACTATTCCGTAACCAGGCACAGTTTGTTTTTGACAGAAGGATTAAAAGATTTTCCTCAATGGGTTAGAACAAATCATTCGGCGGAAGAAACAATTGCCTATATTCCCAGTTCCCTGATTGTTCGCAAATCAGCTTTTGAGATAGTAGGAAATTTTGATGAAAGTTATCAGATTTCAGACGACAGTGATTGGTTTTTAAGAGCCAGGGACGCCGGCATCAAACTGGGAATTATCGATAAAAACCTGCTTCATAAACGTGTTCATTCCCAATGCCTGATGAGTCAAACCGGTGTGATAAAAAAAGAATTGATGAAATCGATCAGAGCTTCTCTGTGGCGTGTCAAGTTCTCCGGCAATATCAGCGACGGGGAATTTGTTCCAATGCTCAAATCCGCTGTAAAAGAAAACAGACTTAATTTAATTTCCGGCAAAGATTTACTTAAAATCTGTGAACGGGCAAAGTCTGTAAATGCTTCAGGGAATATGACGGATACCGGCTTATTGGAAGATATCAATGCTTTATTGGAAGAAATTAAGAGAAGATCATTAATGTTGTAGATACTTTTATTTTCTAAAACCTGCTTTTAATCGGCCTCTGCGCCGCAATAAACCGCTTTAGAAGCCAATATTATATTGACACATAAAACCAAAATTACTATATTTTTTTATGCAAAAGCAATTTCCTGTCAAAAACTGGAGATGTTACCGGACAGGAATAGTCAGTAGAAAGATTATTCCATCGAATTTTTGCGAGATCAATGCGGTAGATCACTGCAATATTACATGCATGGACTGCAATCATGCTTCGCCGGCTGTGAAAATGCGTATTGCCGATCCGGATTTTGTATTCAGAGATCTTTCGACCCTTTCACGATATTACAGGTCTCCCATGATAAAGATCCTCGGCGGTGAACCATTGCTGCATCCCGATATACTCGCGCTGGTAAAAGAGATCCGCCATAGTGGTATAAGCAGGAAAATCAGACTGGTGACTAACGGAATATTGCTTCCACAGATGAAGGATAAAGTATGGGAAGAAATTGATGAAATTGAAATTTCCGTCTATCCGCAAACAGAACATATGCTGACTTCACACATGACGGATATTTACCAGTCAGCAAGGCTGCATCGGGTAACAATAATCAGGTATTTCTACGCAAACTTTCGTGCAACATTCTCGACGATCGGGACTACAGATCATGCTCTGACGCAGCGTATTTATAATACATGCAGGTTTGCCAGACTCTGGGGTTGTCAGTCCATCCATGAAGGTTATTTATTTAAATGTCCCCATAGCATATATATTCCGGATATTCTGGATAAAACGGTTTCATACGATCGCAGGGAGGATGGTGTCAGGATCATTGGTACGTCGTCTTTTTCAGGCAGACTCAAGAAATTTCTAAGTTCCCGAAATCCTCTTCGGGCCTGCCGTTACTGCCTGGGCAGCGTCGGTATGTTGCGTCCTCACAAGTTAATAAAAACTGATTGTTGGAAATCTATACAGGCTGTTCCGATTGAAGAGATGGTAGATTATGAAAAACTTCTCCGTTTTGAGAATGGCAGGGGAGCATTTGACAGCGACAAGATAGAAATACAATAGTTGTTTCGATTGCTGTGTGATCAGGCTTTCTGGCGAGTAAACGATGATTCCATAAATGTATTAAGCAGATAAAGTTTACAACTTCCCATCAGGCGTGTCAACAGCATTGCAATGAATCCAAATCCGGGGACACCAGGATGTTGGCAATCCATAAAGCGGTATAATTTCCTCTTTAAAAAAATTTCAATAGTGTTATTATGATGTCCAAATCATCGGAAAAAGCTCGACAAACTGTTGTTTAATGAACAAAAGATGAAAGTGAGCATTTAGGATATCAAACAGAAAACAAATCAAAAGAGCAGGAGATAACAGATATGAAAAAGACATTAGGAACGATTATAGCGATAATTGCGGGGGTTATTTTAATAGGGAATTTTATTGCCGCGGAGCATGCAACAGCAGCGGAGCGGGCCAGGGACGGTCGCTTCATCGCTTATGACAACGGAACCGTATTGGACACCAAGACCAACCTGATGTGGGCCGCGTATGACAATGGAGGCAATATTAGCTGGTATAACGCAAAAAGTTATTGCGAGAATTATCGTGGCGGCGGCTATACGGATTGGCGCCTGCCGACAGAGGATGAGTTGGTGGGGTTGTATGACCATTCAATTGCTGCCGTCAATCATCTAACCAGCCTGATCACCTTATCTGCTCCCTGCCCCTGGGCATCGGAGACCCGCGGCTCCGAAGCCGCCAACTTCTGTTTCGACGATGGCACACGTGGTTGGGATCCCCAATCTGATGCTGTCTATGGCCGTGTGCTCGCTGTGCGTTTGGCCAAATAGATTATTTGATTATTTGCTCTTTCGGGGAATGGTATCAAGTAATATTATAGGAGGATTCAACCCATGGATATACGTGACGGTGAACAGATTTTAGAATTGATGCGGGCCTATCAGATTCCCTGCATGCTGGCTGCAGCGGCTGACCTGAATCTATTTGAGAAATTAGCTTTGGCGCCCCAAACCGCCGCTGAAGTTGCCGCCGCTGCCGGTTGCGACTTGCGGGCGGTAACAATTCTCCTCGACGCGCTGGCGGCAATAAAAATAATCGTCAAAAAAGATGAACGTTACTCGATTCCACCCGCGCTTGTTCCGTTTCTGTGCGAGGCATCTCCGCAGAGTGTCATCGCCATGATACGTCATCAGGCGAACTGCCTGCGTCGCTGGTCGCGATTACCGTGGACAGTTAAGACGGGAAAGCCGGACTATCCGGGGCCGAGTATCAATGGCGAAGACGCGGACACCGCGTCGTTTATTGAAGCGATGAACGTGGTGTCGCGTGATGTAGCCGACAAGTTGATTCAGGAAATCCACCCCGGCGGTGTGCATTGTGTATTGGATTTGGGCGGCGCTTCGGGGTCGTGGACCCTGGCCTGGTTGAAAGCAGAACCGAAATCACGCGCCATCATCTTTGATCTTCCGCAGGTGATTTCAATGGCTCGTGAACGCTTTTCGTCTTCACCGTTTGCCAACCGGGTTGAAATGCGCGCCGGGAACTTTTACACCGATGATTTGCCCAAGGGCGCCGATGTTGCATGGGTAAGCGCGATTATTCATCAGAATTCACAGGACCAGAACCGCGCGCTCTACCGCCGCGTTGCCGCCGCGTTGGAGCCTAACGGCTGGATCTACATTCGCGACATCGTTATGGAGTCTTCGGGCACGGCGCCGGTAGCAGGCGCACTTTTTTCTGTTAACATGCTATCGAGCACCAAAGGCGGTAAATGCTATAGCTTGGCCGAGATCCAGGAAGATCTTCTTTCAGCCGGATTCACGGATGTTCAACTCGTGCGCCGCGATGAAGGCATGCACTCGATTGTGCGGGCTGCCGTGAAATAGATCGCTTAAAAGCCTGGGTCATGATGCGAGTATCGGTGCGCACAGACTTGCCGGTTTCAATCCGAGCCGGATGAACATTGCTTTACGTAAATCTCATTTTTCATTTTTGCAATTATATGCTACGTTACAGACTGTTATCGTTGGCATTATGATATAAGAACCTATTCATATAAACAATATTGACAGGAGGAAATATGAAGAAGTTGATTTCTTTCACTGTGTTCGTCACGCTGTTGACACTAGGTGGCGTAGTTTGGGCGGCTCAAGTAGATTACCTCTGCTATAATGACTTTATTAAAGCTGTTGAGGCAGGTCAAATTAAGTCGGTCACCTTTGACAGATATTCCCATATCAGCGGCACGTATGTTGTGGAGGGAAAGGAGAAGGCATTTCATTCTTACACGGATATAGGCGCGGCGAACGACCCGTTGCTCTTACGCTTTCTCCATGAGAAAAGCGTCGCGGTTACTGTCAGCGATAAGCGAGAGGAGAAGCGATCTTGGTATGACTTTGGTTTGATTACATTTCATATGTTCGTTGTTCCACTTGTTCCATTTGTCACGCTCTTATTCGTTGTCTTGATTTATTTGAGGATTCGGCGTGTTCAGCCACAAAAAAGCAGCTAAATATTCAATTAGCCAATATTGTGCCTTCAAATGGTAATTCTCAATTCTGATGACTGCCAACCTGCTATGGATTAGTAGATGCAGCACTTATTATTTTTTGCTTATTCTCAATTTTCATATTTGCAGTTTTATGATATGTCACAAACAACAATCGTTAAAAAATAACGTCTTCATTAAAATTGTTACAAAGTAATTATGCGGCGTTGGAAATATTAGTACAAAACCGTATAAACATTGTTGTGTGAGTAAAAATGGAATTAGTTCTGGCAATAATTGGATTTGGTGTTATCATTCTGCTTGCTTTCCTCTCTTTCCTCTTTCTGTACAAACCGGATAACACCGAGGACTTGGCAGGAACTATAAAGGATCTTGAAAACTACATTGGAATAATGATGTTAAGCGCTGAAAAATATGCTTTCGTGGTAGCGACGGTTAAAGGGACGAAGGATTTTGTACAATTCAGTGGAAATACGAACAATATACGACTGGATTTTCCGCTCATAACCGATAAGCAAAAGAGCATGGAAGCGGCTTTCAGAACGACAGCAAATGAAATGGATCTAAAAATTATTGAAAACCGCGGAACTGGCGGCGAGACATTCCTGGACATCGATCTCACAGGGACTACCGCCGAGATTTCGGCTGATGCGCGGACATTCATAGAAAGATTCTTTGGTGTAACGCAGGATACCAAAATAAAATACAGGCTCAATATCTGATCACAGAACCATGCGATACAGCCGATTCCTACGAAGCGGCTGATTATTGCGTTAGGTAAGGGGTTTATCGATATATGAAAATCAATTTAGTATTAGCAATCCTTATTCTTTTAGCGATAGCAATTACATCCTATGGTGGAGCAAAGAATGATGTTCTCTATGTTAAGGGAAAAGCTGTAGTTTTTTGGCCCAACACAGAAAGAATACAATTCTTTATCCGAAAATGAAAAGGCTGAATGGAACGAGGTGTTGTCTGATTTCGATCATTATCGTGATAAGACAATCCCTTTTTTAGAATCAAATAACATCAAACCCATTATTACGGCAAACATGAACATCAAAATACATTTAGCCGGAGCTAATAGCCGTGATTACGTCAGGAAGAAATTCAAACATATTGTTGGCTATATTCTAACCGACGGGAATAAAGAACCAAAAGTAGTTTTAGGCGTTGGTACTGATAAGGATCTCATAAATGACTTCAAGAAGTATTTTAAATTCAAATAAAAACCAACAGCTATCCCGTCAATACAGCCGATCGCTGCGCAACGGCTGATTTTTTCATTAAGCTTTATTGGTTTAATATTTTAATGAGATATTCATAATGAAAATAATTAAGTTTGCATGCTTAGTCTTAATAATAGCTATTTGCATATGGCCCAGGCTATTATTAGCTAATGATGGGTCCGCTGCTTGGACGCCTGATGGATTAATGTTTGTAAAGACGGATAACATATCAATTGAAGAAGAAAATCTATATATAAGTATGCGCCAAATTAGAGTTGAATATAAATTTAAGAACAATAGCAATAAAAATATTGAAACATGGGTAATATTCCCCTTACCTTCTAATTCTTCGGAAACCATTAAAAGGAAAGGTTCATTCTTTGAGGACTTTACAGTTTATGTGGACGACCGCAAGGTTTCATACAAGGTCGAAGTTAAGCGCGAAACTTACAAGAAAGATAATATTTGGTCTGAAGAAAAACGTTACTACTGGAAACAAATATTTCCTGCAAATAAAACTATTAAAATATTCCATTCATACAGACCACAGGAAGGAATGTATTACGTAACATACAAAACAAAAGATAGTTGGGATCCAACATGGGGGAAATATGACAATTTTCAAGAAGGTTATTCATGGATATACGATGTCGGCTATGTTTTAAAAACTGCTAAATTATGGCAAGGTCCAATAAAAAGATTCATATTCACACTTGATAAAGACATTAATGATTCAATTCGCTTTAAACTTAATGGAGAGCAAATTAAATTTTCTAAAGGGCAAGCCAGATATCAAAAGGTCATAACTAATTTCGTTCCAAATGAAGATATACAACTAGAGTGGTATTCAAACATAGACTACAGAGAATTAATAGATGGGAAAAAAAGCATGCTTAACAAGAGCAATACAGCCGATCGCTGCGCACCGGCCCGGATTTTTCCCAAGAGGTGTAATCATGGATAACGAAAATCTTATAAAAGACGCCATGGCTACTTTAAGCCGCTATGTGCAGTTTAATACATCCAATCCACCCGGTAATGAAATGCCTGCCGCTCTTTGGCTGCGCGAGCAATTAACGAACCGCGGCATAACAAAAGATATCAAATTCTATGAGCCTTTAATCGGCCGAGGGCTTGTAGTAGCCCGCATTGCCGGCAGTGAAACCCTAAAACCGCTGATGATCAATCATCATATGGATGTTGTTGCAGCCGATCAGACTTTGTGGAGTTATCCGCCTTTCAGCGGTATTTGCGCCGATGGCTTTATCTGGGGACGCGGCACACTCGATACCAAAGGTCTGGGCGTCATGTTTATACTGGCGCTGGAAGCGCTGATTAAGGAAGGGACCAAATTCCGCCGCCCGATAATATTCACAGCCGTGCCGGATGAAGAGCAGGGCGGTGAGAACGGCATGCGCTGGCTTGTGGAAAATCATTTGCAGGATATCGATCCGGAGTGGGTATGGGATGAAGGAAGCGGGGGCTTCAAAGACGTTTTCGGGAAACGAGTGTTCTTTGCCATTGCGGTTGCTGAAAAGCAGATTTATCGGGTCAGGCTTATCGCTACAGGTGAACCTGGTCATGGTTCCATGCCGCACAACAACAACGCCAATGTCACACTGATCAATGCTCTGGAGCGGATTATCGCCGCGCCGCGGTCCATGCGGGCAGGCACTGCGGCTTGCGCGATGTTCAATGTGCTGGCCCGTGAACAGAAGTTTCCGGCATCCATTATACTGCGTAATCTTTCCAACCCTCTGGCTCTGAAGCTTGCGGGTAAATCGCTTGCCGCCGAAAAATATACTAACGCACTTTTTCGCGATACGGTGAGTGTTAATGTGATTAAAGCCGGTTATCAGATCAATGTAATTCCCGAGCGTGCGGAGGCTGAACTTGACTGCCGATTATTGCCGGAAACAGACGCCGGGGAGTTTCATCGCTGGCTGATGAGCCGTATTGCCGATGACCGCATTAAAATTGAGATGATCCAGACATCGCCGCCGTCGGGCATTGCGCCGCAGAATAGCCGGTTCTATCAGGCTGTAACTTCCGTCATTGAAAAACACTCGCCCGGCGCCGGAGTATTTCCGCTTTTGATGGCCAGTGCGACAGACGGCCGTTACTGGCGGCAGCGCGGCTATCCTGCTTACGGTTTTACACCGATGATTCTGGAACGTTCGGATATTGGCCGTGTGCATGGTATTGACGAACGACTTTCAAAAGATAATCTGATTTTGGGAATAAAGATGACTATGAACATTCTCAAGGCGCTGTGTGCCTAAAGGCCGAATTAAGGATAGGCAAAGGATAGGCGGTTGAAATATTCCCATCTACTTAGTATTCTCATCCTTTGAAATCAGGAACAACGGAGTTGTTGAAATACCCCATTTTTGGGGGCTGTTCAAAAATGTTCAGATGCGAGGCGCGCAAAAAACCGAAGCGCGAGGCGTATATAGATATACGTTGAGCGGTGCGGTTTGCAGCGCAACACAGCAGATGAGCGTTTTTCAACAGCC
>Ga0326728_10016331_pt1 | contig 15175 bp, 20 predicted proteins | sample MB3enrmetagenome_FD_207602 | JGI IMG/M metagenome (GOLD analysis project Ga0326728, IMG submission 207602) | Lab enriched peat soil microbial communities from McLean, Ithaca, NY, United States - MB31MN | ecosystem: Environmental > Terrestrial > Soil > Wetlands > Peat | place: USA: New York...
CGTAACTCTGCGCGGAGTCTTCGGCACATCCGTAACAGGGATGCGCTCAGTTTGACAAGATAAATTCAACGCCCAACCTGCCGTCACAACCAGAACTATCACACCATAGATACTTCCGCTCATAACTCACCCTTTTTCGAGATTTGGCAATGCATACAGTTGGACGCCTTTCCCTTGATAACGCTCGCGCGAACGCGGGGAATACCGTTCGTATCGCCAAATAACAGTACAGCATCAGGCTCATCCAGCCACCTGCAAGGCCCTCGCCTGTTCGATGCGCTGCCGCCGCTTGGGCGTATGCAAAGCCTCCCATAAATCGGTCCTTCGCTGCACATTCAGCCAGAATTCGGGAGTGTTGCCGAAGACTCGCGCCAGCATCAGCGCAGTATCTGCGGTGACGGCGCGGCGGCCGTTGCAGAGTTCGTTGACCAGTTTGCGCTGCACGCCCATCGCTTCGGCCAACGCGCCCTGCGTCAGCCCCATGGGGAGCAAAAACTCTTCGACGAGCATTTCGCCGGCGCTGACGGGCTTGCGTTCCGTATTGAGCATCTTCCCTCCTCACCGATAGCCGTGGTTATCAAGAAATACATCGGCTGCTTCGCCCTGTTCGCTATCCCAATGAAAGATCAATCTCCACTGGTCGTTGACACGAATGGAATACCACCCATCCAGATTGCCGCACAATCTTTCAAAATGATTGCTCGGCGGAACACGCAGATCGGAATCCGATCTTGCATCGTCGAGCAATTGCAACTTGCGAAAGAGCCGCGACTCCAAATCCGGCGGAATATTCCGCGCGGTGCGGTCCAACACGAAGAACTCTCGTAACCATCGGTCGCGAAAGTCGAGAATCATTCCATTCCGCCTTCTTGACCCATTGTACCGCTCCACGGTGTAATGGGCCAGGATTTTATTCTGCCGGTCCAAGTATGTCTTGGCGTTGCACTCCTCCGCCTGCCTTGCGCGTCAACTACAAACAATTCGGTCGACTCACGGGATGGTGCCAAAATCTATTGCGCGGGCGGCGGCGGCTCTGTTTCTCCTGTGCTGGGGCAGGAGGCAACCGGAACGTCCCGGCTCACGATTTCGTAGTCGAACGGAGGCTGAAAGACCGCGGCATCCGGCTCGCTCTGGTTGAAGTTGGTCAGTTCCTTGGTCATTTTTCCCGATTGCGGATCGTCGCTCACTTGGCGCACCACCAGGCCGCCCAGGCCGCGATCGACAGCCGTCCACAATTCGCTGGTACGCAGCAGCGGTTCGTTGTTGCCGATGGCGCCCGCCGGGGTTGTGGTTGTGGTGCGGCGGCCATGCGCCTCGATTCCCTGGATGGTCTCGGTTCCCAGGTCTTCCACCGTGGGCCTCACCCGCTGCACGGGCTGCGTCGGAGCGACGCGCTCGAAAGAAACAGCGGTCGAGGAGGAACAGGAGGGCCGCGCCGCGCCCGGCTCGGGCAGGTGCGTCACCGTAGCTTTTTTGCCCGGCACGCTCCAACTGCTATTGGTTCTATCCACGGGATCGAAGACCAGGACGTGGGTCCGCGGCGTCTGGTCTCCGCTGGTTGCAGTCGTAGTCGTGGCGGTCATGCGCCGGCCTTGCGAGTCGAGGGCGGTTACTTCCGTCGATTCATGCGTAATGGTGGTTCCATCGCCGAGCGTCTGCACGCGCGTCGTCTTGTACTCCGCCGTATAGGGCAACCGAGCCGCGTGGGCCGAACTGGCCATGGAGATGGTGGTGGTGCGGTTTCTGACCGCCTGGCCCGCCCCCGGCAGCGTCAACCCCACCAAGCAAACCGCCATCGTCCAAGAAAAGCATGAGAAACTTGCGCGCATAACTCTTCCTCCCGCATCAATTAACGATCGTCATCATTCTACGCCGCCGGAGTTACAAGGCAAGTCAGTACGCCCAATTTCAATGCCCAGCCTGAATAGCAAGTGGGATCGGCGGGATCAACTTCAAGGCAGCAGCGGCCGCAGCCATGAAGGTATAACCGGCCATTTCCGCGGACTTGAGAAAGGCCAGTTTGTCGCCCGAGGGATCGGAAAAGACGGTCTCGAAGATAAAGCTCTGACGCAATCCAACCAGTTCATGCCGCAGCCGGTCCGCCAGTTCCGCGGTGAGATAGGGATTCACACCCAGACTCAAGGCCAACACGTCCGCATTCACGAAATGCAAGCCGGATTGTGCCAGATGGGCGTCGAAAAAGGTACTCTTGCCCGCCCCGTTCGGCCCCGCCAGGGCGACGATCAACGGGCGACGGACAAGCATGAAACTAGAGACACGCCGGCTGTTCCTCAACCTGCTCTTCAGCAGAGATGCGCTCCCCTTCGGCCGGTATAAACTCCCGATTGACGAAGCGGCCAACGGTTTCCGTCCCGTCCTCCTCGATGCGCACCAGCAAGCCGGACTGCCCTTGATATTGGCGGAAATGAGGAAAGGGACGGTTGGCGATTACCGCCTCGACACGCTTTCGTCCTTCCAGCGTGTCGACAGTCGCCAGAGCATCCGTCAGCGAAAGCGCACCCGCTGTCTGGCGCAGCCTCTGCACCGTCCCTCCATCCAGCAGTATTTCCACCGAGCGGCCCAGTTTCGCCCAGTACTCCACCTGCCCGGCGATGGAGCGTTCCTGTGCCTCGGCGGCGACGCGCGCGTCAAGAACCAAAGCATCCGACAATTTGACAGGTTGACTCATGGCGTCACAGTAGCATAATGCTACCGCCGTTTCAACCGGGTCCGCTGCTATTCCACCAAACTCAATAAGGTGTTTACATTACGCAATTCGTCACCGGGCTCGTCCACCGGGGTCTCGGCTACGAAAGCACAGTGGGCAAAGCGGGGATCGTTGAGCAGGCGGCGGAAGGGCTCCAGACCCATGGTGCCCTGGCCGATGTGCTCGTGGCGGTCGAGTTTGGAACCGCGTGCGGCCTTGGCGTCGTTCATGTGCCAGACGCGCACGTCTTCCAGGCCGATGGTCGCGGCGGCCTGCGCCACCGTCTCCTCGTAGCCTTCGGGAGTGACCAGATCGTAGCCGGCGACGTGAGTGTGGCAAGTGTCCAGACAAACGCCCATGGGCGCCGAGGGCCGCAGGCGGCTGACCAGTTCGGCCACCTGCTCGAAGCTGCCGCCCAGCGAAAACTCCGAACCGGCGGTATTCTCGATCAAAATACGGAACGAAGTTCCCTGCCCACTTTCGGGAATTGCCAGGCCGTCGATGGCGCGGCAAATGGAATCGGCGGCCAGCGTCAATCCCTCATCCCGCGTAAGCCCCTTCCAGGAGCCGGGATGGAGCACCAGGTACTCGGCGCCCAGAGCCAGCGCCCGCTCGATCTCGCCGCGGAAGGCTCCCACGCTCTTTTCCCGCACCTCTTCGTTCTGGCTGCACAGATTCACCAGATAGCTGGTGTGAATGACCAGGGGGCCGACATCCAGCTTGGCGCGCAGCTCGCGCATGCGCACGGCCTGCTCGGGCGCAACTTTGGGTGCGCGCCACATACGCGGGCTGGAAGAAAAAATCTGAAAGGTGTTGGCGCCGATCTCCGCGGCGCGCTCCACGGCGTTGGATGCGCCGCCGGTAGTGCCCAGATGAATGCCGATGCGCTTGGTCATGAGCACAGTCTATACGCCACGGCTGCGCGCACGCATCCGATCCAGCTTGGCGAAGAGTTCCCCGGCCTGCACGCGAATGGGCGTTCCCTTCACCTCAAAGATGCCGTCCTCGATTTCCCGCAGTTCACCGGCGGTAGCGGCAAAAACCTTGCGCCGGCGGGGGTCGATGACCCAGACATTTTCCACGCCGAAGTCGCGATACTCGCTGGCCTTGATGAGAACTCGCGCCCAGCGGTCCTCGGGGGAAAGGATTTCAATGGCGATCAGAGGCGGGAGGTTCAAAATATCATCGACTGGAGCGTCGAGGCGCAGCACGCAAACATCTGGAATTCGGTATTTGCGCGGAGCGATGCGAATGCGTTGCTCGGTCAAGCCGTAAACGCCCCAAATGTCAATATTCACAGTAAACATCGAACCCAGAATGGTTTGCAGGAAGGAATGGTCGTATTCGCCCACATTGCGCTCCACGATCAGGCCGTCGTCGTACTCGCAGTCCGGCTCGTAGCAGGTGGAGAGATACTCCTCCAGCGAGACCAGATTGTCGGCAATGGGCTGAGTCGCCATGGCTGCATTATCCTCCTTCAAGCACAGCGCAGCAACCGGACTCATGGAGCATTTTCTCAATGAACATCGCTGCTGAAATGGACGAACACCCATAATCTCTTCCGGAGAGCCTAGCGTTCGCGCCACCACGCCTTCAAAAGCGCAAGTGAATCCCCTGCGCGTACCACAGCGCCGGGGCGGCCAGCAGGAGGGCGTCGATGCGGTCGAGCACGCCGCCGTGGCCGGGCAGCAGGGTTCCCGAATCCTTGACCCCCACCGAGCGCTTCAGCCCCGATTCGGCCAGATCGCCCACCTGCGCGGCGAGGTTGACCAGCACGGCCATGCTCATCCAGTACCAGATGTCTTCGGGAAAGGAGAGGAAGGTCCAATCGTGCAACTGCATCCAGTGAGCCAGGCCAATCAGCAGGGCGGTCACCAGCAAGCTGCCGGCCACCGAGCCGATGCTGCCCTCCCAGGTCTTGTTGGGGCTAAGCGAGGGAGCCAGTTTGACACGGCCCAGGTTCTTGCCCACGTAGAGAGCTGCGATGTCGCCGGCCCACACCGCAAAGAGCAGAAATGCGACCAGCGAAGGCCCATTCGATTGCTCCCGCAGAGACGGCAGTGCGGTCAACGTAAAGCCGGTATAGAGGAGGCAGAAGACGGCGGTGGCGGCGGCCGCCATCATCTGCTCGACGGGCTTGAAGAAGGTGCAGTAGACCAGCAGGCCGAGGGCAAGAATGCCGAGAATCGTAACCATCTCTTCGGGCCATTGGAAATTGCCCACAAAGAGCGCCGCGATGGCCACCAGAACGGCGATGCGCGGCGGATTGGCGCCGCTCTTCTCCGCCAGACCCAGGAACTCCCAACTGGCCAGCATGGCCACCGCCGCCGTGGCTGCGGTAAAGAGCCACTGCCACCGCGGCCCCAAAAAGACCAGGAGCAGCACCAGAGGAATCAGAACGAGAGCTGTCAGTACACGTTTCATCAGGGATGAGCATACACTGCCGGGGCCTGGCGTGCACCCGCCGATTCGCCGTCAAGCCGCTGATGCGGTGGCAAATAGAGAGGTATTCGGGGAGTTTCCTGGGCCCCGTGGGGCTCTCGCCATGGACAGTTCGCCCGGCGCAGCGGCTTAGCCGTTCCTGTCGGCATCCATCCAATGCAGAACCGCGGAGCGCCCGGCGGCCGCCTGCCCGCCCATCAGTTTGGCCCGCACTTGCGCGAGCACCAACTCCGCCTTGGCCACCGATTCGCTGCTGCCGCCCATCGCCGCCTGCCGCTCCTTCAGACTCCGCGCAATCTGCAGTTTGAGCCGCTCGACCTTGGCCACAGCGCTCTCCTGGGGCACTCCCGATTTGCTTTCGCTCATCAAAACATCCTCTCTACACTTCTTCGTCCAAAGAAGGAGCAAGGCAAGCGCCAAAATCGAAAATTTGGGAGAGCAGGAGCAAACCGAAGTAATCAGCCGACGGCGATCGGCGCCCGCTCGGTCTCTTCGTCCACCGCGCCGGAGTTCTGCCCCAACCCGCCGAAGCGGCGCTCGCGGCTCTGGTAGGCAGCGATGGCCTCGAGCAGATGGATGCCGCGGAAGTCCGGCCACAGGCGGTCGACCACGAAGATCTCGGAGTAGGCGATCTGCCAGAGCAGATAGTTCGACAGGCGCATCTCGCCCGAGGTGCGGATGAGCAAGTCGGGGTCCGGCATGTGCGCCGTATAGAGATGGCGATGAATGTCTTCTTCCGAGATGCGCTCGGGAGCGATCTGCTTCTGCTGCATCTCCACGGCCAGGGAGCGGAAGGCATCCACCAGTTCGGAGCGTCCGCCGTACTTCAGAGCCAGCGTGAGGGTGGTGCCGGTGTTGCGCGCGGTGGTCTCTTGGGCCCAGCGCATCTTCTCCTGCACCTCGTCGGGCAACTCATGGGTACGCCCGATATAGCGAATGCGCACGTTGTTGTCCATCATGCGCTGCACGTTGTCTTGCAGAAAGCTCTTCAGCAAGCGCATAAGGAAATTGACCTCGGCGCGGGGACGGCGCAGGTCGTTTTCGATGGAAAAGGCGTATAGGGTCAACCAGGGCAGGCCGATGCGAGAGGCGGTTTCCATCACCAGCCGCACACTCTTGGCGCCTTGCTGGTGGCCGAGAAAGCGCTTGAGCGCACGGCTGCCCGCCCAGCGTCCGTTGCCGTCCATGATGATGGCCACATGCTCGGGCTGCCGCTCCGGCTTGAGCGTCGCATAGACGGCGCGTTCCTCCGCCGTCAACTCATGGATGCGCAAACCGTCCGACAAAACCAAGGGACACTCGCCTCTCTCGATATACTCCCGGAAACACGGGAACCGCAACCGTAGCGCCGGCGCAAGCCAACGCCAAACCCCTGACCTTCACCAAACGATGCCTGCCAGAAATAGATGGCGCGGCTGCCCCGCCCACGGTGGACTGTATTTATCAGTGTACGCCAGATGCAGTGCTGCCTGGAGCCGCGGGGCCAGGGGCGGGAATCCCCGCTACGCCGTCGAAACCGCGCACCACCGCCGCGCTTGCGCGGGAAGCCCGACGGCGTCCGCCAAACCCATTGCTTTATCTCAGGCCGTACGCCGCCGGCCCAGCGAGGCGTCACGCGCCGCGCTGACCAAGAGCGTCCGCTGCAGCGAATCCAACTGCGGCAGCAGCGCCGCGATCTCCGCCAGGAAGGGATCGGCCAGCATGGCCATCACTTCGTCGGCGCGGCGGCTGCGGGAGTCGCGCACCAGTTGGCAGAGATCCACTTCCAATGCCGCCGCCAGGCGCTCCAGCGAACCCAGGGTGGGGATCGCCTTGCCGTTCTCGATCTTGGAGATATAGGTACGCGGAACTTCCATCCGTCCGGCCAGTTGCCGCTGGCTCAGATGGCGGGCGCGGCGGATCTCGCGCACCTGCCCGGCCACTTGCAGTCCCGCCTCGCTGGCGGCATCCACGGGCTGCTTGGTCACCAGTTGCGGCGCCAGCGCCGGCGACTCCTCGATATCGAGGGGCTTGTGGCACTTTCTGCAAAGGGAATTGCTGGTTCGGAACTGCACCAGTGTGCAGTAATCACAGCGCACGACTTCACGCGTATCCGCGTTGGCGAGCTGATTCACCATTGGCTGTGTGCGGAGTGCCAGAGCGAGGCCTCCGGGTGCAATCTTGCACCACGTTATGTGCTACTTTGGCGGTAATGAACCATAATTGTCAAGTGAAAACTTGGGGTCAAACAGAGGATTATCCAATCATACCCGGCAAAACCCAAAGAAACGCGAACCACGTCCGTTAACCCTGCCCCGGCAACTACATTCACGATCCGTTGAAATGCCCCCCTCTGCTCCGGCAGGACGGTGTGAATCCCCGCTCCCTCTTCATCCAGGCTCCTGAAGCCGCTCTCTTTTCATCGCCTTGGGGAGAAGCAAAAGAAATAGAATTTAGCCATGACGACTTCCCTCTTTTCCCGCCAGGAAGCCTGCAAACTGCTCACCGCGTGGACCGCCGGCGAGAACCTGCGCAAGCACGCCCTCGCTGTCGAGGTCTGTCTGACCGCCTGCGGCGAGGCGGAGGCCGATCGTCTGGGCTTGACCGGCTCCGAGCGCGAGGCCTTGCTCCAGCTCTACACCACAACCGCCCTGCTGCACGACTTCGACTACGAGCGCCATCCCACCGCCGAGGAACACCCCGTGGTCGGGGTGCGTGAGTTGCAACGGCTGGGCTGGCCCGAGGAGATGTGCACTGCCATTCTGGGCCACGCCCAGTACACCGGCGTGCCGCGCGCAACGCATTTGGCCAAAGCCTTATTTGCCTGCGACGAACTGGCCGGATTCCTGACCGCCTGCGCGCTGGTCAAGCCCTCCAAGTCCATCGCCGAGGTGGAAGTCTCGGGAGTGCGCAAAAAGATGAAAGACAAGGCCTTCGCCCGCGGCGTCAACCGCGCGGATGTGATCCAGGGCGCGGCCGAACTGGGCGTCGATCTGGACGCGCACATCGCCTTTTGCCTCAATGCCATGCAGAAGCGGGCGGGAGAATTGGGATTGTGAGGATTGCATCCGGGATCAAAAATCAGTGGCGTCTGGGGATGGAAAGAAAGAGGAAAAACAGGAGATAAACCAGGATCGCGAGCAGCGGAAGCAATCTCCATGAGAACCGGGTGACGATCTGTGAGCGCAGCACACCGCGCAGGTAGAATTGATCGGGATCGGCCGGATTATAGCGAATAGTTACGGTCTGCCCTTCGTAAAGCTGATAGAGCGGCGAGTCTTCAAAGACTTCATACACCGCCGTGTGCTTCTCACCGTTCGCATCGGTCCAGGCGATCGTGCAATCCGACTCGGAGGCGATGACCGGTCGGCGGGGACCGCCGCGGCCGCGTATTTCTCCCACTTCGACATCGGTAAGCCGCGATGACTGAATCGTCGCATCCGTTTCAAGCCACTTGTCGTAGCCGCGCAGGCGTTCCCAAATCTCGATCAGCATAGCGCCTCCATTGTGCCACAAGCTCACGAATTAGCGATCTCGTTCGGTGCTAGACTGAGGCCATGCGGAACGCAGTCGATCGCCATCCAAGCGGAGGTTCCCCATATTATCGGCCGACGAGAGAAAGAAACTGGAGCGCGGTTTTAGCGCGGGCGAAGCCAGCCTGCGGTTGGAAGGGCAGGAGTTGGAAGAGCCCTATTGGAATGTCAAATCCCGCGTATTGGCCGGTGAGATCACCATCGAGCAGGGTCTCGATGAGATCGACGCCCATCATCAGGCGAAGGCCTTTGTAGCGGCATGAATCCCGGCGGGCACGATCCCTATTGCTAACCCGGAACCAACATTCTCATCAACCTCAAAGACATTCGCGATTCCAACGAGTTACAACAGTTCGAAGCGCAGTCCGCTTCGACCGGTATCGCCAGTCTCAGTCTGCGCCCCCTCACCGGCCCATTCAACATCGCCCGCTTGCGCGAGACCCATCGCCGCATCTTTGTCCGCGTCTACGCCTGGGCGGGCGAGTTTCGTACTGGCATGGGCATGATGGCCAAGAACCGTTCTGGTTTCACCGTGGCCTACGGACCCTCGGAAAACGTTCCCGGCGCGCTCGAAGGCGTCTTCGCCAAACTCAAAATCGAGAAGGAATTGTGCGGCCTCACTGTCGGTCCCTTCGCCAGCCGCATGGCCTACTTCTACAGCGAACTCGACGCCATCCACCCTTTCCGCGAGGGCAATAGCAGCACCTGCGCGCCTTTTTCGGCGATCTGGCGCAAGCGGCGGGCCATCCGCTCGACTGGTTGCGCCTGGGTTCGTCGCCGGAAGCCCGCCAGCACCTCTACCACGCCCGCGATGTTGCGGTGATGCGCGGCGATCTCTCCGAACTGACGGAGATCGTCGCCGCCTGCTTGCAGAATTCGTGAGAATGCCGCATCTCATTTTCTTGAGCCCACCGATAAACATTCACAACCGTGCCCCATCCTTTCCGCGTCCTCTGCGGAATGGGTGGGAGATAAAGGACACTTCCTGAGGAAGGGATCACTTTTCCCACCCGGCTTGCGCCCGCAGTCCGCGCCTGCCATGCTGAAGGCAGTAAATAATAGCCGACGCCGATTGGGTCTGAATGGCTGAATACGACGAGACTCCACCACGAGCAGACCACGAAGTAGCCGCCGCGCCACCCCCCGAGGCCGCGCCCGAAGGACCACGCCGGCAAGCCCCCGCGCCCGTGAACGATATACAGCGCAGGGGCGAATCGCGCGCCCTCCATCCGGTCCTGCCCAGCAAGCACGCCCAAGCCATGGTGCGCACTCCTCCGCCCAGCGGATGGAAGGCCTGGTGGCCGGTCTTCGCCGGGGTGCTGCTGGCTGTATTTGCTCCCGATCTGCGCAATCTGGCTCTGCAATGGGAGCCTTGGGGGATGCGCCTGATCTTTCCCTATGTGCTGCTGCCCGGGCAGCGCGAAGTAGGGTTGAGCGAGGAACTGACCCGCACCCTGCCGCAACTGATGCTCTACTTGCAGTTCCCGCTGGAGGGGCTGCTGACCCGGCTCACCTTCCGCCGCGGCATCGGGCTTGCGGGAGCGTTAGGGCAACTGATTTTTCTCCACGCCATAGGCGCATTGGTGCTCTTTCTGGTCTCTGGAACAACGCCGCCTTGAGCCTTCCGCAGTGACCTCAGTCACCACCCACTCAACGCCGAACTGCGCTACCATAACGCTGTTCGGTTCACCAGAGCTGCGTTCGGGCGGCTTGCGGCGGTGGATGCGGCAGGAGGCAGTCATGGCTAACTTCGAGAACATTCTCGTCCACTCCGCAAACGGGGTGAAGACCATCACCCTGAACCGCCCCGACAAGCGCAACGCCCTGACCCCTGAGCTCATGGCCGAGCTGACCCAGGCTCTCAGCGAGGCCGCCGTCTGCAACTGCGGGGTGCTGGTGCTGACCGGCGCCGGTCCGGCCTTCTGCGCCGGGCTGGATATGGAGACCCTGCAATCCCTGCGCGCCCACACCCCCGCCGAGCATCGCCAGGACGCGGAACGGCTGGCTTCCCTGCTGCGCGCCCTCTACGACTTTCCCAAGCCGGTCATCGCCGCGGTCAACGGACCGGCCATCGCCGGCGGCATGAGCCTGGCCACCATTCCCGACTTCACCCTGGCCACGCCCGAGGCCCGCTTCGGCTTCAACGAGGTGCGGGTGGGCTTCGTGCCCGCCATCGCTGCCTCGTTTCTGCTCCGCCAGGTTGGCGAGAAACACACCCGCGACCTGCTATTGACGGGCAGAAAGATCAGAGCCGATGAGGCTCTGGCCATGGGCTTGGTGACGGAACTCGTCGCCTGCGAAGAGTTGATGAAGTCGGCCCAAGCGCTGGCCCAGACCCTGCTGCTCAACAGCCCCCAGGCCATGCGCTCTGTTAAGACCCTGCTGGCCAAGCACTCTCATCGCCGCCTCGACGAAGAGCTGGAAGACGCCATCGCCGCCAATGCCCTACAACGCTCCTCCGACGACTTCCGTGAAGGCGTGCAGGCCTTTCTCGATCGTCGCAAGGCCGACTGGCCCAGCCTGCGCATCAAGTCCTAGCGCCGGGCGCGCCCGGCGCTGGATTTTTTCCAAGAAAGATTCATGATTCCCCGCTCTTCATTGCGTAGGATGGTGGCAGGGCGAAGTGTGACCGCGATCACCGTGGTCTGACCACGACGCCTGCAATTCTGGTACAAATCGCCCAAAAGAGGAAAAATCATGAGGAATCTTGCAGTCTTGACCAGCGGTGGAGATGCTCCCGGCATGAATGCCGCCATCCGCGCGGTGATCCGTACCGGCCAGGCCCGCGGCGTGAACACCTGGGGCGTCTATCAGGGATACTCCGGGCTTATCGAGGGCAACTTCAAGCGCCTGGGCGCGCGCGATGTGAGCAGCATCATCCAGCGCGGCGGCACGGTGTTGGGTTCGGCCCGCTGCCCCGAGTTCCAGACCGAAGAGGGCATCGAGTTGGCCATCCGGCGCATGAAGGGCGCGGGCATCGACGGCCTGGTGGTCATCGGCGGCAATGGCTCGCAAACCGGCGCCAACGCCCTGCGCAAGGTGGGATTCCCGGTGGTCGGCGTAGCCTCCACCATCGATAACGACCTCTACGGCTCCGATATCACCATCGGCGTGGACACGGCTCTGAACGTGGCCCTGAACGCCATTGACAACCTCAAAGTGACCGCCAGCAGCCACCATCGCGCTTTGCTGGTCGAGGTGATGGGCCGCAAATGCGGCTATCTGGCGCTGATGGCCGGCATCGCCGGCGGCGCCGAGGCCATCGTCATTCCCGAGATCGAGGTGATCCCGGAACAATTGGCCGAGCGCATCCAGGATGTCTACGAACGCGGCAAGCCGCACGCCATCGTGGTCGTCGCCGAGGGCTCCAAGTACAACGCCGAGGGGCTCTGCCACTACTTCAAGGAGCACGACCTGCTGCGCGGCTACGAGTTCCGCGCCACCGTGCTGGGATATGTGCAGCGCGGCGCCGTGCCCACCTGCTCCGACCGCCTGCTGGGCACCCGCCTGGGCTCCGAGGCCGCCGAGCAGATCATCGCCGGCAACCACGGCGTGCTGGTCGGCGTCGTCAAGAGCGAGCTGACCACCACCCCGCTGGATGTGGTCGTCGAGGGCAAGAAGCCCCTCGATCCCTGGTTCCTCAAAGCCGCCGACATGCTGGCACGCTAGGGAGCCTCTGAGCAAGTGTCTTCTTCTCAGAGCGGTCAACCCCTCAGGGGCTAAAGCCCGTCTTTTATTTTCAGCGTTTTGCGGCACGGCTTAAGCCGTGCCCTGTTACAAAGCAGGACTTATTCATCCAGCGAGAGTCGCAATCGACTCTGGCCGGATGAATAAGGATCTGACTTTGTGCTGCTCATCACTGTGCGGCGTCTGCGCGAGAGGTATATCAGCCTTGTTCGCTATTTTAAAGACGAGGATCCCCCATGCATGCAGCGCCCCACAGCCGCCGCACTTTCCTGCGCAGCATGGTCGCCGCGGGATTGGCCTCTGGCGCCGGCTCGCTGCGGATGGAGGCCGAGACGCCCGCCAAGTCCCGCGTCGTTTATGCCGAAGACCCGCTTCTGCACGGCGGCGATGCGGACGGCCACATCGAGAGCAAACCTATGATTGCCCTCCTCGACCAGGCCATGCAGCATCTCTTCCCGGCCGCTGACCCGGTTCAACCCTGGGCGCGCATCGTCCGGCCCGGCCAGCACGTCGCCCTCAAGGTCAACGCTCTCGGCGGTCGTGGACTTTCCACCCATCCGGCTCTGGTGGATGCCGTATGCACGCGCCTACAGGGCGCCGGCATTGCCGCACACCAGATCGTCGTCTTCGACCGCGACACCCAGGAACTGGCGCGCGCCGGCTTCCGCATCGCCACGGACGGCAGCGGCGTGCAGTGCTATGGAACCGACCGCGTGGGCTTTACCGATGATCTCTTCAGCTACGGCAGCGTGGGCAGCCGCCTCACCCGCATTCTCACCGAACGCTGCGATGTGCTCATCAATCTGCCCGTCCTCAAAGACCACGACGGCGCCGGTGTCTCGCTGGCTCTCAAGAATATGTACGGCGTCATTCACAACCCCAACAAGTACCACCCCAACGGCTGCGATCCATATATTGCCGACGTCAACATGCTGCCCGAGATCCGCGCGCGTCTGCGCCTGCACATCTGCGACGCCCTCACCGCCTGCTACGAAGGCGGTCCCGCATTCAAGCCGGAGTTCACCTGGCGGCCCAACGCCCTCATCGTCTCCCAGGACCCCGTCGCCCTGGACACTGTCGGCTGGCAGGCCATCGAACGCAAGCGCGCCGAGAAGGGATTGAAGACGCTCGAAGCGGAGCAGCGTCCGCCCCGCTCTCTGGCCACCGCCGCCGATGCCGATCACCGCCTGGGCAAGCACGATCCGCGTTTTTTCGATTTGGTTCGCACCGTCGCGCACGGTTAAGTTTCAGAGAGGCATTTCATGCAGCCCGAAGCGACGAAACCCGCCAGAGGCCAGGAAGTCCGGGAAGATCTCGGCGGCGATCCGCGGCCTGCGCTTGACCGGCGTTCGTTTCTTCTCTGCGCCGCGTCGGCGGGCCTGCTTTGCGGCGCATCCAGCCTTGCTCCCCCATCGCAGGCCGCGCAGCCTGCCGCCTCCGGGCAAAGCCAGGACGAGGTCCGTTTCACCGTCGAAGCCCGCTTCTACAAAAAACTGGCCAATCGCAAGATCCAGTGCCAGCTCTGCCCGCGCGGCTGCACCGTGGGAGATCGCGAGCGCGGCTACTGCGGCGTGCGTGAGAACCGCAACGGCGTCTACTACACGCTGGTGCACTCCCGCGTCTGCGCCGCTCACGTAGACCCCATCGAAAAGAAGCCACTCTTCCACTACCTGCCTGGCACCCAAGCCTTCTCCATCGCCACGGCAGGCTGCAACGTCAACTGCAAGTTCTGCCAGAACTGGGACATCTCCCAGTCCCGTCCCGAGCAGGTTCCCGCCGACTACGCGCCGCCGCAGCGCATCGCCGACCTGGCCGCGCAGAGCCGCTGCCCCACCATCGCCTACACCTACAGCGAGCCGGTGGTCTTCAGCGAGTTTCTAATGGACGTGGCCGACGCCGCGCACAAGCAGGGCATTCGCAGCGTCGCCGTCTCCAACGGCTACATGCAGGAAGACGCGCTGCGCCAGGCCTACGGTAAGATGGACGCCGTCAAGATCGATCTCAAATCCTTCACCGACTCGTTCTACCGCAACGTGGTCAGCGGCGAACTCAAGCCCGTGCTGGACTCCCTCGTCACCCTGCGCAAGATGAACAAGTGGACCGAGATTGTCTATCTCACCATCCCCACGCTCAACGACGGCAGCGCGGAGCTGCGCGGCCTGGCGCAATGGATCAAGGCCAACCTGGGCCCCGATGTGCCGCTGCACTTCACGCAATTTCATCCCGAGTATTTATTGAAGAACCTGCCCATCACACCGGTCCCCACACTGGAGCGCGCACGCGCGATTGCTCTCGCCGAGGGCCTGCATTACGTCTACATCGGCAACGTACCCGGCCATCCCGCGGAGAACACCTATTGCCCGCAATGCCAGCGCGCGCTCATCGAGCGCTTCGGGATGGAAGTCCGCCATAACTACCTGCACCGGGGCGCATGTCCCTATTGCAAGCAACCGATTCCCGGCGTATGGTCCTGAGGGAAATGAAAAGGAGGCCGCCCATGCTCGCTCGCCGGCGCTTGATGCAATGCTCGTTGTTTCTCGCTTTCCTGGTTTTGACGGCATTCGTGCTGCAAAGAAACGTGCGCTGCGCGGGCCAGGAAACGAGTCAAGAAAAAGTGCGCTTGGCGGGCGTGGCCGGCAGCTTCTATCCCGCCGATCCCGCCGCGCTCAGGGCCATGATGGACGCCATGCTGGCCAAGGTTCCGGCCCCCGCTCTTGACGGCCCGCTACTGGCCGTCATCGCTCCCCATGCCGGTTACGAGTACTCCGGCTCGGTTGCAGCTTATAGCTACGCCGCCCTCAAAGGCCGCAAATATTCCCGCATCGAG
>Ga0326728_10016332_pt1 | contig 15174 bp, 12 predicted proteins | sample MB3enrmetagenome_FD_207602 | JGI IMG/M metagenome (GOLD analysis project Ga0326728, IMG submission 207602) | Lab enriched peat soil microbial communities from McLean, Ithaca, NY, United States - MB31MN | ecosystem: Environmental > Terrestrial > Soil > Wetlands > Peat | place: USA: New York...
TTGTTTCGCAAATCGGACGCCCGGCGCGGGTTTGATGCGCGATACCGGCAGATGGTGGATGTCGAGATGTGGTTTCATTTGCTGGAGAAGGGAGACCTGGCTTACACGCGCGAACCGCTGTGCGCTTTCCGCTGCCATCCGCTCCAGCAAACCGAGCGCAACACGGACAGCGGCGTCGCCTGGAAAGAGCACGCGCTGTTTATCGCCAGCCATGCCATCCAGCCCCGGTTTCCGCGGGAAGTTGTTTTCCCCATCCTGTTCCACCTGCGCCACTCCCGCGGGAAAAGCCCGGACGCAACCAGTTCGGAAATGCTGGAATGGCAGCGCCGCCTGGCGGGCCGCTGGGGCGGGGGATGGCGTTGGTTTTATTGGTTTTATTGCCTGCGCCACAGGCTCGCCAAGCCGTTTCGGAATCTGGCCCATTCGGCGCAAAAGCGGTTGTTCCGGCGGCGTTTCACGCCGGGTGGGGCCTGTTTTTCTTGACAATGATCCAGCGGCCGATCTGCAGCGGATAGCGCCGGGCGGAAACCGGGGTGACGGGCGTCGTGAAAATCATTTCGAACTGGCGCAACAACCGTTCCCGGCTGAAGAATTCATTGGGCCGGTTGTTGTGAAAATAGGGCTGGCGCAGGTATTCCAAGTACTTGGAGTCGTCCTGGTCCAGCTCGATGATTTTATCAATGAGCGCCTCCTCGCTCGGAAAATCAAAATAGTTGAGAAAGCTTTTGGGGTTGAACTCCGCGGCGATGCGGGGGTTGCCCCAATAGACGGGCATGGCGCGGGCCCGCATGGCATCGACAATTTTTTCGGTGGTGTAGCCGGGAACCGAGGCGTTCTCGAAGGCGATGTTGAATTTGTAGGGGCGCAGAAACTCCAGCTTGGCGCCGGGGGTCCGGGGGACGCGCCAGCCGAGGTTGTTGAGCGCGCCTCCGGCGGAGTCCACTTTTTTGTATTGACACAACTTGCGGAAGAACTCGTTGCGCACGCGGGTTTTGGCGTTGGCATAGCTGGCGACAAAGCAGCAGAACCTGGTTTTGCCGGCCAGGATTCGTTCCGGGTCGTCGCCGTCTTTTTGGAGAAGCTCCGGCGAACCGAGAAGAACATAGTAGGGCAGCCGGAGATTCCTGGGATCGTCGGTCTGGCGGCAGGTGAAGGCGTAATCGTAACGGCTGAAATCGGGCGGCAAACTCTCCAGGCAGAAATAAATCTTGACGCAATTGTGAACCCGGTGAACGTGCTGGCCGAGGTCGCCGAAAACCAGAAAGTCCGGATGGTCGCAAATCTCGACGTCGAAGCGGTCCCGGATGGCGTTGTAAAAGAGATTGTCGGTCTTTATAAAACCGGGCCAGAAATCGCAAAAATCAAGGCGGACTTTCATTCTCGTTTCAACCGGCCCAGCCTAACAAATCGCGAGGGAGACGCAAAACTTTTGCGCGGATGTCATGCGCGCCTTTTCAGGGTCCGACATGGTAAATCCGCACCACCACTCCCGGCTGTTTGTTCGTGGGCTGCACGCGCGCAAACCGGGTCCAAATGAGCGTCATCGGCTTCCCAAACTGTTTTTCAAACCCGCCGAATGAGCCGGAATCCAACCCGCCCTGTTCCCTGGTGGTGGCCAGCACCGCCAGATTGGAGCCTGAACGCACTTGGGACGGGCTGATCCGGCCAGGCGGCAATACCGGTTGCGCCACGTATCGCTTCGTGTAATAAGCCAGGATCCCTGAAGTTTCCCCCGGCAACAGCACAAACTGGCCGTCTGTTCCCACAACCCGGCCCGCCTCCAGCAACGTGTTCCGTAAGTCCGGACCATTTACTTCCCGAATTCGCAGCACCACATCGCGCGTTGCGCCGCCAATCGCAATGAACAGCAACAGCAAGGCCCCGACACGATAGCCCAGCCGCATCCGCTCATGCCCCAATCGCCCCAGCAAATACTGCGCCCCGGCCCCCATGAACAAACAAATGCCCGGCCCCAGGCACATGCAAACACGCGGATTGGCGCCATAGGGATACTTATGCAGAAATGCCGCGGTCAACATTAAGACATGCGGAAGAACAAACAACGCCCACACCCATCTGTTGCCACGACCCCAATAAATCACCAGACCGGTCAGCCACAACACAGTCGTCAGTGTGGATCCGAAATGGTTCTCGCCCACCGGCCAGGCAAAGCCCCGCCCCGTATGCACTTCCACAAGCCACAAAGGAATCTTCCAAGGATGATCCAGCGGCGGATAGCCCATGTGCCAGAAGGCCTGCAGCCCCGCCGCCCGGCTCACCTCCAGCGATGAACGAATGTTGACTTCGTACAACCCGATGGCGCTGCCGCCCGCCAGCGCCATAAAAACAAACCCTGCAACCCAATTGCGCCAGCCCGTTCGCCCTCCCTCCTTAAAGGAATGCGCCAGGAACACCAGGCTTATCGCGCCGATCACAAACACGGATGTGTACGAAAACCACACAAACACAGGCGCGCACAATCCCAGCCAGGCCAACTGCCGCGCGCGCTGTCCGCCCCGCAGCCATCGCAACATCAGCCAGAACATCAACAGGGCCGTCAGCAGGTCAATCGTATAGCCCTTGACACATGCGCCTTCCGCCACCGGCACGTAAGAAACGCTGAAAGCAGCCCACGCCAGCCACCGTGCCGTCCCGCGCAGCACCTCAACGCACAACTCCCAAAATACAACCATTCCCCCAAGCCCCGCCAACAGCGGCAGCAACCGCACCCCCCACTCATTGGGAAACCAGGAATCGAACAGCTTCGTCACCCATAAAAATGCCGGAGGCAAAACCTGGGCGAAATTCAGAGGATTGAGCAACTCCCCATAGGTGCGCGCCCACGCATCTCTCAACACGTTCACTTCGTCTCCCGTCATGTCAAAATCCAAAAAAAACCGCAGAAGCCGCCACGCCAATCCGCTGATCACCACCACCAGGAAACAACGCGCAATTGTCAAGTGGCGGCGATGGACAACCGTTTTTTCGTTCGTGTTCACCGGGAGATATTCGGGAAAATCGCGCGGCCAACGCAAAGAAAATCGCAAGAATCAACGCGGATTTTCCTTCTCGTTTCAACCGGCGCAGCCTGACAAATCGCGATAGAGACGCAAGACTTTTGCGCCCATTTGCTCCAGCGAAAAAGCCTGCCCGACCCGGCGATGCATCTCCTCCGCTTGCGCCGGCCCCAACTTGGGTTCTCCGGCCTGACCGGCCATGGCGCCGGCCAGCGCCTCGATGTTCCCGGCGGGAACCAGCCGCCCGTAATGGGCCGCGGCGAACGCTTCGGGAATGCCGTCCAGGGCCGAGGCAATGACCGGCTTGCCGCAGGCGTGGGCTTCGCAGACGACCAAGCCAAGGGCCTCCGTGCCAATTTGCGGGTGGACCAGGCAGTCGATGGCGTTCATCACTTGCGGCATGTCCGGGGCGTGGCCCGTCAGCCACGCTTTGCCGCCCAAACCCAGTCGCGCGATGTCGGCTTGGAGAAGTCCGGCCATGCTGCCGCGGCCAATGATCAGGAACCGCGCGTGAGGAATGCTTTGGTGAAGGCGCGCGGCGGCGGCCAAAAACTCGCGCTGCCCCTTGCCGCGCGGCAAGTCATAACCTCCAACCACCGCGAAGGCATAATCCCCGGACTGCAAGCCCAGCTCGCGTCGTTTGTCCGCCGCGTCCGCCGGACGGAATTGGGCGGCATCGATGCCGCCGGGGATGACATGGATTTTGGCGTGGTTGCCCCAAAGCGGCGGGCGGGCGCGGCGTTCCGGTTCCGGGGATTGCGGTTCATACACGCCTTCGCGCAACACTTTGGCGACAAATTCCGAAACGGCAATCAGGGCATCGCATTGCCCCAACAGAAACCGGCGGCTGGCCCGGGAACCCGGGCTTTTGGCCAGGTGCCGCGTCAGCACGATTTTTGGTTTTGTTCCGGCCAGACGCGCCGCAAAAATGGCCGGCCAAATGTCCCGGCCATGATGGCCATGCACGATTTGCATGTTTTCGCGGCGGATGAATCGCGCGGCGCGAAGGATGAACCGGAGTTTGTTCGCCTGAGAGCCGATATCGAAAAATGGCACGCCAAGTTCCGCGATGGCGGGCGCAAAAGGGCGTCCGGCGGGGCCGGCAATGAAGACATGCTGGCCAAGGCCATGCAGTTGGGCGGCCAGTTTCACGCACTGATCGTCGGTGCCGCCGCCGGTGAGGAGGGAATTCAAATGCACGATGCGCAGCGGTTGGGGGGCCGTGCTCATGCGGAGGGCGCGCCGGCCAGATATTGTTCGACGCCGCGTTCGCAGCGAATTTTTTTTGAGCGAATCGTTTCGGCCAAACGCCGGCGGCCGACGTGGATGTGAGCGCGGCCAGGCGCGGGATGGTTCAAATGATAGACTACGGCGTGGCCGTAAACAAATTTGCGCGGCCGCCCCAGGTGATAGAGCCGCGTGCCCACGTCCGAATCTTCCCCGCCCCAGCCAGCATATTCCTCGTCGAAACCATTGACGGCCAGCAAATCCTCGCGCCAAAACCCCATGTTGCAGCCGATGATGCCCCGCTGGCCGGTGTTGCGGCGGACGAGCGGAAAAGGCAGCCGGAGGGCTTTGGCGAAACCGGTGATGCGGCCGGTGAGAATCCAGCGGAAAACCGGCGTGGCGCCGGCCGCAAAGGCGGCGGCGAATTTTTCCCGGACGAAACAGCGCCGGCCTTGCACCCAAAAATTCCGTTCCGCCAGGCGGGCGTGGTCCGCCACGAACCGGCTGTGCGGCACACAGTCGCCATCCAGCAAAACGATGTAGGCGCCCGCGGCGGCGGCGAGGGATTTGTTGAGGATGATCGTCTTGCGAAAGCCGAGGTGCTCCTGCCAGACATGGCGCAGGGGCGCCGGCGGCTTTTGCTGCCAATGGGCAATGAGTTCCCGGGTGGCGGTTCCCGAACCGTCATCGGCCAGCAGGATTTCACCCGGCATTTCGGTCTGACGCTCCACGCCGCGCAAGACCTGGTCGAGCGCGCCCGGATTCTCGTAAGTCGAGATGATCAGGGAGATTTGGGCGGGGCGCATACAGGCGGGCGCGATTGGAGATGCTCGAAAAGCCGGCTGTGCCGCACCAGCGTCGAGTAAGCGGTGGAGGCGGCGATGAAAAAACCGGGATAACCATCCAGGAATCCGAGGCGAATGAAGTACGCGCGCACAAAGCGCCACGCCGCCCGAAAGACCGCCGCCGGGGCGGACCAGCGGGCTTTCTCCGCCAGTTGACGTTGCAAATAAACATCGGCAAAGCAATTGATCTTGTCCACGTAACTGCTGATATTCGGATCTGTATAGTGCAACAGGTCGCCGGCCAGGGTCGCGCATGCTCCCTGCGCCTGGACGGCGCAATGCTCCGCGCTGCCGGCCCATTTTGCGTTTTCCCGCCGAAAGAGCCGCACCACGCGATCGGGATACCAATCCCCGTGCGTAATCCACCGGCCCAGAAACCAAACTTTGCGGGCAAAGCGGGCGGCGGCAAAGCGTTGCTGGCCGCCGTCGAAAAACCGGGCGATCGACTCCCGCAACTCCGCGGAGACTTCCTCATCGGCATCCAGGGCGAGCACCCACGGCAAAGTGGCATAACTCAACGCCAGATTCTTTTGTTCACGAAAGCCCGCCCAAGGATGCCGGTAAATTCTTGCGCCGAACGATGCCGCGATGGCGTCGGTGCCATCCTGCACTTCGGGATTGAGGACCACGACGATCTCACCCGTCCATGGCGCCACGCTGGCCAGGCATTTGCCGATGCGATGGGCCTCGGCCCCGGAAATGATGCAAACGGAAATGGGCAGTTTGTTCACGATTGCCACACATCCAGCGCGATCATGTAAAGATCGGTCATGCCCGGTATTTACACCGCTTTCCCGCGCAAGTCAGTCACAAAAGCAGGCGTTTTTTATCGCCAGCCGCGCCGCGCCCCGCTAACAAGTCCGGCATGGCCGTTGGCCAACCAGTAAAGAGTTTTTTGGAACGCACCCGCGCCGCCAGGAAAATCATCGTGGTTGATTTTGGTTTTTTGGGCGACTCGGTCCATCTTGTGCCGGCGCTGTGGGAAATCAAGCGACACTATCCGGGGGCGCAATTGCACACCTTGTCGGCCAGGGTCGGGGCGGAGTTGCTCCAACTGGCCCCCTGCGTTGATCGCGCGTGGGCCTTTCCGTTGACGCCCAAAAGCCCGGCGTGGTGGCGGCATTGGAGCATCCTTCGGGCGCTGCGCCGCGAACGCTTCGACGTGGCGTTCAATTTCAGCGGATCAGACCGGACGATATTTGTCACGGGCCTGGTGGGCGCCCGATGGACCTTGGCGCACGAGGCGGGGCGGAAACATTTTTGGAACCACTGGCTTTCGGCGGATTGGGTCGGGCGGGCCGCCCGGGAATTGCCCGTGTTCGAGCAGCGCCGGCAGGTCCTGGCGGCGGGCGGTTTTGCGCTGGAAGAGGCGCGTTTTGATTTGCGCGTGCCCCGGGAAGAGCGGCAATGGGCTGAGCGGGCCATTGCGGACCAGCCCGTTCACTTTTCCATCAGCGCGAGCGCGCCCGTCAAAGAATGGCCGCTGGAAAACTGGATTGGCCTGGCCCAAATGCTGGCGCAACAAAGCCCGCCGATCCGGATTGTGGCCACGGCGGGGTCCAGCCCGCGCGAGCAGGACCGCCTGAGAGAACTGGCCGGGGCGGCGGGAGGTTTGCAATTGCAATGCATTGAAGGGTCGGGCATTGCGCGTCTGGCCGCGTTGTTGCAGCGCTGCCGGCTGCAAATTGGCGCGGACTCCGGGGCGCTGCATCTGGCCCTGGCGCTGGGCGTGCCCACCCTGGCGGTCTTTCGCCAATACAGCGGGCTGGCCGAATGGATTCCCGGCGGCAAAGAGCACCGTCATCTCATTGCGGACTGCCGGTGCATCGCCGAAAACAGGGCGGATTGCCTGCGCGCGGGCCGGGCCGCCTGCCTGGCGTCCATCACCCCGGGCCGGGTCTGCGAGCTGGTCTGTCAACAATTGCGGTAAAAACTCTCGCCCTGGCGGCGGATCGCTCCCATACTGGCGGCGGCGGCATGATTGAATTCTGGCGCAAACTGTGGCAACTGACCCGTCCCTACAAGGGGCGATTTATTCTGGGCGGCATCTTCGGCGTGCTCAGCGGCATGGCCGATTCGGTGGTGCTGCTGACGGTGGCTTTTGTGGTCAGCGTGGTTTTTTCCGGGTTCCGGAATGAGGATATCGACAGCAAGATGGCCAGACTGCACGAGCACCTGCCGTGGCTGGCCGACGGATTGCAACAGGTCCAGCACTGGCTTTCCGCCCATATTGCCGGCTCAAAAATCAATCTGGTCCTGGTGGTGGGCCTGGTTCCGCTGGCCATGCTGGGGCGGGGCGTGTGCAATTATCTCAATAATTATTTGATGGGCTGGGTGGCCATTCGGGCGATCTGCGATCTCCGCGCCCGTTTGTTCGAGCATCTGCTGAATCTGCCCCTGAGTTTTCTTTCCCGCAACAGCACGGGGGAATTGATGTCGCGCATCGGCGACGTGGGCGTTCTGCAAAACATGATTGCCGTCTCCCTGGTGACGCTCATCACGCAACCGATCCGGCTGGTTTCCTTTGCCGCAATCCCTTTTGCCATCGACGCCAAATTGACCGCCATCGCCCTGGTCACATTTCCCCTGTGCGTCATCCCCGTGGTCGTTTACAACCGGAAAGTGCGAAGGGCCGGGGCGGCCATTCAAACCGAGGCGGCCAATTTGGGCAAGGTCATGCACGAATCGTTCACCGGCAACCGGATCATCAAGGGCTACAATCTGGAGAAGGTGGTGGCGGACCGGTTTAAAGCCAATCAGCAAAAGTTCATCGGCCATTTCATGCGCGTGGTGCGCTCCACCGAAACGCCCGGCCCCATCATTGAAGTCCTGGCCGCCATCGGCGTGGCGATTTTATTGCTCCATCTGGCCGGCTCGGCCAGTCCCACGCGATTCATGGTGTTTATCGGCGCTCTGATGATGATGTACGGGCCGGTCAAGGCCATCATCCGTGTGCAGAGCCAGCTTCACCAGGCGCGGGCCGCGACGCAGCGCGTTTTTGAATTGCTGGCCACGCAAAGCACGCTGACCGATCCGCCCCGCCCCGTGCCGCTCAAGGCGGCCGGCGCGGCAATTGAGTTTGACAACGTCAGCTTCAGCTACGGCGACAAGCCGGTCCTGCGCAACATCCAACTGCGGATCGAGCCGGGCCGGATGGTGGCCCTGGTCGGAAGCAGCGGCTCGGGCAAAACGACGCTGACCAATCTGCTCCTGCGCTTTTACGATCCGACACAAGGGGTCATCCGCATTGGCGGCATTGATTTGCGGCAGGTTGCCCTGCGCGATCTTCGTTCGCAAATCGCCGTGGTCACGCAGGAAGTGGTTTTATTCAACGACACCATCCGCCAGAATATTGCCTACGGCCGCCCGGACGCCACGTTCGCGGAAATTGAAGAAGCGGCCCGGAACGCCTTTGCCCATGATTTTATTTTGGGCAAGCCGCGGGGTTACGATTCGGTCGTGGGTGAAAAGGGGACAAATCTTTCCGGCGGCGAGCGGCAGCGCATTGCCATTGCGCGCGCCATTTTGAAGAACGCCCCCATCCTGTTGCTCGACGAAGCGACCAGTTCATTGGACAACGAATCCGAGCGCATGGTCCAAGCGGCGCTGGACCAACTGATGAAGGGGCGGACGACCATCTGCATCGCCCATCGTCTTTCCACCATCCAACACGCGGACCTTATCCTGGTGCTCGATCAAGGGAAGATTGTGGAAACGGGGCGCCACGAAGAATTGCTGGCGCGCGGCGGCATTTATCAAAAGCTGCACATGCTCGGCTTCAGTTCCGCCGGCGAGCGGTGAGCGGAGCAACGGGCGGGGAATCCATGAAGCGGGTTGCCGGGGCGTTCCCCCGGCTGTCGGCTCGCCGGAACGACCCCCCCCCTCCGGCTAAAATTCCGTGTAATGGCCCTCTCTAATCCCGCCGAGGGAGGCGTAGGACCAGTCTTTGAACTGTCTGGAAAAACCTTTGTCGCCGGGATGATCTTGCAACCCGAAGCCGCTCCCGATGGAAGCCGGCTCCGCGCTGTTGGCCGGCGTTGCCGGCGGCGCGGCGGCGCTGGTGCTGGAACTGTCAGGGTGATGACGATGTTTTTGGGTTCTCAAAGGCGTGCTGCTCATATGTTTTTGTTATTCAGTCTGCCATTCCATCTGCTTTGCTCGGGCAGGTTTGGCATTTGTACATCTAGTATCGGGTGGATCCGGGCGGGACTTGAGAAAAACATTCAGTTTTCCGTCCGTCAAACGCACCGGCTCCGTCCATGCCGGGAAGCATATGACCAAATTTGGCTAATTGTTTGGCAAGAACCGTGTAGTGCCGCTCCCACATGCCGTTTTATATTGTCGCCATGATGGCAACAAATCTGGCTCCGCGAAGCGCCAAAAAGGTTGGCCGGAATGGAAATGGGCGCGCCGCGGCCCATGCACTGGTCACGCACGAGGTGGCATTTGGGTATCCGCGGGATTTTCTTGAGAATCAATTCGTCTATCTGGTGATTTCCCCGCGGGCCAGGGGATTGTCAATCGGGGTCAACGTGAACCCGATTGTCAAATGCAACCTGGAGTGCTTGTACTGCGAACTGGATCGCGCCAGGCCCGCGCGCGCGCCGCACTTTGATGTCGAGAGAATGGCCGCCGAATTGCATGGGACTTTTGGATTGGCGTATTCGGGCCGTCTGCGGCAAAGGCCGCGTTACGCCAATTTGCCGGAGGACCTGCTGCAAGTGCGCCACGTGGCCTTGAGCGGGGACGGGGAACCCACCTTGTCGAGCCATTTTGTCGAGGCCTTGCAAGCCATCGCCCACCTTCGCATGCTGGGCGGATTCCCGTTTTTCAAGATCGTGCTTGTCACCAATTCCACCGCGCTGGACCGGCCCAGAGTCCAATACGGGTTGAAGTTCCTCACGCGAACGGACGAGATTTGGGCAAAACTGGATGGAGGCACGCAGGGTTATCTGAACAAGCTGAACGGCGCGGCGTTCCCGCTGGAAAAAATCATGGGCAACATCCTGCTGGTGGCCCGTCAACGTCCCGTGGTCATTCAGAGCCTGTTCCCCGCAATCGACGGCGCGGAGCCGCCTGAGCGGGAAATCAAGCAATACGCGCAGCGATTGAAGGAACTGAAGGAGGCGGGCGCGGAGATTTCCCTGGTGCAAATTTATTCCGCGACGCGGCCGATGGCCAGGACCGGATGCAGTCATCTGCCGTTGAAATCGCTTTCGCAGATCGCGCAAACGGTCCGGCGGGTGGCCGGACTGCGGGCGGAAGTCTTTTGAGTCAAGCCGCAACCATGAATTGGGGGAGTGTCTGCACCGCACATTGAATGCCGGAGACGATTTGTTCCACTTTTTCCACCTCGAGGCCCAACACTTCCGCGGCGGTGTTTTTGACCTGAACAGCCTGCGCTTGCCACCCTGGAGCGGCACCGCAAAGGTGGACAGCGCAATCGGCCAGATAAACCACGGCGGATAACTGAATGGCGGGCTTGAGAACAGGAGAATGATGATCGGCCACGGCTTCGACAATTAATTCCGGCAATGACCACCGTTTCAGCAAACACGCCCCAACTTCGCAGTGGTCGGCTCCCAATACGGCCTTCTCCGCCTCGACCCGCGAGAGGGACTGGCCTGTCATTTTGCTCCGAATGTCGGCCCGGGCTTTTGGAGTCAACACCTTGCTGATGACCGACTTGCCGATGTCATGCAGCAGGCCGGCGGTGAAGGCGGTGGATGGGAGGAAATTACCGTAGGATTTAACCTCGGCCAGGTATTCAGCGCCGATACCCGTGTTCAGGGAGTGGACCCAAAGACCGTTGGCTTCAGTCTCATAACCAGGCGCAGCGGCTCCCAAAGAGCCTTTAAAACCGATGGCGCAGACCATGCGGAAAATCATGTTGTCACCGAGCAGGAACAGGGCTTGATCGACGGAAAGGACCGGCTCGCGCACGCCGCTATTGGCCGAGTTGCAGGCCCGCAACAGCTTGGCAGTGAGGACATTGTCGCAGCGCACCGTTTCAACGAGTTCGTCCCGATGCAAGTCCGGCTGATTGAGTTGAACGACCAGCTTGCGGGCCGTTTCCGACACGACTGGCAGATCTTTTACATGGGCTATTATTTCATCAGCCGTCATAGCAGTCCAAGCATCAATTCCTTTTGATGAGCGCCCAAGTTGGGGGCGGTGTGTTGAGAGCCTTTGGCCAAAAGCTTACGCTTCGCCCGGCAGGACGGCAGATTGGATTACCATGCGACATTGCAAGTTCCGCTTACCTATCGGCAGGAGCAAATAAAACTTAAAGTCCCGCGTTATGTGTCTGGTGAAGCGTTCTTTCTGCAAATTCCAGCGCCTCATTCAGGGTGTCCATGAACTCTTTGACTTTAATGGGTTTGGTGAGATAACGGTAAAAACCCAACTCCAAGCCCATCGCGATGTCGCGTGGCATGGCATTGGCGCTGAGGGCAACGACGGGGATGTGCGCCGTGGCCGGGTCTTCGCGCAGGATTCTCAAGGCCTCGATACCGCTGATGCCAGGCAGGTTGATATCCATCAGGATCACCTGCGGCTGAGCGGCGCGGGCGATCTCGATGCCGAGAGTTCCGTTCACCGCGGCCAAGAGCTGAATGTCCGGGCAACGCGCGATGAGTTGCTCGACCAGCTTCATGTTCGCCGGGTTGTCCTCGATATACAGCAGGGTGCGCCGCAGCGCGCCGTCCGGCAATTCCGGTCGGAAAGAAACCCCGACTTCGCCGCCTTGGATTTTAGGTTGAGGTGCCGCAGCCGAGATCAGTTCGCACCAGAAGACGCTTCCCACCCCGACCGTGCTTTCCACGCCGAGGACGCCCTCCATTAGTTCGGCCAATCGCTTTGTCACCACCAGGCCGATGCCCGTGCCGGCCACGCCGCCGGCCTCCTGACCGAGTCGGTTGAACGGCTGGAATAGTTGCGCCAGCTTTTCCGGGGACAATCCCGCGCCGGTATCCGCGACGCTGATGCGAATGCGTTTCGGGGCGCTCACGGCGCAGGCCACAGCCACTGTTCCCTGTTCCTTGTTGTATTTGATCGCGTTGGAAAGCAGGTTGATGATGATTTGTTTCAACCGGGTTCGATCGGCCCTGACAAAGAACGGGTGATCAGGATCGAACCGGGGAAAGGTCATGCTGATGCCATGCTGTTGGGCCTGCGGCTCCATCATGGCCTGGCATTCGGACATGATCTCGGACAACGACACCGATTCCGGCGACAGCGACACCTTTCCTGACTCGATCACCGCGAGATCGAGGATTTCGTTGATCAGCTTCAGCAGATGCCAGCCCGCCTGGAGAATCTGGGCAATGCTTTCCGACTGGGAGGCCGTCGGCGATGGGGAAGAGGACTCCATGAGTTGTGCGAACCCGAGGATGGCATTGAGCGGGCTGCGAAGCTCATGGCTCATGCTGGAAAGGAAATCCGATTTCGCGAGGTTGGCTTTCTCCGCCGCGGACTTGGCGCTCTCCAGCTCGACGTTCTTTTCCTGCAGCACCTGATCCAGGCGATTGCGCTCGGTGACGTCGCGCGCGGCGGCGAACACGCCTTGCAGCCTGCGGTCCCGGTCATAGAAGGTGGTCGCGTTGTAGGACACGACTGTTTTTTTGCCGTCCCTGGCGCTCGCGGTCAGTTCGTAGTTGGTGACCTTCTTCTCGCTCAGGACCAGCTTGATGGCCGCTTCGGCCCGCTCGGGATCGGTGAAGTGGTTCTTGAACGGCGCGCCGATCAATTCGTCGCGCGTGCAGCCGGTGAGCGCCTCCATCTGCTTGTTGACGTCGGTGATGATGCCGAGCGGATCGGCCATCATCAGCGCGTCAATATTGGATTCGATGAGCGAGCGCGTGTAGAACTGCTGGTCGCGCAAGCGCTGATCGAGTTTCTTCTGCTCTGCTTCGACCTGTTTGCGCGCGGTATTATCAGTGCCGATCAACAGATAGCCGATAATGGCGTTTTGAGCGTCGCGCAACGCCGTGACCGACACGACCGCCGGGAAACGGCTGCCATCCTTGCGGATGTAGGTCAGCTCGTAAATGTCCTCGATGCCGCGCGAGGCCTTGAACACCAAGGCCTCGAAGCCCGGTGTAATCGTGGTGGCCAGCTCGACGCTCAACGCCTTGGCGCGCGCGATCACTTCCTGCGGATCGGAAATGTCGGCCGGCGTGATCTTGTTCATCACGTCGCCGGCGGCGTAGCCCAGCATGCGTTCCGCGCCGACGTTGAAGATCTGAATGACGCCCTTGGCGTCGGTGGCGATGCTGGAGAAGTTGGCGCTGTTGAAAATTGCGCTTTGCAACGCCCCCGCTTTGAGCAGCGCCTCTTCCGCCTGCTTGCGCGCGGTATTGTCGGTGCCGATCAACAGATAGCCGATAATGGCGTTTTGAGCGTCGCGCAACGCCGTGACCGACACGACCGCCGGGAAACGGCTGCCATCCTTGCGGATGTAGGTCAGCTCGTAAATGTCCTCGATGCCGCGGGAGGCCTTGAACACCAGGGCCTCGAAGCCCGGTGTAATCGTGGTGGCCAGTTCGACGCTCAACGCTTTGGCGCGCGCGATCACTTCCTGCGGATCGGAAATGTCGGCCGGCGTGATCTGGTTCACGACGTCGCCGGCGGCGTAGCCCAGCATGCGTTCCGCGCCGACATTGAAGATTTGAATGACGCCCTTGGCGTCAGTGGCGATGCTCGAGAAGTTGGCGCTGTTGAAGATCGCATTCTGCAAAGCCCCGGCCTTGAGCAGCGCCTCTTCGCGCCGGACTTCGGTGACGATTTCCACCGCCGCGGGATCGCCGTCGAGAATAGCTGTTGGCTCCATATTTGTTCCGTTCTTAAACGCCGCTCCTGATCTTAATCCTGATCTTCTTCATGCAACTCGGATTAAGATTAAGATTAAGAACCAGAAACCACCCCCTGTGCGTCATCCGCCTAAATGATGCTTGAGACAGGCGACCACTTCCGTCAGGACGACCGGCTTGGCCAGAAAGGACTGCCCCCCGACCCGCCCGCCACTGGCCTCAACTTCTCCTTTCGTGATGGACGCCGTCAGAAATACGATCGGCACGGCTTTCAATTTGGGACTTGCCTTATAACAAGCGGCCAGCTCCCCGCCGTCCATGCCTGGCATCATCACATCCAGCAGGATCAAGTGAGGCTGAAACTCCTCCGCTGTGGAAAGCGCGGCCTTGGCGTCATTTTCCTCCCTGACCACATAATTGTTGGTTTGTTCCAGATAAAGTTTCAGGAGCCGGGTATTCCTGGGCTCGTCATCCACCGCCAGGATGCGTTTCTTCTCAGTATTCATCATCGTATTCCTATTCAAATTCGCAACCGCATTCATTGCCCTGTCAAAGCTGAAAGACATAAAAAGATTTCAAAAGACTTTGGAAGTCATGGTGTGATAATTGCAGAAAAAACACCCGGCCGCTATGGGGCGTTCACCCCATGCCGGACGGGATCAGTTTTCCCGGCTAAAGGAAAGGGCCGGAACGATCAGACTTTTGTCTCCTGTTCGAATGCCACCGGTTCAAGTTTGGGGGCCAGGAGTTGGACGATGACCGCGCCGGTGAGATAGGCCAGACTGGCGGCGAGAAAAATGAGGCGGTAATTGCCCAAATCGTGGCTCATCTCGGCCATTTTGCGGACATGGGCAATAAGAAGGAACAACACCAATCCACCCGCCGAGCCGGCGAACCCGGCCAGGCCCGTGACCGAGCCGACCATGCGGCGCGGGAACATGTCCCCCGCCAGGCTGAAGACGTTGGCCGACCAGGCTTGATGGGCTGAGGCGGCGACGGCAATGAGGGCCACCGCCAGCCAGGTGCGGTCGGTGATGGCGGCGAAAAAGACCGGCAGAACGAAGGCCGCGCAAATGAAGAGGGTGACTTTTCTGGCCCGATTGAGGCTCCAGCCCATTTTCATGAACCAGCCGGAAAGCCACCCGCCTCCGATGCTGCCCACCGAGGCCAGAACATAAATGACCGACACCGGACCGCTGCGCGCTTTGAGGTCCAATCCGAAACGGTCCGAGAAGAAATAAGGCGTGCCAAACAGATAGAACCACCAGAAACCGT
>Ga0326728_10016333_pt1 | contig 15173 bp, 20 predicted proteins | sample MB3enrmetagenome_FD_207602 | JGI IMG/M metagenome (GOLD analysis project Ga0326728, IMG submission 207602) | Lab enriched peat soil microbial communities from McLean, Ithaca, NY, United States - MB31MN | ecosystem: Environmental > Terrestrial > Soil > Wetlands > Peat | place: USA: New York...
ATGTCCAAATCGCTGGGCAACTACATCGGGATCGCCGAGCCGCCCGAGGTGATGTTCCGCAAGGTAATGCAGATCAGCGACGATCTGATGTGGCGCTACTACGAGTTGCTGACGGACAAGAGCCTGCCGGAGATCGCCGCGCTGCGCGCCGCCGCGCACCCCATGGAGGCCAAGATCGCGCTGGGCAAGGCGATCGTGGCGGATTTCCATTCCGATGAAGAAGCCGCGCGGGCGGCGGAGGTATTCAATAGCGTGGTGCGCCGCGGCGAGATTCCCGCGGATATGGCCGAGGCTTCCATGCCGGCCGGGGCGCGCACGGCGGCGGGCATCCGGGTGGCGAAATTGCTGGCGGGGGTGGGGCTGGCGGAATCGGTGAGCGACGCGACCCGCAAAATCGGCGCGGGTGCAGTCGAGATCAACGGTGAGCGGGTCAGGGAGCTGACCATCGCGGACCCCGGCGGGGCCCTGGTGATCCGGGCCGGCAAGAACTGGCGCAGAGTTTCGCCGTGAGAAAGCTCTATTACTGGAAGGTCCGGCAGCGCGAGATCCAACTGGGCGAGCGCACGGCCATCATGGGTGTGATTAACGTCACGCCGGATTCGTTTTCCGACGCCGGCAAGTACAACGATCCGGACCGCGCTTTCGCCCGCGCCCTGGAACTGGAAGCGCAGGGCGCCGATATTCTGGACATCGGCGCCGAATCCACGCGGCCCGGATCGCCCCGTATCGCTGTGGCGGAAGAGATGCGGCGGCTGATTCCGGTTCTGAAGCGCCTCAAAGACCGTCTGACGATCCCCGTGTCGGTGGATACGTACAAGGCCGAGGTGGCCGAGCGCGCGCTGGAGCTGGGGGTCGAGGTCATCAACGACCCCTCCGGGCTGACCTTCGAACCGCATCTGGCCCGTGTGGTTTCAAACCACGACGCCGGCCTGGTTTTGAACCACATGCGGGGCAGGCCCGAGACATGGGCCAAGCTCGGCCCCATGCCCGACCCGGTCGGGGTCATCGTGCGCGATCTGGAGGCGAGCGTCAGCCGCACGCGCAATGTGGGGATCGACCGGAGCCGCCTGGTGATCGATCCGGGCCTCGGGTTCGGCAAGCGCAAGGAGCAAAATCTACTGATTCTGGACCATCTTTCGGCGCTGGCCAGTCTCGATCTTCCAATCCTCGTGGGACCCTCGCGCAAGCACTTCGTGGCGCGCGCGGAGCCGCAGGATACCCTCTGCGCCACGGCCGCGGCGGTTACGGCGGCGGTATTGGCGGGAGCGCACATCGTCCGCGTGCACGACGTCCGCGAGATGCGCGCCGCCACGGACGTGGCGGACGAGATTCTGCGCACGCGGGCTTGAGTGGCCGGGCGGCCATCTCCGGTATAATAGTCACCTGTGGGAGCGATCCCCGTTCGATGACTGACATCAAGAAAAAGCTGCAGGACGAGATCGCCGTGCTCGAACACGAGCTGCACGTGGAACTGCCCAAGGAAATCCTGAAAGCCAGAGCCCACGGGGACCTCAGTGAAAACGCGGAGTATCATGCCGCCAAGGAGCGACAGGGTTTCGTCAACGCCCGCCTGAACCAGCTTAAGAAGCGGGTGGCCGAGATGTCGATGGTGGACTTCTCGAAGATACCGCATGACAAGGCGGGGCTCGGCTCGACCGTCGTGGTGCTGGACACTAAGCGCGACGAAGAGTTGACCTATTATCTGGTCACCACGGAGGAGGCCGACGCGGCCAACGGCAAAATCTCCACCACCAGCCCGATCGGCCGCGCGCTGCTGGGCAAAACGGTGGGAGACGAGGTCCGCGTGCAGAGCCCCGGAGGCCTCAAGGAACTCGAGATTCTGCGGCTGACCACCATTCACGATGCGCTCGAGTAAGTTATGACCGTTACCGGTGGGATCGGGAAAGCCTGCGGCGCCGTCATCGACCGGATCGTCCGATGGCTGGCGCTTTCCCGGATTCACCCCAACGTGCTGACGTTCATCGGCCTGCTCATCAACATCTGGGCCGCCTGGCTGTTTGCGCGCGCGGGATCGGGTTCCCAGGACCCGGCCGTGGATTTCCGCTGGGCGGGCGTGGTGGTGATCTGCGCTGGCTTGTTCGACATGGTGGATGGGCGGGTGGCGCGGGCCACCAGCCGGGTGACGCGCTTCGGCGGCTTCTTCGATTCGGTGGTCGACCGGTACTCTGACCTGGCGCTGTTCATGGGGCTGCTGGTCTACTACGCTTCCATCAACCGCTTCTTCTACATCGTGCTCACCGCCGTGGTGATGACCGGCTCGGTGATGGTGAGCTACACGCGCGCGCGCGCCGAGAACACCATTCCCAAGTGCAAGGTGGGTTTTCTCGAGCGGCCCGAGCGCGTGGTACTGATCATCATCGGGGCGCTGTTCAACCGCATGGCCGCGGTGTTGTGGGTCATCGCGGTGCTCTCGAATCTCACGGTGATTCACCGCATGATTTACACCTGGCGGGAAGCCGAACGCCTGGAAGACGCACAGTTGCGCGCGGTGAAAGAGACGGTCGAAGCGAAGCGGCCGGATTGAGCCGGTTCCTAATCCTCCAGAATCACGTGCGCCATGCCCAGTTCGGCGGTGTGCGTGAGCGAAAGCGAGATGCCGCGCACACCCAGCTTTTCCGCCACCCGCGCGGCCACGCCGTGCAGCTTCAGCGTGGGACGGCCGGAGGGCAGGTTGGCGACCTCGAAATCTTGCCACGTCACCCCGCGCCGCCAGCCGGTGCCGATGGCCTTCATGCCCGCCTCCTTGGCGGCGAAGCGCGCCGCGTACCGCTCGAAGCGGTTGGCTTTGCGTTCCACATAGGCGATCTCGGCGGGGGTGAAGATGCGCTCGACGAATTTCGCGCCGAAGCGCGCGATGGCAGCGCGGATGCGCGGCACCTCGGCCAGATCCACGCCGGTTCCAACGATCATTTCAACTCCACACCCGTGGTGGTGATCGTAAGGCGGCCGTGCTTGACGCCCTTGGTGCTGATGAGGACGTCGGCCACCCGGGTAACATCCCCGGCGCGGCCGCGGACCACCAGAACCTCCAGGCAGTTATCGTGGTCCAGGTGGACGTGCAGGGTGGAGAGGATGGAGTGATGGAATTCGTGCTGGATGGCGGTGAGCTTCTCGTTGAGCAGGCGCACGTGATGATCGTACACCAAGGTAACGGTGCCCACCACCTGGCTTTCCGGCGATTCCCAGGTCTTCTCGACCAGTTCGTCGCGAATCAGGTCACGAAAGGCCTCGGAGCGGTTGGTGTAGCCGCGCTCGGCGATCAGGCGGTCGAACCTCTCGAGTAATTCACCATCGATGGCCACGCCGATGCGGCTCAGCTCGCCCATGCGTAAACAATGGTAGCACCGGGGATTCCTGTAGTGGCACGATCATTGCAATCGTGCTACCGTAGGGTCAGCCGTGCATATACCGGATGGATTCCTGGCGACACCCGTGTGGGCCACACTGGACGCCGCCGCAGTCCCGGCCGTGGGATACGTGGCGCGCCGCGCGCAGCGGGGCTTCGAAGACGCTCGGGTGCCGCTGTTGGGGGTCATGGGCGCGTTCGTTTTCGCCGCCCAGATGATCAATTTTCCGGTGGGCATAGGCACCACGGGCCATCTGGTGGGCGGTGCGCTGCTGGCCTGCACGCTGGGGCCGGCCCCGGCGGCGGTGGTGATGTGCGCCATCCTGACCATTCAGGCGCTGGTCTTCCAGGATGGCGGGATTCTGGCTCTGGGCGCCAACATCGTCAACATGGCCCTGATGGGAGTGCTGGCTGGATACTTGCCGTTTTATCTGTGGGGCGGCGGCGGACGGCGGCGCTGGGCGATTTTCGCCGGCGGGACGCTATCCGTGCTGGTGAGCGCAGTGCTTGCGCTGGCCGAACTGCTGATCTCGGGCGTTCGCATGCCGTCCGGGGTGCTGGGCGTTTCGCTGGCGCTGTTCCTGGTTTCGGCGCTCCTGGAGGGCGCCATAACCATGGCGGTGGTGCAGGCGCTGGAGGCCATCCAGCCCGGCTTCGTGCGCCGGCCGGCGGCGGCGCGTTCCCGGGTGCGTGGAGCGGTGGCGCTGGTGGCCGTGCTGCTGGCGGCGGTGGGCGTTCTGTTCGCCTCCACGGCGCCGGACGGCATCGAACGGCTGGCCATGCAGACGGGCATCTCGGCCCGCGCTCAAGCGCTATTGATCACGCCTTTCGCCGGTTACGAGACCGCCTTTGTGGCCTCGGGGTGGATGCGCAAGGCCAGCGCCGGGATCGCGGGGCTGGTGTTGATCTATGGCGTGTGCCTGCTGATCGGGCGCGCAGCCGCGCGGCACAGGAGCGCCTGAATTGCACCACGTGGTGCTGGAACGGTGGAGCCGCGGCGCGAGCCCGCTGCACCGGCGTGATGCGCGCGCCAAGATCGCGGGGCTGCTGGTATTCCTGGTAGTCACGGCCACCGCGCACCGGGCCCTGGCGGAGGTGGCGGCGGGGCTGGCGCTCCTGCTGATTGCGGCCGCTATCTGGGCCCGCCTGCCGGTGGCCGGCGCGCTGGCCCGCGCGGCCCTGGTATTGCCCTTCTCGCTGGTATTCGCGGCCGTCTGCTGGCTGGCCGGCGATCCGGCGCGAGGCCTGGCACTGGCGATCAAGAGTTATCTTTCCGCGCTGGCGGTGCTGCTCCTGGTCGCCACCACGCCGCTGCCCGCTCTGCTCAGCGGGCTGGAGTCCATGGGTGCGCCGCGCTTCCTGCTGATGGTGGCGCAGTTTTTGTACCGGTACCTGTTTGTGATTTCGGAAGAGGCGCAACACATGCGCATCGCGGCGGCCTCGCGCGGCGCCACACGGAGCGGACTGGGCGCATTTCGAGCGGCCGCGGGAGCGCTCGCGGTCCTGTTCGCGCGCTCCTACCAGCGCGCCGAAGAGATCCATCGAGGCATGCTGGCGCGCGGCTTCACGGGCCAGCTCCGGACTTTGGCCGTGCCGCGCTTCCGGGCGGCGGACGGAATCTTCGCGGCGCTGGCGGCACTGGCGCCGATTGTCGTGCGGGTGGCCGTCGAGAGGATGGTCTGATGGCGCCCCTGGTGGAGGTGCGCAACCTGCGATATCGCTACGAGGACGGCACCTGCGCGCTGAGAGGCGTCGATTTCCGTCTCGAGGAAAGCGAAGCCGTGGCGCTGCTGGGCGCTAACGGCAGCGGCAAGACTACCTTCGTCATGCACCTGAACGGACTGCTGGCGGGCGAGGGCGACGTGGAGGTTTGCGGACTGGCGGTCAATAAAGAGAACCTCCCGACCATCCGCCGCAAAGTAGGGATGGTGTTTCAGGATTCCGAGAGCCAGCTCTTCATGCCGACCGTGCTCGAAGACGTCGCCTTCGGACCGCTGAATCGCGGAGCCAGCCCGGCTGAAGCCGTCAAGAGAGCCACCGCCGCATTAGCCACCACCGGGATGGCCGCGGCCGCCGGACGCGCGCCCTATCACTTGAGCGCGGGCGAGAAGAAACGCGTGGCCATCGCCGGAATTCTGGCAACCGACCCCGAGATCCTGGTGCTCGACGAACCTACAACGTTTCTCGACCCACCCGGCCAATGCGCCCTAGCGGAACTTCTGAGCGGTCTGCCGCAGGCCAAGATCGTGGTGACCCACAACATACGTTTCGCCCAGGCGCTCTGCACTCGCGCCGTCTTCTTTCAGGCCGGAAGAATCGCGGCGGAAGGTTCCGTCGCCGGCCTGGTTACCCGCTTCGGGTGGGATTTTGCCCTGAGTCGCAAGTAAGCGAGACGGTACGAACGGCTTTATTCCTGCTTAGATTCCTTAGTGGCCTGCTTAATCCGTTTGCGATGCTCGGCCCACCGCTTCCGTTGCGCAGCGGCGATGCGCCGCCGGGCAGCCGGGCTGAGGACGCGCTTCACACCAGGGGCCTTCTTTTCGGCCGCCTCGGAAGGAGCGGCGACGCGCTTCCCCTTTAGCTGGGCTTCAATTTCACGAATCTTATCGTCAATCTTCTGCTTTTCGATTTGATAGCCAACCAGGGCCATCTGTAGTGTCGTCAGATCTTGTGGGCTTCTGCCTCTAGCCATGGATTCACCTGCGGTCAATAGTAACATATAAGTGACTCCCCTTGGGTCAAGAATAAAAGGTATCGAAACGTAAACGAGCGCGAACTCATGCGAGTGGTAATCCAGCGGGTAACAGAAGCGGCCGTTACCGTGAATGACAGTACTGCCGGCTCTATACGTAACGGATTAGTCGTCTTGCTGGGAATCGCGGCATCCGACACTTCCGAAGACGCGGATTACCTGGTGGGCAAGCTGCTGGGTCTGAGAATCTTTCCAGACGAAGCCGGGAAGATGAACCGCGACGTGAGACAAGCCGGCGGCGCACTGCTAATCGTTTCGCAGTTCACTTTATACGGCGACTGCCGCAAAGGCCGCCGTCCCAGCTTCGATCTGGCCGCCCCGCCGGAACAGGCGCAACGTCTCTATAATTACTTTGTAGACTGCGCGAAGGGCGGGTCCGTGCCGGTGGAAACCGGCGTTTTCCAGGCCAACATGCAAGTCAGACTGGTGAACGACGGGCCGGTTACTATCCTGCTCGATTCCGCGGTCCGGACGGCAAAATGATTGAAACTTATGGATACGCCCGCGCCGGTTTCCTGGGAAACCCGAGCGACGGCTACTTCGGCAAGACCATTTCATTCACTCTCTCCAACTTTCGCGCGCGCGTATTGCTCTATCCGAGCGGCCGGCTGGAGATCAAACCCTCCAAAGCCGACCTTCCCATATTTGAAAGCCTGGACGACCTGTACCGCACGACCCGCTGGCGGGGTTACTACGGCGGTATCCGCATTATCCAGGCCTTGATCGTTCGCTTAATCGATTACTGCCGGGAGAAAGGGATCGATCTCGAGGAACGCAATTTCACCCTGGAGTACGAATCCAACATCCCGCAGCGGCTGGGACTGGGCGGATCGAGCGCCATTATCACGGCGTCTTTGCGGGCTTTGCTGCAATATTACGGGCTCGAGATACCGCTTCCGCAACAGGCCAACCTCGTGTTGGAGACGGAAACCCGCGAGTTAGGGGTGCCGGCCGGACTGCAGGACCGCGTGGTCCAGGCTTATCAAGGGCTGGTTTACATGGATTTCTCGCGCCACCTGATGGAGAGCCGCGGTTACGGCGAGTATGAGCGCATGGATGCCGGCGTGCTCCCCAAAGTATATGTGGCCTACCGGACGTCTCTCAGCGAAGGTACCGAGGTGTTCCATGGCAATCTTCGGGAGCGGTGGCGCCGCAACGATCCCGAAGTACTCGAAGCCATGATGCTTTGGGCGAGCTATGCGGAGCAGGGCCGCGACTGCCTCCTGAATGGGGATTACAGGAGGCTCAACGAGTTGGTGGACGCCAATTTCGACCTGCGGTCCAGCCTGTTCCACATCGATCCGGGCAACCTGGACATGGTGGTGGCCGCGCGTAAGGCGGGTGCCTCGGCCAACTTCGCGGGATCGGGCGGAGCGATCGTGGGCACTTACACGGATGAAAATATGTTCCAGCGTCTTACCGCTCACTTGAAGCCCTTGGGCGTGGCGGCGATCCGGCCGAAAATAGCGCTGTAACCAGGCTCCGTAAACCCGGGCTGGCCGATCCCACGCGGCATTTCAGGCCGTATACTGAAATTTGCCTCCCAGAAAGCAGACCCGTTACCGCGATGCCGGTGTGAACATAGACGAAGCCGATCGCGCCGTGGCTTCCATCAAGAAACTGGCGCGTAAGACTTTCACGCGCGGCGTATTGACCGATATCGGCACCTTCGGTGCGGCTTTCCAGGTCTCCGGATTTCGCAAGCCCGTGCTGGTAAGCTCGGCCGATGGTGTGGGCACCAAGCTGAAGATCGCCTTCGTTACCGGGCGTCACGACACGGTCGGCCAAGACTTGGTGAATCACTGCGTCAACGACATCGCCGTCGAGGGCGCGCGTCCGTTGTTCTTTCTGGACTATTTCGCAACCGGCAAACTGGATGCCGGCGTGGCGGCCGCGGTGGTCTCGGGAATCGCGCGCGGCTGCCGGGAGAACGAATGCGCGCTGATCGGCGGCGAGACCGCTGAAATGCCGGGCTTGTATGACGCATCCGAATATGACCTGGCGGGGTTCATCGTGGGCGCGGCCGAACGCGGGGAACTCGTCACCGGCGCGCGTATCGAGGCGGGCGATGTCCTTCTGGCGCTCCCTTCGAACGGTCTCCATACCAACGGTTACTCGCTGGCCCGCAAGCTGCTCTTCGAGATCGCTGGCTATAGCCCCCGGACGTTACTGCCCGAAGTGGGCGCCACCGTGGGAGACGCGCTGCTGGCCGTCCATCGCAGTTATCTCGCGCCGATCCGCGCGCTCATGCCGGGTCGGCTGCTGCGCGGCGCCGCCCATATCACCGGGGGCGGCATCACCGATAATACGCCCCGCATGCTGCCCGGCGGACTGGGCGTGGCGATTGAAACGGCCTCCTGGCGCATCCCGCCGCTGTTCGAAGTGCTGCGCCGGATTGGCAACATCCCCGAAGAGGACTACCGCCGCACCTTCAACCTGGGCGTGGGGATGATTCTGGCCGTCCCGGCTCGCGGCGCGGCGCGCGCCGAGAAGGTACTGGACAAGCTCGGCGAACCTGTGTTCCGCATCGGTTCGGTGGTTCCGCTCAAGCGTGGAAAGCCGCGCGTGGAGTACCGATGACCCGTCTCGGCATCCTGCTTTCGGGGCGCGGCTCGAATTTCGAGGCCATTGCCGATAATGTCACCCGCGGCAAGATCCCCGCGGAAATCGCCGTGGTCATCAGTAACCGGCCGCAGGCCCGCGGAATGGAGATCGCCCGCGAGAAGGGCCTGAATGCGGTTTCGATTCCCTCCAAGGGCCTGGATCGCGAGATCTACGACCGCCTGCTGATCGAGGAACTGCGCCGCAACGGCGTGGAACTGGTCTGCCTGGCCGGCTTCATGCGGCTGCTCAGCGCATCTTTTATCCGCGAATACCCCTGCCGCGTACTCAACATTCATCCTTCGCTGCTGCCGGCCTTCCCCGGACTGGACGCGCAGCACCAGGCCCTCGAACACGGGGTCAAGATCAGCGGCTGCACGGTTCACTTCGTCGATGAGTATCTGGACGCGGGGCCCATCGTTCTCCAGGCGGCTGTGCCCGTGTTGGATAGCGACACGGCCGAAACCCTGGCGGCGCGTATTTTGAAAGAGGAGCACCGCATATATTCGGAGGCCATCCGGATCGTGCTCGAGGGCAATTTCAGGATCGAGGGCCGGCGCGTCTTAGTCGGCTGAGAGGGCCTTTTCCCGCCGGTGGGCACGCAGCTCCAGGAAAGTCGAAAGCTTCATGGGCGGTCCCGGACCGGTGGCCATCTGGCGCTCGACGGCCCTCCGGTATTGCTCCAGAATTTCGCTCCGGCGTTTCGATTCGAGGCGGCAATTGTTGAAGTCCAACATGATTTCGATCTCCCAGGGTTGAAATGCGTTGCGATCCACGGCTCCGCGCATCAGCTCGCCCAGCAGCCGCTTGAAGCGGTTCAGCATCAGCTCGAGTTGGATCAGCTCATCGGAGGCGGCCATAGACCCGTAATCGGCGGAAAGGGGTCCGCGCATTAGCCCCGGACCACGCGTTATCATGTGGGCATGAATCTGGTTGTGGCAAGTGATCATGCGGGTTTCCCGCTCAAAGAGCCCGTCATCGACCGGCTGCGGCGGCTCGGGCATCACGTGACCGATCTCGGCACTAACTCGACCGATCCGGTGGATTACCCGGACTACGCCAAGGCGGTGGCCGAAGCCGTGCTCGACGGCCGTGCCGAGCGCGCGGTACTGGTCTGCGGCAGCGGCGCGGGCGCGTGCGTGGCCGCCAACAAATTCAAAGGCATTCGCGCGGCCACCTGCCACGACAGCTTTTCGGCCCGCCAGTCGGTGGAAGACGACGACGTCAACGTGCTTTGCCTGGGCGCGCGCGTGATCGGTTCGGCGCTGGCGCTGGACCTGGTGCGCGACTACGTTGACGCGCGCTTCTCGGGGGCCGTGCGCCACCGCCGGCGGCTGGGGAAGATCGCCGTATTCGAATCCAGCTTCGGCAAATAACCGTGGCCGCTTTCCAGAAAGAGTTTCGGATCTCGACGCGGGGTCACTGCGACGTGCTCGATATCACCGCCCAGGTGGCCCTTCTGGTCGCGGGCAGCGGCATTCGGACGGGCATCGCGAATGTTTCGGGCGTGGGGTCGACGCTCGGCATCACCACTCTGGAGTACGAGTCCGGATGCGTGGCCGATTTCGAGCGCGCTCTCGAGAAGATCGCTCCTTCCACTACCGATTACGCCCACAACGCGCGGTGGGGCGATGAGAACGGCTATGCGCACCTGCGCAGCGCGCTCATTGGAACGGCGAAGAGTTTTCCCGTCGCGGGCGGCAAATTGCTCATCGGTACCTGGCAACAGATTGTGCTGTGCGATTTCGACGACCGTCCGCGCGAGCGCCAGATCGTGGTGACCGTCGCCGGCGAATAGATTAAGCCGGCTCGGCTGCGGAGGGCCGCTTCATCTTGCGCGCGTAGCGGATAGCCAGCGAGCGGCGCAGCGAGCCGGGCATCCAGCGCTCGAAGCGCGCGATCCACTTATAGGCGCGGCCGGGCACCACGAACAATTCGCCGCGCGTCAGACCGGCCAGCGAATCCGCCACCACGTCTTCCGCCGACATCCAGAGCCACCCGGGGATGCTCTTGCGGCTCATCCCCATGACGTCGTGGAATTCCGAATAAGTGAAACCCGGGCAGAGCGCCTGTACCTTCACCGCCGAATGCGCCGTGCGCAGATCCAAGTACAGGCCTTCGGTAAAATCGATCATCCATGCCTTGGTGGCGCTGTAGCTGATCGATCCAGGGCTTTGGCCCATACCGGCCACCGAGGCCACGTTGATCACGGCGCCCTTGTTCCGCGCTGTCATGCCGCGCAGGGCCGCGTGCGCCAGGCGCAGAGTGGCGAGCACGTGCAGGTGGTGCATGCGGTCCTGAATCTCGACGGGGATTTCGTAGAAGCGCCCCGCCGCGCCGAAGCCGGCGTTGTTGACCAGCAGCTCCAGATCCTGGGCCGCGGCAATGCGGTCTTCCACTTTCTTCAGGTCTTGTTCATTGACGAGGTCGGCCTCGATCGTCTCTGCGCCGCCCAATTCGCGCGCCAGGGCATCCAGCCGGTCGCGCCTGCGGGCCACCAGGATCAGCCTGTATTTATCGCGCGCCAGTTGTCGCGCGAAAGTCGCTCCGATGCCGCTCGAAGCGCCGGTTATCAGCGCCAGCGGCTTAGTATCGCCCATTGAGCCAGTGTACAGAATTCAGGCGCCGGACGCGCACTGCTCGCGAGCCGCGCGCGTGGCCAGTTCATCGCAGCGGTTATTATCGGCGTGGGAGGCGTGGCCGCGCGTCCACACCCAGGTAATCTGGTGGCGGGCGGCCTCGCGATCGAGTTCCTGCCACAGATCCTGGTTGACCACCGGCTTCTTGCCGGCGGTCATCCAGCCTTTGCGTTTCCAGCCCTGGATCCACGTGGTGATGCCGTTCTTGAGATACTCGGAATCCGTGGTTGCCTCTACCTCGCACGCCTCGCGCAGGGAGCGCAGCCCCTCGATGGCCGCGGTCAGCTCCATGCGGTTGTTGGTGGTGTGGGGAGCGCAGCCCCAGATTTCCTTGGCGTGCTGGTTGTAGCGCAGGATGGCCGCCCATCCGCCCGGTCCGGGATTTCCGAGGCACGCGCCGTCGGTGATGAGCTGGACCTTCTTCACCGCGCCACCGCGGGTTCGCCGCCGAAGAAACCGTCCACTAACTCCAGAATGGCGGCCGCCTCCTGGGACCTGTAAATGGCCGCGCGGAGTTCGGCGCCGTGGCGCACGCCATGGGTGAATTGGGTGGCGAACTGTTTCATCTTGCCCACCATGTCTCTTTCGCCCCGGTCGATCAGCATGGCGTAATATCGCCGCATCATCTGGTAGCGATCCTCCTCGGCCGGCTGGTCGTACGCGCCGGTCTCGAGATACTGGCGGATCTGGCGGAAGATCCACGGATTCGAGCTGGCGGCGCGGCCGATCATCACAGCGTCGCAGGCGGTTTCAAGCACCATGCGGACGGCGTCCTCCGGCGTCGTGATGTCGCCGTTGCCGATCACCGGGATTCTGACGGCCGCTTTCACTTCCGCGATGCGCGACCAATCGGCCTGGCCGCTGTAGCCCTGCTCGCGCGTGCGCGGATGCAGCGCTACGGCCTGAACTCCCGAATCCTCGGCCAGCCGGGCCAGGCGCACCGCCACCAGTTCACGATCGCTCCAGCCGGCGCGATATTTCAAGGTGAGAGGGATCGAAATAGCTTTGCGCACCTCGCGCAGCAGGCGCTCCACCAGGGGAAGGTCGCGCAGCAGACCGGAGCCGCCGTTGCACCGGACGACCTTATTGACGGGGCAGCCGAAATTGATATCGAGGATGTCGAAGCCCAGGTCCTGGCAGACGCGGGCGGCATCCGCCATGATGGCCGGATCGGCGCCGAAGAGCTGCGCCGAAATGGGATGTTCCTCGGGATCGAACGCCAGGTAATGCGAGGTCCGCGTGGGCTTGCTGGAACGCTGGATGGCTTTCACGCCGTGGGAGCTGGTGAATTCGGTCATCAGCAGCCCGCACCCGCCCAGGTCGCGTATGAAACGGCGGAACACGGTATCGGTGACGCCCGCCATGGGCGCCAGAACCGTGGCGGGAGAGAAGGTTACTCCGCCGATCGATAAGCTTGCGGGGAAGAAAGGCATGGGCCGTGCTTTTTTGATTCTAACGGCTCTGCCCGGGAAACGGAACCAGGCGAGTGGCGGGGCCGTCACACGTGTTTAAGAAGGGCTGGAGGAGAAAGAGCCATGAAGCCGCTTCACATCGTTCTCCTGGTGCTGGCCGGCGCGTTGGGGGGCGCCGTGGTCATGAAGGTTGTGGAGAAGCCCAGGCCGGCGCAGGTTCCCGTAGAGGAGGTGCAGTCACAGCCGCAGGCTGCGCCTGCCGTCGAGCCTCCGCCGGCCGAGCCCGTGCCGGCCGAATCCGTCCAGGCCCCACCGCCGGAAGCCGTGAAGCCCGTGAGACCCCCGGTCCAGCCGCGGGCCAAGTCCGCTGCGCCGCCCAGGCCCAAGCCGTCGCGCGCCCCTCATCCCGCAGACCCTGTCGCGCCTGTGATGACCGCCCAGAACGAGCCGCCGCCGGAGCCGCAGGCGGCCGCTACGCCTTCCACGGCGGCTCCCGAGCCGGTTCCCGCGACCGAAACCGCGGCTCCGGCTCCGGATGGGCTTGCCGCTTCTCCATCGACTCCACCCGCCGGCAGCGAGCCGGAGCCAGTGGCTCCGCCTCCGCCCGCGCCCGAACGCCACACGGTGACGCTGAACGCTGGGATGCTGATCCCGGTGCGCCTTGTGGACGGCCTTTCCTCGGAGCGGAATGTGCCGGGCGACCTCTTCTCCGCCACGCTCGACAGGGAGCTGGTGGTGGATGGGTTCGTCATAGCCGAGCGCGGCGCGCGGGTGGAGGGGCGGGTGGTGGCTTCCGATAAGGGCGGCAGAGTGCAAGGTGTTGCGGCGCTGGCCGTGGCCCTGACCCGGCTGCATCTATCCGATGGCCAAAGCGTTTCCATTCAGACTGACAGCTTCGAGAAGCATGCCGCGGCCACCCAGCAGCAGGATGCCGAAAAGGTGGGCGCGGGGGTGGCCATCGGCGCCGTGATCGGGGCCATCGCGGGCGGCGGGAAGGGGGCGGCGATAGGCGCGGGAGTCGGCGGAGGCGCCGGCGCCGGAGGTGTTTTGCTCACGCGCGGCCAACCCGCCACGCTGCCTTCGGAAACGCGTGTCAGTTTCCGGCTCAAGAACCCGGTTACCGTGACCGAACGGCGGGGCTAGAGGAGTGGAGCTGCACGGGCGGCTTGCGAGCTGCATCGGGAACCGGCGGCAGGTCGCCGGCGCTGAACGCCGGCCCCGCTACGACCGCTTCGAGCAGCCGGGCCTGCTCCGGATAGCTTTCGACGGTCGCTTCCAGTAACCAGAGCAGCTCCAGCAACTCGGTTGTGTACGCGCCGGTCCAGCGCTCGGGGCGGATCTTATCGAGCGGCGAAGACGTCTTGCCCGCGCCTTCCCGCAGGCGGTGCTTGAGCCACGATCGGAGCACCTTGAGGCCCGAGACTTCAAATTCGAAGACCTCGGGGGAAACGGGACGAAACGAGCCATCGCCGACGCGCAGCGTCCGGCCGGCCGCGTGGTAGCCGAACGACTCGGGGTAACCCTCCGAACCGCCCGGTACCGGCTTGACGCACCGGGCTGCGCCGCGCGGGATGTGGCCGCACCGTTCGCCGCCGGGGACGAAGCGCTCGCCATAAGTGTGCAGCCAGAGCAGCCGCGCGCCGGCTTGGCGGACCCCGCCAAACAGAGCGGCGTCCTTGGTTATCGGAACGCGCAGCTCGCGGGTCTCGAGTTCCTTCGCGTAACTGGCGGTAAAGGCCGGCTGCGCCAATGTGCCATAGACATAGGCGAGAAAGTCCTCCGGCGTTACCGCGTGATGGTACGTCTGGCTGAGCAGGTCCAGCAGGCCCGGCAGGATATTGGCCTCCCCGGATTCGGCGTCACGGTAGAGCGGGATCGCGGCCTTGGCGCCATAAGAACCCCGGAAGTAATCGAGATCAGGTATCGCCGCGCATGAAGTCAGAGCAGGTCCGTTCCCCAGCGCCTGGGAGAACAGGCTTGCCAGGAACACCTGGGGTGCGCCGCGAGCGCGCCGGAGGGCGGGTCCCGGCCGGTCCAGCAGACGGGCATCGGCGAAGATGAACTGCCGGTCGAAAGACCTGTAGGCGAATCTGACGATGTCAGGCTCTTGAGCCTGATCGGGATCGAGCGGGAGGGCCGCCTGATGCGCCTTGCGTCCCGTTGGGGAGTCCTTGAACAATGCTCTTCGCTTGGCAGGTTTCGCGCCCAGCAGAGTGCGCCAGCGTCTCCTCAGCAAGTCCACTTCAGGCGAGATCACCCAGGTGCGCCCAGCCTTCACGCCGGAATGCTGCCACGGCAAGAGGTCGGTCAGGAGCGGCCAGTCGAAATACCGGCCCTTGCCGGCAGGGCGGAAAGGAGCCGGCCATTCGGTGGGACAGTCCTGCCACTCGACGCTGCTCAAA
>Ga0326728_10016335_pt1 | contig 15172 bp, 8 predicted proteins | sample MB3enrmetagenome_FD_207602 | JGI IMG/M metagenome (GOLD analysis project Ga0326728, IMG submission 207602) | Lab enriched peat soil microbial communities from McLean, Ithaca, NY, United States - MB31MN | ecosystem: Environmental > Terrestrial > Soil > Wetlands > Peat | place: USA: New York...
ACCGTTCGAGTGGAAATTTACCCGGGCAGACCTCCATGAACTGATGCACAAAATATCCCGTCCGACCCCCATCGCTCTGGCCGCTTAACTGCTAAAATACGTCATCGTATTTACGCCCCAGAGTACTTAGCCGGTAACACGAAAGGTAACAGACCGGTAACATGTTACTTCTTTTTAAGTTTGGCCACCCCCGAAAGTAGTTCGGGGTGCGGATTTGCCGGATTTCACGGATGCCCGGAAAGATTATGGTAAACCGGGTAAACCGCGAAATACCCGGACTGGGCGAAAAATCAAAACCTGCAAGACACTTGCACGTCACAACCAGTTGTCAGCAAAGGCCCTAGGAACTGGCAACGGCGTTTCTTATTTGGGCGTCGGCGGTCTCCCGGATTGGCCCGGTTCGCCAAACACGTCCGTCACGCGGCATTTCAAGCGTTTCAGGAGATGTTCCAGGGTTTTCAAGGTGACGTTTTGCTCCCCCATTTCCATCCGATGAAGCGATGAGGAGGAGACTCCCATTTTGCGGGCAAAGGCAGGATAGCTCAGTGTCCCGCGTTTTTTCCGCAGGAATTGAGCAAGCTGTTTTTGCATGGATGCCGCCATGCCCGGAGTGTGCCGCGACGGCCTTTCCACATATGGGAAATCTTTTTCTCTTGACAGATTTTCCCCATTATGCGGAAATGCACCCGACACGACATTCGGCCTGAAAAGCCCGCACCATTATGAAAGTCATCAAGAGCCGACCGGCCAAATTGCCGGGAACATTCTTCGCCCTGCTCCTGTTGTCCGTTCCGGCATTTTGCCAAGACGGCCCGCTGCCGGCCCCGCCAGACCCATACTTGGACACCTATGCGTTTTTGGACACGAACGACTGGACCTCTGACCTCGGCTTTCCGCCTATAGCTTGGACCAACTTGGTCGTTGTGCCAGAATGGCTGGGCGGCGCACCACAGATCGACACGGCAAACACACTGCCCGCTTTTTTGAACTACAATATCGTCGAGACGAACGGGTACACAAATCTCGCCTTCTCCGCAGGAGCTCTCACTTGTGTGTTCATCTGCGATTGGGCGACGGACGACACCAACCAATACGGAACTGGCCCGGGCGACGACGCCGGGGACCCCGCCTTTCTGCTGGCTGCCGGGGATTTCTCCAGCGGCAGTCCCGATGGCCTTTGGGCCATTTACTTCGATCCCGGAGGAACCAACATTTACTTTGGCGGCGTGAGCAATTCTGAATCGACCGTGTTTGTCAGCGCGCCGATTTCCTGGCCGTCCAATTCCGCCCATGAAATCGACATCAGCTACGACACCAACACCATGCTGTACCTCGACGGCCAACTGGCCGCCACGGGAGGGCCGGTGACGATTGTTCCCGCGACCAATGTTTGGACCAACGGTTTCTTCATCGGCTCAGATTCCGCGGGATTTGAGCAAGCGCGCGGAGTCTTCTGGTTTCTGGAGTTTTATGACTCGGCTTGGTTCGATTATTCCGGCGGTTCTTATTGGTTTTTCATCAACTGGTGGCCGTACCTTGCCAACGGATTCGCCTCGTGGCAGGGCGACGGAGGCGCATCGGATTTCGCGCCCGGCTCGCCAGGTTCTCTGCTTCCGGCTGGCATCAGCACCGGCAGCACCAACAACATCGTGATAAACACCAATTATTTAAACTACACCAATTTCTCGCTTTTCGTCACAAACAACCGGACAAGCGCGTTTGTCAGCGTCGTTTCCTCCCTGAGCAACTTGACTTACGAAATCCTGACCAACTCGAGCCTTGCCTCGACCAATTGGGGTGTTTGGCAAATCCTTACCGCCTCCAACTCCATCACCCCTGCGCCGCCGATCAACCTCAGTTCCAACGCGATGTTTTTCAGCGGCGCCTTGGTCTGGTCCACAGGAACCAACGGACTGCCGGATTGGTGGCAGATGGAATATTTTGGCCAGCTTGGCGTCAATCCAAACGGAAACCCCGCCGGTGACGGCATAAATAATTTGAACAAATATCTCATGGGTTTGAATCCGAACATCGCCTATGTCAGCCCTCTTACCGTCAGCCCGCCCGGTGGCGACTATGTTTCCATGCCCGCCATTTCGGTTATCTCCCTGGCCGGTGCGACGATCAAGTACACCACCAACGGGTCAACCCCTTCTTCAACCAACGGCATGGCGATTGCATCCGGCGTGCCGCTCACAAACCTTCCCAGCGGAAGTTTTACGCTGGAGGCATGGGAAAGCGGCTTGACTTCAAACGTGCCCGCAATCGCGACTTATACGATTATTCCCGCAACGCCCACATTCAGCATACCGGGCGGACTCTATGCCGTCGGGACAACCTTGCAGATCAGTTGCGCGACCACAAACGCAATCGTCTGCTACACCACCAACGGGATTGATCCAACCACCAATTCGGCGCAAATCCAGGCAACCAACATTATCACGCTCACGACCAACGAAACGATCAAGGCAATGGCATGGTTGGGCACCAATGCCAGTCCGGTGGCCAGCGCGGCTTACATCATTGGAGGACCGCTGCCTCCACCGCCTAACGACAACTTTTCAAACGCCATCACCCTTTCCAGCTCCGCAGGTGAGGTAATCGGCACTACGCTTAGGGCAACGCTCGAATCCTTTGAAACAAACAGCCCTTACGGTTATTTTAATTACGAATGGGGAAGCGATTCAGTATGGTACAAATGGACAGCGCCGTCAAACGGAGCGGTTCTCCTCAATTATTTCGTTTATGGAGTAGGTATCAACATTTACTATATCCCATCCGGATCCTCCCTTAATCCGACCAATTTGGTCCCCGTAAGTTCTTCCGATTTTTCGGGAAATGACTACTATTCTTCCATCCTGACTGCCACGCAAAGTGTCACCTACTATATTGCCATCACGTCCTACACCCCGGGTCCGTCCAATTTGGCGTGGCAATATGTAGGCCCAGCCGGAGCGCCTGTTTTCAGCCTTTATCCTGGCACGTATTTAACCCCGGAACTGGTAACCGTTTCCTGCCTCGATCCGCATGCAACCATGCGTTACACCACCAATGGGGTCAATCCAACTACGAACGACATTGTGATTGCTTCCGGCGCTTCTCTTTTGGTCTACCAAACCACCACTTTGAAGGCGATGGCGTGGCGGACTGGACTCAACCAGAGCGCGGTCACAACGGCCCTGTACACCATCAATCCCGCCAGCACAAATCCGATACTGACGGCCAGCGCGCCTGTTCTTTCACCCGGCAACACCAATTTCGCCTCTTCGCTCACCATCACCTTGACTTGCACCAACACCGGAGCCGTTATTTATTACACTTTGGATGGAAGCACACCCACAAGCGCCAGCGCCAGCGTGTCGTCAGGAGGGACGGTGACGGTGACAAATTCGGCGCCTCTCAACGCCTCGGCCTGGGTGACGAACATGAATTTCAGCCCTATCACGACGGGGTGGTATGCCAAAAATGGAGTTGATACCACCGGCGACGGCATCCCGGACAGTGCCGCGCTGGCAATCGGCGCAGACCCGTTCGTGTCCGACGCCAACGCCGTCAACCTGAACCCCTCCGCTCATGGGTTGGACAACATGCAGGTCTATCTGAATCAATCAGTGCTGATCGCCAACAATTACAGCACGGAAAACGACGGAATTCCCGATTGGTGGCTGGTGAAAAACGGCTACAGCGTCACGACCTCCGCCAACGCCTTGGGCGACAATGGACAAACCCTATTGGCCAGCTATCTGGCCGGGCTTAATCCGAACAATCCCAACAGCCGTCCGGGACAATTGCCGCCGATAGATTTCCACATGGTTCACGGCCCGAGCAACAGCATGGTGATGGTCTTGGACAACGTCACGACCAACATCGTCGGCTACCTCTTGTATTGCACCGAGAAGGACCCGACAAGCCCCCTTTACAAGCAAACGGTCCTCGAAGAATTTCCAACTGACGCCGCCATGCCCGTTTCCTGGGAGCAATGGGGCAGATACTTCCAACTCACCAACCAACTGCCCCCGGGCAACTGGCTCTTTACCTTGCAGGGCGTTGACACAAGCCAATTACTCACCCAGACATCAAGCAATACATTTGGCAGATTTCTAGCGTCTTTCAATGATAGTTTCGTTATTGGTTATAATGCCAGTTATGATGGCTTATGGTACCCCTATGTTGGCGTCCCAATACCAGTTGTCGGTTATACGAACAATAATAACCTCAAAGAACCGATTCTGGCTCAAATTCTCAGGGCGCAATCCGACACATGGTACGACAATCAGACGCTTCAGGGTCAAGCTGCCTATGCAGGGACATCCCTGCCCGTGATTTATGATGACACCGTTCAATCTCTCACAACCGAAGAACAATGGGGAACATTGACATTCCAGTATGCTCCCGATCCCTATTCTCCAAGTTATCATCCTGTTGGTCTTGCATCCTACTTTACGTCCATTTGCGCCACCCCAGACGTTCCATTCGATTGCGACGCCTATTACTATGGCGGCGATTACTTTCCAGCCAATGAGGTGGCGCCGCTTCAGGCCGGCGCGGACAACAGCGGGAACCAGTACTTTGTTATGCCGGAAACCAACAACCCCGCTGGTTTGGAGTATCTCTCCGTGACGTATCGAATCGGGAGCAATGCCCCCATCACACTTTATCCGGGTCAATCCAACCTCATTCCAAATATGAGTTTTACATTTGAGGTCGCGCTTGATACCGAAACTCCCACATTGCAAACGATCAATTATTACTTCGACGGAAGAAATTATCCAATCTTTGATGGTTATGGATCGGAATACAAAAGCCAGCCCCAAGTCGATATCCCGAACTCGAGCCCACTGTATGAGGACGGCTGGATAGTAATTCCAGGAGAGATGGTAACGATCCCGGTTGCCGTAACAAATCCCGTTATCATCGCCCATGTGGGAAAACCTGTAAATCTTCAATGCTGGTCCCAGCTTATTGCGGTCCGGCCCAACGGAACGCAGATTACCAACCAGTCCTGCTGGATCGACCAGGACTTCGCACAAGCCTATCTCTGCAATCCCGCTACAGGCGACGTCCCAAGAACTTCGCAAACGAACTATAATGGGAAAATGAAAATCAACACCAACACCGCGGTAACAACGGGCATTCTCTCGCCAAATCTGAATTATCCTCAGGACTATGGTGAATACATTAACGCCTGGCGCAGCGCGGATTTTACGCCAACGCAGACCGGAAAAGTCATCGTCACGACCATGCCCGACGCCAATGGATATTATGGCGAGGTCACGATTTATGTGATCGACATGCAGGTCGATGCCAACCATGATGGCATCATGGACAACCGCGATTTGACCAGCGTTGACAACCCCATGAATTTTTGGGTCAACGGAAATTTTGACCGCAACGTGCTCGATTCGGATGACAACGCTTATTACAACGATGATGTTGCCACCACCGATCCGAACGCAGCCAGCCCCGGGACTCCCGGCATTTCCACACCCGATTTCAATTATCTGGCCGGGGACGGAAAGACTTACTGCATTCCCAACGAACGTGATTTGCAGGACTATGCCCGGCTCTGGATACCGGGCTTGTCGAATATGGTGGCCAATCTTCCGGCTGGTTGCGGCGTCAATCTCCAATGGCGCAACAATACGGGGGCGGCCATAAGGCTTTTCAAGGCGGCGGAAACCAACGGCAGCACAAATTATCTGTTCAATCAGTCAGAGGGTTTGAGCCAGGTTGAGTATACCTCTTATCCCTGTTACGGCTACGTCACTCCGACTCAGACCATTTCGCTCAGCCAGGCTTTTGCCTCGACGACTGTCCCCACGCCGAGCGATTATTTCATTTTTTGCGGGGCGGCTTACGGAAACGATGAGCTTGTCTTGCAGATCACCAACCAATATGGCGGCGAGGTAGGGGAAGCCTCTGTGTTTCTCAATTTGCAAGACATCAAGCAAATGTATGAGCGATGGTCAGTGGGTGAGAATCCTCTCATCTCTCCCAACAACATCGCCACCAATGCAGGCGACGACGGATTTGCGTCATTCCAATATCCGTATGACCCATCCATCGATTCGACAACGCCTTACATTCTTTACGTGCACGGCTGGAACATGCCGACTTGGGAGAAAGACCGTTTCGCGGAAGCAGCCTACAAGCGGCTTTACTGGCAGGGCTATCAAGGGCGTTTTGGCGTATTCCGCTGGCCAACAGGCTCAGGGTTTGTGGGCATATCCACAATGGCCACCAACATCACTGAAAAAGACAACTACGATCTAAGCGAGTATGAGGCTTGGCAATCGGCAACAGGGTTGCTCAACAAATTGAGCGCCCTTAACATTCAATATCCGGGCCAGGTTTACATGCTGGCACACAGCATGGGCAACGTCGTAGCGAGCGAAGCGTTGCGATTGGCCGGAACCAGCCAACTGGTCAACACCTACGTTGCAAGCCAGGCGGCAATTACGGCGCACACCTATGATCCAACAGTTACCAATTACTCGTTCAGCTATTCTCCGTGGTCGTCGGTCGCTCACACGCCCAATATTTACGGCAACTGGTTTGCGACCAATAACGGCAACGGCGCGGGACAGATAATTAGTTTCTACAACGTCAATGATTTTGCGTTGCAGCGTTCGGTCTGGCAATTGGACCAATTATTCAAGCCGGACCAATTGGTGATCGAGAACGGGCAACCCTGGGATTACGGCTACAGCGGGTCCACGAACGACCCCGCGCCGTGGAATAATTTCTATAAGGAGTATTCGTCCAGCACGGTATATTTCAATATTGTGGGCAACCTGCTTAACCGTTACGAAGTCATGGGGCTAGCCGCCGAACCCTACACCACTGCTTTGGGCGCGACGCCGGGAGTAAATAATGTCTTTTTGAACGTGAATCTTGATCGTAGTGGGAACAACGCAATCTGGCCAGGTGATCCAACCGGGCAAAACTACATAGAACACTTCTGGCACAGCGCCGAATTTCGTGGTGACTACTGGCAACAGCAAGGTTACTGGAGTGAACTTTTGGGATCGGAAGCATTCAACCTTAAATGACCATGAAAATCCATCGCTCCATTCTTTGGTTAGCTGCCATCGTCGTGGTGTTCATTGTGTTGGTGTTTTGCTTTGGGAAAAAGAAACCAATGGAGACGCCGGTACCAGTTTCAACTGAAACCAACATTGAGCCAGTGCCCACCTCCAAACCGAGTCCGGCGGTTAGCGCAGATGTCCATACAAATGCTCCGATAGCGAATGCAGCCACTACGGCAAGCACGCCAAAACCCGCGCTAGGAAGCAAAGAGGAGGGAATGTTGGGGGTTCTTTCAACCTATAACGACGTGCCAATTGACTTCTATGGCAAGCTCGAAGACCAAGGCGGCAATCCGGTGGCTGGCGCAGAAATAAAGGGAAGCATTATGGTCATTAACGGTCAAAGACAGGGGACCGACCACTTTTCTACCACCAGTGATGCCAATGGATTGTTTGAATTCCACGGAAGGGGAGAAAACATCGGCATGATGCCACGCAAAGAAGGCTATGCACTAGCTTCGACAGAAACGCTGTTCAAGTACTCTCGTATGGAAGACCACCCTTACGTATCCGACGCGAACAATCCAACCGTAATTAAAATGTGGAAACTTCGGGGCGCGGAACCATTGCTGAAAATTAGGCAGAATTATAAGCTCCACTATAACGCCGAACCGATCTATTTCGATTTGATTGCAGGCACAATCGTTCCTTCTGGCGGCGACATTAAAATGACAGTCAGCCGGTCCCCGGGCCTTATGTCCGGACGAATCCGCCTGGATTGGAGTGTGCAAGTTGAAGCCGTTAACGGTGGTTTGATGGACTCCGATGGGCAAGAAGCTGTCACGTATACGGCACCGGACAGTGGCTACCAACCAAGTGATGTGTTTATATTTTCAACCAATGCTCCCAATAAGTGGTTTGGTGCTTTTAATCAAGGGTTATTTTTGATGAGTCGCAATGGCCAAGTGTATAGCAAGCTCAATCTTTTCTTCCGCATCAACAGTGATCCAGACGGCTTTATGAATATCACTTTTGACGGAGTGGCGAACACGAACAGTTCGCAGAATTGGGAAGGCGATCCAAACACTTACCAGCCGCGATAACGCACCTGGACTGAGAGTGTTCGATCAACGCATCCGGCTCGCGCAATTTGGAGCGATAAGTCGGCGGGAAAATGGGTCATCATAACTTTTTGTCAATTGTCAATTCCACCGCAGCACTGCCACCAGCGTTCCCGCCGGCCACGTTGTCCCGGGCGGCACATCCACCAGCCCGTTGGCGCGGGCCATCGAGCTTAAAAGGTGGGACGCCTGGCTCCCGGCCGAGCTGACCCGGCCGCCGGCGTCGAGCACGACCCGCACAAAATGCCGCCGTTCCCCGCGATTGCCCAGCGGCTCGGTCAGCGTGCCCCAAGACGCGGGCGGCCGGACGTCGCGCGCTCCTTGCAGCCGCAGCAGCGCCGGTCTGGCCAGGAGAAAAAAGGTCACAAACGCCGAAACCGGATTGCCGGGCAGACCGAACAACAGTTTTCCCCCGTGCCGGCCAAAGGCAAACGGTCTGCCTGGCCGGATGGCCACCGTCCAGAAGTCCAATTGCCCGCCAATCTCCGCGAAGGCCTGCCTGACCCAATCCGTTGCCCCCACCGAAACGCCCCCGCTGGTCACGACGACATCGCATTCCTGGAACGCCGCCCGCAAAGCCTGCTTTGTCAATATCAAATCGTCCGCCACCGGCGGATACAGTTTGGGGATGGCCCCGGCCTCCCGCGCCAGGGCCGACAACCCGGCGCGATTGCTCTCGTAAATCATGCCCGGCGGCAACGCGCGCCCCGCTTCGCGCAACTCGTCGCCCGTCGCCAGCAGCCCCACCCCGGGACGCCTTCCCACCCGCGCCGCGGCAACGCCCGCTCCCGCCAGCAGACTGAGGCGCTGGGCCGTTAATCGCTCCCCGGCCCCGGCCAGCAGCGCATTCTCCCGGACGTCTTCGCCGCGCAAACGCACATTTTCCAGCGGCTTGACCTTCTCCGAAATGATGACCTTCGCCGGTTGGTCCGCCGCCAGTTTCACCTCCTCCTGCATGACGACGGCGTCCGCGCCGCGCGGCAGGATCGCCCCCGTGAAAATCCGCACACACGCGCCCGCCTCGACGCAGCCGGCGAATGCACTTCCCGCCCGCGTCTCGCCGCACAGGCGCAGGGCAACCGGGTTCTCCGCCGTCGCCGAAGCCAGGTCCGCCGCCCGGACCGCGTAGCCGTCCATGGCCGAATTATCCGCCGGCGGCAGGCAGACGGGCGAATGGATGGGCGCGGCCAGATAACGGCCCAAAGCGTCCTGGACAGCAATCTCTTCCGCCGGCAGAGGCTCCATGTCCGCGAGAATCCTCTCCTGCGCTTCCTCCAGGGAGATCACAGGAAAGGTCATTCACCCGCCGTGACAAGGAGGGTCTGTTCCAGGGTAGAAAGCCCCTCCCCCACTTTTTCCAGGGCGACGCGGCGGAGGGTTTTCATCCCCTGCTCGATGGCCAGTTTGCCGATTTCCTGGGCGCCGACGCGTTTGATGATCAATTTGCGAAGTTCATCGGTCATGGTCATCGCTTCCAGGATGGCCAGGCGTCCGGAGTAGCCGGAATTCTTGCAGCGCTCGCAGCCGCGGCCGCGAAACAACGTCTTGCCTTGGAACAGGCTGGCTTCAATGCCAAGGTCCTTGAACATCTTCTCCGGATACTCCATCGGCTCCTTGCAACCCGGACACACCTTGCGCATCAGGCGCTGGGCGCAGGCCAGGATGACGGAGGAGGAAATCAGGAACGGCGCAATCTCCATGTCGTCCAGCCGCGCTATCGCCCCCGCCGCGTCGTTGCAGTGCATGGTGCTCAACACCTGGTGGCCCGTCAGGGCCGACTCGACCGCGATTTCCGCCGTCTCCGTGTCCCGGATTTCCCCAATCATGATGATGTCCGGGTCCTGCCGCAAGATGGACCGCAGGGCGTTGGCAAATGTCAATCCTATTTCCTTCTTCACCGGCACCTGGTTGACCCCCGGCAACTGGAATTCAACCGGGTCCTCCACCGTCACGATGTTGTATTGCGGCCCGTTCAGTTCGTTCAGCGCCGAATACAGCGTGGTGGTCTTGCCCGATCCGGTCGGCCCGGTCACCAGTATCAGCCCGTGCGGCGCGTCCACCGCGCTTTTGAAGCGGACATACGTCTCCTCGTCGATGCCCAGTTGGTCCATGCTGGCGGACAGGTTGGATTTGTCCAGCACGCGCAACACGCACTTTTCCCCGTGGACGGTGGGCAGGAAGGACACGCGCAAATCGATGTCCCGCCCCCCGGCCCTGACGCGCATGCGTCCGTCCTGCGGCAAACGCCGCTCCGCGATGTCCAGGCTGCTCATGACTTTGATCCGGGAGGCCAGGGCCACTTGCAAGTTTTTCGGCGGCGGCGGCATGTCGATCAAACTGCCGTCGATGCGGTAGCGCAGGCGCACCATATTCTCGAACGGCTCGATGTGGATGTCGCTGGCCCGGTCCTTGATCGCCTGCACCAGGATCAGATTGGCCAGTTTGATGACCGGTGCCTCCTCGGTCGAAGCGGCCAATTCGGCCAGGTTCGTGGCATCCACCTTCTCGTGCGTCACCTCCAGATTTTCCGCCTCCGCCTCCGCCTCGGCCTTCTTGGCCGCATCCTGGATGATGTCCTCCATCGTGCCCGTGCGGGAGGTGTCCAGATTGGCCAGCCGGTCCAGAATGGCCTTCTCCGACGCGATCATGGGCGAGACGTCCAGCTTGGTCATCCTCTTGACATCGTCCACGGCCAGAACGTTGAGCGGGTCGGCCATGGCCAGAAACAATTTGTTGCCCAGCCGCGCCACGGGCAGGACTTTGTAATTGGCGGAAATGTCGCGCGGGACCAGTTCGGCCAGATCGGGCGGCACCATCAGGCGGTTCACGTTGACGGCGGGCGTGTTCAAAACGCGCCCCATGGCCACGACCAGGTCGTTCTCGGTCACGTAGGCCTTTTCCACCACCAGCTTGATGAACCGGGTGCCTTCCTTCTTTTGCTTTTCCAGCAATTCCTCCACCTGCTGCCCCGTCAGCAAGCCGTCCTCGACCAGGGCGTCGGCTATCCGTTCTCCAAGTGTTTTGACCGGTTGCATAACGTTCAGCGCAAGGCTTTGCCCAGGATGCGCAGCAACTCCGTCGGCGACGCCAAATACCAAAGCAGCCTGAATTTGGAGGTTTCCTCCAGGTCCAGCACCGCTTGTTTGTTGAACGGATTGGCCGTGGCCACCATCATCGTCTTGCTCATCCGGTCCACCGGCATCACGCACCACCGCTGGCAAACCTGCCGCGGCGCCGTCCGCACCAAATCCATGTCCAGCTCATATCGTTCCAGCGGGATGTAGGCCAGGCGGGAACGATCGGCCAGCAGTTTCAGCGATTTGTCCAGCGGCATGATCTGGCGCTCGGCCAGATTGTGTATGAACGGATCGGTTATTTTCGTCGGCGCCGCTGTCAAGTCCGGCGTCGGCCAGCACGACTGGAAATCGCCTTCCGTAATCAGCTTGCTCTCGACAAAAAATTTATGCATCGGCGCCCGTCCGTCATCGACCTCCGGTTGGGCCGCCGCCTTGCCGTCCCCTTTTTTGGCAATGCCGGTCTGGGTCCCCTTGACGGGATGCTCCATTTCCGCCGGCTGCGGCGCGGTCAGATTATTGGCCTTGCTTTCGATCTGCGCCATCGCGGCCTTGGCATCGCGGTCCTCGGGATGGCGTTGCAGGATCGTTTCGTATTCGAGAATGGCGGAGGAAAGCTGGCCCAACTGCACATACGCCTGGGCGATGCGTTTGGAAGTCTGGACGACCTCCTTTTCCAAATTAAGTTTCAGATACGCTTCCTTGAGGATTTCCAGCGACTGGTAATCCTGCGGCTGCGATTGAGTGATGACCTCGAACATCTCGATCGTCTGCCGCAACTGCGCCTCTTCCCCCGGATTTAGAGTGCCAAGCATTTCAATGTATCGTGACCGGGCCAAATTAACCGGCTGCCCAACTTAAATCAATCATTTCAAGTTTAAAAAGAAGCAGGAGTAGTGCCGGATTTGGGCCAAACGACCGTCCATTTTTGGGACGGGCGCGGGCGCGCAGCGACATCTTCAGGCGTTTTTCAGCAACCGCTCGTATTCGTCATGCGTGCCAATCCAGAACCAGAGGTATCCTTCCGGCACGGCCAGGGCCAGCGCACGATAACCGGTTCCGAAACAGACCCGCCAATATTGCCCCCGCTTTTGAAATCGGAGCGATCCATGACGCGGGTTTTGCTGCCAGAGCCGGTGGGCCTTGCGTGCGGACACCCTGGCTTCAGGTGGAAGCGCGGCATAAGCCCGCCAAAAATCAGGACTGGTCAATGATTTCATCCAGCGGCTTGATTCGTCCGGCGTGGTAGTCCTCCATTGCCTTGTCGGCCAGTTTGTCCAGCCTTCCAGCGGCGATGTCCCCGTCAATTTGCCTGTCCCACTTCTCGTCCAGATAATGCTGCAACCAATCGGCGATTTTTCGGGCGTCTTCGACTGGAAGTGTCTGCAACGCCTTTTCGATTTCAACCACTGTGCTCATTGCTCAAATGTAGTGTTTGAGCCGGGATTTGGCAAATCCTCATGGCGCCGCCCATGCCTGATGCCGGTCTTCCCATTGCTCCGCCGTCATGGTATGGGTTTCCCGCATGAATGATTTCCTTTGATGGCGATATGCTGGAACGTTTTTTCAAGCTGAACGAAAACCATGCCACGGTCCGCACTGAATTCATGGCCGGGCTGGCCACCTTTCTCACCATGGCCTACATCGTCGTCGTGCAACCGGCCGTCCTTTCCGGAAAAATGTCCGGCCAGCCCACGGGCATGGATTTCGGGGCGGTGATGACGGCGACCTGCCTTTCCGCCGCGCTGGCCACCGCGATCATGGCCCTTTATGCCCGCTATCCCATCGCCCAGGCGCCGGGGATGGGCGAAAACTTCTTCTTCGTTTTCTCCGCCATTCCCGCCGCCGCCGCCGCCGGATTCCACAATGCCTGGCAGGTGGCTCTCGGAGCCGTGTTCATCTCCGGCCTCTTGTTCCTTGTCCTGTCGCTGCTCGGCGTCCGTGAAATGATTTTCAACGCCGTGACCCCCAGCCTCAAATACGCCGCCGCCGCCGGCATCGGCCTCTTCATCGCGTTCATCGGGCTGCAAAACGCCGGGGTGATCGTCAAGGACCCCGGCACCGCCGTCAAACTCAACGCCCATCTCGGCTCGCCCGACCTGCTGGTGTTCTTCGCCGCGCTATTGTTGACTGCGGTGATCGAGGCGCGCCGGACGCGCGGGGCCATCTTGTGGGGCATCGCCGCCGCGACCGTCCTGGCCGCCGCCTTCAAGGCCGCGCTGCCTCTTTTGCCGCCGGCGCTCGCCGCGTCGCCCCAAGTGGCCGGGTCGATGCTGGCCACGCGGTTTCAATTCGCCCGGGGCGTGGTGGCTTCGCCGCCGCCCCTCGGTCCCACCTGGCTCCAGCTCGATTGCGTCCACGCGCTGGCCCCGGCCATGTTGCCGTTTATCGCGGTGTTCCTGTTCATGCTCACGTTCGACGCGATCGGCACGCTCATCGGCGTTTGCGAACAGGCCGGGTTCATGGTTGACAACAAGCTGCCGCGGGCCAAACAGGCGATGATTTCCGACGCCGTCGGCACCGTGGCGGGGGCGGCGCTGGGCACCAGCACCGTGACCAGTTTCATCGAAAGCGCGGCGGGGGTGGAACAAGGCGGGCGCACCGGCTTGACGGGTTTGGTGGTGGCCGCCTTGTTTTTGCTGGCGCTTTTCTTCAGCCCGCTGGTTGTGATGATGGGCAGCTACCCGCCGTTGACCGCGCCGGCGCTGGTCATCGTGGGGGCCATGATGATGCGCAACGCGGCCAAAATCGAGTGGCACGACCCGGCGGCATCCATACCGGCCTTCCTGACGATGATTGGCATCCCCCTTTCGTATTCCATTGCCGACGGGTTGGCGCTGGGGATCATTGCCGACCCGCTGGTGCGGCTCTGCGCCGGGCGGGGGCGGGAAATCGGATGGCTGACCGGCCTGCTGGCGGTCCTGTTGCTGGCCTACTTTATCTGCATCCGCGGCCGAATGCCCTGAGAACGCATCTTTTTTTAGTTGGCATTTTCCGGTTCCTAATCCTAATCTTAATCCTAATCCTAATCTTGTCCCTTTCGTCCCTGAAGAAGATTAAGATTACGATTAGGATTAAGATTCGGAGCACCCCCTTCCCTTGCCCCGTCCCCTGTGTCTGGCGCCGCGTCAAGCACTTTTACCACGCCTCGATCCGCATCCACTTCAATCCACTGTCCGGTCCGGATGATTTGTGTGGCAGGCCCCACGTTGACCACCGCCGGTATCCCGTATTCGCGCGCCACGATGCTGCCGTGGCTTAACATGCCGCCCATGTCCATCACAATCCCGGCCGCCGCAACAAAATATGGCGTCCAGCCCGGATCGGTGAACGGAGCCACCAGGATCTCTCCCGGCTGCACGCGTTCATTGGCGTCCGACCGCAGGATCACACGCGCCCGGCCGACCGCGATGCCCGCGCTCACGCCGAGGCCATGAAACACCTTCGTCCCGCGATCCACCGCTTCGGGCACGAAAGCGCGCGGATCAAACCGGCCGACGACCACGGTGGGTGGAGTTAATTTCAGATTTTGCTCGTGCAGTGCCCGCCGCCCGCCGGTGAGCGCGCGCAGATCTGTCCCCGCGTCCAACAAAGAGCCGCTCTGCAGTTCCTCAATTTCCAGGAAAAAGACATCCTTCTCATCCGCAATCCGCCCGCGCGCCGCCAGGCGCCGGCCCAACACCAGCAGGAACTGCCGCAGAAACCCAAAACGCCGGACCAGTTCGCTCTTGAGATTCTCCCGCAGCGGGGCGCCTTCTTGCGCGCGATGCAGGACGAGCCGGAAGATGGCTCGTTTCAAGGGATTCTTCAGCCCGCCAATGCATTTGTTGGCAAGGGCAACGCGCTCGCCCGCCAATGCCTCCTGGCGCACGATCGGGCCGGGATGCCCCGCGTTGATGGCTTCCACGTAGCCGCGCACCATGTCCAGGACCAAGTCGGGGCATTCCGA
>Ga0326728_10016336_pt1 | contig 15171 bp, 12 predicted proteins | sample MB3enrmetagenome_FD_207602 | JGI IMG/M metagenome (GOLD analysis project Ga0326728, IMG submission 207602) | Lab enriched peat soil microbial communities from McLean, Ithaca, NY, United States - MB31MN | ecosystem: Environmental > Terrestrial > Soil > Wetlands > Peat | place: USA: New York...
CGTGGTCCCGAAGGGACCCAAGATCATTAGCCGTAGGTGAAACCTACGGGGCGGTCGCGCAAGGCGTCGCTCAACCCCGAAGGGGTTGAATCCGGCCCTATTCGACCCCTTCGGGGTCGCAAGCGAACTGTGGGGGCTGGTTCCTGATCCGTAGGTTTCACCTACGGCTAATGATGTTAATGCCCTTCGGGCATTCAGTATAGACCGCGTCCACCTTGTTTTAGGGGGTGGTGGCAAACAATGAATGGAGAAGAACATGGCCAACCGAATTTCTTCTTTTGATCGTCGCGCGTTTATGAAATGGGCTGCGGCGCTGCCTCTGCTTGGCCAGATCGCCGCCCAGGATCTCTTCGCCAACGTACAGGAAGCCGTCGGCAAGGTTCCTGCGAGCAACGTCTATCGCCGTCTGGGGGTCAGGCCTCTTATCAACTGTCGTGGAACCTGGACCTATCTGAGCGGCTCCTTGGAACTCCCCGAAGTGCGCGCCGCTATGCTTGAAGCGGCGAAACACTTTGTGGATATTATTGAGCTGCAAAAAGGGGTAGGCAGACGCCTGGCGGAACTGACGGGCGCTGAATCGGGGATGGTGACCTCCGGCGCTGCGGGCGCCATGGCCGGCGCCACCGCGGCCTGCATCGCGGGCAACGACCCGGCCAGGATCTGGCAACTTCCCGATACGACCGGCCTTAAACACGAGGTGGTGATGGTGGGCGGGCGCAGCGCTTTTGACAGCGCCATTCGTCTCGCCGGCGGCAAGTTGACTCTCGTCTATTCGCCCGAGGAACTCCAGACTGCCCTTAACGAAAACACCGCCATGATTTATACCACCGACCTCGGTGACCAGTTGGCGAAAGAGATCGAAATCGCCAAGAATGCGAAGGTCCCTCTGCTCCTCGACGACGCCGCCGGCATCCCTCCCATCGAGAACATGAAGCTCTATGCAAAAATGGGGGCGGACCTCTTCACCTTCAGCGGCGGGAAAGGCCTGATGGGACCGCAATGCAGCGGCCTCTTGCTGGGACGCAAGGACCTGATCGATGCCGCCATGGCGAACACCAGTCCCTATGAAGGAGCGGTTTGCCGCCCCATGAAGGTCGGCAAGGAAGAAATCATCGGCTGCCTGACCGCTGTGGAAACCTGGCTCAAGTTGGACCTTGACGCCCTCAACCGCGAATGGAATACGCGCGTGCAGCGAATCGTGAAGCTCGTGGAAACGGTCCCGGGCGTGAAGACCGATATTCACATCCCCAAAGGCGGCAATCGTTATCCCACACTAACCGTGAGCTGGGACGAACCAGCCTGGGGATTCACCGTGGAAGACTGCGCCCGCAAGCTGAGCGACGGCGAGCCTCGCATCGAAGTCCTGACCGCGAGTAATCCCAGCCTGGTTCCCGCCGTGGTCGAGGGCAAGCCGAATCCCAAAGAACCCAAAGAGAGAAACCAGTTGCAGATAGTTTCCATGACCTTGCGGCCCGGCGAAGACATGATCGTCGGCAGGCGCCTGCGCGAAGTTCTGGGCGCAGCACGAAAAGCAGCCCGCGCGTCATCCTGAGTGGACGTGGGGCCGCAGTCTGCCCACAGAGTTGAAAGTCAGCATTCGGCACCCCCGGCGTAAGAGGGTGTGAAAAAATCGGCAAGAGGCATAAATATGCACGCGCTGTCATTCTGAGCGAAGCGCGCGCTGTCATCCTGAGCGAAGCGAAGAATCTCGCTTTGAGTTCCTTCGCCATCAGCCACTTCCATCGGCAGAGCAAGATCCTCCGCTGTCATTCTGAGCGAAGCGAAGAATCTCGCCTTGAGTTCCTTCGCCATCAGCCACTTCCATCGGCAGAGCAAGATTCCTTCGCTGTCATTCTGAGCGGCGGCCCACTAGTGTGGTGTCCCAATAATTCGCAATTTAAGTTGAGACGATTCGGCCCCGCGTCACCAGCCCCGTCAGGGGCGCCATAAAGTAGCCCAGGGCGTGAGCCCTGGGTGTGATGGCCCTCACCCCGCCTGCGGCACACCCCTCTCCCGCCCGAGCGGGAGAGGGGACGGGGGTGAGGGAGGGCCTCACGGGCCCACGGCTTACGCCGTGGACTATTCGCTTGCGCCCGCTCCGCGGGCTGAAATATTCAACGAACTTCGGGGACACGACACTATCAGTCCACGAACCAATGGATTCCCGCTTTCGCGGGAATGACGGGCCTCAACTGAACTGAAGCAGAAAGTGGGTGAGCGCGGAAACCCAGCGGTTGAGGCTGTGCGGCTTTTCCACGTGGCGCAGGAATCCTTGGTGTAACCCGAAGAACAGCCGCAGAGCAGGGCAAACTGCGCCCATCTCCGCGCTCCCTTAGGGCTCGGCAGCCTCGGCGCAGTTTTGACCGCAAGCACGATGGCGGAAGAACCACCTGACATGAGGGTTTATCTCAGCTCCAAAGGACGAAATCACCCCGGCAAGAGGCCTCACGGGCCAACTAAGCCGCCCCACCACTTCGAACCGTAGCGCGTTTATCGTCAACGTTGCCCGGCCTAGTCGTGTCCTTGATTAGTAAAGCCTTCGCGACACGTAACGCCCGACACGCCCAGATCACCGGGTCGGATGGTTGCGGCTGAGATATTACGAGGGAACACCAACGGAGGCGCTACCTGCTCCGCAATTTGGTTTCTGTACTTTCGTTTGTCGCGTTTAGTATTTTGGTCGAAAGAGTCAACAATTCACCTGCAGACGACCGGAAGTATCGCGATTCAGGGCTAGATTCCTTGAAGAGCCCGGGGTCCAACCAAGCATGGTCGGGGCCCTGGAGAAAAGCTAACTCCATTAATCTCGGAAGTTGGAGCATAAACCAGTTCACGCGAGTTTCACTGGAAAGCGGGCTTGGAAAAGTGAACCGCTCTCTCAGTCGCATACCCTTTGTAAGAAGTTCATTTCGATACCGGCACAACTCAGGCCTTCCCTGCCCGAGCGCGAGAAGGGCGGAACTAGCAAGAAGGCGCGACCAATCATCCGAGGCGGACATCAGGTTGTTCAAATCGGAGACAAGTACTCCATCCAGCAAATGCGGCTCGAACATAGCTCGTTCAGCCTCGGCCAGGAGATACAATCTCTCGCTGTTGATCGCGGGTTTGATAAACATCTTCTCGGATGCCAATGGCTCGCGCGTGAGGGCACTAAGCAGTCGATCTTGGGCCCAGCTAGATGCGTCTCTACACAAATCGTAAGCGATGTCCCGCGCCAAATCACGAGCTGGGGCCCGCTTCAATGCGCGGTCCATGGCGATCCAGTGCGCTCGGTTAAGATCGGCGCTGCGGAGCCCAGGAATATACAATTTTGACTGAAGCACTGGAGCAGAGGGGCTTAAGGTGTAAGGCAGATCGCGCGCTACCAACGCGAGTGCGAATCTGAATGTCAGCGTCTTCGTGATAGCCAGAGCAAGGCTGAACTCGAGAAGCAGGTCACCTCGCGCGGTTCTGTCTGGGTTTGAAATGAGTGCTGTTCGGTACAGCTCAGCCAGAGTTAAACCGAAACCGTCGCCAAAAGAATGACAGAGTCGCTGAAGCCATTTCCTTATAGATAACCGCTCGATAGCCCAATCACACACCTTTTGATAGGCCGCGCCATCGCGTGCGGAAACCAACATTATCTCCGCAATCTGGACGCTGGTGAGCTGAGGAAAGGTTGGACCAGCAATCCACTGAGTCAATTGGCCTGGCCAGTCATATACAAGCTCGGCGCCGTTCGTTATGAAAAACCTACCAAATTCCCGCGGATGCAGCTCGCGTAAGCAGCGTATGAACCAAGGCACAATGAATTGGTCTAGCGAATCGGGAGGGAGGTCCTTCAAATTGACGATTACGCTCTCGTTGTATACTTTCGATACAGCTCGCAACGTGAATTCTGCAGCTCTATTTTGAGTTGCACGGGTGAGGCCGCTTTGCTCATCCTTCAGGAGCTTTGCCACAAACTCGGACGCCCCCGCACGTACAGTGGGGGTCCCGCTCGCGTTTGTCGATATCTCTGTGATAAGGTCGTCGCCCGCGCCTGGGAATTCTGTCAACATTTCAAACAGCAGATTCAATGTCTCATGCCACTCGCGTTTGGAAACCAATTCCGTAAACTGTCTTGCCAATCGTTCAAATCGGCGGACGCTGCTTCGCAGGTGAAATGCCGCGAAATACTCCTGAAACGTAAGGTGAGCGAAAGCAAACCTTCCTGGGCCGCTTGGGACGAGCAACCCGCTTCGTTTCACCACGTATTCAAGGAAAGTCTCGGCCAGTGCCTCGGCTTGTGATGGTGCACGCTCAACCGCAATCGCGCTGACTAGCCACTCCTTGATTTCTTCGCGCGAGGCTAAAGGGCTCTCTTCCCGCTGGTAGCGCAATGCCCAAACCTCTTCTTCAGAATCGCGCCGCGATTGCATTTCCCATCCGATCCTCGCCAACCAGCGCTTCATTTCATCCAGCTTTGCTGGCGTCCCGAGTCCACGATACAAATCGATAGTTTCGAGATATGCCTCAACGATCTTGTTATAGAGTTCGACACGACCGGACGGTAGACTCGCTCTTACCCGATGTACCAGCGTAATCAGAGTGAGGAGTTGGGGATTGTGTGCCAGTCGTTTCACTCGGTCGTTCTCATTCAACGCCTGCAGTAGTTCCTGAACTGCCACTTCCTGTCTCTCGGGAAGCAGTTGGCGCATTCGATACCAGCGCGTGACAAAATTGGCTATTTGGTCATCATCGAACGGCAAAAGGTAGAAGCGGCTCGTCCGGGGGGTCGCCCGTTGGGCCGGTGAGGCTTCTGCGTCTTTGTCGATGTAAATCGAATCAAACGGCACCTCGTCATAACCCACGATGCGACTGGTCAACACGGCACAACTGCCCCGTGCCTCAAGCAGCAAAGGGAATATGACCTCGTTCCGCAATCTGACACGTTCTTCGGGCCCTCCAACCTCATCCAACCCGTCGATTAATACGATTGCCTTGCCATCACGCAAATAGCCCATTAACCATCCGGGCGTGATCTCACTGCGCAGTTCTTCAGGAACCGTTCCAGCAAAATCAGCAATCATGTCAATGGCAGTATGCCATTTCCGAGTGGTGTAATTCCGTAAGATTATCGGAATGGGGATCAGTTCACCGCACGCACGCTTGTACGGATTATTATTTGCTTCGCCAAATGCGTACGTCAGCGCCTTGACGAGAGTGGATTTCCCACTTCCGGGGTCACCTAGCACAATTAGGTGGCGCTCCTCCCGCAAAGCCTGCGGCAAATAGATCGTCCCTTGCCTGTCAAAGCGCCCTCCCGGTTCCCGACACAAGCGAAGAGGAACATAGATAGACTCAAGTCGAAACGTGCGTTCCTCTTTGAGGTTTGGAAGACCGAGGAAGTCCACCTCAGCGAAGCGCCAAGACAATGTCAGCGCATAATCCCTCGCAAGGTCTCTCTTCAGGACGTTATCCATAAATCACTTAACGGACGGCTGCGGCATATGCCTGCGCAGTACGCTCGCATCGATCAGCCTTTGCTTTTGGGCGAGTTCACGAATGAGACGGCTTATCCAGAAAAACCGTGGCTCCGGAAGCGGCTGTTCCTCCCTCTCGGGATCTGCCGTTGGCATAACCGGAGGCGAACCAAGCGCCCCGGATTCCATTTCTGTCGCCGAGGCAAAAAATGTTACAGCTTCGTCAGACGGGATTTCTAAGCCGTCAAACAGAGAATGTGGCCTTCTCGACAACTGCTGACAGTATGGTACCAGGTGCTGATTGTAGAAATTTGGAAACTGCTCTATGCGACGATAGAGCGGCTCTTCGAAGTGCGCCAGGTAGTGCAAGATCAGCGTGAGCCGCCAGTCCAGCAAATCCTCTGCCGCTAGTTTGGAGAGCATCGTAATATAAATCTTCCACGACGCGACAAACGATTTGAGTTTCCGTGGGTTATGCGGAAGGTTGAAGTCCAGTGTCTCCACGACCTTGGGCCAGTCGTCATCTACAAAACCATTGATATTTAACCCGAATAATTGCCTCAACTGGTCATGAAATCCCAAGTCGTCTTTGTTGAGCAGCATGCTGATGTAGGCGCTCGCATTTCGGGGCACAGGGAGTGGAAATGTGGTTTGAAGCATTTTCCCCAGGTAATCGCGCGCAAGCGGACGGTAGCGCCAGGTCTCCTTTTCGCCCGACAGAACACGAGCAATCGAATTTTCGAGATGCTGTTGGTCGAGACCCAGCATATAAATGCAGTTCTTTGCATTGAGGTACAGCTTTAGCGCTTCCAGTAAACGGTACGAGGTTTCACCCTCGCATCGATCAAGGTCATCTATAAAGATGACCAGCAATCCCCTCTCCCCAGTTATGGACTCAATGGCCGCCTCAAAAAATTCGCGGAAACGTTGTGAGCCTAGCGCGCTCGAGAAGTGCTCAGATTCATATTCCTGGCCGCGTTCCATGATGGCCTTGGCCGACGGGAGTGGCATTGTGAGGTCCTTGGCAAACTCTGACATAGAGTTAAGGGTGGCGTGGACTGCGACGTCGCCCAGCTTTCCAACCTCGTTGAGCAGTTTCCGCTTGAGGCTGAAATACTGCCGAATTTCGTTGAGCAGAGCCACCAGAGGGCTCGACTCAAACTGGTGTTGCCATGGATTGAACCAAACCAGTTCGAGCTTCTTCCCGCGGGCGTGAACCTTGAAGGCTTTTTCGTCCTCCTTAAACCAGGCTTGGCGCTCTCCTTTCTTGCTGATGGTTGCGACGGTGCCGTCATCCCACTCGATCTTACCGTCCAAGTACGCCCATAATTTCCGCAGGAAGCTTGTCTTTCCTGCCCCCCAGGAGCCGCAGATGCCGACAACATAGGGCGGCTGGCATGCAAGTAGCCGGTGTCCCATATTGCGAACCAAATCATAATGGCCGAGCGCGTCAGCGTAATCCCACTCGTCGTTTTGTTTGATTCCCATGGTGTGGACCTGACAGATAGATGATACCCGCCAATCAAAAGAAAGGAAAGGGTTGACCCTCAGAGCTGTCGCCGAGAGCACAGAGCGGATCCCCTCGTCAGGGGGGCACCAACACAGCATGCAACGCGCATAATGGGACATAGCCAGACGATCCGCCGTGCGAGGCCGCTTCAGTACGACCGCCAAAGCGGTATTGATCGACCTCCAAGCGCTGGTGTTCGACGGTCATCCGTCAACGGCGCACACTTTGCAGATTCTCCGTCACCTTGACGATATGTCGGCATCCCGCCCGTATGATCTCGCCGGAATGGTTGTATACCCTTGTTCAATAGCAAGCGCAGACGTCCCGGCGGTTTCAGTCCGGTTGTCTGCGCTTTTCTCACTTCAATTGAGCCCCCAACATCCCGACTACAATCGTCCGGACGGATGCGCCGCCACAGGGGGCGTACTCCGGTTCCCAGGCCGGATCGGACTTTCTGATCTCCGCGCATTTTTCGCTTGACAAATGCCGCAGCATAGGCTAGAATTGTCGAGTATCTGGGCAGGCGGTTAGGCCCTGCCCGGATAGGTTATGCTGGGAAGCCTGCCTCGGTTTTCGGTTCCTGCCGGTGGTCCCCATCCGCTGTTTTCTCTCCTTGCCCGCCGCACACGCGGTGTCGAATCCGTTACAGACATAAAGTCTAGGAGTCAAGGCGTCGAGGAGTTAAGAAGTCCAGGAGTCGAAAACCGGGAACTGACCGCGACCCCCACCCCCGGGCCGTCGGGCGGAAGGCTGTTGGCAACTCCTCGGCTTCTCGACCTCTCATCTTCCCTACCTCGAGATTTAACGACCGAACCGGGGAGGCAGGGACTCCAAAAAAGTACAAAATTATACGACCGAACCCAGTATGTCATTGAAAACAAAGAAAGGCACATTGAAAACGAACCAAGAACGAACTCAATTTTGAGCGTATTTTGCGCAGATCGAAGCCAAAAAGTGCGCTCTTCTTTGAAAATCGTGGCGCGGGCGTCCCGCCCGCTGTCGCGGGAGCGTCCCGCTCCCGCGCACGGGCAGGATGCCCGTGCCACAGCGGGCGAGACGCCCGCGCCACGTCCGTCCACTGTCGGCCCATTTTCATGGTTTCTGGGTACCCGTCAGCAGACGGGCATGAGCGACCGCTCTGAAGCACGTGCCGGGACGGGAGGGTTGCGCCCGGAGGTGCCGGAGGATTCGGAAGTGGGCTTGGACCAGAGAAACCCGCAGGATCGCGAGAAAATACAAAAATCGTGGGAACGAACTCAAGGAGTCGTTGAAAACAAAGGACATCACCTTTTATTGCCATGCAAAACGAACTCAAATTTGAGTGCCAAATGCGCGCATTGAACCCCAAGAGTGGGCTTGGCAGTATCTCACGCGTCGCGACGGCAGGGCGGCACCTAAGGAAAGCGGCAGACTTCGAAATCGAGCCGCTGGCGGAAGCTGGAGGGACACGAAAAACGCAAAAATCGTGGAAACAAAGCCAGGAAGTTTCTGAAAACAAAGGAGTTGACTTTTTGACCATGCGAGAATGAAGGCGCTTGCGGACCGAGAGATGGCACAATCGACGCTTGAAGTGGCTCAGCATGTAGAAGTCGCCCCGGCGGGGCGCGTCGGGAGGCCCGTATGCGGCGATGTGACGATATGGGGCGGCGTGGAAACAGAAGGATCTCTGCCCGTGCTGGCCGGCAACCGGGTGTGAGGCGGTGCCGCCTGCTACACTCGAATCGTGACGGTGCGCAGTTGCGGCGAAGGTTTCCAGTCTCCGGCAGCAGGACTCTCAGCCCTGTAGGACGGCGGCGGGCCGGGCACCGAAACACAGTTGTCTAGGCTATCAACGCCGCAAAGGCCATGACCCCTCCGCGCCAGCCACTCGGCTAGCCTCCTGCTAGGTTTTGATGCTGCGCGACGCGGCGTCCCAGAACACCGGCTGCTTGCGGAAGTACGATTCGTTGGCCATGTGGCACGCGATGGCGGCGTGGTTGCCGAAGACCGCATCTTCAACCACCGGCTGGCGCGACTTCACCGCCTGGAAGAAGTTCCACAAGTGGGGTCGCACGTCATCCCAATCGTTGCCGTGATAGACGGTGTCATCCGCGAGCGGCTCCTGGCCCGGCGGGACGTCATGCTCGGCGTGCCACTGCTTGACATACTCGTCGCGCATCTTCTGCGGGAAGCTGCTGGAATAGTAGCTGGGAGCGGTGTCCACGCCCCGCTGCGGCGAGTGGCGAAGTTCGAACTCTCCCGCATCGAGAATCCCCTTCGGGCCCAGGAAGCGAGCCAGTTCAGGCGTCTCCGTACCGAGACCCAGCCGGACATAGACAGGCACGCCATGGTAATCGAACAGCACCAGGTGAAGGTCCGGCATATTGCGGCCGTCCTTCCAGCGGAAAATGCCGCCCAGGGCGGAGGCCGAGCGCGGCGCCTCGTTCCAACCGAGCGTCACCAGCATGCCGCTGACGAGATGCACCATCAGGTCGCCTCCTACGCCCGTGCCATACTCTTTCCAGCAGCGCCAGCGTGCGAACCGGTACTTATCGAACGGAATTTTCGGGGCGTCGTTCAGCCAGGTGTCCCAGTCAAGATTCTCCGGCGAAAGATCGGAGGGCGGCGGATACTCCCACGCGCCGGTGGGATCGTTGCGTCCCAGGCTGAGCTCCACATGCTCCACCTCGCCGATGGCGCCGCCGTGGTAGAGTTCGCGAGCCTTCGCGCACAGCACGGAACTGACGCGTTGCGAGCCAATCTGCACAATGCGGTTGTTCCGCTCCGCCGCTTCCACCATGTCGAAGCCTTGCCCCGCGGCGTGCGACATCGGCTTCTCGCAGTAGATGTCCTTGCCCGCGTTGCACGCATCCACCACCACTCGCCGGTGCCAGTGATCGGGCACCGCCGCCACAATGCAGTCGATGTCCTTGCGGTCGAGCAGTTCCTGGTAGCGGCGCGTAGTCGGCAGGCTCGGATTGCCCGTAAGCTCTTTGGCCAGCGTGTGGCGGCCGTCGTACAGGTCGGCGGCGGCGACGCACTCGATGCCGGGAAGTGATATGGCGGCGGGCAGCAACCCCGAACCTTGCATGCCGATGCCGATCATCCCGAAGCGCACGCGGTCGCTGGGCGGCACCGGCCTGGGCGCGGACGCAAACGCCTCGCCATCCAGCAAAACCGCTTTGCCGGCAAGCAGGCTCCCCGCCCCGGCAGCGCTACTCTTTAAGAATTGTCGCCGTGATTGTTGAGTACGCATGACAAGCTCCCCCCTTGAAAGGAATTGAATGACCGAGACAATGAATTATTCGGCATCGAACAGGCCAATCTCTGCAATCCAAACTTACCAGCAAGATGCCGGCACTACAAGCTCGAATATAGGTCTCAATCCGACCTCGAAGTGGCGCTCCTGGTGGATTTCAAAGCCCTTGCTCTGGACTTACTCTGCCTATACAATGTGCCTCGCTCTCGCGACGGTGTACCTTACAGCGGCAGGCCTTGCTGTCGATGGCCTTGCTGGCTGCGGCGCTGTGCGGCCATGGGAGTAGGCAACCGCATGGGAACAGAAGAGATTGCGCCCGTCAAAAACAGCAAAGAGCTGCGCGAATTCCTGGCCTTTCCTTACCGGCTCTACAGGGACGATTCGTATTGGGTCCAGCCTCTCTGGACCGTGCAGAAACAGCTCTTTCAAACCCGCCACCACCCTTTCTACGCGCACGGGGAAATCGAATGCTACCTGGCGCGCCGCAACGGCGTCCCCGTGGGGCGGATCGCCGCCATTGTGGACCACGATTTCAACCGCGTCCACAAGGCCTCGGCAGGGTTCTTTGGCTTCTTCGAATCCATCAACGATCCGGAAGTGTCGCGCGCTTTGCTCGAAGCGGCAAGAAAGTGGGTATCCGGGCGTGGGGCTCGCTTTATCCGGGGGCCAATGAACCCCTCTGCGAACTACGAATGCGGCCTTCTGGTTGAGGGCTTTGCTTCGCCCCCGCAGATCATGATGCCCTATAACCCGCAATACTATGCCGAACTGATCGAAGGGGCGGGGTTCCGGCAGGCGAAAGACCTCTTCTCCTTTTACCTCTCTGCGCATGACCTCGTGGTGGAACGCGCCCAGCGCGTCGCGCAGCACGCGCTCGAAACAAAAGGTGTTCGCATCCGTCCGCTCGAGATGAAGCACTTCGAATCCGAAGTGCAGCGCGTTTGGGAAATCTACAACTCGGCTTGGAGCGCGAATTGGGGGTTCGTGCCGATGGCTCGCGAGGAGTTCTTTTTCCTGGCCCACGAGTTGAAGGACATTGCGGTGCCGGACCTGGTGCTTATGGCCGAGGTCTCGGGACGCCTGGTAGGTTTCTTGCTTGCCCTGCCGGACATCAACCAGGCTCTGAGACACACGCGCAGCCGCTTCCTTCCGCTGCTCTTGTTTAACGTCCTGTACCACAAGCGGAGTATCAAGAGCATGCGCGTCGTGCTGCTCGGCGTACTTGAGGAATTCCGGAGCACGGGAGTAGCGGCCGCACTCTACACGGAAATCATCCGGCGTGGACTTCACTTGGGATATCAGGACTGCGAGATGTCCTGGGTTCTCGATGACAATCTCCTGATGATCCGGTCCATCGAGTTAATGGGCGGCAGACGCTTCAAGACCTATCGAATCTACGAGCGGGAATGAAACGACTCGCGGCTGCAATCACCTATTTCGATTTATGTAATCAGCACTTTGGTACTCTTGACCCTTTGGTGCTTTTCGTGCGATCACCATCTAATCCCCACACTAAGATGGGGATGAAGGGAGATGGAGGTGGCTACCGGGCTGAGAGCTTAACCGGGATACCGCTGCCCGTGGCCATTGGGGGACCAGCCGCGCAGCCGGAGGCGGGATTTCTGGAGCGAAACGACTCAAGCAATCTGGACGCATCAGCCGGCACCCTAAGTCTCCATTGCAGTTCGCTCGAGAATTACGTAACATATCCATTCCAGTTGGCGGGAGAGAATGCTGAGAGAGGGAATCATGGCGCCGTTTTCCGATGTTCTTATCAATCAATTGAATGCCCTAGAGACGAGGTTCAAGTTCCTGGCCCATCACCTTCCAGAGGCCGGTGAACTGCTGGAAACTGTGGGACGCCCCGTGCCTCACGACCTGCTTCGGGAACTTGCGAATTCTGGGGAACAGTTTGAAGAGATTAAGAGGGACGTGCTCAGGGTCTCGGAGCCAATCGCTTCACTTCCCCGGACACCAGAGCTCAGCTCGATCAAGGACCTTCGGGCATTCATGGAGGCTGTGTCGGATGTAGTCGCGAAACAAACTGCGCACCTAGACCTTCAGCAAGCGGCGTGCGCAGAGTTGGAGAAGGTCCTCACGATCACTCACGTCAACGGCATTGAGTTTACCCCACTGTTACAGTGTCAGGAAAAAGCACGAGAACTACGCGATAGTATCGCCGGGACAGGTTGGCCTAATACACATCCGGATGCTGACGCCTTGGCTCGAGGGCAGCACGTCTTCTCAGCGTTTGTGAAATTCGTCAGTTTTCACGACAAACTGGAGGATGAGGAGTGGGAACGACTCCAAGACCTTGTGATCCAGTCGTGCGGCAAGCCATTGGGGCGTGCCGCGTATCGTGGAAAACTCGTCATGCTCACCTCTGTCGCTCCTATGCCACCAGTTCCCGTTTCTGTTGCCCAACCGGCGACTCCCACGGAGCCGAAGGAAGATATAGCCCCAACAGAGAAGATGGCCGCGGATGCAGTCCCTCCAACCCCCAGTGAGGAACAGGGGGATGACCTCCCCACAGAGGAGACCCCAGCCTCTGTTCAACTGACCGCTGACCCGCCGTCCCCAATGCCGCCTGTGACGGGCGGCGAAGCCGTCGCTGAGCCGAATAACCTCAAAGCCTCAAGCGAACCTGCAACTGAGACTGTTGGGGTACCCGATCCCATCGATGCAGACTCCAGGGACCAACTTCGAAACTCTCCGGCCTCAGAGTCACCAGAAATTGTGACTACGGCTGGGACCTACGAGAGCACGCTCGACGACATCAGGTATATGTTGGTCCTGGACCTGATCGACAGCAAGGGCATGGCGAAGGTCCTTTCAAGCAAGATCGCGGCTGCTTCCAATGCCGCCGCTGGAGGTGACAAGCAAACGGCCGAAGGCTTCTTAAAGGCATTTATCAAAGAGGTTAACGCTCAGACCGGGAAGCATATCTCCGGAGCCGCGCCTCAATTGTTGCTGACAGATGCAAATAGGCTATTGGATCAGCTCCAGTGAAGTGTTGATTTGAAGTTGCCCATTCCTTATAGCCCTCACCTCCCACAAAGTCTGCAGAAGGGGCGTCGTGTCTCTGCCACACGCAACCGCAAAGATCTGGCAGTATAGATCCCCCTTGGCGCGACGTCGTCGACCGGCAATATCCGTCATTGATTCTGGGGATAGCCCTCAAGTGACTTGCTAACTTTGATGGGATCCTTGGCCTGTTCGATTAAAACGCTGCCCAGCGGGAGGCGCCTCCTGAGGTCTGCCGGGTGTGCGTCGTCCGCTGGTATCGGCTTGTAGTGCGAAGGGGTTTTGTTGCAAGATGCATGTGAGACCACCAAGCGGAGAGGTTTCGAGGGGGCATGCTGTGCCGGCGAAAGTGCGAATCCGCGGACCAAGCCAGTCTTTTGTTGCGGTCGGGTTGGGGTTTTTGATAGCCCTGCCAGGCGAGCTTTCCACGTTGGCATCCGCAGTCCATGCTGATCTCGTGCCGGTCGAAAGCCCGTCGCAGGCGGCCTCCACGCCGCCGACCCCTGCAAAGGTGCGACCGGGGACCAAGGTTGTTGCACAACTGGAAACCGCGCTGGACGCGCTGGCGACGCGAACTGGGGACGAGATTGTTGTGCGCGTCACCGGGAATCTCAAGCAGGGAGGGCGGACGGTTGTGCACGAAGGCGACCGACTGGTGGGCCGGGTCACCAGCGTACGACCGCAGAGTGTAGGCAAGGGCCAAACGGGCTCCGAGATGGCCTTCGTCTTCGATCGCTTGACGAGCGGCGCGAACATGTATCGGCTGAACGCAGTTATCCATTCGGTAATTTGGACTCCGGGCCAACGGCCGGACACGGCAACTGAACCGAACGAAACGCAACCCCCCACCACGCAGCGCCCCCTGATCGTGCGCGGACCGCACCCCGGGCCGAGCGGTGGGCTGGGAGGTCCCGTTCCGCACAGCGGGCCAAGCCAGGTGGGCGAGAAGGCGGGAAGCAACGGAGACTACCCGCAAGGAGGCAAAACGCCCTCAGACACCATCAAAGCCCGGTCCCGCCGGGCTCCGGATGGCGGCGCGGGGTATGTTTCCGTGCTGACTGATCCCCAGGGGAATTTTCGCCTGAGCGCCGGAACGCTCTTGGACTTCCGCACCCAGAGCCAGTAATTTGCTCCCCATTCAGATCTCAGATTGATGAACTTCGTCGCCTCAGCCTGGCGTCTGAGAGAGGTGACAGTCCAACGAGGTAGATTCTGGGTTAGACTGCGGTTATGGTACGGCGCTGGTTATGGATGGCGTTACGGCCACTCGCGGTAGGTTGGGCGGTGCTGATCGCGTTAACCTACCTCGCCGAGCGCCCCCTGTTTCTCTTGACGGCGCCCCTAGTGGGCGCGCACTGGGTGGCAACCGCCAGCCTGACACTCAACTGCCTTAAGCTTGCGGCAACCGGCTGGGTCATCGGTCGGCTGCATCGCAAGACGGCGCTGTCAGGCATGCTAATCTTTGCGGCGACCCTAAGCCTTTTCAGCTTCGAGGTGTGGCTGCCCCTCGACGTCCCAGGGCTCATCCGGTTGGCGATGGACGCCTTGCACGATACCCGCTATTGGTGGCCCCTTGCGACGATGGCCGCGCAGCATGCCCTCTTGTTCGGCAGCTTGATCGCCGGGGGTCTGCTCAGCCGCCCGCCCCAAACGCCGTTGTCACTCTTCGGCAAAGTGCAACCGTGAAGCCAGCAATGCCGCCGTTTGGAAGTCACCGGCTTGCCGCGGCAGCGGAATATGCAGACTTCTCAGGTAAGCGGCGTCATCGGCAGTGTCGAGCCCCGCCACATCCGCCGCCATCGCGCAAGGGACCCGAAAGAAGGGGCGGGCGAGCAGGCTCCTTGGGCCGCCCGCTGTGGTGTGGGCGTCTCGCCCGCTGTCGAATGGGCATCCTGCCCGCGAGCTGTGGTGCGGCCGTCCCGGCCGCTGTCGCTGGGGCGTCCCGCCCCAGCGGG
>Ga0326728_10016337_pt1 | contig 15171 bp, 14 predicted proteins | sample MB3enrmetagenome_FD_207602 | JGI IMG/M metagenome (GOLD analysis project Ga0326728, IMG submission 207602) | Lab enriched peat soil microbial communities from McLean, Ithaca, NY, United States - MB31MN | ecosystem: Environmental > Terrestrial > Soil > Wetlands > Peat | place: USA: New York...
CGCACGCAGGCGCGTCAGCCAACATAGCCGCCTTCTACGCTTTCCTCGAAGTGGGAGACAAGTTCATGGGGCTGGACCTGGCCAACGGGGGCCACCTCACACACGGCTCGCCTGTGAACTTCTCGGGCAAATGGTTCAAGCCGTGCGCCTACACCGTGGACAAGAAGACAGAGGCGCTGGACTACGACCACATACGCAAGCGCGCACTGGAGGAGAAGCCCAGATTAATCATATGCGGCTACACTGCCTACGCGCTCATAATAGACTTCAAGGCGTTCCGCGAGATATGCGATGAAACCGGCGCAATACTGATGGCGGACATAAGCCATTTCGCAGGGCTTGTCGCAGGCGGCGTGTATCCATCGCCGGCAAAATACGCAGACGTTATAACGACGACGACGCACAAGACGCTGCGCGGCCCGCGCGGGGCGATGATAATGTGCCCGGAGGCGAACGCGCAGAGGATAGACAAGGCCGTATTCCCGGGCATGCAGGGCGGCCCGCTGGAGCACTGCATAGCAGGCAAGGCGGTGTGCTTCCACGAAGCGCTGCAGCCGGAATTCAAAACATACGCAGCCCAGATAGTGAAGAACGCAAAGGCGCTGGCAGACGAACTGACCTCCAGCGGCCTGCGGCTGGTGGCAGGCAGGACCGAGACGCACCTCATACTCATGGACCTCACGCCCAAGGGCATAACAGGCAAGGAGGCGCAGATTGCGCTCGAGGAAGCAGGCATAATATCCAACAGGAACGCGATACCATTCGACCCCCGGCCGCCTTTCATCACCAGCGGCCTGCGGCTGGGCACTTCTGCGCTTACCACCCGCGGCATGAAGGAGAGCGAGATGAAGCACGTGGGCGGGCTCATCGTAAAAGTCCTGGAGAACCCCAACGACAGCGAACTGAAGCTGAAGGCAAGGGAGGACGTGGAAGAGCTGTGCGCCCGCTTCCCGATTTACAAAGACTAGCTGGGCAGAACAGAGGGCGCACCGTTCAAGTTTCTCCACGAGGCCCGAAGGACCGAGTGCGAGAAACAAATGCGACATCGCGAACGCCCGGCGTTCGCGTGTCCCATTTTGCGAAGCAAAATGCGATCGCCGGGGCTCGAACCCGGGTCGCGAGCTTTTTCCTTTCAGATTTCTGATGAAACTCTTTAGGCAGCCCAAAAGAGTTTCTTGGGAAGCTCGAATCCTACCACAGTCCGGCTTTTCGGCCTGCTTCGCCCTCATGGCTTTTTTCCAGGGTTTTTGCCCTGAGAATGGCAGAAGCCAAAAAGCCTCTAGACTACGATCGCACTGATACGGAACTCAGGACTCATCTTCGCCTGCTCCGGCCTTCTGGAACAGCTTCACTATCTTCGACTTGACCGTGACGGGGATGGGGACCGCGACCTCTATGAGCTCCACGGTTATCTCGTCCTTGGCCTCGTCTATCTTGACCACCTTGGCGCGCTCGCCCTTGAAGGGGCCGGAGGTCATCTCTATGGTGTCGCCCTGCTCTATCGCCAGGGCAGGCTGCTTCGTCGCCTTGACCAGATTCTCTATCTCCGCGAGCGTTATGGCCCTCTTGAGGAATCCTTTCACGTGCTTGACCTTCTGGATGAGCCTGACCAGGGTGTTCTCGTCGGCCGCCTCCACGAACAGGTATCCCTTGACGTTGTCGACGTGGACGATGGAGTAGACGTTGAGCTTCTCGGCCCTGGACTTCTTCATCAGTATCTCCGAGAGTATCTTTTCCTGACCGGATGTCACGCGTATGGTGTAAATCATAAGAATTACCTCACCAGACCGAATATGAACGAGATTATGAAGCCTATCGCGCCGAACATCAGCATGCCCAGCGAAGTCACCTTGGCGACCTTCTCGAACTCCTCCATGGTGGGCTTGCGCGAGATGTAGATTATCCGGATGCACCTTTTGATGAGCTCTGAGAATTCCAAGATTGCCACCTTAGCCTATGATGTCGAGGTCTATGGATTCGAATTCCGCATCCTGCGGCCTGGCCGCGTATTTCGGGAAACGGACCCCTGCCACCACGACCAGTACACGCATGGAAGACTTTTTTATGTTTTCCTCCACCCGCGCGCCCCAGATTATGTGTGCGTTGGGGTTTATGCGTCTTGATATCTCGCCGACCACGTGCTCGGCCTCCTTGAGCGTCATGTCCTCGCCGCCCACCACGTTCACCAGAGCGCGCGTGGACGTGCTGATATCCGCATCAAGGAGCGGGGAAGTGAGCGCGGTCTCCACAGCCACGCGCGCGCGTTCCTCGTGCTTGGCGTCCAGCGATGCCTCGCCGAGGCCTATCACCGCGAAGCCGCCGTCGGAGAGTATCGTCCGCAAATCCGCGTAGTCCACGTTCACCAGGCCGGACTTGGTAACCAGTTCCGCTATGCCCTTGACCGAGCCTGCAAGCACCTCGTCGCATACCTTGAATGCTGTGTTGAGCGGCAGGTCAGGGACCAGGTTGAGCAGCTTGTCATTCTTGATGACTATGAGCGTGTCGGTGTGCTTCTTGAGCTTCTCCAGGCCGGCCAGCGCGTTCTCCAGGCGCACCTTGCCTTCGGATGTGAAGGGCAGCGTGACTATCGCAACCGTGAGCGCACCGGCGGCCTTCGCAGCCTCTGCTATTATGGGCGCGCTTCCGGTGCCCGTGCCTCCGCCCATGCCGCAGGTTATGAAAACCATGGACGCATCGTGCAGCGCCTCCTTTATTTCCTCCAGTGATTCCTTGGTGGATTCCTCGCCGACGAGCGGGTTGCTGCCCGCGCCGTGGCCCCCGCTCACTTTCCTGCCGAGCAGGATTTTCCGGTTGGCGCGGATGCGCAGGAGGTGCTTCGCGTCGGTGTTCATGCCGATGAGCGTGACCCCGGAGGTGCCCATCTCGAACAATCGGTCCAGCGTGTTCGTTCCGCTTCCGCCCGAGCCTACGACCACTATCTTCTGCTTCGTCTCCTCTATGAACTTCAGCAGCGCCTCGTCGTCAGTCGACTTCGGGGTGAGGTCCTGCAGCATCTTCCGCTCGGTCGCCCGTTCGGATGCCGGTACAAATGCCATTTCGGGGGCTGGTGCTTCTTGGTCCAACGTATCACCTAAGAACTTGATGTGTTGAGTTTGCATAAAAAGGTATAAATAGGTAGCGAAGGGGAAGCCGCGGCTAAATGCGGGCAGATGTGCACAGCAGTCATGGCTTTGCAACAGATTAAAAATGCGAGGGCGCACATCGGGCAGGTATGAGGAGAGGTTTCCGCAAGGCGAACGGACCAGGGTCTACGGAGGTCGATATCGCCAATCAGGTCATCGGCCCAGGAGAACCCGGCGCAAAAAGCAGGATGCTTGATAAGATACGCCCGCTCATTGACGCCATCGCAGGGAAAGACGCGGGTGTGGATTCCATTCCGCAGATGTCGATAACGCCTGCGTTGATGAAAGAGTATCTGGACAGAGTGGGCGCGTCTCATGAGCGACCGGAGGAAGCACAGCAGCTGATTGAGAATGGCGGATTTTCCGGTGCCGAGATGGACGCGTTAGCGCAGGCGATGTCGCCGTTCAAAGACCTGCACATCATGGTACGCTCGGACGAATGGACCGCTGCGGGCGTTGGATTCTGTCATTCGGATGCGATGCTGGCCGGCAATTCGGATGAAAGCGTTGCCAGATTCGCAGCAATCGCGAAAAAAATACTCCGGTCCGAATTCTCCCCAAGCGCAATCGCTTTCAAAAAGAGGCTCAGGCAGCCACTCGAGGCCAATATGGGCGTATTGGTGACTCCGCTGGATGCATGCCTGATTAGCTTCTTTCCGCCCATCTTCAGCACAGTTCTGCATGCGAATGTGATAACCCGGTTCGACGGAAGCGAAGCATTGGTGAGCGTCGGTTTGGGATTGGGAGGGGGAAATGGACAGGGCGCCAAGACAAGGCTGCTCACTGCACTTTGCAGGGGGGTGTGGGAGGAAACGGACCTGCAGAACATCGAGCAGGCGCCTGCGGTTTATGAAGGCAGGATTCACCCCCTCTTTGACATCCCGTCCGGAGAACGCGGCGTCCGCAAACTTGCGATGATGTGCGGAATAGGCGAGTTCGCCGGATTGGAAGTCGTAACGGCAATGTTCGGCATGCTAAGGGCTGGCATCAAAGAGCTCGACGGAAGCGTGGGCAGGCCGCTCTACCTGGAATTGGCGGCGGGAAACCGGCCCATCTGGGACGTGGTGCAATGCGCAGAGACCAGTTCCAAGGAAGTGGCAAAACCGGACGTGCCGGAGAGCCAGAAGATATTCAACAGTGAAACCGACAGGGGCCGGCATCACACTGATTTCGGCAAGGGCATCTTCGGCCGGGGCGTAGTGGAATCGCGGACAGTGGTCTACGCGGAGAACACGCATGAATTTCCCGGAATGGTGAAGGGGCTGGAGAACTATGTCCTAATAGCGCCCGAGCTCAGAATCCGCAACGTGCGGGACTGCTACAGATTCTGCGACTATGCCGATGCCGCGGCCATAATATGCGCACCCGAGACGAGGGGGGGAGCGTTCTCCCATCTCAACGGAGCGATACGTGAAGCGGGCATAACCGTGCTTGCAGGGGAAATTGATAAGACGTTCCTCAATGACCTGAAGCCAGGAGCCAATCAGAGGAAACTGCTCGTTTACGCGGACGACGCTCATGAGAGGGCGTTCGTCGCGACCATGGACTGAAAGACCGGCATCCGCTCGCGCTCATGCGCTCAGACTTCGTTCTCCCAGGCGTAGGCCGGCTTTTCCTCAAAATAGACCTGCTGCTGGGACAGCTGCCCGCCGTGGTTCTTCAGGTACCAGCCGCATATGAACCCGAAGACCAGCCCGCCCACGTGCGCAGCGCTCGCAATGCCGCTGGAGATGTCGAAGGTCCCTATGAACTCCATGATGAACCAGGCGATGGCCGCGGTGCGCATGGTCATCGGGATGATGCCGAAGAGCAGCAGCTTCATGTCAGGCAGCAGGACTGCCACCGCGCCGAGTATACCGTAGATGGCGCCGCTGGCGCCGATGGCCGGTATGTCCGGGATGATGCCGACCGCGTACGTGAAGTAGTAGAACAGGCCGCCCAGCAGCCCCGCCCCGAAGTATATTATGAGGTAGTCGGTGGTGCTCACTTTGCGCTCGAGTATGGTGCCGAAGAGGAAGAGCGCGTAGCAGTTGAGGAGGATGTGGAGGATGTCCTGGGGGTCGTGCAGGAACATGCTGGTCACGAACAGCCACGGCTGCGAGAACGCATGCGCAGGGTCGAAAGCGTACTGGTTGGTGAGCGGGGGGATGATGAGCTGGAGGATGAAGACTATGACTATCACTACGATGAGGTTGAATGAGATGCCCATGGGAGGCTATTGGGCGGGGTTTTATTTAAACCTGAGCGCAGCGATGGCCAGGTCATCCTGTTTGGACATCATCACCTTGCCCTTTTTCCTGATTTTCACGGCTTCGATGCGCCTTGCGACTTCCTTCGCCAGCACGGTTATCATCCGGGCGGGGGAACGCTCGCTTCCCAGCAGCCGGCTGAGGTCGGTTACGCCGGAACAGTCGGTCACGAACTCGCCGCGCATAGCGACATAAAGATTCTCGGAAAGGCCGTCGCTCGCAAGGATGATGCAATCCCCTTTGCTGAGTTTTATGGGAGCGATGTGCGCATGCATCCACGCTTCGGGAAGCGAGCTGAAGATGATATGGCGATTATTAAAAAAATCCAAAAGCGGGGAGCCATCGCCCACCATATTGTCAAGAGGCAGTTGAATCTCCACCGTGCCATCGGCACGGAGGACGTATGCCGGCGAATCTCCGACGCTTCCCAGGATTCCAGAGCCATCCTGGCAGATAAGGGCGATTACCCCGGTAGTGCTGCCCGGTCCTATGGACGCTGCCGCGCTTTCGAAGGCCTGCAGCATGCACGGGCTGCCAGACAGTCTTGTTTCCTTCAGATACGAAAGCGCTCCGGCCGCTGCTTCTGAAGAAGCCAGTTCCGCGCCCGCTTTCCCGCCTACGCCATCGAAAACGCCGAGCACGGCCTTTTTCCGGTCCGAATAGGAAAAGACTGAATCGCCGCATACTTCCGCCCCGTCCTTTTTCTTGACGAAGAGGGCAGATTCGCAGAACGCCGACGCTCCGGACCACCTCGCCGGGCTCCTGACATCCTTGCCCGCGATGATTTTTTCAGCAGGCCTTGGTTTAACCGGCTTTCCTCCCGTACGGGGATGCGGAGCGCCCCCGCTTCTTTCCAGCAGCACCTTGCCAGCGAAGCTTGCACCGGCCCTCGCCATGCCAGCCCGGGCAGAAGGTCGAACGATTTGCAGCGTACTGGCAGATTGGTCAGCCATGGCATAAATCAGGCTGGAAGCATTCTTAACTGTTTTTATTGGTAGAATTTTATGGGACTAGAGAACCGGAGGGCCGCAATGGCGACATCATCCTGTTTCGGAACGAGCATCAGGCCGGCTTTCTCTTTTTTCCCGGCTGCGACCCGCTTAGCTACAACGTCCATGAGGCGCCGGACGAGCTTCTGCGGCTCGCGCTCCGGTCCCACGAGTCCCTCCAGGTCGCCGGTGCCTGAGGCGTCCTCCACGTAGCCCTCATGCACGCTCACCCAGAGGTTGTCGTACAGCCCGTCGCTGGAAAGCAGGATGACTTCGCCCTTCTTCAGTTTTCCGCTCCTCAACCTTATGGGGACGTCCTTGCCGCTGGGCCCGAGCACGCAAGTGACCAGGTTGCGGAAATGGAAGAAGCGGAATATTGAATCGTCTTTGTTTGTCGCCCGCGCGAGCGGGATTTCAAGGCTGACTTCACCGGTCGCGCTTATGCCGTAGGCAGGCGAGTCCCCAACGCCGGCGAGGAGGAACGAGCCGTCCTTTTCCAGGAAAAGCAGCAATGCGGTCGTATAACCTGCGGTGATTGCCAGCTGCGCCTGCATGAGCGCCTCTTTCATCTGTGCCTGGTCGCAGCGGCCGAGCGCCTTGAGGTGTTCCAGCGCCGCAGATGCAGCGGCGGACGATGCCGCGGCGGCGCCGGGCTCTCCGCTCACCCCGTCGAAAATGCCGAGCACAACCTTGCCCTCATCGGCATAGGCGAAGGCCGAGTCGCCGCATTCCTCATGGCCCTTTTTCACGCTTACGCAGAAGTCGCAGAATGCAGTGCCGCCCGAACAGGACATGTCGGCCGCTACCCTGTCGCCGGGGATGAGTTTTTCCATTCCCCTCAGCCTCCGGACAGCATGCCCAGGAGCGCCTTGTAGGGCGCAGCGGTCTTTATGGAGAGCGGAGAGAAGTGCGTCCTGCTGGCGGGATAGCCCATCGCACGGAGTTTTTCCAGCGCAGCATCCATCTTCGGCACTGAAACGGATTTCCGCATCCTGCAGAGGTCGTGTATATTATAGTAGTAAGGAGGCATCCCGATTTCCCCTTCCATGAGGGAGAGCATGCGGCCCAGCTGCGGCTTGTCCGAATAATCGCGCCCCTTGTTCAGCTGCGCCATCCTCTTCACGAATTTCAGGTCGTGCAGTTCGCCCAGCCAGAGCTGGCCTGCGAACTCCACGCCTGAGCCGATGGCGCTTCCGCAGTTGCCGCACGGCTGCGGGAATTCCCCGCTGCCCCTCCAGCCGCAGGCCCTGCACCAGGACACGTAACCCGCCTTCTTCAGGCAGCCGTATGCATGGTCAGCGCTGCGGTCCACGCGCAGAATCGCCTTGAGGTAGTGCCGGTCCGAGAAAGAGACGAGCGGCATTATCCCCATGTTGAACTCCGCCGCAGTTTCCGCGATGCGTTTCAGCAGTATGCGCAGCCCGGTCTCGTGCGTGAACTCGTTGTTGAGCGGCCGGGCGTGATAATTTTTCATGCACGGCGCGACTTTTCCCCCACAGAGCACGGCCACGTCAGTTGCAGTAGCCGAGAGATACGCGCTCTTCTTCAGATTGAAGAAGCGGAACGAATCAGTCAGATACGGGCTCGGAGTGCCGAATGGGTCTATCTCCAGGAAATCCGCGGCCGTTTCGAACGCGAGCCTGGAGATGTTGCCCTTCTTGGCAACAGATTTCACCCGGTTTGCTTTTGCGTTCTTCTTCGCCAGGCTTATGGCGGCCTGGTCGATGTCTATGAACGTGACGTGCCCGACGTTCTTGTTCTCCCTGGCATACCTTATGCCGCGGATGCCGCTGGCGCAGAACGCATCCACCACCTCGAGCTTCCCTGCGCCTTTGGCTTCACCTGCCCTCTCCCCTATGGCTCCGACCGCCAGCGAGGACATGCTCCTGCAGAATCGCATGCTGGGGTTGTAGAAGACGCTCTTCGTAGTCGCGAACCGTATCCCATCCTCTTCCACGCTCAAAGCAACTCCAGGAATTCTTCCCGTTTCAATCCTGCCTGGCGGATTATTTCTATAAGGGTTCCAATATCTATTTCCCTGTGATTAGGCACGACCACCGCACGTTTTCCGGATGCATCCTGCCGCACTAAGATGACATGGCTGCCTTTCTGACGCACGGGCAGAAAACCGACTTTGGAAAGAGCCTTGAGTACTTCCTGTCCTGAAAGATGAGGAAGCTTTGGCATGCTAGCTTACCTCAAAACTGGCCACAATCATCTTGCTGCTTCCGGCACCCTGAGGCAGCCCCACGGTCTCCAGATACAGCTCCACGGCTTCCTTGAGATTATCCAGGGCCTTTTCTATCGTGATACCCTGGCTGACGACATCCAGTTCCGGACAGAGGGCCACAAACTGCTTCTCGCCCTTTTTTATGATTGCAGTGAACTCCATGAATGGATTTCCGCTTTCCTTATTTTAAAGGTTGCGACATTCCCAACGGCAAGGTCATTTCATAAATTCACGCAGGGCAACGGTCGCATACGAGCCTGCCGGCAGCGCGAACCTGAACGTATCAGCCTGGAAATTAAAATCTTTCATCGGGGCAAGGAGCGTGCGGTAAGTGCCTTTCGAAGCTATCTCAGGCATCGCCTTCATGCGGAACGCGTCGCGCTGCATGCCGAGCCGCTCGAGCAGCTCCTGCTCGCGGGCGTTGAGCGGGCTGTCGTATCCTATGAGCCTTGCGGCTATCCAGCCTTCTGCCTCAGCCCTGGATATGTCCGGGAAGCCGAGCGCCTCCCCGCAGTAGTATTCCCCTTTCTCCAGTTCCAGCCCCTGCGCGATGCGCTCTGACAGCAGCAGGTTGAAGAGGTGCGACTGGAACGCATGGATGAAGAGCAGCGATATGTTGCGCGGCAGGCTCCTGAGCGCGCCTATCCAGTCGCCCGGCCGCCCCGAGAGGTGCGCGAGCATGGTGCGCTCCAGGCGCAGGTGCCTGGGGAACGTCTTGAGCGCGGCCGCATAATCGCCGGTTGCCGCGAGCTCTTTCCTCGCTTCCATGGCCAGCGCGTTGTTCTCGCCTTCGTTCCCGCACAGGAACATGCTGACCGCGTCCTCGAATTTCCCCTGGAGCATCATCTGGCCGATTATGTGCGTGTTCTTCCTTGCAGAGCCGAACCGCTGTTCCCCGAAATAGTTCGGGAACTTACCGCCCACTTCCGCGGATATGCTTTTCACCCGCTCGTCCGCCGGCTCCTGCATCCCACGCGCCCGTATGGTGAACCGGTTTCCCAGGAGCGCGCCCAGTTTCACCCGCTCCCGCTCCGGCCACGCGCCGAGTATCCGGATGTCCTTCATATCGAGCGCCAGGAGCGCGTCCCTGCCGATACCCTGCACGGATGCGAGCTGGACCGAGATGGACACCTTGTCCTTCATGCCGGCTGCATTGAAGGCCTTCGGGCTCGTATGGAGCCGCCTGGCGAGCTCGGAAAGCGCGGATGAGGTGGACCAGTCCCGCTTCTGCAGGATGAAGTGGACGAATTTGCAGCCGCCCGGCTCGCCAGCGCGTGAGAATGGCCTGTCCAGCCCGAGCACCGTGCCGTCCTCCAGTATCTCCTCGACCAGGAAGTCCTCGGGCGCGCTCTTGAGCGTGCCTCCGGTGCCGGGAGTTTTGGAGAGATAGGAAAGGTTCGCGAGCATAAACAGAAGACATGCTGCGGGGTGTTTTTAACAGGAAGGCAGGCCGCACATTTACATAGTAAAATAGAAACTGAAACATTTAAAATATGTAGCCGGCAGAATGATTATCAGCATGGCACTCAGCTCCACCCAAAGGCAGCTAGGAATCAAAAAAAGGCCGGAACCAGGACCTGGAAAGGCGCATACAGGCGAAGCCCTGGGCGGGGCTGCAGGTCCGGTTGTCAGGAGATCCAGGGAGCATCCGATGGAGGAATCCATAGCCAAAACAGGCACAGTGGCTGCCGGGGCCGATAGGAACAAAGGAGAAAGCGAAGCGGAAAAAGTCGCAAAGGGGAATGGGGAATACGACCGAAGGCTCGAACGGTTTATGACTGCATGCAGAATCCAGACCAAGCTTGAAACTGATGCAGAGAACGGCCGCGGCCCATCTGATGCGGCGCCAAAGATAGAAGAAAAGGCCGGCAAAGGTGGAAATGGCAAAAACGGCTTCGGGCTGATGAATATCGCAGAACTTCTGAACAGCATCAGGAAAATCGCCAGGTATGAAAATTCCTGTGATTGGAAGAAATTCGCGGAGAAAAATCCGGAACTGGCAACGGAAATCAGGAAACGGAATAAGAAAGGGGAAAACAGGGAACTGACGGCGGAAATCAGGAAGCTGGATGCCGGCGTATATGCAAGCGAATGGTATTGGGAAGAAGTGATTCTGCGCAGAGAGGGGGAGGAGGGCCTCATCAAAGCAGTCCGGCACGCTGCAGAAGCAGCAGACGCAAATCTCCGGCCAGAAGTGAAGAACGAGGTCTGCGGCGGTTACGCATGTCTTAAAAAAAATGGATGGCTTACCAAGGCAGGATTCTATCGCAGAATGCAGTGGGAATTGATTCGGCGCAGATATGGGAAGGAATGTCTCATCACGGCAGTCCAAATGATCGCGAAAAAGAAAAATGCAGATACCAGGACAAAACTGCACGAACTCAATGGTGCTCTCAAGTGTCTTAGAACACATAAATTGCTTGACGAGGCAGGATTCCCGGACTTGTCCGCTGGCAGGTATAGCGGCATGAAACAGGAAGACGCTCTGAAAGCCATACAGAAGCTGGTTGATGACAAGGGGATTACGAACAAGCTGAGGCTCAGGCCGTTTGATGAAGCAGCATATATGTTCCTGCTGGATAAAACGCTGTTTGACCACATACGGTTCTCTGCAGGCAAATACGACCGGACGGCACAGGACGACGCTCTGAAGGCCATACAGAAGCTGGTGGATGATGAGGGAGTTGGCAGTGTTCCGAGACTCAGAGTGATTGATGATGCAGCACACACATTCCTGCTGAATAACGGGCGATTTGACTCCATAAGGTTCTACATACTGGAAAGCATGGGCAAGGATGAGCTGATTGAAAAAGTAAAGAACCGTGCAGCAATTAAAATGGTGGGCAACGACCTGACACTGCTACAACGCAGGATGCGCAGGGAGTTCAAGGTTCTGAGAGGAAAGAAACTGCTGAAACAAGCCGGATTTATTTCCAAGCGGATTATACTCAGGAAAATGAAGAAAGCTGAATTCCTAGAGCATATCAAAAATCTTAAAAGGAAGAGGAAGATAAAGACCGGTACAAAATTACGCAACGTAAACGAAGCAGCATGCCGAGAAGTCGGCAGACGCCAGCTGTGGGACGAGGTCGGGCTCGTGCCTCCCAGAACAGTCGGACCCGGCCACCGTGGCAGGCCTAAAAAATCAGAGGGAACGCACGGAGTGCTGGTTGAAGAAGCCGTAGCAGCCTCGGATTCACTCACATCCCCGCAGCAAATCGGCTTTCGTGATTATCCCCGTGAGCTTCCCGCCTTTTTCCACCAGGACCGCGCGTTAGGGGGCTGCGTTGTGGGGACCGGCAGGAAACGGCGGACAGACTAAAGCATTTAAGCACAATAAGATAGAAACTGAAACATTTAAAAGATGTAGCAAACAGTATATAAGTATGACATTTACCACCACTCAGAAGCAGCCGGACACCAGGAAGAGGCTGCTGGCATCCGGACGTGGGAAGGCGCGCAGGGACGAAGCCCTACGCTATGGCCCATTTGCCAGGAAGGCCAACGGACATCCGGTGTATGAGATGATAGCCAAAAGCGGCGCAGCGGCTGACGCGGCCCGTAGAAACGAAAGTGAAGCGGAAGAAATCGCAAGGAGTAACAGAGAGCATGAACTGGCGTTCGAAAATCGCATGAAACTGGTATACGGGGTCACCACCCTGGATGGCATATGGGTCAAGGCCCACCGGCCACTTGAAGCTGGTGCGGCGAACAGCCGTCCTGGCATGAAACCTGATGCAGGTGAAACAGTCGGCAACAACGGAAATGGCAAAAAACTGCTCCAGGACCTCTTTGACGGAAAGAATATCTTCGAACTCATGGATGATGCAACGCTTCTGGAGCGCACCCGGAAATTCGCCAGGTGCGAAAAATGGCCCAATTGGAAGACGTTCGCGGGAAGGAATCCCAAACTGGCGGCAGAGATAAAGAAGCGGGAAAACCCTGAGCTGGCGAGGGAGATAAAGAAGCTGGATGCCATGGTGTATGAAAGCGCGTGGTATTGGGAAGAGTTTTGGCGCGGAGAGGGGAAGAACGGCCTCATAGATGCAGCCAGGATTGCCGCAGAAGCAGCAGATGCAAAGACCCGGCCGGAACTGAAGGAGAGGGTCCACGGCGCTTACATGTGCCTTAAAAAGAATGGATGGCTCACCGAGGCAGGCTTCCCGCCTTCCAAGAAGTACTGGGAAGAGGTTCTGTATAGGGACCGTACGGACAGCTTGTCAATGCAGCCAGTGCAAAAGCAGTAATGCCCGGACAGCAGGACAGAACAGCTCACATCCCCCGCAGCAAATCGGCCTTAGTGATTATTCCCGAGAGCTTCCCGCCTTTTTCCACCAGGACCGCGCGGTAGTGCTGCAGCAGGCCTACTGCGACGTCCACAAGCGAGCTGGCAGGTATCACAGGGTAGCTTTCTGCCATCACATCAGCGGCCCGCAGCGACCTGAGGCTGGTGCCCTTGCTCGTCATCAGGTCCACCACGAGGCTGTCAGAGAGGCTGCCCACGCATTTGCCGGATTCGAGCACCGGCAGCTGCGATATGTCTTTGGAGCGCATGAGCCCTATTGCCTTCTGCAGCGTATCAGCCGGAGCGACGGATATTATCTGCGGCGTCATCACCTCCTCGGCGGTCTTCTTCCCCTGGTTGTGCCGGTTTTCGAGCGCGGCCAGTATCTGCGTGACCTTGGAATATGCCGGGTCAACCTTGCCGGATTCTATCTTGGCTATCAGCGACTGGGAGACGCCGGCGAGCGTGGCGAGCTCCTTCTGCGTGAGCCCGAGCTGTTTCCGCATCCGCCCTATCCGTTCTATTTCAAGCATGGGCATATTCCGAAGGGAATAATTTTTAATACTAATATTATCCGGTCATTGCCATTGCACGGAATAGTCGAGGGCCGTGCCCGGGCCGATTGCGCAGCGCCGCGAGCTCTGCACCACGCCCCAGGCAGGAGACCATTCGCCGCTTTCGTTGCACGACACGCCGGAGGCGGACGTCACGTTCACGCCGTCGGATACCATGAGGTAGGATGAGGCGCTGGCAGGCTCGTCATCTATGATTTCCAGCTCTTTCTGGCCCTTGTAGAGGATGAGCGTGCGGGTGTAATTCTCGTAAGAGCCGCCCGGGCCGGTGTTCAGCGCGTAGGAGAAAGTGAGCTCGTAGCTGTCAGCATATTCGTCCCTCTGCACTGCATCGGCCTGAACAATAGCCGCAGTCCCGAACCTCCATGAATCCAGGTAACTCATGAGATTGAGGGAATCGAAGTCAGCCTGCGTGAAATCCCCGCCTATGCGGTCAGCGGACTGGATGTTGTAATCATATTTGTCGTCCAAATCGTCCGCGGTCTTCATATCATAGCCCGGATAGCCGATAGGCCGGATTATCCACGTGCCGTTGTACCAGAGGTAGACTGCGCCGAAATCGAACTGGGTGTGCAGGTCGTTCCGTATGTCCGTGGCAGGCAGCGCGTCGTTCACCGGGTGGCGGAAAAGCAGGTAGCCGCTGCCGTTGTCGAAGAAGATGGCGGTCTCCTCGTCAGTGTATATCATACGGTCAGAGTAGAGCGGGCCGGTCTTTGGGGAGGTGTAAGCTGTATCGAGCTGGGTGTCGCCGATGGGCGCGAGAGTGCCGTCCGGGAGCGCGAAATCCTCGAGCCAATTCTCTGATTCGTTCTGGAACTCTTGCAGCGGCGGGTAGTTGAAACGCTCATCCGCTTCCTCCACTGCCGGGAGGGTGTAAAGCAGGTATCCGCTGCCCTCGAGCCAGGAGGAGTCGTTGCCGGATGTGAAGCCGAAGTCGTGGATTTTCGCCATCACTGACGCGAACGCCGACGCCTTCGGAACGTACGAGGCATTCTGCCGCTGCATCAGGAGCATCCTGAGCAGGTCGTTGCGTATGGCTAGGTTGTTGGAGTAGAGCGGGTTCATCCGGTCCAGGGCAGAGATTCCGGTGGAATAGTCAGGAAGGAACGAGTCCAGGAGAGCGAGCGCACGGGCGTTGTCGAATGACTGGTTATCCGCGATGCAGGAGAAGAGCCCGTCCTGGAGGTTCGCGAGCGTGGTCGTATTTATCCCGATGCCGTTCGCATACGCCGGGTCGTTGAGGGAGCAGTTGGATGCATTGGCGCCAGGGGTTGATTCGGTCGCAGTACCGACGCACCCGGCCAGGAGGAGCGAGAGGGAAATCGCTATGAGCCACGGAACCGCAGACGGCCGCGTGGCGGGCAGGAATGGCATGCAGGCAATTCGCACTGGAAATTTAAACTCATTGTCCAGGGCGGCAATCAGGGCAGAACGCACCGGGCCGGACTCATTTCCCGATTCCTGACGTTTTGCAGCCGCCGGAATCAACCTGGATGACCGTTATCTGGAAAGCTGCCACGCATTCCGCGTAGTGGAGCACTTCCAACGCCACGTATTGCTCGCGGCCGTCCGGTGTGTTTCCCAGCGCGGTCAGGAGCCGGCCGTTTGAACCGGTCGGAATCAGGAAGAATTGCGTCAGGTTGCATACGTCGGGCGATGGAACTACGAAGGCAGTGAACCGGGTCCATTGCCCGGCAAGCCCG
>Ga0326728_10016338_pt1 | contig 15170 bp, 14 predicted proteins | sample MB3enrmetagenome_FD_207602 | JGI IMG/M metagenome (GOLD analysis project Ga0326728, IMG submission 207602) | Lab enriched peat soil microbial communities from McLean, Ithaca, NY, United States - MB31MN | ecosystem: Environmental > Terrestrial > Soil > Wetlands > Peat | place: USA: New York...
GTTGACACCGGGCCAGGCCCTCGAGATGCCCTTGAACCAGCCGACGCGCGTTTTGCTCGAACAAGTTGCCGCGCGCCAACATTGAAATTAAATCATGGACCAGATCGTCATCAAGGACTTGGAAGTATTCTATCGCATAGGGGTGCTGGCAGCCGAGCGGGCCAAACCGCAACGCCTTCTCGTGACCGTCGAACTGGACCGCGATTTTACCGCCGCGGCCACCCATGACCGCCTCCAGGAAACGATTGATTACCATGCCGTGGCCGTGCGACTGGCGGGCTTTGGCCGGTGGCGAAGCTGGAAACTGATTGAAACGCTGGCGGTGGACATGGCCGAAATGATCCTGCGCGAATTCAAGCCTGAGCGCGTCAGCATAGAGATCAAAAAATTCATCCTCCCCGAAACCCGCTACGTCGCCGCCCGCATCACTCTCCCAACGAATCTTAATCGTAATCCCAATCCCGACCCTGACCTATGAAACCCGAAAAAATCGATCGCCGCCGCTTTCTCCAAGCCAGTCTCCTCGGCTCCACGGCCGCCCTGGCCGCCGCCAATCTGGGCAATAACGCCTTCGGCGCTGTGACCAAGCCGGAACGCGACCCGGATGGCGGACTCAAACTCGGCGTCGCCTCTTACACCTTCCGCAAATTCACCCTGGAACAGGCCATCGACATGACCCGACAGGCGGGCTTCAAGTACATCAATCTCAAAGACGTTCATCTCCCGCTCAAAAGCACCGCCGGGGAACGACAGGCGGCGCGGCAAAAGATCGAAGCCGCCGGCCTCAAACTCATGGGCGGCGGCGTCATTTACATGAAAAACGACGAAGCTGAAATCCAGCGCGACTTCGAATACGCCAAAGAGTCAGGCATGCCGGTCATTGTTTGCAGCCCCGTTCCCGAGGCACTCGACGCCGTCGAGAAAAAGGCCAAAGAATTCAACATTCTCATTGCCATTCACAATCATGGCCCGACCGACAAAACCTACCCGTCGCCCCTGGATGTCCTTGCCCTGATCAAAGACCGGGACCCGCTCATGGGCATCTGCATGGACATCGGCCACACAGTGCGCATCGGGGTGGACCCGGTGGAGTGTATTGACCGTTGCGGCAGCCGGCTGCACGACCTGCATATCAAGGATGTAACCAAGGCGGCCAAGGAAGGAAAAGATGCGGAACTGGGCCGGGGCGTCATCGACATCATCGGGGTGCTCAAGGCGCTGTCGGCCCGGAAGTTTCCGTATCACATCGGTCTCGAGTACGAGGCCCATGCGGACAACCCGTTGCCCTACGTGATGGAATGCGCCGGATACGAGCGCGGCGCGCTGGCGGCGATGGCCTGAGCGAATCCTAAATCTTAATCGTAATCTCCAACGCCATCTTGCCAACCGCGCATAGGGGTTTCACCGGGATTAAACATTGCGTTGCGAGTTGCTCACAAATCTGTCCCACGCCTGGGCGCCAAGATATTTTTTCAATCCTCTGAAGAGGGGAGTGCCCAGTTCAGCGCTGGTTAACCGGATCTTCAGGACAAGTGCCCCCAACGAACCGGCGCGGATGGTTGCCGTGCGTGCCCGTTGCTTGATAAAATAAGCCATCTCGCCAAGAAGCTGGTTCTCCGGGACCTGGCCGATGATCGTTCCGCCGATTTCGATCAGCAACTCCCCCGAAAGCAAAAGGCAGAATGTGTCGTCCAGCGTTGATCCTTCGGAGTAGAGGACCGCCCCCGGCTCGATCTGAACTTCTTCGCCGCGCCACAAAAGGAAGGCCCGTGAAGCATCGTCCAGGACGGCGAGATCGGGGCAGGTCGCAATATATTGCTTGACATCATTGTGTTGCATAATAATTGTCTCGCGGGCCGCGTGTCACAATTAAAAGGAACCTCTATCACCGCCACTTTAACTTCGCCAGTGGAGAATGTCAAACAGTTTCGTCCATGGCAACGGGAGCGGCACTGGACGAATTAATGCTTTATGCTTGTCTTTTTAAGCGCCGCCGGGAGAATGCTGCACTCTTTATGGAACCTGAATCATTACAAACGACGGAGAGGTATCTCAAATTGCTGGCTTGGTTGCACGCCAACCGGAAAAAGCTGATGATTGGAGGCGGTGTGGCGGCGGTCATTGCCCTGACCGCCGGCATCATAGCCTGGCAAAAGAGCGAGGCCGAGTCCAACGCCAACGCGCAATTGTTGAGCGTGCCGCTGGCAACCCTTCGCGGCAACCGGCCGGCGCCAAGCCCAGCCGGCCCGCTCCTGAATCTGGCCAAACAGTACCCGGACACCAGCGCGGGCGAATACGCCGCATTGCTGGGGGCTGAATCGCTCTTTACAGAAGGAAAATATCCCGAAGCACACCAGGAATTTTCCAAATTCATCGAGCAATACCCGGAGAGCGCCCTGGTCGCGCAAGCCAAAGTGGGCCTGGCAGCTTCTTTGGAAGGGGAAGGAAAGATTTCTGAAGCAGCGCAAAAGTACCAGCAAATCATCTCGACCTATCCCGCCGAGGCCAACATCGTTTCTCCAGCCAAACTGACACTGGCCCGCCTGGATGAGGCGCAAAACAAACCGGAACAGGCCCTCAAATACTACGAGGATTTGGCGCGCATCAACAATCCCTACGATCCCTGGGTGGTGGAAGCCCGCGAACGCGGGGAGCTTTTGCTCGCCAAACATCCGGAACTGAGGAAGGCGCCACCCGGCGCCACGGGCAGCCCGTCCGCGGCATCTCAACTGCCCGGCCTTGACGTCTTTCCTTCTTCGCAACCGGCCAATGCCCCGGCCCCCGGCGCGGCAAAACCATAAGCGCGCGGCGCCGGGCTTCGCGGCCTGGCCGCAGAACTTGAATTAACACCATGAAATTGACCATTATCGGAACCGGGTATGTCGGATTGGTAACCGGGACTTGCTTTGCCGAAGCCGGCCATGAGGTGATTTGCGTTGATAAAGACGCCGAAAAAGTAAAATTGTTGCAAGCCGGCGGCATGCCAATCTACGAACCGGACCTGGCCGGGTTGGTGGAAAAAAATGTCAAGGCGGGCCGGCTGCATTTTTCCAACAGCACCCGGGAAGGGGTGGAACGGTCGGATGTCATTTTCATTGCCGTGCCGACCCCCGCCCAGCCGGACGGGTCGGTGGATTTGAGCTTCATCGAGGGCGTGTCGCGGGAAATCGCCGGGGCGATGACGGAGTACAAGATTATTGTTGACAAAAGCACCGTCCCCGTCAGGACCGGCCAGAAGGTCGCGGAAACCATCCAGCGTTACTGCAAGGCCAAAGTGGACTTTGACGTGGTGAGCAATCCCGAGTTTCTGCGCGAAGGGTTTGCCGTCGGGGATTTTATGAAGCCAGATCGCGTGGTGGTGGGCGTGGCCTCCCCGCGCCCGGTCCCGGCCATGAAGGAAGTCTATGCCCCCTACAACGCTCCCATTATTGTCACCGACATCAATTCGGCGGAGCTGATCAAGCACGCGGCCAATTCGTTTCTCGCCTTGAAGATTTCCTATATCAATGCCATTTCCGTCCTGTGCGAAATGTCGGGCGCCAACGTGCAGGAGGTGGCCAACGGGATGGGAATGGACGCCCGGATTGGCCGCAAGTTCCTGGACGCTTCCCTCGGTTTTGGCGGCAGTTGTTTTCCCAAGGACCTGAGCGCCTTCATCCAGATCTCCGAACAACTGGGCTATTCCTTTGGACTGCTCAAAGAGGTGCAACAGATCAACGCCCGGCAAATGGATCGTTTTTTCAAAAAAATAAGCGACACACTCTGGGTGCTCAAAGGCAAAACCCTGGGCGTCCTGGGGCTGGCTTTCAAGCAAAACACGGACGACATTCGCATGTCCCCTGCCATAGATCTTTGCCACCGCTTGCAAAAGGAAGGCGCCGCCTTGCGCGTGCATGATCCCCGGGCCATGGAAAAAGCCCGGACCGTCTTGAAGGATGTCACCTATGTCGCCGACATGAATGCCGTCGCCGAAGGGTGCGACGCCCTGATCATTGCCACTGAATGGCCGGAATTCAAACAACTCGATTTGGAAAAAGCCCGCAAAAATCTGACTCATCCGATCCTCTTCGACGGGCGCAATCTCTTTGACGTGGAGGAAATGGAACGGCTGGGCTTCCTCTACAAAAGCATCGGGCGCGGCAAGCCCTGAAGCGCCCGTCTAACAGCCCGTTTAAAAGGTAGGAGACGACGCAAGGAGTCTCTGATTAAGGCCTTGGGTTCGAGGAGATTTGAGCCTCCTTACGTCGTCTCCTACAGGAATGACTTGTTCTGTAACGGCCCCTGGCCGGCTCAAGCCAGCCTCAAACGAGGCCGCAGACCCAAGGGAAGGGCCATGGAACGCTGCCAAGGCTGCGGCATATCTGCCACCTGTGAAACTTTTGCTCGCTTGAAGATGAACTATGGCCCGATGGTATTGAAAGCTCGACATTGAAAGACGCCTCCCCTGCGGCCTTCCACGCACCTTGGAGATCCGTGCTTTAAAGGCTTGACTTGTTGACGGCGTTCCGGCATCAGACGTGTATGAGCAACAGACCTTACTGGTTACTGAGACTCGGGTTGGTTGTCTCCATATTCTGTGGTTGCAGCACCACTGCAAACCTTTACCCAGTCAAAGGGCCGCTCGCCGAGGTCAAGCCGCTACCTGTCATCAGAGCGCGAGTGGACGGAATTATGGGCAATTCAGGCGGCCTCTCTCTCACGATGCCTGACAGAGAGGTCTGCAAGGGACAGTGGTCATCGAGGTCGAGTTTTACACGGGTAGTGGGACAGCCAACGGTTTCGGATTGGCCAAAGACAACAAAGGGAACATTTACAAGGTGCTATTCTGAGTTTGTGCTCACACCGTTAAACAAATTGCTCCAGCCAACGACGGTTGTCGTTTTGTTTTCCGTTTTCCGCTTTCGCAGTTGACATCCCAACTTCGGCGTGGCTCAGTTCACCTCATTAGAGAACAGCCAATCAAATACGAGTGTCATCTGATCTTCAAAGCGCGCACGCCCGGCTCAATTCCATCCTGGGACCCGGTACCGAGCCAATCGAAGTTCTTGAGCGTGCCGAAGCACATCGCGCGTTTTGGCGACCTGCTCGGGCGCGGGTAGTTCTTGTTGCCGAATCGCACGTATATACAACGGCCTCAGAACTGTCTTGCTCACTTCGAGCATTTTCGGGGCTCCCGACTGACCTTCCACGGGGATTCGTGCGCCTGGTGTACTGCCTTGGATATGGCGAGGACGGCCTTCTGGATCAGAGCGTGACCTCGCCGCGAAATTCAGGCACTCCACAGTTCTGGAAGATATTCCAGAGTTGCATCGCCAAGCCGGGTACTACCGTTGATTATGGCAGCGTACAAAAGCGAACTCGCGACTCAGCGATGCGACTTCGTGCTAAAGTCTCGGTTTTGGAGAGGCTGCGGGAGCGTGAAATCTGGCTCGTAGACGCTAGCGTAGCTGCTTTATACCTCCCTGGTCAGGCGAAGAAACGACCCGCGCGACTCAGCGAAGCGGTGCAGGCGAGCTGGGACGCATATGTCGGCAGCGTGGTGGAAAGCTCAGAACCAATGGCGATCCTGTGCATTGGAGTGGGCGTCGTTCGCGCTCTGCATAACCGACTTGATAGGCTTGGTGTGCCTTGGGCCGGAGTGCATCAGCCTCAAGCTCGTCTCTCTAGTCAAAAGCACGCGAGCATTCATGCTTTATACTCGGCGGTGTGCGATGATCCCCGCAAAGTCAGTTTGGTACCGTCTGTTGTTTAACGATACGATGCAGCCGACAAGCGCTGACAGTCGTTGGGTTTGTGGACGCGAGTACAATAGCAGCGCTCACCGAAAAGGGATCACGAACGGCGCAAGCCCTCCCTGGTGGTGGCGGCATTGGCCCCAGTTTTGCGAGGGCAGCCGGGGCGCAATCCTGGGGATCCGCCTTCGCCAAGGCTTCCGCCTTCGTTAAAAACGCGGCGGACAAGACGGCGAGACAGACAATACGGAAACGCGCCGGGAAGCGCATTGTTTTCGGTTGCGGCAAAACCCGGACCTGACACCGCTTTACAAGCCAAGGCAGCGCCGCACGGCGCTTTCAACCTTTTCCATCATCACGCCTGAAATTTTGCCGGCGGGCGGGCCGACAAAGCGGCCCGGATCAAGCGATCGCAGTTGAAAACAAAGAAAAACTGTCTCCATCGGCAAGCCGCTCTCTGCTGGTGAAACGCGGACGTTGGTCGGATAATCACGCGTAATGTTTTCGCCTTTTGTGCCAACCACCACCGAAACCACCAACGGCAGGCGGTTAATCATGTCCGCCGAAAGCACTAACACAGGCCGAAGCCCGGCCTGTTCGCGTCCTTTAACCGGATTCAGGTTGACCAGATAAACTTCGCCGCGCCGAATCATCATCAGCTTTTCCCCAAACCATCAGCTTCCGCCGCGCTGAACTCCGAGTCAATGCGGCGGAGTTCCCTTTGCATTTGCGGATCGGCAGCCATCGCCGGAAGTTTGGCTTCCCAAGACTCCTGCGGGGCCGCCAAACTCTGGCGCAGATGGTGAACGAGGCGTTCCAGCAGGCTCAATTGAGTTTCAGCCGGCAACCGGGCGAACTGGTTCTCGATTTCGTTGGCGGGGGACACAGCCATATTGTTACGATTATTGTGCGGCCTTTTTGGCGATTAGTCAAGGCGAACGACAAGGCACTTGTCGGGGCGGCTGTCAAATCCCTTGCGGTTCAAGCGGTTTGAAACCATCCTGAATCCATGCCTGCGGTAACACTGAAAGCGCATTTTAACGGGAAGCAGATCGTTTTGGACGAACCATTCGACCTGCCGCCTGATTCACCGCTCATGGTCACGGTCATGTCAAAGGAAGATTCCAGCGAAGAGGCCCAGTGGCACAGCCTGGCTGCCGGCGCGCTGGCAAGGGCGTATGGGGAGGATGAACCGGACTATTTGCCAATTTTCGAGCAGATTATAGGTTGAGGCTCTGAATGAATCCACAAAAGGCGCAACATGTTGCAGGTCTGTTGCGTTTCGTGTTGCGGGCTAAGTCGCTGACTATCAACACTTGTTGCGGTGTTGCGGGTTTTTCAGACCTATCTATCAATCTGGCGGTTCTGGCGATTTTTGACCACTAAACAGAGCTTTGTTAACCACAGACTTAATACTGATTGCGCCCACAGTTCGGTTGGATGGGGCAACTGCGCCGTTAAACATTGCCCTGCGCGGTGGCCAGTTCGCGGCGGCTGAAAAGAAGAATGCCAATCGCGCAAAAAATGCCTGCCAACAGCAGGACGATCTGCGCCACCGCCAGCCCCAGCATCGTCCACGTAATGCTGCGGCCGGTGCTCAAGCAATCAACCGGCGAAAAGCCTTCCACCAACTGGATGATTTTGAGCGCGCCGCGAAACACGGGCAGAAGAACCAGGTCCAGCGGCGTATGTCTGAACTTCCCGGCGGCGGAGTCATATCCGGCAATGCTCCCCTGCTCCACCACCGTCTGGAGCGTTCCGCTGGAAAGGCCCATCAGCAAAATGGCCATGGACGCAAACGCCGCCACCGGGAACGTCAACTGGCTGGCCGCCGCCAGGCCAATCGCCGCCAGCAACGCCAACCAGCAGAGGAGGATCATTATGCCGCGAATAAAATTCACTCCAAAACTGTTTTCATAATAAAGCAGCTCGAATCCGTCTTCGATCGGGAACATCAGCGACGCGTCGTTGGCATTGTAGAAATCAATGATCAACCTGCCCTTTTCATCGAGCAGATGGGGCGGCACCTGGAATTCCTGGAACGAATCAGACGGCAGCACCTGGCGAATCTTCGCAACCCGCGGTGAGTCAGGAGGGCCAATGATCCAGTAAGTGTCATAGGTCGCCTCGGGGTTTGGGTCGGAGGCGTGGAACTTGACGCGCACCTGAAAGGCTTCGTTCTGCGTCCGCTCCGGCAGCGTGTGCAGGTCAATGACCCACAAGCGTCCGTATCCGGGCGGCACGCCTGTGCTGGCCGCCTTGACCTCCTCGGTGACCTGCTTGCGGATTTCCGCCTTGTCCAACTCATTGGGATCGGTCTTTTCCAACTCGGCGATCCGTTGCCGCACTTTCTGATCAATTTGCCCTTTCAAATCAGGCTCGCGCTCTCTGACTGAAGCTCGCGCCACAAAAATCTCGTCCCGCAAAACTTTTTGTTCGTCGGGGGGGAGATGTCCGGCCCGCCATTGCAGCAAAATGAAAATCGCCGTTCCGGACAGCGTCAACAGCATGGCGTTGAGCGCCAGAATGCCCAGCCATTTGCCCAGCCACACCTGCCAGCGGCTGATTGGTTTGACCGTGACCATTTGCAGTTGGCATTCTTCAATGTCCCCGGCCAGCGTGCCGCAGGAGAGCCAGAGCGTTGCCACTCCGAGCAAGGCCGCGACGGCGCTGAGCGTGTAGGTGAGCAGAATCTGGACCAGTCCTTTGGCCGTGCCATCGTCTTTGAGGAGAAGAGGCAACCCCACGACCGCCCCCGCCAGCAACGCGGCCAACATCCAAAACAGCCGGTAACGAAAGGCGGATTTCCAAGTCAAACCCGCGATGGCCAGAATTCGTTTCACTCAGTGGAGAAGAAGGATCGCTCCTTCCGGATTATTTTTCATTCGGCTTGCCCAACAACGCAGACAGTTTTTCGTTGGCCTTGTTCAAATCCGCCGCCGGCGCCGGTTCCGGCGCGACAACCGCCGGCAACGGCGCGGCGGACTGGGTCAGCGATTGGAGCCTGGCCTCATCGGCCTTCTCCACCGGCTTGGGCGCCACGACGGGTTCCGCAGACTGTTGCGCCGCCGGCACTGTCAACCGCTCCAATATTCTCTCCGATGACGGCGCGGCCCCGTCGCCGCCCCGCAAATACGGGGCCACGCGGCTGCCCGAAGTGGCGCCGGAAGTTTCAGACGAACTTTCCCTGGCCTTGCGCACGACCTCGAGAAAATAACTTTCCAGATTTTGGCGCGGATTATCGATCTGGATTTTATCCGCCGCCACGTCGCGCCGGATGATGTCGAGCACCTGCTGCATCGTTTCACGCGACAAGGGCGGAGTGGTGATGCGGATGGCGTCGGGTTTGTCCAGCAATTCTTTCAGGGTGCCCATGGCTTGAACCCGCCCGCCGTAGTAAACAACCACGCGGTCGCAAACATCCTCCACGTTGGACAACAAATGACTGCTGAGAATGACGGTTTTGCCCCGGGACGCCATGGCCAGGATCAAATCCTTGACTTCCCGGCAGCCGATCGGGTCCATCCCGGCGGTCGGCTCGTCCAGGATGACGAGGTCAGGGTCGTTGATCAGGGCCTGGGCCAAACCAATGCGCCGCTGCATGCCTTTGGAAAACTCCCCCACCACGCGCGTGCGCATCTGGCTCAGGCCGACCATTTCCAGAAGTTCTTCCGTTCGCTTCTTTCGCTCCGCCGGCGGCAAATCGAAAAGATTCCCAAAAAAATTCAGCGTCTCGTGCGAGTCCAGGAACCGGTAGAGATAGGATTCTTCCGGCAGATAGCCGATCTTCGCCTTGGTTTTGACGTGGCGCGGAGAATGGCCAAAAACCTCGATATGCCCGCGCGTTGGATAGAGCAAGCCGAGCAACATCTTGACCGTGGTCGTTTTGCCCGAGCCGTTGGGACCCAGCAGGCCGAAGACTTCCCCCCGCCGCACGTCGAAATCAACATTATCCACCGCGCGCGCCTTGGGCCGGCCCCAGAAATCCTTGAAGACTTTGGTCAAGCCCCGGACCGAGACGATCGGCTCCCCCGGTTTTTGCTTGTCCCCTGCCGCGGAAGCAGATGGCGCAATGGCAACGGCGGCACTCATGCGCTCACAGGGCTTGGCGTCAATGGGGCGCGTGCCGGCGGCGCGGCGGAGGCGGGCGGTTCACCCGCGGGGGCCAGGTACGGTTCCAGTTCTTCGCCCTGCCGCACCAACCGCGCGCTGTTGAACACAACAATCAACGAACCGACAACATGCAGGACAGCCGCGGCAATGGGAGGAAGGTAATTCAACGCCGCCAGGACCAGGCCCCCAATCACGAATAGAATTCCAACAAAAAAATTCTGGTTGATGACAGACCGCGTTTGGCGCGAAAGCCGCACCAGGAACGGCAGACGCCGCAGGTCATTGTTCATCAGCGCGATGGTCGCGCTGTGGATGGCCACCTCGCTTCCCGCCGCGCCCATGGCAATGCCGAGATCGCCGGCGGCAAGGGCCGGCGCGTCGTTCACCCCGTCTCCTATCACCGCCACGCGGTATCCCTTGGCTTTGGTCTGGCGCACGAACTCCACCTTGTTTTGCGGCAGGCACTCGCCGATCGCCTCTTCGCAACCAATCTCCCGCCCCACTCGCGTGGCCACCGGTTGGCGGTCCCCGCTTATCATGGCGATGCGACGCACGCCCGTCGCTTTCAATTGCGCCAGAGCCTCGCGCGCTTCGGGGCGCGTCTGATCCTGCAATCCCACCCACCCGATGCACTTTCCATTGCGCGCCACAAATATCAGACTGAACCCTTCGGTTTCGTTCAGATCCACTGATTTGAATAAATCACCGGCGACGCCCTGCTCCTTGAGCCATTGCGCGCGCCCAATGATGACCCTGGCCCCGTCGATTTGCGCGCCGACCCCGCGCCCGGCGCTTTCGGAAAAGTCTTTTGGCTCGGACAGCGGCACTCCCGCTTCGGCAGCCAGTTGCGCCAGCGCTTTGGCCGCGGGATGGTTGCTGTACTTTTCGGCCGAGGCGGCCGCGCGCAGCAGTTCGGCCGGCGTGGTTCCCTCCATGGGCGCCAGGCGGCTGACGGCCAGCCTGCCCGTGGTCAGCGTGCCGGTTTTGTCAAAGACAAAGGCGTTGATCTTCGCCGCCAGTTCGATGTCCCCCACGTTCTTGATGAGAATTCCCAATCGCATGGCCGCGGACAGCGCCGCCACCATCGCGCTCGGTGTGGCCAGGATGAAGGCGCACGGGCAGGACACGATGAAGACAGTGATGACCTGGTTCAAGTTGCCGGTGAAGGCATAGACCAGCAGGCCTATGACCAGCACCAACGGGGTGTAGAAGCCCATGTAATTATCAATGATTCGCATGATGGGCAGCTTTGTTTTTTCAGCCGCCAATATCAGTTCCCGCACTTTCCCCAATGTCGTGTCCTCCCCCGCCCGCGTCACTCGGATTTCCAAGACCCCGGTCAGATTTTGGGTGCTGGCAAACACTTCATCGCCGGGTTTCTTGTCCACTGGCAATGATTCCCCGGTGATGTTGGCCTGGTTGAAAGAGCCTTGACCGGCCACGATCACTCCGTCGGCCGCGATATTATCGCCGGGCCGGACACGAATAACGTCGCCCACCGCCAGAAGGCCCGTGGCCACTTCCTCCTCCCCCTGTGCCGTGATGCGCCGCGCTTTGGGCGGAGTCAATTTGATGAGCGATTCAATGGAAGTTCGCGCCCCTTCGGCGGTGCGGGTTTCGATGATCTGCCCCATCAACATAAAAAAGGCGACGATGCCCGCCTGCTGGTAGCCGCCCACCTGGTAATTGGCCGAGCCAAATGATGCCAACACCGCCAGGGCCACCAGCTCGTTGGTGGTCAGAAGCCCCCGGCGCAAATCGTCCAGGGCCGTCCAGACAATGGGATAGCCCAGGATGATCGCCCCGATCATCGCGCTGGCCGCGGCCACCGGATTGTTGTTGTCCGAGAAGGCCCAAGTCACGACAAATGAATTCAAAACAAAGAGCAGTCCGATCAAAGTTTGCGCCAGCGGCAAAACAGTGTGGGAGTGGTCGAGGTCGTGGTCGTGTCCGCGACTGGCGCGCGAGCCTTCCTGCTTCTCATCGTGTTCGTGCCGGCTTAAAAGTGATGTGACTTGCATAAGATTACGGGGTGGCGGAATTGGTGGAGGACCCCTGCGGTTCCCGGCTCAAATTCAAGCGCAATTCGCGCGAGTTCTGGTGCGGCTCCAATATTTTCTCCTGGGCGTTGGTGTAGATTTGTTCCAGCGCCATCATCTGCCGCACGCGTTTGAAGAACTCCGGATCGCGCTCATATCCGGGCCGCACGTCGATGAATTCCCTGGCTTGGGCGCCCACCATTGCGACCAAGCGCGAACGGGCGGCTTCGGCCACGTTGGTGCGCGCGGCGACTTCTCCCCGCGCTTGCGCCAGGATTGCGGTCGCATAGCTCTGGGCCTGGGTGCGGGCGGTGTTGCGTTTCTGGGTGGCCGTATCGACTTCATTGAATTTGGCCAATAAAGAAGTGGGCGGAGCCGATTCGACATCCATTTGGTCCACTTTGATGCCCAAGCCCTGCGCGTGGATCAGCTCGTTCATGCGCGCCATGACGGCTTCCTTGAAGGCGGTTCTTCTTCGCGTCAGCACGTCATCCACGGGAAACTGGCTGGTGGTGTATAACAAGGCGTTGTTCAAGTCATTGGTCACAAAGACCGGGGCGTTGGAAAAGCCGAAATGAAAACGAATCGGGTCCGTGATGCGATAATGCAAAACGGCCACAACGTGAATGATGTTCGTGTCCGCTGTCAGGGCGTAGCTGGTCGAAGCCGGATCGAGGGAATTGCCGCCCTGCGGCAGCATGGCGCCTTGCCGGCGCTCTTCCGGCGTGAGCATCCAGCCGACGGACGATTGCGCCTCCTGCACCAAATTAAAGGGAATCCTTTCAATGGCATCAATGGGTTTTGGCAAAGCCCAATGGGGACCCGGCATGAGCAACGCCTGCTCTCCTTCGCCCACCGGCTTGCCCAGGCGCAAAAGGATCGCCCTCTCCTGAGGCCCGACTGTGAAAAACCCCGAGCTGAGAAACGCCAGGACCAGCACAACCATGATGATCTTGACGATGAAAAAGCTGCCGCGCAACGCGTCTGACAGCGCCTGCGAACCGGCGTCTTCGGCGGGCGGAACCTGGCCCGGGGGCGGCGTCTGATTGGGGTCCTGTTCGCTCATGGGATTTTCCCGGCGGGGGCGCTGGTGGGCGCATTTGTTTGCGGCTGGATCGGTTGCAGCAAATTGAGCGGAGAGGTGCTTTGATCCAGGACAAGAGTGGCCTTTTCCTTGAGCAACTGTGTCAGGGCCGTGATTTGCATGTTAAACCCGGCCAATTCGGGATTCTGCTGCAAAACTTCCAGCGACTTTATCATCTGGGCCTCTCCCTGGCCCCGGATTGTGTAGGCTTGCGCATCCGCATCCGACAGCAGCTTGGCGGCGGTGCTGTCGGCGGCGGACCTGATTTTGGACGACTCCTCTTCGCCCAAAGACCGGATTTGCGCAGTGTAGTATTCACGCTCGGCTTGCATCCGGTCGAAGACGTTTTGTGTGACGCTTTCTGGCAGGCCGATTTTTTTGATCTGGACGAACTTGATATCCATTCCGTAATTCAAATCCTTGACCTGCTGCCGGACCTTGTCCAAAATCTCGCGCTCGATTTGCGTGAGCTTCATCTGTTTCTCATCCGTCGAAATGAAGTCGGAAAAGCGATGTTGCCCGGCCACCTCGTTTTTGGCGCTGCGCACCAAATCTTCCAGGTCTCCCTGCGCGGCCGCAATGGAGCCGTTGGTGAACCTGGGAAAGAAAAGCGCCGGGTCCTCGATGCGCCAGCCCACATAGACGAGGAGAAAAATGAGGTTTTGATCGGGCAACTTCACCTGCTCGAACTTGCCCTCAAAATTCTGAATGCGCCGGTCCAGTTTGTAAACATTCTCAATCGGCCAGGGCAGGCGGAAGCCGGGCCCGGGCGTGTCCTTCACATGGTCCACTCTGCCAAACAAGGTGACCACGGCGACTTCGGATTTGCGCACCTGATAGACAAACATCAACAGGCCGAAAATGACGATTAGGACGAACGCGACGGCGATGGTAAGGCGGCTTCGTTTCATATTACTTTTTAGAGGGAGACGCAAGTTGGTCCAACAAATCGGGACGGACCTTGTCCTCCAGATTATAAATGAGAATATCCGGTGTGTTGGTCGTGACGATGATGTATTTGCGGGCTTGGCGGCTGCCATCGACCAACGCCTCCAGCCTGGCGCGCTGTTCATAGACCCCATTGACGCCCGGGGCGGCGGCGTAGGCCAGCGCTTGATTGGTGAAGAGCATGGCGCGGGCGGCGGCATTGGTTATCGCCCGGTGTTCGTCGGCTTCGGCTTTCCACACCCGGTTGGAGGATTCCGCGCTGGCCCAGGCGTTGGTGCTGATTGAATAGGCCTGCGCTTGCAGGATTTTCGCTTCCCGGGTCTCGGCGGCGCCGACCACGTTTTCGAAATACTTGGCCACTTTCGAAGGAGGATGAATGTCTTCCAAACCAACAAATATGACCCTGGCCCCGAGTTGCAACTTGTCCGCTTCCGCCTGCATGTTCCTGCGCAAAATGCCACCGGCAACAGCGCGGCCACGAGACATCAGATCGTCGAAATCAGCACTGGCCAGATAATGAGTCACTTCGCGCGCCGCGACGCCCTTGAGCAGGGCTTCAGGGTCCTGGTTGATGTAGGCCCATGACGCGAGATTCGTGATCTGGTACTGCACCGGAATGCTGACGGCCAGCAGGTTGACCGGCGGACTTTTGGCCCCGGACGTATAATTGGTCGATTGAGCCGGCCCATTCTCGCGGCTGGCCACAAGGAAATTCTCCTCCGCGCCGTGGGCTTTGGCCCAAACAATCGTGCTGACCTGATCGGGAACCGCGCCAACAATAAACTTTTGGATTTGTTCGGTATGGTAGTTGGTCGTCCAGTCAATCGGCCAGGGCAGTTTCAGGTGCAACCCCGGCCCAATGACGCCATCCCGGCCCAGAGGCCGGCCAAACCGCTCCAACAACGCTTCGTCCCCGGGCTGGATCACCACAAAGCAGGTGGACAGAATGAAGACGCCCAATTGCGCCAGGATCAGCCACCCGAGGGCTTTTTCCAGGAAACGATAGAACCAGCTTTCCGAAACCTTGAACCCAAATTGATAATCCAGCGCGTGCGCGGCGGTGGTGATGATCGCCTCCGGCTGCCCGAGCAATCCCACCAGCCGGCTCTCATAGAGCACGCGCGATTCTCCGCCCCGCACCCGCACGCGGTAGATTTCCAGGATCAACCCCAAAAGGGTCTCCAGCGCGATGAACCCGATGACGACGCACAGGAAGCGGGCCACGATCAGATCCGTCCTGGCAAAACCGGCCAA
>Ga0326728_10016341_pt1 | contig 15166 bp, 12 predicted proteins | sample MB3enrmetagenome_FD_207602 | JGI IMG/M metagenome (GOLD analysis project Ga0326728, IMG submission 207602) | Lab enriched peat soil microbial communities from McLean, Ithaca, NY, United States - MB31MN | ecosystem: Environmental > Terrestrial > Soil > Wetlands > Peat | place: USA: New York...
AAAGTTTGCTGGCCATCATTACAGGCCTTTCGATTTGCGCACTGGCCCTGCCTTCTTTCAGTCAGGTTGATACCAAGTGGAAGATTCACGATCGCAATCGGCCGCTGCCGCCGGTGATCGATCCGGGGACGGCGAGCACGCCGGACGTGCCCGGGCGCGCTCCTTCCGATGCTATCGTTCTGTTTGATGGCAAGGATCTCTCCAAGTGGGCGCACAAAGATGGCAGCGCCGCCAAATGGAAGGTGGCAAATGGCTACGCGGAGGTCGTCGCGAAGACCGGCTATATCTACACGCGTCAAACGTTCGGCGATTGCCAGTTGCATGTGGAGTTTGCCGAGCCGCTTCCAGCCAAGGGCAAAGACCAGGAACGCGGCAACAGTGGCGTCTTCCTGATGGGCCTGTACGAAATTCAGCTGCTGGATTCCTATGAGAACAAAACCTACGCCGATGGGCAGGCCGCTGCCGTGTACGGCCAATATCCTCCTCTAGTGAATGCCGCGCGGCCGCCGGGCCAGTGGCAGAGCTACGACATCGTCTTCCACGGGCCGCGCTTCGATGCGTCCGGCAAGCTGCTGCAGCCCGCGCGCGTCACGGTGTTTCACAACGGCGTGCTGGTGCAGGACAACGTTACGCCGACCGGGCCCACGGAGCATGGCGAGCGCCCACCGTACAAGCCAACGCCCGAGAAATTGCCGCTGGCGCTGCAGGACCACGGCGACCCGGTGCGTTACCGCAACATTTGGATCCGCGAACTCTGAATATGGAGATTGTGGCTTACTGGCAGTTCACGCTCGACACTCAGATTGCAGCCCCGCCAGAAGCTAGATAAAGAGATCCTCGGAAAGTTTTGCTTGACACAACCATAGTTCTTTGATAAGCTTACTTCTGGGTAAAAGTGTGCCTCGTGAAGCGGGAGTTCGCTCCCGCTTTTTCTTTTTCAGGGGACCCTGGTCTCGTTGCCTCCACTTCCCCGAGGCATGTCCACACTTCGTCGAAAGAACGCCCCCGCCGGGCCCGGCAGGCAAAGCGCATACATCCCATCTTCTGTCAGGTCTCCTTGGGACCAATGCCAGTTAAAAAGGACATTCTGGATTCCATCGCTGCGATGGCAAGGCGGATGGGACGCGCGCCATCGCTGTCAGAATTCGTCGCGCTCGCGGGAATCTCCGAGTATTTCGTCTCGCAATGCTTTCCCAGTTGGAGTGATGCTGTTAGGACTGCGGGACTCGAGCCTAACACTTCCAACGTGCGGCTCGAGGACTGCGAACTGCTTAAAGATTGGGGCGAAACCGTCCGAAAAAATCGTGCCATACCTTCGCGGCGCACCTACCAGCGCGAAGGGCAATATGACATCCGCACCATTGAGAGACGCTTCGGTCCGTGGTCCTCTATCCCGGAGACCTTTCGCAAGTTCGCCCAAGACAAGCCGGAATGGGCGGATCTCGCGGCGCTACTTCCTGACGCTGTCCCAAAAAAGAAGCGCGGACGTGCGAAGGAAGGCGCTTTCGCGATTCCGCCGGGCGCGGTGCGATACGCGCCGCTAAGAGATCGTGCTGCCTATGGCAACCCCATCCACTTCCGCGGGCTGCGCCATGAACCCGTAAACGAACAGGGTGTCCTGCTCCTGTTCGGGATGCTGGCCAAAGAACTGGGCTACATCATCGAAGCTGTCCAGAATGAATTCCCGGACTGTGAGGCTATGCGGCAAATCGCTCCCGGCCGGTGGCAGCGCGTGCGCATCGAATTTGAATTTGAGAGCAGGAATTTCCGCGACCACGGTCATCCCGTGGACGGTTGTGACGTCATCGTCTGCTGGCGGCACAATTGGCCCGAGTGCCCAGAAGACATTGAGGTGGTAGAGCTGTCAAGCGTGATTAAATCTTTGGCCAACGCAGAGCACTAAGTCTTGATCAGGCCTGCGAATTTGTGCGGCTTATTGTCGAAGCCGGGAAAGACGCCCGAGAGGTCGCGCACACCGAGATGTTTCGCCAGAATCTCGCCGACGACGGTGCGGAAATCCGTGGTCAGCGTGAGATCGCGGCCCTTACTTCCCGGCGGACCAGCGTAAAAGGAGCTTAAGGGCGGCTCCGGCCTTTTCTTCATCAGGTGTACGCTGGGCAACTTCCTCCTGGAAGCGGCCAGTCAGCCCTTCGCGGTAGGTGCGCCACCTGCGATTGATTTCGAGACACCGGTCAGGGTCGACTGGGAGCGTCAGCGGCCCGCTCAATCCGGATTCGTGAAGTGCTAGGGCCAGTTCGGCTTGTGGGCGGTGGCGGAATTCAATCTCGTCGCCCTTAAACTTGAGCCGAGGATGATGAAACATATCTTCGACGAGTCGAGCGTGTCCATCCGGAAGTGAGTAGTGGTCCGCTGGTTCGGAATCGGCGAGAAAGTCTGCGGGGTAGAGTTGAAGAAGTCCCGAAGGCAGACTTTCCATTATGCTTTCGGCGATCTCATGAGGTGTGGCAGAGCTGCCTTTTTTGGCGCTGCGCTTGTTCGCGGCGGTGCGGATATCTAAGACTCTGCCGCGGCGGTAAACAAGAGTGGTCTCCTGGTAGATGCGTTGCAGGAGCGGGGGAATCTCAGCGTCAGGAACACCTATGAGTCTAAGCACAGCACAATCGAGTTGCTCACGGTCAGCTTGGCGGAGTTCTTGAGGCAGGGCAGGAGGGGTGGCTTCGAGTTTAGCCAACGATTGCAGGGGAACCATCTCAGTAAATGCGTCTTCTAGAAAAGCGCCAATTTCACGCCTCGCGAGGTCCTCTACTCCCGTTTCAAGTGCTTCGAGGACGAGCCTCGAACTTCGCCGGATGTCTGGCACGAGGAGCATATTCGCATCAATGACCATGACCTCGAGCGTTCCTTCCATGCCCGCCTGTCGGCCATAGAACTGCTTAAAGAATGCGACAAGAGTTGAATTGAGAAGACCCACTAGGGCTTTCCCAGGGACATCTGCGTGGGGGACTGTATCGTACACCCGACAGTTGCAGACTAGCCTGTCGCTATTCCAGGCGACGATGTGCCTATATTTCTGGCCTTTGGCCCAAAAGCCTTCACCGCGTACGCCGCCAGAAAGGTCATACCACAGATTCCTTCCCGCGCAGGTTGGCCTTTCGGGCACGGGGTGGTCTCCACCAAATGTCGATTTCTCCCCATAATGAATATATTTCAGGACTAGGCTTCCCTTAAGCTCGGCTTTAGGCGCGTCGACGAGTAGGATCAAATCTTTTAGCTTGGCGGGGTCGATCCTGACTGAATCGATCTGCATTGAACTGTGAACTTCCGGTTGGAGATATTCAGATTCGATGGGCCAGGCAGACCCGTCACCCGCTCTTACGATCTTGATCTTTCCGGACTCGACGGAAGAACGGGAGACGCCATAATGTTCCTGGAATAGCTTGGTGCTCTTGAACTTATCGAGGGCATCCGCAGTATGGTCAGTGGGAAAGAAGAAGTCGTCGCAGCCTGAAGTGATCCCCCGTCGTACTTCGGCCAACTCGGCCAGAGGGACAAAGGAGCGACCGTATTTTTGCATTATTTCAAAGAAGAGGTCGGGTGCGCGGAGATAGCGGCCCCATTTCGCACCCACATAGGCTGGCCCCGTTGTCAGGGCCTTTAGAGTTTTCTGGTTGTGCTTGAGTTCCTCCTCTTCGGCCTCTTCGTCTACGCCTACGGAAATTTGTGCCAACTGGCATCCTTCGTCCCACAGCTCCCGTTGGGTGCGGATGAGGATTCGCATGCGATCGTTAGTTACGTCCTTATTCGTAGCCAGAATTAGGCTACGGAGCGATTCAGCTGCTCGCTGCCTTCCGTCTTCAGTGCCATCGTTATTCAGGAGGTCAGCAAGTGGGACCCGCAGCTGGACGAATCGGACGGAGTTGACCATTCGGTCTTCTGCCGCCTTACACGGTTGAACAAGGGTAACAGCCGTTTGAACACGGGCACCCTCGAACCAGGGTTCAACCGTCGATTCCAGGATAGCTAGGATTTTGAAGTTTGCCAGCAGCCATTCTTGAAGGCGGAAGCCATATTCGACGTCGAGCCAACTGGAACTGGTGAGTAGGCCGATCCGGCCGTCCGGCTTCAAGAAGGAGGTGAGGTGGGGCCAAAAATAAACGTAAATGTCCGATCTTCCCGAGAAACCAAATGTTGGATCCTCTTGTGTAACGAGGTCTTGGTATGCCTTCTTTCTCGTTTTGAGGATATCCTCTTGGCGAATATACGGTGGGTTTCCGATTCCAGCGTCAATGTGGGGGATCGCGACCTTGGTTTCTTTTTTGCCAAGGGGAAGTGCAATGAAAGGTTTGTCCGGGCCGATATCGAAGAAGTCTGAGCGGCCCACGCGGGGGTAGTTATCTGCCTGAACGAGATCCTGGGTAGCTAGGCCGAGCGCAGAGAGATGAACGGCGAAACCCGACCAATCCACGCCGTAAATCTCCCTCAGCAATTGCGTGTGATCGGCTCCTGGATTCAGCCAGTGTTTGCGCGCATAGGCGCGCACGAGAAACGTCCCTGAGCCGCAACCTGGGTCGAGCACGACATCGTTCGGTGACCGAATCGTGAAGGCGTTAATGACATCCACGATGTTTGGGTTTGTGTAATGCTGCCCGAACTTGTGTTTGGCGTCTTTGTCTATTAGCCGCTGGAAGATTGGGCCGAGTACGTCGTAGCCTAAATTCCGCAGGTCGAATAGCGCCATCTGATTAATTACGCTCGTCCAGGCGGCGACCGCGCCCGGGGCCAGAAGTGGGACCCTGGCTCCAAAGTCAGGCCAGAAAATCGTTTCGTAATCGTTGGTCACTTGCTGGGCGTGCTTGAAATGGTTGGTGAGCAACCCTTCCAGGCGGTCCGCAGAATCAACGGAGTCCGAGACCTTGATTTGCTTGAGGCTCTTGAATCTTCGGCGGAGGGCCTCGTAGAAAATGAGCTTCGTGGCCAAGACGTAGCTGCAGAGCTTGGCGGCGCGATCAAGCAGTTCGGCCAGGTCTGAGTCATTTCGCGGAATGGTCCATTTCTGTTCCTTCACCATCCAGTTTGTTAGGCCAATCCGGAATTGGTTGCTCGACCTCCATCGGTGGGAAATTTCATACCTGGCAAGCTCCACGGGTCTGTCCAGGAAGTCTTCCAGCATCAGGATGAAGCGTTGGTCTGGAGGCAGGACGCCGAATAGGGTTTCCCCGCGCCAGAGGGCGGCAAACTCCTCAAGAAATTCGGGTAGAAACTCGGTTCGTAGCTTGTGAATGACCTCAGCGGATTCGACTTCTTCGCTGCTTCGCAGTTTGAAAAGTGCGTAGTCCCTTGATTGGCGCTGAAGGACCGGCAGCTTTACCTTGCTCGGATCCCAAAGGACAAAACGGTTCACGTTCCACGTGAAGAAATACGGTGCGCCGGCATCACTTGCTTTCTGGAACGCATCTTGAACAACCGAGTCGTCGTAAGGCGTGCGCCCGTCGGGTGCATCGGGCATTTTGACCTCGCCGGTGAGCGCCTTGTTCCCGTCGCGATCATAGAGTGTTAGGTCTTTGCGGGTTCTCTTGCCAGCGGCGCTTTTCTCGACCTTCGCGCAGGTGAAAGGGAGATCGTTGCGCTTCTCAAGGATGCTATTGATCCAGCTCTCGACGTCTGCCACGAAAGTTTGCTCGTGGACTCTCTCGGGCAAATGAGGCTCCCCTAACGCTTATGTAGAACAGCACCTCCTAGTTATCACAAAGGAAGTACGGTAGCAATTTTGAAAGAGAGAGGGTTGGGGGTAAGGGGCGGGGCGGCGCGGCCCTGGCTTCGGGGACAGCGCTCGGTACCGCGCCCCGAAAATAACGTGGATATATCTAGAACAGCACATCAGTCGCTCAGGACGAACTCTGTTTCCCGCGGCGGCGCCTGGTTTTGCAACGTATCCACGGCCTGCAACACCAGCCGGTAATTGCCCGCCGGGAGATCCTTCAACGCTACTTTCATCCCAATCGGAACCACGGGATTGCCCTTCTGAATGAAATCCTGCATGGACACAGCTCCAGTGGAGAACACCTGTTTGTTCGTCGACTTGTCGAAGATGGTGTAGCCCGCGCCCACTATCGGAGGATTCTCCGACTTGAGCAGCGGCTCGTAGATTTCGGAGTACAACACCACATTGTCCGTCTTCTTGAAGCGGTAATCCGCCGCCGGGTTCACCTGCATGCCTTTGACGATCAGCGGCGTGCGGTCTTCCAGCAGCGCGGCATCCACTTCCGTCGAGACCGCGGTCAGCGGCTGCAGGAAGGTGGACAAGACCACGCCACCCAGCGTGAATTTCTTCCCGTCGTAAGGGTCGATCTGCAGCGGCGTCTCGAATTTCCCGAAAGCATCGCCGCCGGAACTTAGCACGACCGTTAACTTGTAGTTTCCCGGGGCCGCATCGAACTGGTTCTGGTAGCGATAGGGCCCCTTGCTGAACTCCTTCCATTGGTCCTTGTCCAGGTCGAGATTCAGGACATCATTGAAGCGCGCCCCGGTGGATCCATCCGGTTTATAGGCAATCCCCAGGACATTCACCACCGCGTGGTATTTCCCTTTGTCCTTGTTGAACACTAGGGAGTCGCCTGGTATCTGCATCGCCAGGTTCACCCGCGCTATGTTTGGCGCCGTGTAAAAGTACGGGGCTTGCATCGTGCCGTGAATGGCGCCGGGTTGCGATCCCGCCGCCCGGTCCTCCATTTGTTTCTCAAGCGGCTTGCCATCGAGCGGATTCACGGGCCGCGTGTTGCAGTATCCGCTGCGCGACCTCACTTCCATTCCTCCGCGGTTCAGCTTCACCTTCAGGGCGTGGCAACTGCCCTCCGGAGTGGCCTGCGGCACATAACCGAGCACGTAGAACTGATTGGCCTCCTGCGCGATGCGATCCAGCCCGCCCAGCAGGTCATTGGTGTTGTAGATGGTGAATCCACCGGTGCCTTCCGCCAGCGCCAGCAGAACCTGCTGGTTCGTCTGCCCAGTCTCCGGCATCTTGGGGATGAGGATTTGCGGCTGGTTCATCGGATTGTTATAGTTCGCATAGGGATTCCCTACGGTTCCCCCTGCGCCGCTGGCTCCCCCGCCACCTCCGGACTTTCCCCCTCCGCCGGTGCCTCCACCGGTGCCGCCGCCCTTACCGCCGCCAGTGCCTCCACCGGTGCCGCCGCCCTTACCGCCGCCAGTGCCACCGGTGCCGCCGCCGGTTCCTCCACCCTTACCACCACCGCCAGTTCCTCCACCGCCCGTCCCTCCACCACCACCCGTCCCTCCACCACCGCCGCCGGGCTTCTGAGGATCCAGGGCAGGGGCCAAGCTATAGCTAGTCATCACCAGCCTTGGCCGGATGGCCCGATTGCCGTCTTGCAGTGCCGCCGCGTGCGCACTCCGCGGGCCCGATGGCTGGTTCAATTGCGCGCTTCCTCCCGGCACGGCCGCGATCAATCCACGCACGTCCACCGAATACACTGCCACGTTGGCTTTGTTGCAGGCGTCAATTGTGGCGGTCAGCTCGGACATGCGCTCCACGTCCAGCGGGAACCCCGCGGAAAACAGGATGAGCATTTTGCGGCCCGGCACAGCGCGCAGATTCTTGGCCAAGTTGCGGATGCCGAGGAGCATGTTGCGCGCGCCAAAATCCGATTCAGCTTTGATTACCGAGGGCATCCCGGTCGAAGCGGGAGTCAAGGACGCTGATTCGCTCTGCGGATTCGTTTCGATGTTGGGCGCGTGCACGCCCGATACAGCCGCCTGCAGGAGTTTCGCGTTCGCGGTGAAGTTCTGCTTGATGATCAGGGATCCACCAAAATCCACCACAGCCATCAAGCGGTCCGGCCCGGCAGTCTTTTCGATGAACTTTGCCGCCGCACCGCGCGCCTGGATTTGGTCGGGCATCTGCATCGAGGAATTGTCAAAGAACAGAATCATGTAATGTTGCTGACCCTTGACCTGCACCGTCGGGTCTGAGCCAAAGGAAAAGCTCGAAATGGCCTGTTCCTTGTTGTCCTCGAAAACTTTAAAATCCTGCTGTGTCAGGTCCGGAACGTACCTCCCTTTCTTGTCCGTCACCACCGCGTCCACCAGGACGATGCGCGATTCCGTTCGGATGACTGTACCAGTCGCCACAACCTGTTCATTTCCTGTCGTGGGGGGTGTCGCAGGTTTGGCGGCGTCTGGCGCTTGCGCACGAGCGCCAAGTGGCCAGGCGGCCAGCGCCAGCAGCGCCACCGCAAAAAACCGTTTGCTGTTCTTGATTCCAGATTTCAAGCTCATCTCCCCCTCCTTCAGAGCACTTCGCTGATAGCGAGCGTGCGAGCCGTTACTGAGATAGACGCGATGCAAGGTTGCTGGGGGTACAAATTAGTCATCTCCCCTCCTCCAAACCGCTTTCCAAGTCAGTACGGTATGACCACAGTCCCGTTGCGCGCCGCCATCTGTGCGCCTTCCGAATCCCGCACCACCTGGCGCACCACGTATCTGCCTGGCTTCACCTCGAAGCTCGATTTCACCGTCAGTCCGGTGCGGCTCAACTTATCAAACGTCGCATCGAGCAGGCGCATTTTCACAATCTTCTCGCCGCCGGTGACGAAGTTGCCGTTCTCGTCAAAGAGGACCGTCGCGACCGTCAAATCGTCAAAGTTCCTTCCTTCCGCCTTGCGGAAGTGCATCCCCTTCAGCTCAAGGTGCGACACCACACTGAGCCGCGCGCCCGTGTCCTCGGTTTTGAAATACTGGGTCTGCAAACTCAGCGGCAGGTCATGAATCTCATCCTGCGAAAAGACCGCTTCTTGAATTTCCTGCCTTTCCATTTCCCGCGGATCGTCCAGCTTTTTCGGGGCATAGTAGCCGCGGCGCGCCTGGATGGTGTACTTCTGTTTCTGCGCCAGCGTCACCTTAAGCGTGTGGTACTTCCCGTCCATCTTCTGATTCTGCGGCGAAAAACCCAGCACATAGGAAACTTCCGGTACCGCACCCGCCAGTTTCAGCCCACCTTCCAGATCGTTTGAGTTATGGAAGAAGGTGCCACCCGTACCGTAGGCAAAATCCATCAGAACGAACTGCAGTTCGGACTCTTCCGCGAGCCGGTAGGTCGCCTTGTATCCCGCCGTTGCCTGGGAGTCCGAGTTTTGCTGCGAGATGTCCCCTCCCGGTTGGGGCGCGTACAGCCCGCGGGCGTCCAGCGTATTGATCACGATATTGGCCCGGTTCGCGCGATCCACAATCCCCGATTCATCCAGCGTGTCCGTAGTAATCAGGAATCCCGGCGATGCCAACAGTAGGACTCGCTCGCCGGGTTTCGCAGCCAAAGCACGCAGCACCTCTTCCAATAGGCGGTAGGTGTAGTTATTGTCTGCATCCCCGGCATTCAGGGCCACCATTACCGCAGCCTGCGCTTGCGCTCGGGCCGCAGTGATCATCTGCGGGTTCCCGCCAAACATGCACTGTAACGTTTCTTGAACGACGACCGCGAGCGCCTGGGGATCGTGCTTGTTTTCAATCAGATCCGCCAAGTAGTACGAAACGTCGGGACAGTCGCTGATGTGCCCGCCCAGCGCGCCGCGCGGCATCAGCCCCAAAAGCTTCTGCTTCAGCACTTCCTTGTCGCTGGTGAAATCCTGCGTCAATTGCCCCGAGGTCGAGAAAATGCCTACCCGGTCACCCGGGGACATGGCATCCAAGAATCGCCCCGCGGCCAGTCGCACGGTGACGGCATCCTCGATTCGGAGATGGATATCATCGAACATCAGCGCCACAAAACGTTCCGGAAGCGACACAGAACTTCCGGCTGCGGTTTCCCCCTCTCCTGCCTGGGTTTTTGCCGCTGCTTCCGCGCGTTCCTTCCGGGACCTGGCGGTCTCCACGCCGAAGGTGGTAATGGCCTGCAGTTTGCCGCTGTCGTATACCAGAAAATCTTCTTTGCGCAGATTCTCGACTGGTTTGCCGGCGGAGTCCCGCACGATCACGTGCACCTGCACGAGGTTTACGCGCAGCTTGAATGTGGCGCCCATGTCCTGCATGGACACTTCCTGCTTTGCTGCGCCATCGTCCTTTGGGGTTTGCGTTTCGGTGGGATTGCCCTGCGTCTTCTCCGCGGGCGGGTTGCCTTGGCTCGCTGCGCCTGTGGAGTCCTGGGCGCGAGACACTACAGCACAGGCTGCCAGGATCGCGACGAGCATCCATAAGTGCGGGTAGCGGCGACAGGGTTTGCGGTGGATCACTCTGGAGTTCATCCTTATCCCTTGCTACTTCTCGCGGTCTATCCGTTGCGCCCGCCATCCCCTTCAGACCGTCTTATTGATGGGGGGACCTCTTGACTATACGCTCACGTAGATAACCGTCCTAGCCTCATTATGCCCAGTTCTGAGGCGCTTCATCGCACTGAATGTATAGCCTTTAATTCGCACCGCTGCGGAATCCCTCGAGGCTCCAGGTATCCTGCGCTTCCACGTGCCGCAACACATAGAGGTCTCCGTTCGCCACGCGCACACGAAAAAACGTCTCTCCCGGTGAGTACCAGCGGTCCTCCACTTCGGTCACTACAAGCGTTTCTTCGCCCAGCCGCACGCGTAGCGGCCGCTCGTCCGCACGATGGCCCGCGTAGCACTCGACTTCAACGCGTTTCACTTTTGCCCCTGCCCCTTTTTCTGCGCCAGCGTTTCCGGCGGCGAGTCGTTTCTCTTTACCGCTTCCTTCCCACCGCCTGCTCTGCATTCCATGCCGCACCCAAGAACACAATCATCGCCGATATTTGCATCCAAATGAGCAACCCGATCACCGCAGCCAGTCCACCATAGACTACGCTGTACGGCATTCGCCGCACATAGACGCCAAAGAGCGCGTTCACCAGCCACCACAGCAGTGTCGTCAGCATCGCTCCGGGCAGCACGTGGCGCAAACTCTTCTCCTTCGGGCGCGCCACCCAATAGATGACCGTCAATGCCAACATCGCCAGCACCATCGCGGTCGCCGGGAAAAACACCAGCCACAAACCGTGGACCGGCACCGTACTGCCCAGTTGCAGCGTGAACCATCTCCGTAGCGGCCGCCCAAACACTCCCAGGATTCCCGCCGCCAGGAGTGGCGCAATAGTAATCAACAAAAGCAGCAGCCCGCGAAGCTGGCGGTGCAAAAAGTCGAGCCGCTCATCATCCCCGTAAATCAAGTGGATCCCGTCCATGAGCAGCGTCATCACCTGCGACCCGCCAAACAGTGTTCCGGCCCAGCCGAGCAGCGCAAATTTCCAAACATTGGGTCCGCGCCGCGCCAGAAAGTCCGCCACGATCCCCTGGCTGCCCGGCAGCAGAAACTCCGTGAAATTGCGAATCGTATCGAGCAGGGCGGTTTTGCTTCCGATCCAACTGGACGCAAACCATACCACCAGGAGTAAGGTTGGGAAAAATGCCAGAAAGAGGTTAAACGCGATCGCCTGGGAGATCACGTTGCATCGCGGGAAGACCCGCGCAACCACACGCCACATCTTCGTCGTCAAGTTAGCCCTCGCACCGTTCACCCAGCATTATATAGAGTTCCCAGTCTCCCATCTGCGCCGCAGGCATGCGCCGGGCCGGGCAGCGATTTTCCACGCCACGGGCACTGGCGGCTGTATCTGAAATTCGCTCGAGCGCTTGCGGCCCCTGCACATCCTGCGCTTCCGGGGACAGCCGCTCCCGCTCGCTACTTCTTCCCCTCCTGTCGTACACTTTTGCATGGACTCGATCCGAGGTTTCCAGAATTGAAAACCGCACCCGCGCGGGCATGTACCTCCGCCCAAAGTTGGCTTCGGCCTGTGGGAATGGGGCGCGTCGTAGCTCTCGTCACCATTTGTCTTTCGTGCGCTATCTTCGCGCAGGCACAAAACGAAGCTGCCAGGAAATACACCTGGAAGCCGCTGGAATTCGCCATTCTGCGGTTTAACGACGAAGCTCCGAATTCCTGGAACATTTACCATTGCGAGAAGAAGGGCCTGCTGCTGGTGCGTCTCTGGAAGCGCTACCTGTTCATCGATGTGGAGGAAGAAGAGGTCTACGATCTGGACCCGCAGAAACTCACCATCCAGGGGGAAACCGTTTCCTGGTCTTTCGCCGATCTTCCCGATAAACCCATCCACACGCCCGATTGGACGGACCGCAATGTCGGCCGTATGCAGCGCTTGCGCTTCCGTCTTGGCAAGGACGGCCACTACCTGGAGCTGCAATTGCCGTTTGACATCAACGGCCGCCCCATCTATTGAGCTTGAAATCCGAAGTCGAAGAAAGATTCCTCACTCCGCAGACTCCCTTCGGAATGACAAGTAATATGAGTTGGATGATGGGGGATTACTGGCGATACACACCGTAAAACCACGGTATACCCAGGGCTCCCGGCTCGACGCCAACCACGATCCGGTCGCCTTGGCGGAAGCGGTCGAAATCGTCCAAATCCACCGCCAGCCTCTCGTAACGATGTCCTGCGCGCCAGGAGGACACGACCAACCGCCGCGTGCCCCGCACCACCCCTTTCATCAGATAGCGGCTGTCAACGGTTGCCGTGTGATAGCTCACATTCTTCGGCGAATCCAGCCTGCCGTTCAGGAAAAGCACGGCCAACAGGATGAAAGGGATGGGAATCAATCCCGTGAACAGATGCTTCAGGACCTCGATCTCCTGGCGCGCGTGCGCGCGGCGCTCCAGGATTACCGCCAGCGTCAGCGCCACGAAGAAAACCAGGCCGAAGAACACCAGCATCGCGTCCAAGTCCAGCGGAGGATAAATCTGGCTGACATAAGGAAAGAGGAGCGAACCGGTGAGAAAGATGGCCGTCTGCAGGAGCAAGCGGCGGCGGAAGACAAGTTCCGCGGCGGCGGAGGTCAATCCGCAAACGGGACACTGATCTGAAATGCGTTCTGCACCGCAATCCAGGCAATGAGTCATGAAGTTTAGTATACGGCTTTAGGATGCCGCCGCGAGTTTCGCGAGCAGATCCTGGAAATGCCGTTGGCCCTGCTCTTCGGCAAGCGAGATGGTGACGCCCATGCCGAGGCCGGGCTCGACGCGCTTCACCGAACAATCCAGCCACACCGGCCGCTCCATGCCGAATCGCGCGCGGAAATCCGCGCCCACCCAAAGCACATCCTCCGATTCGATGAACATTCCTCCGGCGCTAATGTCTCGCGTGCGAGCTTTCAGCCGCGCGGAACCCCATTCGATCTCGAGATGAGCCTGATAGCGAAAACGCGGGGCCCTGCGGCGGTCCAGCCCGTGCGGCCCTAATCCCTCAGTGTTCATGGACCCGGCGCTCCTCCGGGAAACAGAAGGCGCGCAAGTATCGAGCCCATACAGCGTGCCTCTGCCCTGAAGATACGACGGGAACCACCACAATGTTTCAGACACCACCGAGCCATGTTTTGTTCCCGGCAATTGTCAGTTGGAAATACGTGACGCCGCCGTCATAGAGCTGATTGCTACAGGCTCACCCCGATGACGATCTCCGAATGAGCGCGGAGCACGGGTGCGGTAGAATTCCCTGTCGGTGGGAAATGCCCACGACCACGCAGGCAGGGAAGGCGGCAGCCATGCCCCAGGACGGGCTTTTGCAATACTTGATTGGCGAGGAATATACGCCGAAGAGTCTTGCGAAGATCCGGGAAACGCTGCAAGCTCACGGCACACATGCGATCCTGCCGGTGGAGCATGGGCTGTTCGCGGCAGCGGCGGCGCCTGCCGCGAATAACGTTTCGGGTTATCACAACGTCTGGGTCCGCGACAATGTGCTGGTGGCGAATTCCCTCCGTTTGCGCGGGGAACTGGCACCCGCCATCGCCTGTATGCAAGGGCTATCGCAATTCTTCGCCAGGCAGCGGCCGCGCTTTCTGGACATTATTAATGATACGTCCCGCCTGTTGAAGGACGATGTGCAGCGCCGCCCGCACATCCGGTTCGCAGCGCCGTTGCTCGGCGAGCTTCCAGAAACGTGGCCGCACGCGCAAAACGATGCGCTGGGGCTGGCGCTATGGTTTCGCTTCGTGCTCGCGAACTCCGGGGCGCTTCCGCTGACCGACGCGGATTGGGAAACCTACGAGCTTTTCCCGCGCTACTTTGCGGCCATCGAGTATTGGCAGGATAGGGATAGCGGGGCGTGGGAAGAAGGACGTGCGGTTCGCAATTCCAGTGTCGGCGCCGTTGTGGCGGGACTGGAAGAAATGCGGGAATACGTGCGCTCGCCTGACCAACAATGGAAAAGGGACGATGTTTGCGCGCCTCCAGACACGCTCGCGAAGCTGGACCACTTGATAGCGAAGGGGCGCGCGCGGCTCGCTGCTACGCTGCCATTTGAAGCGCCGCCGGAGCGGCTCGCGGATTCCGCCTTGCTCTCCTTGATTCATCCGTTGCGCGTTGTTCGGGAGCTTGCGGCGCAAGACGCAATCCTCAATCTGGTGCAGGCGCGGCTCAAGGGCGAGATCGGCATCAAGCGTTATGCCGGCGATTCCTATTTTTGCCAGGACTACGATCAATGGTTCGCGCCGGGCCAGATGAGCAGCGACTTCAGCGAACGGATGACTTACAGGGACGCCCTGCTGCAGCCGAATTGCGAGGCGCAGTGGTGCATCTTCGACCCGCAGCTTTCCATCATTTACGGCGAGCGATTTCTGGCGAACCCCCCGGAGGCGGAGAGTTTTCGCAAGCAGGTTTACTATTTCAACCGCTCCTTGCGGCAAGTGACGCGGGCGGGTGGCTGCCCAGAACTTTACTTCCTGAAAAATGGGGAATATGTCCCCAACGATCACACGCCGCTCTTGTGGACGCAGGCAAACCAGGGGCTGGCCCTCCATTTGATGGAGCGCTCCGCGAAAGTGAAGTTGGAAGCAGGCCTTTAAGCGTAGAAGGGAGATTCCCCGTCTCCGCGCTCCAATCGACTGTCCACGCCCCGCGGCCCGCTTTGTACCTGCGGATGTCGCTTCTCGGCGGCGGGTCAGTTTCCGATTAGGCGACCCTGCTTGATTACGCGGGCTGGAAAGTAAGAAAAAATCCGGCCGCAGACGAAGTGTTTTTCTTGATTTCCCCTTTTATAGAACTTACCGGGACTTGACCTCCGGGTTGGGCAACGGGAGAACTCCCGTTGAAAATATTTTCATCGTATCGCGCACGGGCGAGACGGTGTATGCTCGCCATTGTTTCTGGGCCAAGGACGAGATTCCAGTTTACTT
>Ga0326728_10016342_pt1 | contig 15166 bp, 12 predicted proteins | sample MB3enrmetagenome_FD_207602 | JGI IMG/M metagenome (GOLD analysis project Ga0326728, IMG submission 207602) | Lab enriched peat soil microbial communities from McLean, Ithaca, NY, United States - MB31MN | ecosystem: Environmental > Terrestrial > Soil > Wetlands > Peat | place: USA: New York...
CCGGCGCCGCGCGCGCTGATCGACTTTGCGGGCGCTGTCGCGTGCACCCCGGGGGTGGGCGCAGTCAGTCTGGTCCTGGCGGGTCGGGAGGGCGATGCCGAGGTCAAAGCGCATCTGGCGTCGGTCGATGCCGGGAGTCTCGCCGGATGGCCCCCGGTGCTGCACGAGGTGCGCCTCTATGAGCTGTCTGATTCGGACCCGGGCGGAGCCCGGCGATACGAGCTGCACGCGCGCGAGCTGCAGCGCGAGCTGCGCGCGCGCAGCCTGCAGCTGCATCGCGAGGCAGGTCGGGAATTCTTCCGGGCGGTGCCGCCCGTGCATGTACCGCTGGTGCGCCGCGCCGGCTGGTCCCTGCTGCTGTGGTTGCTGCGCATGCCGGGTTTCGTCGGGCTGTTGAGGCGATTGCGAGGATCGACATGACTGATCGTGTTCCAGTGACGGTTCTGACCGGTTTTCTGGGGGCCGGCAAGACCACCCTCGTCAATCGGATTCTCTCGGAGCAGCACGGCAAGCGAATCGCCGTCATCGAGAATGAATTCGGAGAGGTGGGCGTGGATCAGGAGCTCGTGATCGGCGCAGAAGAAGAGATCTTCGAGACCAGCAACGGCTGCATCTGCTGCACCGTGCGCGGCGACCTGATCCGTATCCTCAAGCAGCTGCGCAAGCGCCGCGACCGCTTCGATGCGATTCTCATCGAGACCACCGGCCTCGCCGATCCCGGTCCGGTGGCGCAAACCTTCTTCCTCGAGGAGGACCTCAAGCCGTTCTTCTCGCTCGACGCCATCGTCACCCTGGTCGATGCCCGACATCTCGAGCAGGAGCTGGAGCACAGCCCTGTGGCGCGCGAGCAGATCGCCTTCGCCGACGTCGTTCTGATCAACAAGATCGACCTCGTCGATGGCACGACGCTCGCGCGCATCGAGCAGCGCGTGCAGGGCATCAATGGCACCGCGCGCATCGTGCGTACCCGCAACGCGAATGTCCCGCTCGAGCGCGTGCTCGATGTCGGCGCATTCGACCTGGATCGGGTGCTGACCCATGACGAGGATTTCCTGCAGGCGCCACGCCCGTTCGAGTGGGCGGGTGTCTATGCTCTCGAGCCCGGCGAGCATGAGCTCATACTCGGCGAACAAGGGCATCCACATGACCATGATGCCACTGCCGCGCATGAACATGCGCATGGCGCGCTCGAGTGCGTCGATCTGCTGGTGCTGCCGGCAGAGGAGGCTGACGGTGCGCTCGATGCGCTGCTCGACACCGCCGTGCATGTGTTCGCTGCGCAGCCCGGTCCTGCGGTCGTGGCCGCGCATGGTCCGGTGCCTTCGCGCGAGGTGGCGCGGCTGCGCATCGGACACCATGCGCACTATGCCTTGGATGCCGCCGCGAGCAGCCACGTGGCCCTGTTCTGCGAGCACGCGCCCGAGGAATTCGGCCTGGCCCTGAGCGGCGCGCGGCTTCTGGATGAGCGGCGCTTCGGCTCGCATCATCACGATCCGGACATCGCCTCGATCGGCCTGGAAGAATCACGACCGTTGAACCCGGGCAAGGTCAATGAGTGGCTTTCATACCTGCTGCAGAGCCGTGGCCAGGACATCCTGCGCATGAAGGGCGTGCTCAGTCTCGACGGCGAAGCGCGGCGCTACGTGTTTCACGGCGTGCACATGGTCTATGACGGACAGCTCGAGCGCCCCTGGGCTGCAGGGGCTCGACACAGTCGCCTGGTATTCATCGGCCGGCAACTGGACCGCGCCGAGCTCGAAGCCGGTCTTGCCTCCTGCGTGGCATGAGCCAGCCGGGCTCGCAGCTCAGGTTGCGCGGCCGGATCGACCTCGGGGACTTTCCCATCGACGCGGCGTGGTCGCCTGACGGGCACTCTCTGCTTGTCGCGTGTGGCGAAGGCGCGCTCCAGCTCGTGGAACTCGATGCCGCGCCCGCGGTGCGCTCCATTGGCGAGCATGCCGGGGGCGCCCTCGCACTCGCCTGGCAGCGGGCCGGGAACGCCTTTGCGTCGTCAGGGCAGGACGGTGAAGTGCGCCTCTGGGACGCGCGCACGCTTCAATCCCAGGTGCTGTTGAGCGATCGCAGCTGGAGTGAGCAGCTGGCATTCTCGGACAATGGCCGGCTGCTCGCGGTCGGGACGGGGCGGGTGCTGCGCATCTACGATACCGGCGCGGCATTGCAGGCCCGATTCGATCCGCAGCCCGGCACGATCACGGGCATCGCGTGGCGACCGCGGCTGCCGGAGGTGGCCGCCGTGGGCAACGGCGGCATGCGATTGCACCGTCTGGAACCGCAGCCTGTCTCGCAGGATCATCCGTTCAAGGGCGCAGCGTTGACTGCGCGCTGGAAACCCGACGGTCGGCTGCTCGCGGCCGGCACGCAGGATGGCGGCGTGCATCTCTGGTACGTCGCGGCCGGCACCGAATCGCAGATGCAGGGTTACGGCAGCAAAGTCACCGCGACGGAGTGGAGCGCCAATGGCCGCTACCTCGCCACCTGCGCCGACTCGGCGGTGATCGTATGGGACTTCGGCGGCAGGGGACCCGAGGGCTCCCGTCCCCTGGAGCTGCGATCGCATTCCGAGCGAGTCGTGGCGCTGGCGTTCCGACCCACCGGCACCTGGCTCGTCTCCGCTGCGCTGGATCGCCGACTGCTCCTCTGGCGGGTGGGTGCAGCGGCCACGCCGCAGGACGCGCACCTGCTGGCCGAGGAGTGTACGCTGCTGCGCTATTCGCGTTCCGGGGACCGGCTGGCCGTCGCCGATGCGCGCGGCGGACTATCGATCTTCGACTGCTGAGAGCTCGAGTCGGCCCTGCACCGCGGGCAGCAGGCGCGCGCCCGACTGTACGCCGGCATAGTTCGCCAGCAGCGCCGTCAGTGAGCGCGTCCAGGTAAAGCGGTCCAGCACACGGGCCCGCGCCGTTGCGCCGAGCCTATCCGGATTGCGCGTGTAGAGTCGGTCGATTGCTGCAGCCATGCTGGAGACATTATCCGGCTCCGCCAGCTCCCCGACGTGCGGGTCCACGAGCTCCGGTATGGCCCCGGCGCGCACCCCAACGACCGGCCGCCCGCACGCCATCGCCTCCACGATGACCAGTCCGAAGGTCTCGCTGCTGCCGGCGTGCACGAGTGCATCGGCCGAAGCGAGCCATTGCGCCAGCTCCAGGCTGTCCCGCCGGTAAGGAACGACCGTCACCTGCCGACTGGGTCGCGCGGCTCGGCCGCCCCCGATCAACAGCAGGTGATAAGGCTTGCCGAGCCGCGCCACAGCCTCGCGCAGAATCCCCAGATTCTTCTCCTCGGAGAATCGGCCTGCATACACCAGCAGCCTCGCATCATCCGGCAGTGCAAGCTCGCGGCGCAGGTCGAGCGAGCGGCGCGTGGGGGCGAAGACCTCGGTGTCGACACCCAGTGGCTGCAGCGCCGTGCGCGTGATGCCCAGTCGCGCGAGGCAGGCGCACATCGCGCGACTCGGGGCCAGCACGAGATCGAAATGCGCGTAAGCCGCACGCAGGTAGCGCCCCGAGGCCTCGCCGACGATACCGCCGAAGCGGCGTCCCAGCAGCTCCACCAGATTGGAGTGAAAAAACGCTATCAGCGGAATGTTGCGATTTCGTGCCACGCTCGCGGCGCAGAACGCCGGGTGGAACGCATCACCGACCTCGATGAGATCCGGTTCCAGTGCCGCCAGCATCGAGCGCCAGCGCGCCTTCGACAGCGGCAGTCGATAGTTGAAAGTCCCTGGCAGCCGCATACCTGGAATAGTGCTGATGCCACCGACCTTGAGCTGCAGGGAGGGTCCGGGGACCAGCAGGGAATGACGATGCGACGTGTGCGATCGCAGCCATGAATGCTTGGCCATCAGGTAGCGCTTCACGCCACCGCTGGTGGGCGAGAAGAACAGCGTCGTGTCCACCAGGTGCATGCGGGATCCCCGGGCGATGCCGCATTGCATCGTCATGTCATTTTGCTGTCAAGCAGAAGCGGCGGAAAGCATGTTCTCGGATTCCACCGGCGGCAGGTGGATGCGGAAGCGGGTGTAGTGAGCGCTTTTCGTGGCGGCCTGGATCTTGCCGTTGAGCCGCTGCACGTGATCTCGCACGATACGCATTCCATGGCCGCGTCGCGCGGTATCCCGTGCGGTGGTCACCCCCGGCTGGAAGATCAGCGCCGCGAGCTGAGGAGGATCGAGTGCTTCTGCCGCGGCCGCATCGAGTAGGCCCTTTCTGACGGCAATCTCAGCGAGGCCACGCGCATCGAGGCCCGCGCCGTCGTCCTGCACATTGAGCTCATAGCCTGCACTGCCGCGATCGACGAACTCCACGACCAGCGTACCCTGCTCGGGCTTGTCCAGAGCGGCGCGCCGGTCCGGCAGCTCGATGCCGAATTCCACGGCATTGCGCAGCAGCTGCCCGATGAGATCGAACAGGACGCCGGCCCAGACCTGTGGAATGTCCTCCAGGCCCAGCGTCACGAGCGTGACGTGCTTGCCCTGCTCCCCGGCCAGCCGTTCGGTGAGCTGCTGCAGGGCGATGGCCAGCTTGGGTTGAGGCCGGCGCTCGTTCGTCTCGGTCTCAGGCGGCGCCCCATCGTCCCTGAGCGGCACGTGAATGGAGGCGCAGTCGGACGCGATGACAATGTGGCTGCACAGATCGCCCAGCACGACCATGGCCGGCAGCAGGTCGTTGCCGGTGATTTCCGGCCGCTGCTCGATCTCCTGCAGCGCCTGGCGGGCATGCTCGAGCCGCATGCTGATCGTCGGCAGGTGCAGACCGTGCAGTGCCTGCTCGAGCTCGTCGAGCTCGGCGAGCAGCTGTTCGATCTTGCCGCGGAACGCGACCGGGTCGCGCGTCGGCGCGCGCAGAACCGCGCGCAACTCCTCGACGCAGATCAGTGCCTGCGACAGTCCCGCGCCGAGAGCGGGCAGTTCTGACAGCAGCAGCGAGCGGTACAGATCGCGCTGATCGCGCAGAGTATCGAGCTCGACGCGGGTCGTCGGCGAGAGCGCACAGATGGAAGTGTCGTTCATTGCAGCGTCACGGATGAATCGGGGTGGCCGGGTTGCACGGTGATGAGATCCTGCGCGCCGTTGAGTGCGGCACAGACCTCGGATGCGGATCCAAAGCGCTCGTCGCGGTCTCTTGCCATCATCCGGTGCAGCAGTGGTTCCAGGCTCGCGCATTCGGGCGGCAGCGCCGGTCGCTCACCGATGACGTGCTGCTGCATGACTTCCACCGCCGTGCTGCCGAGGAAGGGACGGTGACCGCTGAGCATCTCGTAGAGGATGACTCCGCAGCTGTAGATATCACTGCGTCCGTCGAGCGGCAGCCCCTGGGCCTGTTCGGGGCTCATGTAATACGGCGAGCCGCGCAGCACCCCGATCATCGTATTCAGGTGTGCCTTGTCCAGATGCTTGGCGAGCCCGAAGTCGATCAGCACGATCGAGCCGTCTTCGCGCAGCATCACATTGGGCGGCTTGAGATCACGGTGTACGAGTCCCGCAGCGTGCACGACCTCGAGCGCTGCGCAGATCCGATGGGCATACTGCAGGCTCTCGATGGTGGTCATCGGCTGCTGCAGCCGCATCTTGAGATCGCCGCACGGGAAATATTCCATCGCTATGAACTCGCGTCCGTCGTGGAACCCGTAGTCATAGATGTCGACGATGGCCGGATTGCGCAGCGCGCTGATGGCGGCGTATTCGCGCGCGAATTCCTGGCACTCCTCCCCGGGATCGATGGAGGGCTTGCTGATCTTGAGCGCCACGTTGCGGCCGAGCGTGGCGCTGTACGCCAGATAGACCGCGGCACGGCTGGACTCTCCGAGTTTGTGCAGCAGGGAGTACTGCGGGAGGTCCAGCGTATCGGGGTCCAGATCCAGACGCTGCGGCCGGCGCATCCGCCGGCGCTCGGCGATCCGACCGCGCCGCGGTGCGCGCAGACCGATGCGCAGCGCATTGGCCATGCGCTGCGCATTGATGAGACTGCGCGGCAGATAATCCGCGGCTCCAGCGCGCATGGCTTCCGCGGCACTGAGTTCATTGCCTCCCTGCGCGATCACGATCATGGGCGGGCAGCCGCGCACGGCCATGGCGGCGCGCAGCAGGTCCAGCCCATCGCCCGGATCGGCGTCCTCTTCGCCGCAGTTCGCACTGAGTACGATGAGATCGAAGTCGAGCAGGTTCAGCTCGACGAGCGCCGCGCTGAATCGCGTCACGGGCATGTCCGTAACCGTGGCCTCGGGCCAGAGGATGTCGAGATGATGGCGCATCCAGTCGCGCAGCTCGCGCTCCTCGGTGACCAGCAGGATGCGCGGTGTCATGGCTTGAAGCGCACGCGGATGCGTGCGCGCTGCGCGATCGCCACGCCATCGCGCAGCACCGGGCGGTACCGACTGCTCTCGATGGCCTGTCGGGCCGCACGCTCGAATGTGTCTCGCGGCTCGGCGGCGGTCACCTGAACGTCGACCACCTTGCCGGCAGGCGTCACGGTGAATTCCAGATCAACCCAGCCGCTGATGTTGCGTTCGAGCGCATCGTGCGGGTAAACCGGCGTCACGAAGGAGACGCGCTGGAGCGCTGCTTCACTGACCACACTCGGTGCGACCGCATCGGTGGCTGAGGCCACGGCGCCGGGTGCGCTGGCGGCCGATGCGGGCGGCGCGGGCGTGTCGGCTGCCGCAACGGTCGTCGTCATGGCCGGCTCGATGCCCGATGATGCTGCCGGCGACACGGTGGGGGCGTCGCTGCCCTGTATCACCGCAGCGGTTGCCGCCGGCCGGGACTGCGCCTCCTGCAGCTGGGCGAGGTCCGCCGTGAGCTGCGCGAGTGTCACGCTGCTGATGTGATAGCCGTTGCACTCCGCGAGCCAATGCTGTGCACGGACGGTGTCCCCAGCCGCGATCGCATGACGAAACTGGCTGATCAGTGCATCGCCGAGGATCACCGCGGTGGCACGTACTTCCGGATCGGCCGGCGCCAGCGCCGCTGCGGAGTCCAGGTAGGCGCGTGCACTGTCATCCGGCGGCTCGACCAGTGCGCCGCTGGCGAGTCGCTTGCGTGCGAGCTGCAGATAGACGGCGAGTTGATCGGCCCGGGCTCCCTGCGCAGTTCGCTGGGCAGCCTCGAGGGCCGCATCGTGGGCGGCCGCATCGCGCGCCGGCCCCTCGTGCGGCGGATTATCGTGCGCAGGAGCCGGCAGTGAGGATTCGACGGGCACGCCTGCCATGGAGGAACCCGGGCCGGGCGCGGGCGCGGGCGCGTCGATCGAGTTGGGCGGCGTGGCTGCCGGCGCGGGGCCGGCCGCCTCCCCGGAAGGGGTGCGCGATGAGCCGTGCATGAGGACCCAGCCGCCAGCCAATGCCGCAAGGAGCGTGAGAGTGATGGCGCCGATCAACGGGCCGCGCTGTCCGCGGGGCGGCCCGGCGCCTATCGGCGAAACGGACAGCGGGGGTGCAGGAGGATCCACCGCCGTGGCTCCGGCCTGTTGGCGAGCCGCGGCTTCCAGGAACAGCCGTAGCCGCTGGCTGGACGCGGGCTTATGGACGAATCGGAACACCGTGCCGTCAGCGATCTGCGCGGCCACCTGGCTCTGTACCTGCGCGGGGCCCACGAGCAGCAGCACGAGTTGCGGAAACTGCTCTCGCAGCATGATCAGGAAGCTCCTCAGCGAGGGGACCACGCAGGCCGCATCGATGAGTGCAATGCCGGCCGCGTTGGCGACCAGCTGATCGACAAAGCGATCGCTCGAGGGCGAGCTCGAGACACGAGCGCCCTCGCCCGCTGCACCGGAGAGAGCCTCGAGCAGCAGCGGGTCGTCGGAGAGTGCTACGACGGCACCCCCGATGGCCACTGAGGCCCCGGTCCCCTCGATCGGGACCGTCGTCAGCATATCGTCGGGCACCCTGACGGCACCCGATTCAACGAAATCTGGTTCCCGGCTCTGCATTATGGATGGCACCGCGCGTTTCAGCGGCAGACTCTATGCTGTCCAGGCCGTTGCCCGGCGCACTGATGTCTCAGTGCGGGCAAAACTGTGATCCCGGTGGCTGCGCGCTCGCGGATAATGTGACGCCGTTCACCCTGGGGAGGACCCATGCTGCGCCTGCGACCGGCAGTCCAGGACGACCTGGCGGACATATTCGCGCTCATCGGGGAGCTCGCCGACTACGAGCACTTGCGCGACCAGATGGTCGGCAGCAGCGAGGATCTGCGGCGCCACCTGTTCGGCGAGCACCCCTACGCCCGTGTCATCATGGGGTACTGGGGCGAGGAGCTGGCCGGATTCGCGCTTTATTTCTTCAGCTATTCGACCTTCCTGTGCCGCCCCGGGGTCTATCTCGAGGATCTGTTCGTGCGCCCGGCGTTCCGCGGCCTCGGCGTGGGCCTCGGCCTGCTGCAGGAGCTGGAACGGCAAGCCCGCTCGCGCGGCTGTGGGCGTTTCGAATGGTCGGTGCTCGACTGGAACCAGAGCGCCATCGATTTCTACCGCCGATTCGGCGCGCACCCGAACGACGGCTGGACGCTATACCGAAAAACACTGATTCCCTGAGAGCCGACATCGAGCGAGGCTGTCCATGCCCAAGGTGACATTCATCGAGCCCGGTGGCCGTGCCGTGACGCTCGAGCTCAAGAGCGGCCAGACACTCATGCGCGCTGCGATGGATGCCGGGCTCGAGGGCATCGAGGCCCAGTGCGGCGGCAACTGCAGCTGCGCCACGTGCCACTGCTACGTGCAGGCTCCCTGGCTGGACAAACTCAGGGCGCCTTCCGATGATGAGCGGCTCATGCTGCTCAATGTCGCTGCCGAGCGTCTGCCCAGCAGCCGGCTCTCCTGCCAGCTGCGCGCCGAGGCAACGCTCGATGGGCTCACGGTGCAGTTTCCGGATCGTCAGAGCTGAGGGACGCATGGATCCAAACGCACCGATCGTCATCGTCGGAGCCGGCCAGGCCGGACTGCAGATGGCTGAGTCACTGCGGCACGAGGGCTTCGCCGGTTCGCTGACCCTGTGCGGTGAGGAGCCGCATGCCCCCTATCAGCGCCCTCCGCTGTCGAAGAAGTGGCTCATCGAGGGCGGCAGTACCGCGTCCCTCGCGCTCAAGGGCCCCGCCGTACTCGAGCGGCTCAAGGTCACCTTGCGCACCGATACGCGCGTGAGCGCGATCGATCGCCAGCACCGTGAAGTCGAGCTCGCCGATGGCACGCGCCTGCCCTATGACCGGCTCGGACTCGCGACCGGCTCGCTGCCGCGAACGCTGCCGGTGCCGGGTGCCTCTCTGACGGGCGTGCTGTCGCTGCGCGGCATCGCCGATTCGCTCGCCATCGGTGCCGCGGTGCGTCGCTGCGCGACCGAGCGCCGGCCGGTGGTGGTCGTGGGCGGCGGTTTCATCGGACTCGAGGTCGCGGCGGCCGCGCGCAAGCTCGGCGCCGAGGCAACCGTGCTCGAAGGACTGCCGCGGCTGATGTCGCGTGTCACCGCGCCGGTCGTCTCCGAGTCGTTCGCGCGGCTGCATCGGGCGCACGGCGTCGAGCTGGTCTTCGGTGCGCAGGTCGTGGAGATCGTGGGCCACGAGGGCCTGGTCTCGGCCGTGCGAACGCGGGATGGCCGGGAATATCCGGCCGGCTGCGTCGTGGTGGGCATTGGTGTCGACCCCGACGATCTGCTCGCTCGTGCCGCCGGCCTGCTCTGCGAGCGTGGCGTGGTCGTGGATGATTGCTCGCGAACTTCTGATCCATCGATCGCCGCGGCCGGCGACTGCACGGCGCGACGCGCGGCCGACGGAGAGCTCGTGCGCCTGGAATCGGTTCAGAATGCCATCGAGCAGGGCAAGTCAGCCGCGGCCGCCCTGATGGGACAGTCGCGGCACTTCGTCGCAGCCCCGTGGTTCTGGTCCGATCAGTTTGACGTCAAGCTGCAGATGGTGGGGTTGAGCCGCGGCTACGACCAGGTCGTTACGCGCGGAGATCTCGACAAACCCGCCTACTCTGCATTTTATTTTCGCGCCGCACGACTGCTGGCCGTGGACTCGCTGAACCGGATCCCGGACCACATGCAGGCCAAGAGGCTCCTCGACCACGGCCTGTCTCCGACACCCGAACAGGCCGCCGATCCGCGCTTCGAGCTGACGAGCCTGCTCAAGGCGCGGGAGGCGACCTCTACTGCGGGTGGAGCATGAACTCCGTCCCACGATAGCTCAGCTCGACGCCATCCCGGCCGATGGCGATCACCCGGGGACCCTCGGGCAGTGTGTCGCCCTCGTGAACGCGATGCATGTTGATGAGCGCGTAGCGATCCGCCGGGCGACTGGCGTACACGTTCATATCCAGCCGCAGGTCCGGCATGTTGCCCTCGAGTTCCGACAGGCTGGGCGGCTCGGGCCGGGGCTCCGGAGCGCGCATGCGGGAGGACGATGCACTCACCGCGGGCTCGTAATCGGCCGGGTTGTCGGAGCCAGTGCCGGTGCCGGGGTCGGTGCCGGGGTCGGCTGCCGGCTGCACGGGAGCGTAACCCGGTTGCGGCCCTGAACCGCCCGCTGCGGCGCCAGCGGACGCGGACAGGACCGGCCCCTGCACCGCCGCGGGGGTGGCTGAAGGAGGCAACGCTGGGGGTGCGGGCAGGGTCGTGGCCGGCGCCGGCGCCGCGGTGGGTGCCACGACAGGCGCTGCCGCCGGCGCGACGCTCGCAGCGGCCGCGGGCTGCGGGCTTTCGACAGCGGGTCTGCGCAGCAGGAACACCAGCAGCAGCACCCCATTGATGGCCAGCAACCCTGCGATGAGCATGATCCAGATCGGAAAGCGACGCCTCGGCGTGGTGACACGCACCTCGAGCAGCGTCGGGCCGGTCTGACGCTGACGCTCGGCCTCGGCCTTCTTGAGGGCATCGAGAATGAAAGACATCAGCTGCCTCGTGTCGCGGTGGAAGCCGTGTGGGGCTCGAGCAGCGGCGAGTCCGGACTGGCGAGTGCGGAATCCAGCGCCACCTGAGTCTCGACGCCGGCCACGCCATCGACCGTGAGGCGATTGGCGCGCTGAAACTCCTCCACCGCCTGCGTCAGGGTATCATCGTACGAGTCGCTGCCTGCGAGGTTTTCCCCGGGAAGCCATCGCCCGAGCTGCTCGCGCAGGTGTCGCACCAGTGAGCCGTGCATGCCGGCGCTCAGATCGCGCACGTCGCGCGTGCCGGGATGCCACAGCAGCACGAAATCGCCGAACCAGTAGCGCGCCAGCTCCGCCACCCCCACTTCGATTGCCTGCGTACCGATCTGCAGCTGCGCGGTGTCGTCACGCAGGCTGCGCAGGACCACCTGGTAGCTGTTGCCGTTCTCGTCGCTGAGCATGAGGATTGCCGGGCGATTGAGCAGTCGCAGCTGCGCGATCGAGCCGCGCTGCGCAAGGCAACGCAGTCCCTGCGACAGCGCCTGGCTGCAGCCATCGATTTTTCCCGGCACGTATTCGGCGTGCCACAGACCCATGAGTGTGCGGAACGCCGTGTCCGTGCCGGTATCGGCCTGCGAGGCGACCAGCACCTTCGCGAGCGGCGGCGAGACCGCTGCCGCCGGCGTTGCCGTCCCCGGCACCGCTGCCCCCGGCGCGGCCGTTGCTCGCGCTGCGGGGACCGCGGTTGCGGCAGCCGGCGCATTCGCCGACGTCGAGCGGTGGCCGAAGGGCGGCCACTGTGCGTGATGTGCCACGAGCAGGGCGCTGCCGATCAGCACCACGCTGGCGAGGCCGGCCGCCGCGGGCGGCACCCAGCTCGGCATGATGTCGTGCCCGAAGACTTCCGCGCCTGCACGTCGTACCAGGGCTGCGGGCACCAGGTGCAGCTCCTGCGTGTAGGCGCCCAGCATCGCCCGATCGCAGATGATGTTGATGACGCGCGGGATGCCGCCGCTGACGCGATGGATTTCGCGCAGCGCACCGCGTGTGAAGATTTCGGTCGTGGCCCCCGCAACACGCAGGCGATGTCGCACGTAGGCCGCGGTCTCCGGGGCCGAGAGCGGGTCGAGGTGGAACCTGGCGGTGATGCGCTGGGCGATCTGACGAAGATCCTCGCGCGAGAGGAGCTTGCGCAGCTCCGGCTGGCCGATCAGGATGATCTGCAGCAGCTTCTGCGTCTCGGTCTCGAGATTGGTCAGCAGGCGCACCTGCTCGAGCACGTCGGGCGCCAGGTTCTGTGCCTCGTCCACCACGAGCACGACGCGGCGGCCGAGCGCGTGAGCGCGGAGCAGGTATCGGTTCAGCAGGTCGACAAGGTTCTTGTTCTCCGACTCCCCGGCATCGTCCGCCCCGAGGCCGAGTTCCTCGCACAGTGCGCGCAGGAATTCGTTCGCGGTGAGTCGCGGATTGAGTATCAGCGCGATCTCGGCGCTCTTCGGCGCGCGCGCCAGCAGCGAGCGAATGGTGGTGGTCTTGCCGGTGCCCACCTCGCCGGTGAGCTGGATGAATCCGCCCGCCTCGTTGATGCCATAGACGAGGTGCGCGAGCGCATCCGCATGCCGCCCGCTCAAGTACAGATAACGAGGATCCGGCGTGATGGCGAACGGCTTCTCAGCCAGGCCGAAGAACTGCAGGTACATGCGGGTGCGTCAGGGGACGCATGCTCTCCGGGTCAAGGCTTGACCGTAATGGTGATCTTACGGGACAGCAGGTTCGGCGCGAACGGCGTATGAGTGTAGTCCGCGAATTCGAGCTGCAGCGTGTGCTTTCCCGGTGGCAGGTCCAGCGTAGTCTCCGTCTGGCCCTTGCCGAAGTGCCGGATGTTGTCCGTCGCAGGCAGCGGCAGCGTCGGATCGGCCGGCGGATCGGTGTCCACGAACAGATGGTGGTGGCCCGTGTTGTCGAATTTGATGCCGGCGGGAGCGATGCCCATGCCCTTGAGCCCGAACACCACGTGGACAGGTCCCTTGATGTGCTCGCCGTCCTTGGGAGCGATGAAATAGACCTCGGCGCCGGGAGTGGCGGGAATCTGATCGGCGTGAACCGCACCGGCACAGAGCGTCAGCAGCATGGCGGTCATCAGGCGCATGGCATTTCTCCTCGTATTCGCATGCATTGGATCGGTATCGAGCACAATTGTTCAGTGTTCCGCTGTCCAGGTCGGGCCTTTCAATGGGCAGGCGCGGGATCCGTCCCGAGTTCGTGCGGAGCAAAATCATCCACGCCGACGATCTCCATGACCTGGCGGTCGTACTCGCTGAGGAAGCTGGCCTCGTGATCGCTCAGGATGCCCAGTTCCTGCGCCTGCTCGATCTGTCGCGGCAGCTCCAGCGAGCTGACCCGGCCGGTCCGGATGCCCTCGATTCGCAGCTTGCGCTCGATGGTCTCGGCGGTGGGCGCCATCTCCAGGAGATTCTGCAGCGCAGACAGAAGATTACCGGGTTCGTTGGCCCGATACAGCAGCTGGCTGAAGTAGCCGCGTGTGGCGGTGTTGCTGAGGACCAGGTCCGCGACGCGACGGCCGAGGCGGTCGGCCGGCGCAAAATACGTCAGTCCGCGAGGAAATATCAGCAGCCGTGCCAGCGCTGCGACCGGCCGGTTGGGCAGGTTGCGCAGCACGCTGTGCAGCTGCTCCTGAGCGCGGTAGAGCAGCTCACGACAGGCCCATTCGACCGCCGGCAGCTCCTCGGCCGGATGGCCTCGATTCGCATGGTGCTTGAGCACCATCGAGGCGAGGTACATGGCCGAGAGCACATCGCCGAGGCGCCCGGAGATCGTCTCCTTCTTCTTCAGGTAGCCGCCCAGGCTCAGCATCGCCAGATCCGTGGCGAACGCAAAGGATGCGCTGAAGCGCTCGATGTGCTGGTAGTAGCGTCGCGTGGGGCCCTGCTCGGGCGCCGGCTCGAAGCGCGCAAAGGTCAGCGCCATGACGAGTGAGCGCACGGCATTGGAGATCGCGAAACCCATGTGCGCGAACAACGCACGGTCGAACTCGGTGACGCCCTGCCGGTGATCCGGATTGCGCGCCGCCGACATTTCCCTCAGCACGAACGGATGGCAGCGTATCGCGCCCTGGCCGAAGATGATCAGGCTGCGGGTGAGGATGTTGGCACCCTCGACCGTGATCGCGATCGGAATCGACTGGTAGCCGCGGCCCAGGTAGTTCTTCGGGCCGAGCATGATGCCCTTGCCGCCCTGCACGTCCATGGCATCGTTGCCCACTCGGCGACCCATCTCGGTGACGTGATACTTGAGGATGGCGGCGGGCACGGCGGGCTTTTCGCCTGCATCGATCGCTGCCGTGGTCACGCTGCGGGCTGCATCCATGATGTAGGTGAGTCCGACCATGCGGGCGATGACCTGTTCCACGCCCTCGAAACGTCCGACCGGTGAATTGAACTGACGGCGCACGCGCGCGTACGCACCCGTGGACACGACTGCCGCGAGTGCCCCGCCGGTCGCGTTCGCCGGCAGCGAGATGCAGCGGCCCACCGACAGCTGTTCGACGAGCATGCGCCAGCCCGCGCCTGCCATCTTCAGGCCGCCGATGATGCACTCGAGCGGTACGAATACATCGACGCCGTGCAGCGGCCCGTTCTGGAACGGGATATTCAGTGGGAAATGGCGCCGGCCGATCGACAGCCCGGGGGTATCGCGGGGAATCAGCGCGCAGGTGATCCCGATGTCGACCTGCTGGCCTATGAGGCGATCCGGATCGAGCATCCTGAAGGCGAGTCCTACGACGGTGGCGATGGGCGCCAGCGTGATGTAGCGCTTGGAGAAATTGAGCTTCAGACCGATGATCTCGCGGCCCTCGTAGCTGCCGCGGCAGACCACACCGGTATCGGGCAGGCCGGCGGCGTCCGAGCCCACGCGCGGTCCGGTCAGCGCAAAGCAGGGGATTTCCAGGCCCTGCGCGAGTCGCGGCAGATAATGATTCTTCTGCTCCTCGGTTCCGTAATGCAGCAGCAGCTCGGCGGGGCCGAGGGAGTTGGGCACGGCCACTGTCGATGCACAGGTCACACTGCGCGCGGCGAGCTTGACCAGCACGCAGGAGTGAGCGTACGTCGAGAATTCCAGTCCTCCGTAGCGGCGCGGGATGATCATTGCGAAGAAACGCTCGCGACGGATGAATTCCCAGACCTCCGGCGGCAGATCACCGCGCCGGTGCGTGATGTCGAAGTCATCGAGCATCCGGCAGAGGCTTTCGCAGGGACCGTCGAGAAATGCCT
>Ga0326728_10016343_pt1 | contig 15165 bp, 14 predicted proteins | sample MB3enrmetagenome_FD_207602 | JGI IMG/M metagenome (GOLD analysis project Ga0326728, IMG submission 207602) | Lab enriched peat soil microbial communities from McLean, Ithaca, NY, United States - MB31MN | ecosystem: Environmental > Terrestrial > Soil > Wetlands > Peat | place: USA: New York...
TGTCCATCTGTGGTTAAGAAGTTTTTTAATTGCATCGTTCCGGCGGGGGAGAAGGTCAGGATGAGGGCGGGCCGCCAATGAACGCCCATCCTGAAATATTCGCGTGAATTGGCGTTTATTCGCGGTTGGCAATTAAAACTTTCCCCTCATTGTCGTTTGTTCCGGGAACTGATAGTGTGACTTTGTGAGCGACCTTACCATCGGGCTTTTGAGCGCCTTGCTGGCCACCAACCAGCCGCAGGCGGTGAGCAATCTGGTGCAACAGCACACCGGCATCTCCGTGGCGGTGCCGGATGCCAATAATCCCGAGGAACAGGAACTAAGGACGGTGATGGTGGATGATGATGCCGCCTTGGATGAGGTGAATGCGTGGATGGCGACCAATCAAATTCCCCGCCAGGACACCAATGCCGCCGCGATCTTCAACGCCAAAGTCCGGGCGCGCCTGGATGAAGTAAAGCACGCCTACCAGCATTTTCTCCGCAACCATCCGGACAGCGCCCGCGGCTTTCTGGCTTACGGCACCTTCTTGAACGACATCGGCGAGGAGGAGGCCGCCAAGGACCAGTATGAGAACTCGCGCCTGCTCGACCCGAAGAATCCCGCCGTATGGAATCAACTGGCGAATTATTACGGCGAATGGGGCGGATTGACCAACGCCTTCGCCGATTACACGGAGGCCATCCGCCTGGACCCGACCGAGCCGGTGTACTACGAGAATTTTGCCACCACCGTTTACCTTTTCCGGAAGGACGCGCGCGAGTTTTACGGCATCAACGAGCAGCAGGTCTTTGACAAGGCGCTGGGCCTCTACCGCCAGGCGATGAAGCTGGCGCCCGACGACCTCGTTCTGGCCACCGATTACGCGGAAAGCTATTATGGCATCAGGCCGCTGCGGACCAACGACGCGCTGCTGGCATGGACGAACTGCCTGAACATTTGCAAGGACGAAAACGAGTGGGAGGGCATCCTTATTCATCTGGCGCGGATTAAAATTGCCTCCGGCTCTTACGATGACGCGCAGGCCGACTTGAACGCGATCACGAATGCGTCGTTTGCGGACATGCGAAACCACCTGTTGCGGAATATCGCCCAGGACAAGGAAACAGGCAACAAGCAGACTACGGTGCCGGAGATTCCCAAAACCCCGCCGGAACCGGCCCCGCCGCCGCCCGCGGAGCGCATATCCACCAATGCCATCAAGCTGCAGGCGACCCCGCCGGCCTTGCACCCGTAACGGCCTCACGGCGGAGGCGGCAATTTTTGATGGTAGTCGGGGTAGGGCGGCCTGGGATACGACTCCGGCGGGTGTTTCTTCAAAAGTTCCAGCACCACGGCGACCGCCTTTTCCAGTTGCGGATCGTGGCCTTCCCGGACGAGCTGGGGGTCCATCTCCACTTCGTAATCCGGGGGGATGCCGTGGTTCTCGACGTCCCAGTTTCCCTGAAGTCCGTAAAGCGCCCAGCGCGGCGCCATGACCGTCCCGCCGTCAATCAGCGCTGGGTAGCCGCCAATCCCCACGAGGCCGCCCCAGGTCCTCATGCCCACCAGAGGCCCGATTTCCAATTTGCTGAAATACCAGGGCAGGGCATCGCCGCCGGACCCGGCAAATTGATTGATGATCATGACCTTCGGCCCAAAAATGCCCAGCGGCTCGGACAGGTCATGGCCTTGCCGCGTGGCCACCCGGTTGAGAATCGGACGGCGCAGATAATCCACGATGTAATCGGCCAGCCAGCCGCCGTGATTGAACCGTTCGTCAATGATGGCGGCCTGTTTTTCCGTCTGGGAAAAGAAATAGCGGTTGAAGTTCTTGTAGCCGCCATACATGGTGTCGGGCAGATAGACATACGCCACGTGGCCGCCGGTCAGTTCGTCCACCTTTTGCCGGTTGCCTTCAATCCAGGCGAGGTTACGCAGGTTCAGCTCGCTGGGCAGGGGCACCACCGTTACCTCGCGCGAGCCGGAGCCGTCGGGCCGGGGGCCGACGGTGATCACGGTCTGTTTGCCGGCGGTTTCCTGAAAGAAACTATACAGATTGTTGGTCGCGGCGAGGTCGCGGCCGTTGACCGCCAGCAGGTATTCTCCCGTTTGGACGTTGACGCCGGGCTGCGTGAGCGGCGCCTGGAGGTCCGGATTCCAGTTCTGGCCGCTGAAGATGCGCTGGAAACGGTAGCGGCCATTGGCAGCTTCGTAGTCCGCCCCCAGCAGGCCCACATTGACAGTCTCAATCTTTGGCTGGACGCCGCCGCCGACCCAGAGATGCCCTACCGCGAGGTTGCCAATCATTTGGCGGAACAGGAAATTCAAATCATCACGGCTGGCCACGCGGTCCAGAAACGGCGCATAGACCCGCCCGGCTTCAGCAAGATTCAGCCCGTGGTAGTTGGAGGCGTAGAAGAAATCCCGTTCGATGCGCCAGACTTCATGATACATCTGACGCCATTCGGCCGGCGGGTCCACCTGGACTTCCATGTCTTCGGTCTTGAGCGCGCCCTTGCCCGACTCCGGTGCCTTGGACGAATCGGCAATGTAATATGTGTCGCCCTTGCGGTAGAGCATTTTTGCGCCGTTGGCGGACAGGGCGAAAGCCTTGATTCCATCCAGAACAGTTTCCGTTTTCCGTTTCTCAAGGTCAAAGCGGTGAAGAGTGAACAACTGGTCGTCCGGCGTGTTCACCAAAGGCGGTCCTTCCAGCAGAAATAGAATGCCGTTTGTGCCCGCCCGCATGTCCACATAGTCCAGGGCGGGAATGGGCAGGGCGACAATGCGCTGGCTGATGTTCGTAAAATCTATGGTCACCGCCGCCGGCCCGGCGGGCTTGTTGGTGTTTTCAGCGGCCACGGCCGCATGGTTCGTCGCGGACAAATTCTTTTCCGGCTTGGTCGCCGGTTCGTCGCCGGACTTCTTCGAGTCTTCATCCGGCTTTTTTTCATCATCGCTTTCCGGTGCGACGGGCGAAGGGACATTGGTCCGCAGCACCATGGCATAGACGCTGTAAGTGACCTTGCGCGCGATGCCGGTCATGTCGCTGTCGCCCGCGGCCAGGCCGTAATCGGTGCTGGCCGCGAAGAAAATATATTTGCCGGTTTGATCGAACACCGGAAACCGCGCATCGCTCATGCCGTCGGTCAGAAGGGTGCTGGTTTTGGTCTTGAGTGAATAAACGCAGACGGCGTGCAGGAAATTGGGCAGGATGCGATTATAAGTCAGCCAGCGGCTGTCCGGGGACCACGCGACGTTGAAAGGTGCCGGGCCTTCATCATAGTAATCGGTGTCCACCTTGACGGGCGCGCCGTTCGTAACCTCGAGGTCCAGATACCAAAGGTCGAGGCGCTTGTCGGAGTAAGCCAGTTTCTTTCCGTCCGGGGACCAGGTGGGATTATAATAAAACGACGGCGGCTGATTCAGCGCGATTTTGCGCACTTTCCCCAGCCCGAACTGGCTGCCGATGTGCAGCTCATATTCGCCTGATTCGTCCGAGAACCACGCCACCGACCCGCCGTCGGGCGACCAGGCCGGGTTGCGGTTGGCCACGCCGGAGCCGGGCGTCAAGTCGCGGATGTCGCCCTTCTCGGCGGGCACGGTCATTATCTGGCCGCGCACTTCAAACGCGGCGCGCTGGCCGCTGGGAGAAAGAGCCGGATCGTGAAGATCGTCGGCTGTCACCTTCGCGAAGTGCGGCGCCAGTTGGGGCATGTCGGCGGCGATGCGCACAGGAACCTCATGCTCCGCGCCGGCGGCAAAGTCGTAAACGTGCAGCGAACCAAACTGTTCATAGACGATTCCCCCGGGACCGGCGCGCGCGGAAGTGATGTCGAAGCCGGTGTTATGCACCAGTTCGGTGACTTTGCCGGTGTCCAGGTTGTACTGAAACAACGTGACCGGGCCGTTGCGGTCGGACAGGAAATAAATGGCGTTGCCCACCCACATCGGATTCTTGTCGTTTGAATTGACGCGGGGAATTTTCGTGATGCTCGAATCGGCCAGGTTCGCAATCCAGATGGGCGTGGTTTGGCCGCCCTGATACTGCTTCCAATAAGGTTCCCACTGAAAAATCGGCACATAGGCAATCCGCTTGCCGTCCGGGGAATAGCTCCCCTCCGAACCCATCGGCAGCGGGAGTTCGGTCGGGAGACCGCCGTGGAGCGGCATCGTGAAGAGCTGCCGGGGGTCCGAATAACTGGCCCGTTGCGAGGTGAAGAGAACGTTCTGGCCGTCGGGCGTCCAGCCGACGGCCACGTCGGCGCCGGGATGATAGGTGAGGCGCTGCGGTTCGCCGCCGGCGGCGGGGACCACATAGACGTCGTTGTTTCCGTGATAATCGCCGGTGTACGCAATCAGCTTCCCATCCGGTGAAAAGAAGGGCCCGGACAGACGGTCACTGCCGGTGACCAGGCGGCGGGCGTCGCCGCCCTCGCGGTTGACAATCCAAATCTCGCCGCCGTAGGCGAAGGCAATTTGGGTCTGGCTTAAAGTGGGCGATTGCAACAGCAGCGGCTCGAACGATTTGGCGCCCGAAAAATTCGCCCATGCCGATGCAAACAATAATATGACAGTCCAATTTGGTAACATAATATGCCCGGTGTTAAAGTTTCACCTCGCTCTACGCGGGCCAAATTAACCGCAGTCGCGGCTTTCAGCAAGCGACGTTGGAGGGGAAATGAAAACGGTAATGTTGCGGCAGGTAGGGCGCGTCACTCCGTGCGCGCCGTCTTTGCCGATTTGAACGCTGGTTGACAGTGGGCGGCGCGCAGAGGACTGCGCTCCCTACCTGCGGCTCCTGATTATTCAGGCTGGCACGCGGGACAGTAGAAGGTGCTGCGCGCGGCCTGAACGATACGCTTGATAGTGGCACAGGCGTCTCGCCTGTGCGTCCCAACATTCCGTCCCAACAGAGACTCACGGGCGAGACGCCCGTGCCACTACTGGCATTTGGGACAGTAGAAGGTGCTGCGCGCGGCCTGAACGATGCGCTTGATAGGCGCGCCGCAGCGGGGGCAGGGCTGGCCGGCGCGATCATACACGCGCAATCGTTCCGCATAGTGTTTTTCGCCGTTGCCCCCGCTGCCGTAGTAAAACAGGCCGTCGGATTTATGGGTGCTGAAATTCAGCGGAATGGTGCTGCCAAATCGAATGGCCCTCTTCAAGACCTGGCGGATGCCCCGGCGCAACCGCTCCACCTGCGCGCGAGTGAGGCGGTGGGCGGGCAGTCGCGGTGAAATGCCCGCGCGGAACAACGCTTCGCTGGCGTAGATGTTGCCGACACCGGCAACCACCTTCTGGTCCAGCAGCTTCACCTTCACCGCCTGACGCGAGCGTTTCAGCGCCTCCGCAAAGGCCTTCAGCGTGAAGGAAGAATCGAGCGGCTCGGGTCCCAAAGATTCCAGGGCGGAAAGGTCGAGCGTCATCCGCCCAAAGTAGCGCACGTCTTCGTAAATGAAGTTTTGCGGGCCGAGATTCAGCACCACGGCGGCGTGTTTGGGCGGAGCGTCGGTCTTTGACGCCAGAAACATGCGGCCAGTCATTCCGAGATGCCCGAGGACGGCGAACTTTTTTCCGGACCTGGCGGGCATCATCTCAAAGAGTAGATATTTGCCGCGCCGCTGGAGGCCCAAAAATTTCGCGCCGAGCATCCGGGCGGTGAACTGGTCCGGCGACGTTGGCCGCAAGACCCGCGGACGGCGCACGTCCACGCGCCGGACGCTCCGGCCCCGGAGGAGGGGACGCAGATGCTGCGCGAGCACTTCGACTTCGGGCAGTTCAGGCATGGGAACCGGCAGGGTGGCGATGCAGCAAGGCCAGCACTTCCTCATCGGTGATGGGAAGGAAATCGCGGTAATACTGCCCGACCGCTTCAAAATCAGGGTCAATGTGCAATGCGATGACCCGGTCCGCCACCAGCAACAGCCGGTCCCGGGCGGTGGTCGAGGCCACCGGCACGGCCAGCGTGACCTCCCGCGCGTGTTTTTTGCGCGCATATTCCACCGCCGCCTCGGCGGTGGCGCCGGTTGCCAGCCCATCGTCCACCACCAGCACCCGCAGGCCCGCGAGGGACGCCTTGCCGTGCTCATGGAATTTTGCGCAGCAAACCCGCAGGCGGTCCTGTTCTTCTTCTATGACGGCTTGAAGTTCCAGATCGGAAAACGGGTCGGAAAGCGGGGCGCGGTTCAGAATCACGACGTCCTCCTCGGCGAGCGCGCCGACGGCAAATTCACGGTGCCAGGGGTGGCCGATTTTGCGGACCACAATCGCTTCCAGCGGGCGCTGGAGAATATCCGCCACCGCCGCCGCCACGGTGATTCCGCCGCGAGGGAGGCCGGCGACCACGTCAGCATCCACCGCCAGTTCTCTCAGGCGATTCCCCAGCTTCCGTCCGGCATCCTGACGCGATTGGAAGAGCATAGGCTACCTGTCACCCCATTCGGGAAAAAAGCAATGGCAAAAATTAGACACGAATTACACGAATTGAAAAGGGCTGATTCTGGGCCAATTCCATTCGTGAAAAATTCGTGAAATTCGTGTCTAACGATGCCCTTCAGCCCGTCACGGCCGTGCCCACCGGTTCGCCCAGCACGACGCGGCGGAGATTGTGCGGCCGGAAAAAGTCGAAAACGATGATGGGCATCTTGTTGTCCATGCACAGAGAGAACGCGGTGGAATCCATGACCTCCAGCCGCTGCTGCAACGCCTCGATGTAGGAGATGCGGCTGAAGCGTTTGGCCTTGGGATTTTTCTTGGGGTCCGAATCGTAAATGCCGTCCACCTTGGTGGCCTTGAGGATGACCTCGGCGCCGATTTCATTGGCGCGCAGGGCGGCGGCGGTGTCCGTGGAAAAATAGGGGTTGCCGGTGCCGCCGCCGAAAATGACGATGCGGTTCTTTTCCAGATGCCTCACGGCGCGGCGGCGGATGAACGGTTCGGCGACCTGCGACATGGCGATGGCGCTTTGCACCCGCGTGGGAGCCCCGAGCTTTTCCAAGGCATCCTGCAGCGCAAGTGAATTGATGACGGTGGCCAGCATGCCCATGTAATCGCCGGTGGCGCGCTCCACGCCGCGCTTGCTGCCGCTGAGGCCGCGAAAAATGTTTCCCCCGCCCACCACCACCACCACCTGGACGCCCAGTTCGCGCACTTCGCAAATCTGCTCGGCCATGTCCTGCAATGCCTCGGGGTTGATGCCCATGCCGCCCTCGCCGCCCAGGGCTTCGCCGCTTAACTTGAGCAGTATCCGGGAAAACTTGGGGCGTTTGGATTTGGTCATAAGAATGGGAGGAAGCGCAAAGTCATGGGGCTCTTTTTACAGGAATAAGGCCGCCCGGTCAAACCAAGGTTAAGAGCCTTGAATTCCTCTTCCTTTGCCGCCGTTGGCATCGGCTGCTATTATCGCATTCAAATGAACCGCACCAGCGCCTATCGCGGACGCCTTGCGCCGTCACCGACGGGTTATCTGCACATTGGCCATGCGCGGACGTTTTGGACGGCACAGGAGCGCGCCCGCGCAAAGGGCGGCGCGCTGATTCTGCGCAACGACGACCTGGACGGCTCCCGTGTACGGAAAGAATTTGTCGTCGCCATGCTGGAAGACCTGCGCTGGTTTGGCCTGGAGTGGAGCGAGGGGCCCGATGTGGGCGGGAAATTCGGCCCCTACAATCAAAGCGCGCGAATGGGCCTTTATCAGGAGGCCTTCGAGAAACTGCGCGCCGGAAATTTCATTTATCCTTGTACCTGCTCGCGAAAAGACATCCAAGCCGCCGTTTCCGCGCCGCACGGCGCCGACGACGAGGTGATTTATCCCGGAACTTGCCGGCCCGGGAGTGACCGGGGGCAAACAAAGGGTGATGAGCATAATCCCGCCTGGCGTTTTCGTGTGACTGCGGGCGAAACGGTGTCGTTTGACGACGGACACTTCGGCCGGCAGGAGTTTGTCTGGGGCCGGGACTTTGGGGATTTTGTGGTCTGGCGCGGCGACGCGGTGCCGGCCTACCAACTGGCCTGCGTGGTGGACGACGCGGCGCTGGAGATCACCGAGGTGGTGCGCGGCGCGGATTTGCTGGTGAGCACGGCGCGGCAAATTTTGCTGTACCGGGCTCTGGGTTTGACGCCGCCAAAGTTCTTTCATTGCGACCTGGTCCGGGACGAAAACGGGGTGCGGCTGGCCAAGCGGAACGATGCGTTGAGCTTGCGCGAATGGCGCGCGCAAGGGCGGACGCCCGGAGATCTGCGGGCAGCCTGGCAAATTTGAATTTAAGCCGCGCGCGCGACCAAAAAGTTTGAAAAAATGCTTGTGAAATTTTTCACGATAAGGCAGATTTTGCGGCTCTGACGAACTGAATTATGAAGGCTGCCGGAAACGATTCGTTGTCAGAATGATTAGCTTTTTTATTTTTGTGAGCCGATTGAAACAGTTTGCTTGCGGATTGGCGCTGCTCGCGGTCTTGGCAGGCGCGCGCGCGGGTGCGCAACCGGCCGTCTCCGCATTGGCTGCCACGAATGCGGTCGCCACGGCGGCGATGGCACATCCCGAGGCCTCAGGCGAGGCCGTTCCGCCAGCCGCGCAGGTGCTTTTTAAGGTGGGTCCGTTGCCCGTGACCAATTCAATGGTTTGCACCTGGATCGTGGCCGTTTTGATCATTGTCATTGTCCGATTGACGACCTGGAAAATGACCGAACTCCCCAGCGGGGGACAAAACCTGATGGAGGCGCTCATTGAAGGATGGGAAGGGCTGATGAGCAACGTGCTGGAGCCCAAAGTGCTGAAGTGGGTCTTCCCGTATGCGATGTCGTTCTTCATTTTTATTGTCATTTCCAATCTGACGGACCTTGTGCCGGGCGTGGGCAGCATCGGGCGGGGGCCAAAAGACATGGGAAGCCCCATGCCCTATGCCATCGAGCATGTGACGAAGCCGTTTTTTCGGCCGCCAACGACTGACGCAAACCTGACCGTGGCGATGGCCGGCATCTTTTTCGTGATGTGCCTTTTCTGGGCGGTGAAATACAACGGGCCGTTTGGAGTCATCAAGCATGTGTTTGGGGTGAAGGTGGCTGCCAACAAATGGGTGTACCCGCTGTTGGTGCTCCTGTTTATATTCATTGGCGTGATGGAATCCTTTTCCATCCTGTTCATCCGTCCGGTGGCGCTGGCGCTGCGTCTTTACGGCAACATCTATGGCGGTGAAACCATGCTGACCATGGCGCTGGCGCAAAAGCCGTGGTACCTCGCGGTGCTGGTGGCGGTGCCGGCCTACTTTTTTGAAGTGGTGGTGTGCCTGTTGCAGGCGTTTGTGTTCACCATGCTGGTCGTGGCATTTGTGGGTACGCTCTGCACTCACGCGGACGAGGAGCAGGCCCATTGAAGTTGTAAATCGAATCCGACCCTGAACTGAAATTTGAAACTGAAATTTGCGGCCGGGAGCCCCTGGGGGGAACGGTTGCGAGAAACTGAAACCAACAATAAAACATATGCTCGCAGAAATGACAGGTAACATTCACATCGGTCTGGCCTTTGGTGGCGCGGCCATCGGCATCGGCATCGCCGCGGCGGGCGGCGTCATGGCCATTGGCCGCAATCCCGGCGCGTTTGGCAAGGTGTTTACCACGATGCTGATCGGCATGGCGCTGGCCGAAGGACTGGCGATTCTGGCCTGGATCGTCATCGGCAATCACTAAATCCGTTTTATGGAAACCTTAGGCATACGCTGGGAGGAGCTGCTCGCGCAGACGATCAGCTTTTCCATCGTGCTGTTCGTGCTGTGGAGGCTGGCCTACAAGCCCATCTTCAACATGCTCGATGCGCGAAGGGAAAAGATCGCCGAGGGTGTGGCCAATGCCGAGAAGATCAAGGCCGAGCTGGCCCGGACGGAAGCCGCCCGCCAGAAAATCCTGGCGGATGCCGGCGACCTGGCCAACAAGATCATCGCCGAGTCCCGCGCCGCCGCCGCCCGCGTCAGCGAGGTGGAAACGCAAAAAGCCGTCACCGCCGCCGAGCAAATCCTCATCAAGGCGCGCGAAGCGGCCGCCCAGGAGCGCGCCGCCACGCTGGCGCAACTGAAGCGGGAAGTCGGACGGCTGGTGGTGCAAACCTCCATGACTGTCACCGGCAAAATCCTTACGCCCGCGGACCAGTCCCGTCTCGCGGAGGAAACGCAGAAGCAAATCGCCTGACAACCTGACCCGGAGTGAAAATTTCCAAACAAGCCCAGCGCGAGGCCCGGCAACTGTTCCGCAGTTGTTTGGTGAACGGTGTGCTGGACGAGGCCAGGGCCGGCCAGGCCGTGGCCCTGCTCGTCGAACTGAAGCCTCGGGGCTATGCCGAAATCCTCGCGCGGCTGCACCGGTTGGTGAAGCTTTACGTTGCCGGGCGCACGGTGCGCGTGGAAAACGCCGCGGAAACCACGCCCGCCATGATGGACGCCATCAAGGCCGGCCTGGAACGGCGTTACGGCGCCGGTCTGGAGATAACTTTTTCGCGCAATCCCGCCCTGATTGGCGGCATGCGCATCCAGGCGGGGAGCGATCTTTACGACGGCAGTGTGAAAAACCGTTTGGAACAATTGCAGCAGAGTTTTTAAGTGACCAGCGGCCGGTGATGCGTCTCCCACTCATCACGCGCCGCAGCACACATCACGAACAATTATGAGTAATTTGCTACAGGAAATTGAAGCGAAAATCGCCGGGGCGAAAGTCGCCACGGCCAGACAAAATGTCGGCACGGTGCGCGAGATTGGCGACGGCGTGGCCAAGATCGAGGGCCTGACCGACACGATGCTGAATGAAATGCTGGATTTCGGCAACGGCATCGTGGGCCTGGCGCTGAACCTGGAAGAGACCGAGGTGGGCGCAATTATTTTGGGCGATTACACGCAAATCAAGGAAGGCACCGAGGTCCGCACCACCGGCAAACTGTTGCAGACTCCCGTCGGCAAGGGCTTGCTGGGCCGTGTGGTCAATGTGCTCGGCCAGCCGATTGACGGCAAAGGCCCCATCAAGGAAACCGCGTTTTATCCGGTCGAGAAAATCGCGCCGGGCATTGTCAAACGCCGTCCGGTCAGCCAGCCTGTCCAAACGGGCATCATGGCCATTGACGCGATGATTCCCATCGGGCGCGGCCAGCGCGAATTGATCATCGGCGACCGGTCCACGGGCAAGACCACCATTTGCGTGGACACGATGATCAACCAGTCCCGCATCAACAAGGCCGCCGAACAGGCCGGCGACAAGGAAACCCGGCCGATTTACAACATTTACGTGGCCATCGGCCAGAAGCAGTCGAACATCGCGCGCGTGATTGGTGTGCTGGAAGAAGCGGGCGCCATGCCCTACACCGTCGTGGTGGTGGCCTCGGCGTCGGACTCGGCAACGAATCAATATCTGGCGCCATTTACGGGCGCGGCCATCGGCGAATGGTTCATGGACAACGGCATGGATGCGCTCATCATTTACGATGACCTCTCCAAGCACGCGGTGGCGTATCGGCAGGTTTCTCTGGTGCTCAAGCGGCCCTCCGGTCGCGAAGCCTATCCCGGCGACGTTTTTTATCTGCACAGCCGTTTGCTGGAGCGCAGCGCCCGTGTGGGCGAGAAATACGGCAACGGCTCGCTCACGGCGCTGCCCATCATCGAGACGCAGGCCGGCGACGTCTCGGCGTACATTCCCACCAACGTCATTTCCATCACCGACGGCCAGATTTACCTGGAAACGGACTTGTTCTATCAAGGCGTGCGCCCCGCCGTTTCTGTCGGCCTCTCCGTTTCGCGCGTCGGTTCGGCGGCCCAAATCAAGGCCATGAAACAGGTGGCGGGCCGCATCAAGGGCGATCTGGCGCAGTTCCGCGAACTGGCGGCTTTCGCGCAGTTCGGTTCGGACCTGGACGCCAAGACCCAGGCCCTGCTGGAGCGCGGCAAGCGCATCATCGAAGTTTTCAAGCAGCAGCAGTATGATCCGATTTCCGTGGAAGCCCAGGCCGTCGTGCTTTGGACGGTGCAGAACAATTTCTTTGACGACGTGCCGGTGGACAAGGTGAAGGACTTTCAACTGAAGCTTTCGCAGTATTTCCACACGCGCAAGCCGGAGCTGCTGGCCCGGATATTGAAGGAGAAATCCATCAGCGACGCCATCGCCGCGGATTTGAAGGCGACCGTGACCGAGTTCAAACAGACTTATCGCTGACCTTTTGGAGAACGAATCATGGCCAGCCGGAACTAATTTTCAATGCCCAGCACGCGCGACATACGCCGGCGAATCAAGTCGGTCAAGAACACCGCCCAAATCACCAAGGCGATGCAGATGGTGGCCGCGGCCAAGATGCGCAAGGCCCAGCAGGCGGCGCTGGTGGGACGGCCCTACGCGCAGTTGCTCAATGAAATCATGGCCGAGGCGGCCACGCGCACCGTGGGTTTCGACCATCCGCTGATGCAAACGCGGCCCGTGGCCCGGCGGGCGGTCATCCTTGTGGGCACCGACCGTGGACTCTGCGGCGCGCTGAACAGCAACCTGTTTCGCGAGGCCCTGAAGCTGGACAAAAACACGACGGTCTTTGTGACGGCGGGCAAAAAGGCGGCGCAGTTTGTGTCCCGTACCAAACGCACCTTGGCCGCCGAGTTTCATTACAAGGACACGCCCGAATTTGGCGAGGCCCGCGCCATTTCCAAGTTCGTGCAGCAGATGTTTTTGAAGGGGGAAGTGCAGGCGGTGGACATTTTGTTCCCCCGCTTTGTCAACACGCTCACGCAGCAGCCGCAGGTGACGCCATTTTTGCCCATCGGCGGAATTTCGGCCGCGACGGCCGGCGTCAATCCGCCCGCCCAGGAACTGCCGCCGGGCGGCGCCACCGATGTCTTTGACTTTGAGCCGGACGAGGAAACGGTGCTGGGGGAGCTGCTGCCGCACAGCTTGAATTTCCAGATGCACCAGATTTTGCTGGAAACCAAGGCGAGCGAGCAAAGCGCGCGCATGGTGGCCATGAAGAACGCCACCGACAACGCCAAACAGATCATCAAGGACCTGACGCTCGAGTACAACAAACTGCGCCAGGCCAACATCACAAAAGAACTTTTGGAAATTACCACCGCGCAAATGGCGGTGGGCGGCTAAACTATTTAGAAAGACTTGGAACATGAGCAAAGGTAAAATCGTTCAAATCATCGGCCCGGTCGTGGACGTCGAGTTCCCCGGCCAGTTGCCCGCCATTTATAACGCGCTGACGGTGGACTATGACCAGCCCGGCCATGGCAAAACCAGGCTCACCCTCGAAGTGCAGCAGCACCTGGGCGACAACTGGGTGCGCGCCGTGGCCATGAGCACCACTGAAGGCCTCAAGCGCGGTTACGAGGCGGAGGACACCGGCGCCCCCATTTCCATGCCCGTGGGCGAGGCCGTCATGGGCCGCGTCTTCAACGTCACCGGCCAGGCCGTGGACGAACAAGGCCCCGTGAAGGCGGACAAGTATTGTCCCATTCATCGTCCGGCCCCGGCGCTGGTGGACCAGTCCACCTCGCCCCAAATTCTCACCACCGGCATCAAGGTCATTGACTTGATCTGCCCATTTTTGAAGGGCGGCAAGGTCGGCGCCTTCGGCGGCGCCGGCGTGGGCAAGACGGTCGTCATCATGGAGCTGATCAACAACATCGCCAAGCTGCACGGCGGCATCTCGATGTTTGCCGGCGTGGGCGAGCGTACCCGCGAAGGGAACGATCTATACAATGAAATGATCGAGGCCGGCGTCATCAAGGTGGAAAAGGACGCGCAGGGCCATCCCAAAAAGAATGAATTTGGCCTGCCCATCATCGCCCCCGGCTCCAAGATCGGCCTGGTCTATGGCCAGATGAACGAGCCGCCCGGTGCGCGTTTGCGCGTGGCCTTGTCCGCGCTGGCGGTGACGGAATATTTCCGCGACGAAAAGAACCAGGACGTGCTGCTGTTCGTGGACAACATTTTCCGTTTCTCGCAGGCCGGTTCCGAAGTTTCCGCGCTGTTGGGCCGCACGCCCAGCGCCGTGGGTTATCAGCCCACGCTGGCGGCGGAAATGGGCGACTTGCAGGAACGCATCACCTCGACGAAAAAAGGCTCCATCACCTCTTTCCAGGCGGTGTATGTGCCGGCGGACGACTTGACCGACCCCGCGCCAGCCACCACGTTCGCGCACCTGGACGCCACCATCGTGCTGGAGCGTTCCATCGCCGAACTGGGCATTTATCCCGCCGTGGACCCGCTGGCGTCCAACTCGCGCGCCCTGGCCCCGGAAATCGTGGGCAAGGAGCATTACGACGTCGCGCGCGGCGTGCAAAAAGTGTTGCAGCGGTACAAGGATTTGCAGGACATCATCGCCATTCTGGGCATGGACGAACTGTCGCCCGAGGACAAGCTCACCGTGTATCGCGCGCGGAAAATCCAGCGCTTTCTCAGCCAGCCCTTTTCTGTGGCGGAAGTGTTCACCGGCCGTCCCGGCAAGCAGGTGCCCGTGGCCGAAGCCGTCCGGGGCTTCAAGGAAATCCTCGAAGGCAAACATGACGACGTGCCCGAGCAGAATTTTTACATGAAGGGCAGCATTGACGAAATCAAGGAATAATGGCCGCGACCCTCAAACTTGAAATTGTCACGCCGGAAGCACTGGCCTTCTCCGACGACGTGGAAATGGTCACCCTGACGGGCATCGAGGGCGAGATGGGCATTTATCCCGAGCACATGCCGGTAATGACCCAATTGGTGGCCGGGGAAGTCACGGCGCGAAAGAACGGGGAAAACATTTATTTGGCCGTGGGCGACGGCTTTGTGCAAATTACGGCCAGGCGCGTGGCCATCCTCACGGACATGGCCGTCAAGGCAGACGACATTGACGAGGCCAAAGCCGACGAAGCCCAGCAGAAAGCCCAACAGCGCCTGGGCCAGAAGTTAGGCGACGAAGAGGCCGCCATGGTCCAGGCTTCGCTCGTTCATGCGGTCGCCCAGTTGAAAGTCAAGCGGTCCCACAAGAAATAGGATTCGCCTGCGAGCAGTTCTGCATCCAAGCCAGCCTGGGACGGCAAGGTTCTTCAATCCCCCTACGCCGTGAACGACTGGAATTCCCGCTTCAACTGGTCTTCCGCCAGAAACCAATTCGCCAGGTCGTGGCCATGCGGGCGGCCCTGCTGTTCCCAGATGATGTAGGCGCGCTGTGCGATAAGGTCC
>Ga0326728_10016344_pt1 | contig 15165 bp, 8 predicted proteins | sample MB3enrmetagenome_FD_207602 | JGI IMG/M metagenome (GOLD analysis project Ga0326728, IMG submission 207602) | Lab enriched peat soil microbial communities from McLean, Ithaca, NY, United States - MB31MN | ecosystem: Environmental > Terrestrial > Soil > Wetlands > Peat | place: USA: New York...
GCAGCGACCCCCGGCTACCATCTGGCAACCCTCTGGGTTGCACACCCGGCGCGTTGCAACGCGCCAAAAACTTAGGTGAACTATTCTCGGTGGAAATCCAGCCTAGCTCAAAAACGCGGAGGCGCCGAGAACGCAGAGAGAGAAACGCCATTGCCGCCCGTTGTTTTACTTGCCACTCGGTTGCCCGTTGCCGATGCTCCGCTCATGAGTCTCACCGACCTAAACTTGTCGCGAAGGCTGGTCTCGGCTATCGCCCAGGGGCCGCCTATTGCCGGGGCGCTCCTCGTCCTCCTGCTGGGGGCGGGGCAAGGGCTCGGGGCTGCCCCCACGGCGAACTGGCCCCAGTTCCGCGGGCCGGGCGGGCTGGGCATCGCCGACGCCCCGCGCCTGCCCGACAGTTGGGGCACCAACGAGAATGTCGCCTGGAAGGCCGAGGTGCCCGGACGCGGCTGGTCCTCGCCCATCGTCTGGGGCGGGCGCGTGTTTGTCACCACCGTCGTCAGCCAGGGCGAGGTCGAGCCCGCCAAAAAGGGCCTTTACCTCGGCGGCGAGCGCAAGGAGATTCCCACCGCCGAGCATCGCTGGCTGGTCTTGTGCTTCGACCTCGAGTCCGGCCGCGAATTGTGGCGGCGGGAGGCGCACCGCGGCACGCCCCCAAACCCGCTCCACTTGAAGAACACTTATGCCTCCCAGACGCCCGTGACCGATGGCGAGCGAGTCTATGCCTGCTTCGGCAATGTCGGCCTCTATGCCTACGACTTCGAGGGACGGCAGCTTTGGTCCGTCCGCTGGCCGCCGGTCAAGACCCGCAACGGCTGGGGCCCCGCCGCCTCGCCCGTCCTGTGCGACGGGCGCCTGTTCCTGGTCAATGATAATGACGAAGCCTCCTTCCTCGTGGCCGTGGACGCCAAGACCGGCCACCAGCTCTGGCGCGTCGAACGCGACGAGAAGAGCAACTGGGCCACGCCTTGCGTCTGGCGCAACGACCTGCGAACCGAACTCGTCACCGCCGGCTCCAAGCGCGTCCGTTCTTACGACCTCGACGGCAAGCTGCTCTGGGAGCTGGGCGGCATGTCCTCGATTGACATCCCCACCCCTTTCGCGGCCTCCGGCCTGCTCTACGTCTGCTCCGGCTTCGTCGGCGACCGCATCCGGCCCGTCTTTGCCATCAAACCGGGCGCCTCGGGCGACATCAGCCTCCAACCCGGCCAGACCAACAGCCAGTTCATCGCCTGGTATCAGCCCGCCGCCGGGCCTTACAATCCCTCGCCCCTGCTCTACCAGGACCATTTTTACGTCCTCTTCGACTTCGGTTTCCTGAGTTGTCACGACGCGCGCACCGGCCAGCCGCTTTACCAAAAGCAGCGCATCCGCCAGGGCACGACCCCCTTCACCGCCTCCCCTTGGGCGGCCAACGGGAAAATCTTCGCCCTGAGCGAGGAGGGCGACACCTACGTCATCCAGGCCGGCCCCGAATACAAGCTGCTGCGCACCAACTCCCTGGACGAGATGTGCATGGCCAGCCCGGCCATTGCCGGCGACCGTCTGCTCATCCGCACGCTCACCAAGCTCTATTGCTTTCGCTGAGTGGGACTTCAACGCAGGCGTCGGCGTCGCGGCGCGCGATGTTGCTGGCCAGGTTACGACGGGGTGATCCATGGCGCGGCCCAGCGGTGCCCTGGGCCTTCGCGCACGGCGCCGGCCAGCCAGGCGGCAGCTCATGCGGGAAGGCCCACGACGTCGCCGCCGGTCGCGGCACCCGCCGCCTTTTGAACATCGTCCCGGGGCAGGCTGTCCGCGGTGCGCCTTCCGGCTTGGACGCTCGGGCCGATCGGCAGGATCAAGCAGCCGGCCCGCACCAACCCGCGCCTGGCTCGCTGGCCGCCGGCGAGTGGCACGCTCTTGTCACAGGTCATCTCGCATCTGTTTGTGGCCTCGCGAGGTTCGCTTAGCTCGGGCCTCCGCGTGTTCCTCGGCCCGTGCGGACACGGGCACCGGGAACAGGACCTTGCCAGCCTGGATCAATTGAAGGATCTTCTTGAGCATTACCACCTGCACCGCGTGAGAATCACGATCTCTGCGCAGGAGGTGGGTCACGCCCGGCAGCTCGCGACCGTCAATGTTATCGTCCGTGATCGAGCCCCTCAAGCGGGGAACGATTCTTGTCCTCCGTTATGAGCGCCGGTTCCGCGCGCGTCGCCTCGGCCCAAGCCCGCCCGTACTGCATCTGGCCTTTTGTTAGAACCCCGTCGCTCCTCGAGTGCAGAATTACTGTTATAACTCTCCAAGATGCCCCGGATGAGGCGCCGGCGATCGTCGTCCGTCAACGTGAAGCTGTCTAGCGGATTGCATGGGAACTGCAAAGCCGGTGAACTTGTCGACGCGCCGTGAGGCCCTTCACGCGCCCCTGACGGTTGTTTGGCAATGGTACTCACACCGAAAGACTGGGATATAGGCTCCGAGCTGTCAAGCTTAGGGAAGAGGGTCTGGCGCCGCTCCAATCTGGTCGGCGCCTCGGCTCCAGTCGTCGTTGGCTCGCCGGGTTGGCCGGCGGGTCAAGAGCGGGAGCGAAAGGGGGTGCGGGCGGTCATCGTTCAACCCCGTGACCATGGTCTTGGGAGGGCCGTTGTCCTCGCGCACGCTCTTCCTGCCGTTCTTTAAGCAGTTGTTCAGGGCTTATGATCACGATTCGCGGTTCGTAACGGCAGAAGTCTTCACCATTGAAGGTGAGGATTTGGGTCACGCCGTGAGCTTCCATCGCGGCCACGTAAAGGGCGTCATGGGCGTCTTTCCCGGAGACCTCGTATCGGGCGACTATGCGCTGCCAGTTCTGGTGCACGGCGGGCGTGTCAGGGACGAAGGACGAAAACTGCTCAAAGTCCTTGAGGTGTTGGGCGGCGTGGCTCGGGCCTAACCCGAGACCGTTTTGCTCGCGTGGACGGGTGGCCACGACCCAGAATTCTCGCTGGGCTTGGGGCGTAAGCAAAAGCTCCTCCCCTCTTTGCAAGCAGGTTTCAACGGCCACTCTGGCCGCCTCGTGCTGGGGGTCATCCCTTCTGGCCAAGCGGCAGAGAATATTCGAGTCAACGACGATCGACATTGGGGCCCAGGTCGCTGATCAGCGGTAGATAGTCTCGCGACGCGCATCAACGGGCGGTCCAGGCCGAGCCGGGACGGTGGTGACCCAAGCGCGAAAGCGGCGAAGCCTTTCTTCTGGCGAGTGCAGCGGCAGGTCTTTTTCCGCGGCCTGGTCGAGGACGCGCGAGGCGACCGATGCTTTGTCCGCGCCGGTGGCGCAGGCCTTCCGTTGGAGCCAGGCGTCGGTTTCTGCCGAGACTTGAATTGCAAGCGTCATAACGATTCAATTTCGGTCCAAAATAGCGTTTTTGAAGGGCGAAAAAAACCTTTTTCGGCCGCCGGCGTCACCGCCGGCGGCGACCGACATTTCCGGAGGCCACGTGGCCCCAATTACGAAAAGAGGAGGGTGTGGCTACTTTTTGGAAACGAGCTCGCACCGCTTCGGCGGCTGCTCTCAACCTCCCCCCGGGGCGCGGCCTGCCTGAATTTCCGGGAGACACTGCCTCTAACCGTCAACAAAAAGCCAACATAGCCAATAGAGCCGATGCAACATTTGCCCCCCGCTCCAAGACGTGCGACAACCACCGCCCATGAACGGCGCACAGCCCATCAAATCGGCCAAAACAGCCCCCCCATGCCCTCGGAGCGCACGGCAGCGGGGGAGAGGAGCGGGCACGGTGGCGCGGGCAACATGCGTCCCCGCCCGCACGCCCGCCCCCGGCCACGCTAAGCAGTTTTAACCAACTCTAACCAGTTTTAGGTCAAAAGCACCCGACCAAGACACCCCTTAAATAGACCGCAGAGAAACCCCCGAACCCATGAGCTCATCCCGGCAGTACCCCCGCTCGGAACGCCGCCTTCAGGTGGCAGGGGCTGCAGTCGGGGCATTGTGCCGGCTGAAACCGGCGTTCCGATGGATACCGCCGGGACGCGCCCCCGCGCCCCCCGGTCTGCAGCGGATGTCGACCGTCCGAACGCCCCCTTCTATATTTGCAACAATGACGGCAGCCCACGCAGTTTTCGAGCGGGGGATGTACCGTCCGCTCGAGCCCGTGGAGCTGCCGGAACGGTGTGAAGTGGAGGAGCAAGCCGCTCCCGGTGGGGCAGGAACGGCTTGAGTGTTTCGGTTCCGTGCTGTCGAGATTCCAGGCGTATGAAGACACAAGCCTTGGTGATCGCGGCGACTCTGTGGGGAATCCGACCGACGCTTTTCCACGGACGTGCCACCTCTCGCGTGAAGCAACCCCCTCGGCTTTGGGGGAGCATTCTAGCGACGGGGGTGAAGATCGATCACGTGGTCCCCTCGCACAGTCCGCCCTTGCTGAAGCAGGACCTGGCGCCGGTGCGCGACTATTATGAGAGAATGCTGGCGGGAGTCAACTCGGCCCGACGGGAGGGGTTGACGCTGGACCAAGTCGAGGCGCGATTCCCGGAAATGCTGTTCCCCGCTTTTCAGGAGAAGCCGTCTGGTTATTATGGGCACGGTTTTCACCAGCGCAACCTGCGCAACCTCTGGCGCGTCCTGGAGGAGAAGGATTGACCCTATAGACCTCGATTCGGAAGTAATCAGACATCTGGAGGCCAGTGACGAGCCACCCTGTGTTTGCTCGTCACTCGTCACTCGTCACTGTGACCCCTGTCTGGATATTTGCGGACCGAGGTCTAATACCGCCCGTCCGCCGCTGTTTTGCTTGCCACCAGGTTACCGGTTGCCGATGCTCAGCTCATGAGTCGCACCGGCCTGAACGCTTTGTCACGGAGAATAGTCTCGGCCATCGCCCAGGGGCCGCCCTTTGCCGAATCGCTCCTCCTGCTCCTGCTGGGGGCCGCGCACGGCCTCGGGGCCGCGGGCCCGGGCCCATTGGCCTGGTGGGATTTCAACGAAGGCGCCGGCGTCGCGGTGCGCGATGTCACCGGCCATGGTTACGACGGGGTGATTCACGGCGCGGCCCAGTGGCGCCCGGGGCCTTCGGGCACCGCGCTGGCCTTCGACGGAACCTCTTATGTGGAGGTGCCCCTCCCTCAGACCAGCCGCTTCGAGGGGCCCATAACCATCCAGGCAATGATCTGCCCCACCGAGGAAAAGCCCAACACCTACAAGAGCATCGTCGATTTGCCCGGAAGCTATTTATTGCGGCTGGACAATCCCCCGGAGGGCGGGCGGCTCTCGTTCTTCGTCTTTCTGGACGGCGAGGCGGAACCGCGCGTCCAGGTTGGCGTCCCTGAACCCTCCAAATGGCACCAGGTCGTCGCCGTCTGGGACCGCGCCAGCCTCCACCTGTGGCTCGACGGCGTAAAGGCCGACCGGGCCCGGAGCGGTTCGCTGGCCCTCAACAACCGCCTGCTCCGCATCGGCGAGGGATTTATCGGCGCCATCGATGAGGTCAAAATCTATGACCGCGCCTTGAGCGAGGACGAAATCCGCGACTTGTTTCCGCCCAAGCTCGCGCTCACGCTCAAGGTGCCCCACCCAGTGTTCGAGCTGGGAAAGCCCTTCCAAGTCACCTGCCAGGTGGCCAACACTGGCGGCCAGCCCCTAACCAACGGAATGGTCGAGCTAGAACTGCCGGAAGGCCTGACCTTGCTCGGTGGCCAGCGCGTGGCCACGTTCCCGGCCATCTTGCGGGACAAACCCCAAGCGCTCGAATGGCAGCTCGAGGCCAAAGGCGCCCTGGCCTCCGACCTCAGTGTGCGCGCCGCCTTTGCCGGCCTCGAGCCGCTCTCGGCCTCCGCCAAGGTGGTCGTCGCCCGGCCCATTCCCATGGACGGGCCCCTCTTCGAGCGCCCGGCCCTGAGCCAGGCCGGCGGCACCCTGGTGCTGGGAAACCGGCACCTGCGCCTGGTCTTCCCGACGAACGACTTCGGCTACGGCGTCTTTGCGGTGGATGTCAACCAGTCCAACCGCTGGGTGCGTCTGGCTGTGGCCGGGGAACTCAGTTACCTCGTCGTCAAAAATGGCGACGGCTTCTCCCGCCGCTTCGTCTATGCCGACCATTTCCAACCCACCGAGGCCGGCCCGGACCGGTGCGGGCTCGAGTTCTCGCGCTCCCTGGACGACGGCACAGGGACGAGGTGGGACTGCCGCTTTTCTTTCGCCCTTTCCAATGACGACCGCGTCAAGATGGTCTATGAGGCCCGCCCGGACAAAGCCGGGTGGCTGGCGCATTTCGAGGGCCCCACTCTGCACTTCGGCGAGGGGACCTTCGCCCTGGCCAAAGACGACGGCTTGTTCTGCGGCCTGGAATGGCTGGTGGGCCGGGAGGCCTCCTCCTCGGACCTCGACATGCACGACCCCGATTACTATGTCCGCTTCGTCCCGCACCCCAACAAAGTGACCGTCCCCTTGATGGCCTTCTCCAAGGACAACGCCGCCCTGGCCCTTTATTGGGATTGCCTCCAAAAATGGGATGGCGCCCACGACCGGCCCACGGCCGTCTTTGCCTCGCCCAATTTCATCGAGGGGCAGGAGAACCACCTCATGGGATTGTTTCTCCCCTCCGTGCCGGACTGGGTAAAACCCAACACCCTCGAGGCCGCCGCCGCCCCCTATCCCTTCGCGCCGCAGGCGCCCCTGCGCCTCGAGGCCTGGCTCGCCGCCGTCACCCCGGCCCGGCAATCCCTGGCCTGCCTGCCCCGCTGGTTCGAGACCTTCGGCGTCCCGGAGCCGGCGCCCCTGCCCCGCGGCACTTACCTCAAAGAAATCGAGTTCAGCACCCGCGCCTTCTTCGAGTCGCTTTGGCTCCCGGACCAGCGCCAGTGGTGGATCGCCAAAGGCGGCGGGAACGACCTCGTGAGTCCCAAAGGACGGCCCCCCCATTTCGCCTGCCAGCTCCGCATGGCCGCCCTCATGACCAAGGACGAGGACCTCCGCCGCCGCTGCAACGAGCGCGCCGCCCTGGCCGAATCGCTCGGCGGCTTCAAGGCCCAATGGGACGACCTGGGTTTCACCTGGGCCGACCCCATCGCCCGCCTTGCCCCTCTGCGCCAGGCGGCCCTCGAGCGCCTCGATTCCATGGAGCCCGATGGTTCCTGGCGCTTCCGGACCCGCGTGGAGACCAGCGGCGTGTTCAAAGGCATGGACTACTCCCTGCTCGGCCCGAACCGGGCCGCCGAAGTCGGCACCTGCGCCCACAACTTGTACGAAGTCCTCCAATTCGCCCGCATCACCGGCGACGCCGGGGTCTTCCAAGAGGCCGAGAAGCCGCTGGCCTTTATCGAGCAGTTCACCGTGCCGCGCGCCGCCCAGGTCTGGGAATGCCCCGTCCACACCCCAGACATCCTCGCCTCGGCCGACGCCATGGACGCCGAAATCGAGGCCTATCGCTGCTCGGCCAACCGCCACTACCTCGACGAAGCCGTCCGCTGGGCCTGGACCGGCCTGCCTTTCGTTTATGTCTGGAATCCCCCGGGCAAGCCGATCCTTCGCTACGCTTCCACGCCCATCTTCGGCGCCTCTTGGTACGCCGGCACCTGGATCGGACAACCGGTCCAGTGGAATGGCCTCCGCTACGCCTACGCCTTGCTCAAGCTGGCCGATTACGACCATTCCTTCCCTTGGCGGCGCGTCGCCGAGGGCCTGACCGTCAGCGCCCTCTACCAGCAGGACCCGGACGGCCCCAACGTCGCCCTCTGGCCGGACAACTTCAGCGCCCTGGATTGGGAAAAGTGCCCGCTGGTCTTCGAGCCGGGCCAGATCGCCAAAAACATTTACAAGCTCCTCGGCCGCGACGTCGAGCCTGCCACCACCACCGTGGGAACCTCGAACGGCCAGTTCTGCGTCACCACGCGCGCCCAAGTCAGCCAGGCCGCCTGCAAAGACGGGGTGCTGAGTTTTCAGGCCCAATTCCCGGACGGAGAAACCGGCTCTGTGGCCGTCTCCGCCATCGAGAAACCGACCCGAGTCCTGCTGGACGGGTCCGGCCTCGCCCAGTCCCGCGCCGACGGCTGGCGCTACCTGGATGAACTGGGATTCCTGGCCATCGGGCCGCTCGGACCGGGCGCGCACTCGCTGGCTATCTCGGGCGCCAAGCATCGGGCCGGCAGCCTCTTTGCCCCCCGGCTGACAACGCTCGCCTTTGATTTCACCCGCGGCCTCGAAGGCTGGGTGCCGGTGAACGAAGTCGAGGACCTGCGCGCCGAAGGCGGCCTGCTCAAGGGCCTGGCCACCGGCTCCAACCCCTACCTCCACCGCACCCGCCTCCGCGTCCAGGGCCGGCCCGAGGACAGGCTCGTGATCAAATCCCAATCCGCCACCGGCGCCTCCATCGGCCTTTACTGGATTACCGAGGACCGCCCCCATTGGGGCGAGGACAAAACGCTCCGCCTTCCGTTCAGGCCCGGCCCCGATTTCAGCGAGTCTGTCTTTGAAGTCGGCCGCCATCCCCTCTGGGCCGGCAAAACCATCATCGGCCTCCGCCTCGACCCCGCCGACGGCGGCCCCGGCGGCGAGTTCAAGGTGGAGTCAATCCATTGAGGGCGCATGACAGAATTCTTCGCTGCCGCCTGAAGGCGGCGTTCCACGATCGAGCGGAACGCCGCCTTCAGGCGGCAGGATGGGCGCTCGAAGAAATCTGCCGTGCGCCCATTCATTGAGCCTTGGCTTTCGAGCAGTGACGGTCGGGAAATGGGGTGGTTGGAGCGCCGCTACGGGTCGGGTAGGCTGTCGACGAACATCAAGGAGCGGTCTTCGGTCGTAGGGGCCGGGAGCCAGAACAGTTTGCTCTTCTCCAGGTTCTTGGCCTTGGCCGTGTTGATGCGCTCGACATGGAAGTCGCAAAACATCAGGTGCCCGATGCCATTGTGCCGGGTGCTCACCGCATTGGTGCTGCCCAGGACCGGCACGGGGCCGACCATGCCGGAGACGTCGGTTTTGTCCATGTTAGCCTCCATGAAGAGCAGCGTCCGCGGGGGGGCCGTGTATTTGGCGGAGTCCATGTCGTGGCAAAGGATGCAGTTCATGGCGTAGCTGCACTGGCGGGTTGAAGCCGGCGGCGGCGGATGACTGTTGGGGTCGATGCGGAGGGCCTGTTGATCGGTAGGGCACAAGTACACCTGCCGAGTCCTCAAGTAGGCATAGAGTTCGCCGGTGCTGACATCGGTGCTGCCCTGCTCGGCGTGCAGCCAGTTCAGGAAGTAGGGCAGATTCCCCTTGTTATCGAGCGAGTAAGTGGCGGCGGCTTGGCTGAATTGCCGCAGATTGTTTGCGCAAGCGGTGGCCCGGGCGGTCTCTTTGGCCCGGCCCAGCACCGGCAACAACAGGGCCGCCAGAACGGCGATGATGGCGATTACGACCAGGAGTTCGATGAGCGTGAATGCTGGGCGGCGCACCTGCGCGATGGCCGCCTGGCGCCTCGGCGCCTTGTCAGGCTGGCGAGTCTTCTTCATATCGGCAAGCTCGTTATCACCTATTTGCCCCGTGGGCGTCTTGTCCGGCGTGCAGAATGCCATGCTGCTTAGCACAGCCGCCCCCCGCCGGCAAGCCCGCACTTCTCCCCAAGGGCTTGTGCAGAAATAAAAGCCGAGGTTGAGGCGTAATTCTAACATTTTGAAACCGGAGCTGCCCTAGAGAGCGGCGGGATGCGCCGCACTCCAAACGCCTCGCGAAGCAGGGATGCGCGGTCGAAATCGCGAAGCGTTTGGAGTGCGCGGCATTCCCGCGCTTTGGCTGGATGCACCGGCGGCAAAATCGGAAATAATTCTTGCACGCGCGCTAAGCCCCTGCGGCAGCCCGCTGGTAGTGGTCGCGGTGAAGCCGGCTCCCCAGGCCCATGGGAATCGGGTTGAAGAACCACACGAACACCCTGGTATCAGGGTTGCTGTGGCGGGGGAATCCATCCCGGATCCTGGATGCCGTCCTGGACAACCAAACCCCGCCCCGCCCTTCACCCCTCCGGCGTCCCCGGGAACATGGGCTCGGTCGGAAGCGTCCGGGGGCCGTCGTCGGTGCAGAGGGCGTAACGGGCCGGCTCTTTGCCGGAGGACTCATAGGGCGAGACCACGGCGTGCTCGCCCTTGGTGTTCACGGCGTAAAAGACCAGGTTGAAACTGGGCCTGCCCCTCGCGTTGAGGAGCCGTTTCTCGATGGTGTTGGCCGCCGCCCGCTCGAGCGCCGCCATGCCCGCGTATCTATATTCGTGCAGCGAGGCCATAGCTATCCTATATGGCCAAGAGCAAGGGAATTCGGGAGATTGCCCGTGAGTTGAAGATGCCCGTAGGGAGCGTGGCCAAGGTTATCAAGGAGGCCGGGGCGGTGAAGCGGGCGCCCCGCTTGGAGACCCAAGCGTCAACCCAACCGCCGCACAGCCTTTACTCTGCCAAAACTCCAGAGAGCTGCCAATGAGACCACACTAAGGAACAGCGTCGAAGCCCCGTCCGGCACAGTTGGCGGATCTACTCCTGGGCTATACGATAGCTGATACAGGGACGTTGCTGGAACGTAGTTACCGTTATACAACACTGTGGCTGTAGGATCGATCTCGATGATTGGGTCAAGGACACACTGGGATTCACCGCCTTGTGCCTCTCCTGCGCACTCATATTGATAATAAACCGTTGCGCCTATGCCCACGTTTTGATGTAAAACAATTGGCCCTTCGCTTGAGGAGTTGTTAAAACTTGCCGACCACATTGTGTAAGAATAGCCCGTGCCCCACCCGCCCAATAATTTAATGTCCGCACTGCCATCGCAAAAGGGAGCAGACCCTGATAAGGAATAAGCACCCTTGATGATGATGGGGACCCAGGGGGGAACGTTACCAGCAGCGCTTGTAGTGGTCGTAATACCGACATCCATCCAGGCGGCTCCCCCGCTGTAGCCTGCCCCCGATGCCTCTGTCATTATGTCTATGGAAGGGTCCGTTCCTCCGGCTACAAGGATCTGACCAACGGCCGTATTTCCTGGCGAATCGGAATAATCCCAATGATCGTCAACGCCTGGGGGAACAAAAAAGTTTTCCCAAGATGAGCCATCATTAAATCGACCCTGTGTTCGCTCAAGACCAGTTTGGGAGTTGCCGGAGTGTATCGCAAGAGCTGTCACGACTAGGACCCACAGGATACGAAATTGGTCAGCAAAACGCTTCATGGGTGCCTTCGGCTGTTTTCGCTACCGTTATTTTGAGTTGTTGCTATGGACTGTCATTCGATTAAGCAGGAATCACGCCACGACTACCAAGAATGGGTTTCCCAAGGAGCACAGTCAGCGTAAGTCCCTGTGAAAGAATGCTTTATATCTGCGGATTTCCTCTCAAGTCCTTGTGGGAAAAACGAGCCGATTTGTCGAGAACTGTAAAGGATTCTGACGATTCTGCCGGCCAATTCGGGTTTCTAATCCACAAGTCGTTGCTCATCAGGTACTTAGTAACCTTGCCGAGAATTGTAAAGGATTCCGACGATTCTGCCGACCAATTCCGATTTCTACTCCGCAAGTCATTATTCAGCAATCACTTAGCAGATATGCGGCAGACTGTAAGGAATTCTGACGGCTCTACATCGGCTTACAGTTCTAGCAAGCCACCGCTGGTCTGCCCCGCCCTTGGATTGAGCAGCACGAGGTCAGACAACCAGGTGGATGGAGTGGCGGGGGCTGGTGGTCATTGACACGAACACCCTGGTATCAGGGTTGCTCTGGCGGGCGAATCCGTCCCGGGTCCTCGACGCCGTCCTGGACAACCAAACCGCGACTCGCCCTTCACCCCTCCGGCGTGCCCGGGAACATCGGCTCCGTCGGAAGCGTCTGGGGGCCGTCGTCGGTGCAGAGGGCGTAGCGGGCCGGCTCTTTGCCGGAGGACTCATAGAGCGAGACCACGGCGTGCTCGCCCTTGGTGTTCACGGCGTAAAAGACCAGGTTGAAGTTGGGCTTGCCCCGCGCGTTGAGGAGCCGTTTCTCGACGGTGTTGGCCACCACCCGTGCGAGCGCCGCCATGCCGGCGTCCTTGGGCGATTTGCCCTGGCGCATGCCTTCGACCACGAGGAACGAGCCCAGCGAAAACAGGTTGGCCTCGCCTCGCCCGGTCGAACCCGCGGCGCCGACTTCCCCATCAACGTACAGTCCCGCGCCCAGGATGGGCGAGTCGCCCACCCGGCCCGGGATTTTCCACGGCAGCCCGCTGGTGGTGGTCACGCCGGCCACCTGGCCTTTGGCGTTGACCGCGTCGCAGTTGATCGTGCCGTAGAAATGGTCCGGGTCCAGCAGGCCCTCGGCCACCATGCCCAGCGCCGCCCGGCGCCCGGCCGCGGCGCGGTCCCCGGGCTCGAGGTAATGCTCCGGATCGGTCCGGCGCTTCCATTCCAGCCAGAGGCGCCGCGACTTCTCGGTGATCAAGTTCTTCTCAATCTTGAACCCCAGGTTGCGGGCGAACCGTTGCGCGTCTTTGCCGGCCAACAGGTGGTTGTCGGTCACTTCCATGACCTTCATGGCCACCAGCGAGGGGGTGCGCACGCCCTCGATACAGGCCACGGCCCCGGCGCGCTTGCGCGGACCGTGCATCACCGAGGCGTCCAGTTGCACCACCCCTTCGGCGTTGGGCAGCCCGCCATACCCCACGCTGGTATCCTCCGGGTCCAATTCCACGATGTTCACCCCGGCGACGACCGCCTTGAGCACGTCCTCCCCGGCCGTCAGCATCTGGAAGGCCTTGGCCACGCACGTCAAACCCGCCGCGTCCTGCGACTTGTTCCCGTTGGCCGCCGAGAGCACCAGCGGCCGCGCGTGCCGCGCCAGCACCGTCGGCCCCTGGGCCAGAAGCGATGGGCTGGCCAGCGCGCCCAACCCGGCAGCCGCCACGAAGGTCCGGCGGTTAATCCGTTCCTGCATAGTCAATTCAAATTTCGTTTCCCGCAAATCTGGACCCTCTTGCCCCTAAACGCAAATGCCTTTCGCAGCGCCGGTCGAAGGGGTGCGCATCTCAGATTTTTCCGAATGGGCATGTGTTCCAAAGCATTGAGAATCATTGAGAATTGAAAACTGAGAATTGATTAATGGTAATTTAATTCTCAATAATCAATTCTCAATCAGATTGCTCCGAAAAAGGCCCTGTTGGAAAAACCTGATAGGCGCACGGCGAAGGGTTTTAGGCCTCGGTTCAGAGGTTAGCCGATATCAGAGGGCTGAGAGCATTTTCATTGTCCCTCCCTGGCGCCAATTCCATCGGGAGGCGTCCGGCCCTGGACACCGACCCACTGGTTGAATCCTTCCGGGAAGGACGTGGCGCTGGCCCCGGCCTCTTTGTGCCACGCCAGCGGAGACTCGGAGAGGAGCTGTCCGTTGGTCAAGGTGAGCCAGCCGCTCAGGAACCCATTTCCGGAGTAGAGTGGAGCGAACACGGGGATGGCGCCGTTCTTGAGGCGGTCGGTTGGCAAGGCGGTGATGACGGCCCCCGCGTCACCGAGAGCGAGGTTGACGAGTACCCCGTGGCGGGAAAGGACGACCAAGCCGGACCCGTTGCCAGCCGGCGGGTTGGTGGTGGCGGAAAAGACGATGGCATTATAGACGCCCGGACTGGAGTCGTCCGCCACCATGGCCCCATCGATTTGCGCCAGCGGATTCGCATCGCCGGCTGCCGTCAACGAGCCGGAAACCGCGGTGGACGAGTTCAGCGCGAGCGCCAGGAGCACTTGAACGCCGCGGCCGCCGAGCCGGGCGCTGAATTGCGCGGTGGCCGTGCCGGTTCGCCCCCAATCCAGCGCGAGCTTGCCGCTTGCGGAGGCCGTCTCAGCGGGGAACGTCAGCTTGGCCGAGAAAGCGCCGCCGGGCGTCACGCTGAGCCGGAAGGCGCCCGAGTGCGCCGGGTCAAAGGCGTCGGCGGGGCTGATCAAGCCCCGGTAATTGCCGGCCACCGACGAGACGGCCAACCGGGCGGGAGAACTGGTCACGCTGCCATAGGCATTGGCCGCAATCACGGCATAGCTGCCGGCGTTGTCGCTCTCAACCGAAGCCAGCGTGAAAGTGCTGCTCCGGGCCCCGGAAATATCGGTTTCATTGAATTGCCACTGATACCGGATTGGCGGCGGCCCAAAGGCGCCCACGGAAAAAGTGGCCTTGCTCCCGGCCAGGACGGATTGACTGAGCGGGGACTGGATGATAAGCGGCGCGGCAACCGCGACGGCGGGAGAATCACTGAGAGAAGGGCCCCATCCGCTTGCATTCGTGTAGTAATAGGCCTTTGCACTTGGGTCGCCCAGGAAAACATCGGACCCGGCGACTGAGGGCGCATTGCCCTGGAAGAGCAGGCCCCCCAGCCCAGTGCACCCGGAAAAGGCCTCATATCCGATATTCGCCAGGTTCCCAGGTATGGTCACGGCGGTTAAGTTCGTGCAGTTGAGAAAGGCGCCGGCCCCGATGCTGGCAAGGTTTTTGGGGATGGTGACCGCCGCCAGGCTGGTGCAACCGGAAAAGGCATAATCCCCGATGCTGGTGACCTCGTTGGGAATCGTGATGCTGGTCAAGCTGGTGCAGCCCTGGAAGGTATAGTTGCCCGTGGCGGTGAGCTTGGCCGGGAGGGTTGTCCGGGCCAAACTGGCGCAGCCGGCGAAGGCATAGTCGCCAATGGTCGTCACGCTGTTTGGAATGATGATGTTCGTCAGGCTGGAACAACCGGCAAAGACATTGTTTCCGAGGCTCAACATGCCGTTGGCCAGAGTCACGCCCGCCAGGCTGGTGCAGCCGGCGAACGCATAGCCCCCAAGGCCCCTGACGCTGCCTGGGAGGGCCACGACGGTCAGGGCGGTGCAACCCGCAAAGACGTTGTTGCCGAGGGCTTGCAAGCCGGTGGAAATCTTGACACTGGCCAGATTCGTGCAGCCGGAAAACACGGCGTTGCCGAGGCTCTTGACGTTGCCAGGGAGGGTGAACGTCCGCAGCCCGGTGCAGCCCGAAAAGGCGTCGTCCCCGATGCTCTGGACACTGGAAGGAATAGTCACGCCCGCCAGACTGGTGCAGCCGGAAAACGCATAGCCCCCGATGCTCTTGACGCTCTTGGGGATGGTGATGCTGCCCAGGCTCGAGCAGCCCGAAAACGTATTGTCCCCGATGCCGGTGACGCTTTTGGGAAGGGTGATTTGAGCCAGGCCGGCGCAGCCGGAAAAGGC
>Ga0326728_10016345_pt1 | contig 15164 bp, 8 predicted proteins | sample MB3enrmetagenome_FD_207602 | JGI IMG/M metagenome (GOLD analysis project Ga0326728, IMG submission 207602) | Lab enriched peat soil microbial communities from McLean, Ithaca, NY, United States - MB31MN | ecosystem: Environmental > Terrestrial > Soil > Wetlands > Peat | place: USA: New York...
GAGTTGAGCCAGACCACGACCAACCAATTGGCTCCCAATCTTGCGGCCTTGATGGTCCGGCTGAACAGCCATCGGAGCCAATGAAACGGCCGCAACGGGCCCTTGCGCCGTTTCCACCGTCATTCGGCTGAATAGAATGTGGCCGATGATTTGGCCGTCAAACTCTGCGACAAGCGATAACAAGACTGCTCCCTCTACTCGCAACCTGTCGATCAGGTCAGCCTCATCGGAGCGCCCGAAAGCAGCTTCGTTCACTTTCCGAACCTGCTCTCGGTCACGAGGTTGCTCGTCTCTGATAAGTAGAGGCGACGTTGTGTCCATCGTCAGCATTTTTCCATTTCAGTAACCGACCCGCAACTGGAACGGAGGTCGTGTTATTTGGAATGTTCGGCGAGCTTACACAAAGACCTACTTCTCAGTTGCCGTGCACTGCAACACGATGCGTCCAATCCAATCCTGAAATTCCCCGATCGCCAGTTCACATTGCAGGCGATGGCGTTCCTTGCGGTCGCGGACCTTGCGGACGAGCGGGGGCAGCAGGTCGAATGTTATGTTGGCGGGCTGAAAATTCTTGCTCTCCGCCTGCGTGATGTAGTGGACCAGCGAGCCCAACGCCGAGGCCCGGGGCGGAGGCTCCGGTACGCCGCAGGTGGCCAGTGCGGACGCATGGATTCCCGCCATCAGGCCGGTCGCGATCGATTCGACATAGCCTTCGACGCCGCAGATTTGCCCCGCGAACAGCACATGGGGATGCGCCTTCATTTGCAGCGTTGGCGTCAGCAGCGTGGGCGCGTTGATATAGGTGTTGCGGTGAATTTGCCCGAAACGCAGAAAGCGCGCGCTCTCGAGGCCGGGGATCAAGCTCAGGACGCGCGCCTGCTCGCCGAATTTCAGATGATTCTGGAAGCCGACGAGATTATAGGAATCGGCGCGCAGATTTTCCTGGCGCAATTGCACGGTCGCATACGGGATTCTGCCGGTGCGAGGGTCTTTGAGGCCGACCGGCTTCATCGGCCCGAAGCGCAGCGTGTCGCGTCCGCGGCGGGCAATTTCTTCGATGGGCAGGCAGCTTTCGAAGTAGTTGAGCATTTCCCAGTCTTTCTCGCCGACCGATTGCGCCGCGAGAAGCGCGTCGTAAAAACGGCCGTATTCTTCTTTCGACAGGGGACAATTGATGTAATCGGCCGAGCCTTTGTCGTAACGCGCCGCCAGATACACCTTGCCCCTATCGATGGAATCGGCCTCGACGATGGGGCTAATCGAATCGTAAAAATACAGATGGCTGTTGCCGGAGGTCGTCGCGCACAGACGCGCTATCTCGCCAGACAGGTTATCCGAAGTCAGTGGGCCGGTCGCGATTATCGTGAGCTGGCCGTCTTCGACTTGCGTGACTTCTTCGCGGCGAATCGCGATCAGCGGCTCGCGGGAAATCGCCTCCGTCACCTTGCGCGAAAACTCGGTGCGATCAACGGCCAGAGCGTGTCCGGCGGGCACGGCGGTTTCACGCGCGATTTCGAGCAGCAGAGATTTCGCTCGCCGCATTTCTTTTTTCAGCAGCCAGGGCGCGGTGTTTTCGCTCTCAGACTTTAGGGAATTGGAGCAGACCAGTTCCGCGAAGCCGTCCGTCTGGTGGGCGGGAGTCGTTCGCACCGGGCGCATTTCGAATAGCTCGACGGCGACGCCGCGCCGCGCACACTGCCACGCCGCTTCCGATCCAGCGAGGCCAGCGCCGACGATGCGAACTTTATTCATTCAATTCCAGCTACCTTCAACTTCGATTTTCCGCGATCGACAGGTCCGGTCGTGCCGACGATGACGGACTTCATCTGCGACAGTATAGACGCGCAGGGCGGACAGGTTATGCGATCTATAGCGAATCCAGAGTAGCTGTGGCCACTGGCAGCTACCGAGCTCCGCTCGGCTTGGACAGCCGAGGGCGGCTGTCCCTACGCGAGCGGGATACGGCAATGGTGAATCCGCTCTAAGTATCATGCCGAACTATGGGACAAAACGAGCGGGCGCGATTGTTTATGGCAGCGCAGGCGCAGCGTTGAGCTGAGCGGCCGTGGTATATTTCCACATCATGAAGGCCAGCGGGGTTGTGTACTTTGCCCTTAGTTTTCTTCTTTTTTTTCATTTTCTCAGCGTCAACAACTACTCGACCGACACGGTGGAGTTTGTGGGCAATGTGGTCGCCCTGCAAAATTCCGATCCGGTGGCGATCCGGGATGTGGCCTACCGGGCGGTGACCACGGAAGCACCGGCCATGGTTGTGCCGCACATTCTCGGCACCGATCTTTCCACGGAGGAGGCAGCCGTGCGGCGCGCCAAACATGCCGATGCTTACCGCTTCGCGCAGTTCCTGCCCTATTTTTCGGTCAAGCCCCTGTACATCGAAGCTCTGAATCTGGTCCACGAAGCAGGGGTTGGGCTGGTGCGGTCGATTGCGGTGGTGTCGGCCGTCTCGTTTGCCGGAATTGCGGTGCTGATCTACTGCTGGGTGGTCAAGCTCGGCGGCTCGGTGTGGGCGGCGTGCCTGGTGTTGCTGACGACGGCGATGTACGGTCTGGGTCAGGGAACCGGTTCGGACGCGCTCTCGGTCCTGTTCCTGCTGGGAGGGCTCTTTGCGCTCTGGTTCGTGAGGCCTTCGGTTGGAGTTACGCTGTTGCTGGCGTCCGGGTGGGTACGTCCCGAGAATGCGATTCTCGCCATCCTGGTTCTGGTCTATCTCGCGTTCAGAGGTGAACTGCGGATTTGGATGGCTGCCGTTTTGCTCGGAATCGCAGTTGCGACTCCGGTGGCGATCGGCCATTTTGGCTATGGATGGAAAGCGCTATGCTCGCACACCTTCAAATTCGTTGAGATGGATCCGGGATTGTTTGTTCCAGTTTTCACGGCATCCGACTACCTCCATGCCTTGCGTTATGGACTGCGAGAAGCGGTGCTCAGCGGTTTAGCTGCTTACCTGTTGCTTGGGGTTGTGGGCTGGCGGCTGGTGCCGCGCATGCGGTGGCCCTTGCTGTTGTGCGGACTTTTCTCAGTGGCGAAGTTTGTCATCTATCCCAATTTCGAGCCCCGATATTACGCTCTACTGTACTTGCTGGCGGCGATTGGCGCGTGCGCCGCGCACACTGCCACGCCGCTTCCGGTCGCGCCAGGCCAGCGCCGATGATGCGAACTTTATTCATGGAACTCCAGCATCCTTTGCGACAGTATGGATGGGAGTGAGGCGGACACTCTAGTCCGCCGCCTTTGGCGTTGACTCTTGCGATTGAAGAAGCAATGTCAACGGCAAATTCAAGATCAAGAACAAAACCAAAGACAGGACCAGGAACAAGACCAAGACCAAGAACAAGAACAAGAACAAGACCAAGACCAAGAACAAGAACAAGAACAAGAACAAGAACAAGAACAAGAACAAGAACAAGAACAAGAACAAAACCAAAGGCAGCGGACAAGAGTGTCCGCTCCACATTACGAATCCACATGCGAAAAGTTGGTGGAGATGCGACAATAGAAATTCCCACTCATGACCACCTCTGCGATCGCTGCCATTACACCGGAGATGATCCGGGAGCACGGCCTCACTCCGGACGAATTCGAAAAGATCAAACAATTGCTGGGCGGACGCGAGCCGACGCGCACCGAACTCGGCATTTTCAGCGTGATGTGGAGCGAGCACTGCTCCTATAAATCGTCGCGCGTTCACCTGAAGCGGCTGCCCACGCGCAGCAAGCTGGTGTTGCAGGGGCCGGGCGAGAACGCCGGCATCGTCGACATTGGCGAGGGCTGGGCCTGCGCCTTCAAAATCGAGTCGCACAATCATCCGTCGTTTATCGAGCCCTTTCAGGGAGCGGCCACGGGCGTCGGCGGAATTCTGCGCGACATTTTCACCATGGGCGCGCGGCCGGTGGCGGTGATGGACTCGCTGCGGTTTGGGCCGATTCAGGCTAGTGACGGAAGGCCTGCCGAGCTGCGCTCGGCTGGACAGCCGGGGGCGGCTGTCCCTACACAAGCCGAAATTCATAAAAATCATTCTGTGCTGGATGGCGTGGTTGCTGGCATCGCTTCTTATGGCAACTGTTTCGGCGTTCCCAACCTGGGCGGCGAGGTCAAATTCGAGCCCTGCTACTCGGGCAATCCGCTGGTGAATGCGTACGCTCTCGGTCTCGTCCGCCGCGACCAGATTTTTTACGGACGCGCGTCGGGTGAGGGCAATCCCGTAATTTATGTGGGCTCGAAGACCGGGCGCGACGGCATCCACGGCGCAACCATGGCGAGCGAGGAGTTCAGCGAAGGCTCGGAAGCGAAGCGACCTAACGTCCAAGTAGGAGATCCGTTCCTCGAAAAACTCCTGCTCGAAGCCTGCCTGGAAGCGATGCAAACCGGCGCCATCGTCGGCATTCAAGACATGGGCGCAGCCGGGCTGACCTGCTCGACCTGCGAGATGGGCGGGCGCGGCGGCACTGGAGTCGAAATCGAATTGGATCGCGTTCCGCAACGCGAAACCGGCATGACGCCTTACGAAATCATGCTCAGCGAGTCGCAGGAGCGCATGTTGCTGGTCGCGCAAAAAGGGCGCGAGGACGAAGTGTTCCGCGTCTTCCAGAAGTGGGGGCTCGATGCGGTGGAAGTTGGCCGCGTTACTTCGGACGCGAAAATGCGCGTGCTCGAACACGGCAAAGTGGTCGCGGAAATTCCGAACGCCGCGCTTACCGATGAAGCGCCGCTGTACAAACGTCCGCTGGCGCGCTGGGAACCGCCGGTCGAGCGCGAGATGCCGGAGCACATCAAGTTCTTATTCCCCCGTGGAGATAACCCTCAGGGGCTAAAGCCCAACGTTTCTGGCGCGGTTGGCGGCACGGCTAAAGCCGTGCCCTTCCCAAGACCTATTCTTGAAACCGGCGCTGACCTCCCAAAATCTCTTCCTGAAAACGACGCTGACGATTTTACTTCAAATCTGAAGCGACTTTTAGCGAGTCCCAACATTTGCTCGAAGCGCTGGGTGTGGCAGCAGTACGATCACATGGTGCAGACCAATACGGTCGATGCGCCCGGAGCGGGCGATGCAGGCGTAATTCGAATCAAGGGCTCCAATCGCGGGCTGGCCATGGCGCTTGACGGCAATGGGCGCTGGTGTTATCTCGATCCGCGCTTGGGCGCGATGCATGCGGTCGCCGAAGCGGCGCGCAAGGTGGCTTGCGCCGGAGCGACTCCGATTGGCGCCACTAACTGCCTCAACTTCGGCAATCCCGAAAAGCCGCACATCATGTGGCAGTTTTCGCAGACGATCGACGGCATTACCAAAGCCTGCGAAGAACTCGATACGCCGATAACCGGCGGCAATGTCAGCTTCTACAACGAAACTCTGGGCGAAGGAATTTACCCGACTCCGGTGCTTGGAGTGGTGGGAATTCTTGAAGACATTCACAAAACGGTGAAGATGCACTTCGCGCAGGCTGGCCGAAAAATCGTTCTGCTGCGCGCCAATGAAGCGGGCGATGCGGTCGATGCCGAATTGGAGTTCGGCTCGTCCGAGTACGCGAAAGAAATTCTTGGCGCGGTGTGGGGTTATCCGCCAGCGCTGGATCTGGAGAAAGAAGCCACGCTGCAACGGGCTCTGGTGGCCATCATTCAGGCGGGGCTGGCCAAGTCGGCGCACGACTGCGCCGATGGCGGGTTGGCCGTGGCACTGGTGGAAGCGGCACTGCCCGCCGGCGTTGGCTTGAGCGTCAGACTTCCGAAGCTGCAAGCGGCGCTTGAGTTCATGCTGTTTGCCGAAGATGCCAGCCGGGTTGTAATAAGCTGTGACCCAGGCAACTTGCCGCGCATTCAACAAGTAGCTGAGGAGTACGGGATCGTCGCGGATGTGCTCGGCGAAACGGGCGGTGACCGGGTTGAGATCGCGATAGGGGACCAGCCAGCGATTTCCGCGAGCGTGCAGGAATTGCGCGAAGCGTACGAGGGCGCTCTGGAAAGGGCGTTGCTTACAGAACCAAACGTGGCGGCTACGGATTGAGGCTGCCGGACTTCGCCCGAACTGGGACGGGGCCCTTCGGCTCCGCTCAGGGCAAGCTCCGCCCCGTCACCACACAAGATAAGTGCCGAAGGGCTAACTGCTAAATGCCGGCTTTCGACAAATTTCGCGATGAATGCGGGGTGGTCGCCATCCACGCCCATCCCGAGGCCGAGAAGCTCGCCTATCTCGGACTCTATGCCCTGCAGCATCGCGGACAAGAATCGGCGGGCATCGTCACCTCCGATGGCGAGCGCCTCACCCAGCACAAAGCCATGGGCTTGGTCGCCGATATCTTCAGCCACGCAGTGCTGGCTTCCCTGCGCGGCGTTCTCGCCATCGGGCACACGCGCTACTCGACCGCTGGCGATTCGGCCTTGCTCAACGCCCAGCCCATCATGGTGCAATCGAATAAGGGCACGATCGCGATCGCGCACAATGGGAACCTGATCAACGCGTCGGCGATACGCGCGAAGCTTGAGGGCCAGGGCTCGATCTTCCAAACCAACAGCGATACGGAAGTGCTGGTCCACTTGATTGCACTCTCGCGCGAGCAGACTCTGCCCGACGCCATCGCCGACTCGTTGCGCCGGGTGGAAGGCGCGTTTTCGCTGGTCATGATCAGCCGCGACCGTATCTTCGCCGCCCGCGATCCGCGCGGTTTCCGGCCGCTGGCCATGGGCCGCATCCCGGCCCAAACCAGCGACAAGAAAGACACCGTCATCTTCGCCTCGGAAACCTGCGCTTTCGATCTGCTGGGCGCCATTTACGAACGCGACGTTAAGCCCGGCGAACTGATCATCGTTGGGCCCGAAGGCGTCAGCTCGCGTTTCTATTCGCCGGCCCCGGCGCAGTCGAGCTGCATTTTTGAGCATGTTTATTTTTCGCGTCCCGACAGCCTGGTGTTTGGCCGCTCGGTCGATCTCAGCCGCGACGCCATGGGCCGCCAGCTCGCGCGCGAAGCACCGGTGGCCGCCGATATCGTAGTGCCCGTTCCCGATTCCGGCAGCAGCGCAGCCATCGGATACGCCGCAGAAAGCGGCATTCCGTTTCGCCTTGCCCTCATCCGCAACCACTACGTCGGGCGCACTTTCATCGAGCCGCAACAGTCGGTCCGCGACTTTGGCGTGAAGCTGAAGCTCAACGCCATACGCAGCCTGATCGAAGGCAAACGGGTGGTTCTGATCGACGACTCCATCGTGCGCGGCACCACCAGCAAGAAGATCGTTCGCATGATTCGCAACGCGGGCGCGAAGGAAGTCCACATGCGGATTTCCTGCCCGCCGACCGTCTCGCCGTGCTTCTACGGGGTCGATACGCCTTCCAAGAAAGAACTTATCGGCGCCAATAAGACGATCGAGGAGATCCGCGACTTCATCGTCGCCGACTCACTCGCCTATCTCTCGCTCGAAGGATTGAAGAAAGCCTGCGCGGATGGCGATAAGACCACTTACTGCTCCGCTTGCTACACGGGAAAATATCCCACTAAGGTAGATGTGGAAGATATCCTGCCCGTGGACGCAGCGCGATAGATGGCGCCGCGTGGAAACGGGGCCAGGCCCCGCTTGGATGGGGCAAAGTCACGTCCCCCCACACCGGCTGCCTTGCAGATACAATGGCCGGTGAATTTCCCGCTCGCTATGTTCCGGCCTTCCAAAATACGCAAACCGATTTCACCGGCCCGCGCCGTTATCTTTCCAGCTTTCCCGTTAGTTATCCTGTTGCTGTTCGTCTCCGTTCCCGCACCCTTGCGCGCGCAGAATCCGAATGGCACGCTTCGCGGCGAGGTCCAGGACGCGAGCGCCGCGCGACTGGCGGGCGCTCGAATTGTCGTGCAATCCGCCGGCTCTTCCATCACCCGCAAGGCAACGGCAAACGATCGCGGGGAATTTCGCATGGAGGGCCTGCTGCCCGGGCGTTATCGCGTTAGCGTTACGGCCAAGGGTTTTGCCGAGGCCACTGCCGATGTGGACATCGCCGTCAGCCTGGTGCGCGATATCGCGGTCACGCTCAAGCCGGAAAGCGGGCGCGAGACGGTCGATGTGCAGGGAATCGCTTCCTCGATCACAACCCAGTCGATCGACACGGCGAGCGCGGTGCATCAGGGCGTAGCCGGCAGCCGCGACCTGGAAGCGCTCCCACTCCCTGCGCGCAGCTTCGCCAACATCGCTTATCTCGTGCCTGGAACCGAGCCGGTCGAGCCTTCCGATCCGACCAAGGCGCGCATCACCGCCGTTTCCACCGGCGGAAGCTCGGGCTTGAACAACGAGCTGTCGGTCGATGGCGGGGACAATTCCGACGACTATATTGGCGGCTTCCTGCAAAACTTTTCGCCCGACGCGATTCAGGAATTTGCCGTGCGCACGTCGAATGAAGACGCCGACACCGGCGGAACCACTGCCGGATCGGTCGTGATTACCACCAAGCACGGAAGCAATGAATGGCACGGCGACGCGGCTATCTACGAGCGCGCGGCCCAGCTCAACGCCCGCTTCCCGATTGAGAATCCGGCGCAAACATGCACTGACGGGGTTTGCGAACACAATCCCAAGCAGCCCTTTTCGCGGCAGAATTACGTTGGCACACTCGGCGGGCCGCTCGGAAAAAATAAAGTCTGGGTGTTCGCCTCATTTGAGCATGTGCATGAAAATGCCAGCATCGCCTATAGCCCAGCCAGCATCGCGCAATTCGATGCGCTGGCGCAGTTGGCCGCGGATGGCCTGATTCCGGGCGTATCCTCCATCGCCGTCCCGCAAAATGTTCCCATCCCCTTCCGCGATTACCTCGGCTCGCTGCGCTTGGACTGGGCCGAGTCGTCGAAGTCACAGTGGTTTCTGCGCGCGTCGCAAGACAGTTATCTCACGCACAATGCGCTGGTGCAGCAGGCGACGCTGCCCTCGACCGGACTTACCACGCACAATAACTATTGGAACACGGTGATTGGCAATACTTATGCATTCAGTCCGGCCTGGCTCGGCAACTTAGTGCTCGACGCCAGCCTGCTGCATCTTACCCAGACGCGTAACTCGGACTTGGGCTTTGCGCTGGCGTTTCCCTTTAGCTCGACGGCCTTGACCGTCTCTGGCTACGAAACTTTCGGCGACAATCAGTTTGCCACGCCCATCACTCTTTTCCCCGACCTGCGCAATCAGGAGAAGTATCAACTGCGCTACGACCTGAGCCACGTTGCGGGCAGCCACGCATTGAAATTCGGAGTCAACTTTATTCACGAGCCGGTGCTGGGCGGCGCGTTCGCGGCAACCCAGGAAACGCTCTACACGCTTCCCAGCGACCCCACCGTCTGGACACAGAGCCAAAGCAGCATGACGGCGTTTGCCGCAATTGTTGCGTGCAATCCAGCGCTCCCCGAGAACCAACCGCCCAACCCACCCTGCCCGTACACCAAGTACACGCCCGCTGGCGACGGCAGCTTTTCGCAAAACGTACAGAGACTCGGACTCTACGCGCAAGACTCCTGGCGCGTCTCGCCGCATTTCACCGTCAACTACGGTCTGCGTTACCAGACCAGCTTCGGGCTCTTCGAGGCCTCGGGACACAGTCAGGCTGCGAATCCAGTATTTTCCACGCTCCCGTTCAACGGAGTCCCGGCCGCGGTCCCTCACGATTACCGCAAGCAAATCGCGCCACGCCTCGGCATCGTCTATTCGCCCGGCGGCAGCGAGAAGACCGTGTTCCGCGCCGGTTTCGGCATGTTCTACAACGATCTGGCGCAGAACGGATGGGCCACCGCGTTTCAAGCCGTGAACGGAGGCGCTGACAGCAGTCCTCCGGCCTATATCGACCCACGCAACAAGACGCCATACGCCATCCACATTACAGGCGGGGCGCAACATGCGTTCAACGAGCACTGGATCGTCAGCGCGGATTACACGCACGAGCAGGGCGACCACGGTTATCGCGCCTACACTTTTCAGGAGTTCAATCTTTATAAGTCCGACAACCGTTCAAGTTACAACGCTCTTATGCTGCATTTGCAAGGCAATGTCTCACGCCGCTTCAGTCTGGTCGCTAACTACACGCTCTCCAAGGCGCAGACGTGGGGGTGCGTGCTGGGCGAACTGTTCGACTATGTGAATGGCGTTTGCCATCCGCTGGATCCGTTTGGCTCCGGCGACTACGGCCCGTCCGGCGAAGACGTTCGCCACCGCTTTGTGCTCGCCGGCACGGTGCGCATCCCTGGCGGCTTCGAGTTGAGCACCATCGCCCAGGCCGAGAGCGCCCGCCCCATCACCATTACAACCGAGGACAACAGCGAGCGGATTTCCGTGAACGGAGTGGCGACAAGTCTCGACGAGTTCCGCGGGACGCCCTACATCCAGACGGACCTGCGTGTCGCGCGCCCCATCAAGATCGGCGAACGCTGGGAAATTAACCCATTTGCCGAGTTCTTCAACCTTTTCAACCGCAACAATCCCGGCGCTAATTACGTAGCTAATATCGCCAACCTTCCGGTTCCAGCGAGTAATATCGCAAGCGGGAATGTTACCAGTATCTGCACGGTTTTAGACTGTTCCGAAACCGTGCCTGTTACCAGCCTGAAACAGCTAGAAATACCAGCGGGCGGGTTGGGAGATTTCTTTGGGCCTGGAACCACGGTTGGGATTCCGTTCGCGGCGCAGCTCGGCGTGCGCGTGACATTTTAGGGAAACTCTGAATAAGTCACCGAAGAGTATGCGCGATGCTTTGAAAGCGCGGCCCTCAGCGGCTAAAGCCGCTTGTAGAGCGGGCTTTGGCGGCACGGCTGAAGCCGTGCCCTACCCAAAACCTTTGGAAACGAACTTAATCAGAGGTTCCTTAGGGGATTCTGTAGAGACGGTGCTGGCCTCGTCTTACTGCTGCGGAGACGCGGAAAGCCGCGTCTCTACAGGGAATCAATCGCCAATCTAAGCGCTTCAGCCTCGCGTGGCTTTTCGCGCAATCGCCACTCGCGCAATCCCCTGCAAGTCGTTTCTGATTTCAACTTCGTTCCAGCTCGATAACAGAATTCGCACCCGATCGGCAATCGTCCCGCTGATCTCGAATACCAGCCAACCACCAGGCCTGAGTGCCGTGCGTGCTTGTGGGATCAGGCGTTCGATGACTTCCACGCCCGTCGGCCCCGCGAACACGGCATTGCGGGGCTCGAACTTGCGGACTTCGAGCTGGACCGAATCTTCTTCCGACTCGCCGACGTAGGGAGGGTTAGAAACCACAATGTCGAACGAGGCGGGAGAGAATTTGTTGAGCAAATCGGCGTGGTGAAACTCGATGCGCGAGGTTAGTTCATGGCGCGCGGCATTGGCTCGGGCGACTTCAAGCGCTGCGGTGGAAATATCGGTGGCGTGGATTTCCGCCGACGGCAGTTCTTTGGCTAAGGCCAGCGCAATCGCCCCCGAACCGGTACCGACATCGACGATGCGGACGCTTCGACTTTGCTCAGGGTGGACGGGCGAGGACGCCCGTCGCTCCACAAGCTGAGCTTTGGCCCGTTCCAGCACCGCTTCCACTACATGCTCCGTTTCTGGGCGAGGGATAAGAACGGCTGGCGACACGATCAAATCCAGGCCCCAAAATTCCTGGTGTCCGGTGATGTACTGTGCCGGAACTCCAGTGGCGCGGCGAGCGAGAGCTTCGTCATAGCGCCGTGTTTCATCGGGAGTAAGCTCGCGTTCGGGATGCGCGTAGAGATACGCCCGGTCGCAATCGAGCGTGAACATGATGAGCAGCTCCGCATTCATGCGCGGAGACGGAACGCTGGCGGTCGTCAGCCGCTCGATGGCCGAATTGAGAGTCGGGCGAAGTTGCACAAGTCTATTTCACCACGGAGATACGGAGGCACGGAGAAAAACAATGGAGAAAAGAATCGAAAAAGGAGCAATCGAAGAATTGCACGAGCCCGCGACCTACCGCCGCACCGCGAACGACCAATGATTACCGACCAACGACTGACTTACACCACCCCCGCCGTTTCCCCCTTCAACTTCTCCGCCTGATAATGCGTGATGAGGGCGTCGATGATGGGTTGGAGTTTGCCGTCCATGACCTGCTCCAGCTGGTGAATGGTGAAGCCGATGCGATGATCGGTGAGGCGGTTCTGGGGAAAATTGTAAGTGCGGATTTTTTCCGAGCGGTCGCCCGAGCCGACCATCTGCTTGCGTTCCTTCGCCAGCGCGTCCTGCTGTTTCTGCATTTCGACTTCGTAGAGCCGCGAGCGCAGCACGCGCATGCCTTTTTCGCGGTTCTTGATTTGCGACTTTTCGTCCTGACAGCTCACGACCGTACCCGTCGGAATGTGCGTGATGCGCACCGCCGAATACGTCGTATTCACCGACTGTCCACCCGGTCCCGAGGAACAGAACGTGTCGATGCGCAGGTCTTTGGCCTCGATCTTGACGTCCACTTCTTCCGCTTCCGGCAGCACCGCGACCGTGATCGCCGACGTATGCACTCGCCCTTGCTGCTCGGTCGCCGGGACGCGCTGCACGCGATGCACTCCACTCTCGTATTTCAGCCGCGAATAAACGCGCTCGCCCTCGATCAGCGCGATCACTTCCTTCAGCCCGCCCACGCCCGACTCCGAGGTGGAGAGCACTTCCACCTTCCACTTCTGCGTCTCGGCATAGCGGTTGTACATGCGAAAGACTTCCGCCACGAACAACGTGGCCTCGTCGCCGCCGGTGCCGGCGCGAATTTCGAGGACCACGTTCTTTTCGTCGTTCGGGTCTTTCGGCAACAACAGAACCTTGAGGTCTTCTTCAACGGTCACGATGCGCGCGTCGAGCTGGGCCAGTTCTTCTTCGGCGTAGGCGCGCATGTCGGCGTCTTTTTCGTCGGCGAGAACAGCCTTGCTTTCGGCGATTCCTTTAGTCAGATCCTTGAATTCCCGGTACTTTTCTACAATGGGGGCAATCTCGGAATGGGCCTTGGCGGTCTTCTGGTATCTCGCCGAATCGTTGGTGATATCCGGCGACAGCAGCGCGCGCGTCAGTTCCTCGTAGCGGATTTCGATTTGGTCTAAGCGTTCGAACATAAGTTCTCAGTTCCCAGTTCTCAGTTCCCAGTCAAACACAGACGACAATCGCTACAACCGCGCAGAAATCAATCCCCGCTCGCTCTCGCAATCTCTATTGTAAGGGGTTTTACTGAGAACTGAGAACCGAGAACTGGGAACTGAGAACTACGCGACTAACGACCAGCGACCGCTACGCAATCACCAATTCCCCGCCCCGCTGCTTCTCCAGCTTCATGGCTTCATCGAGGGCGACGATGGCGCACTCGACCTGGCTGTCGTCCGGCGGCTGGGTCGTGATGCGCTGCAGCCACAGGCCCGGCTCCGTCATCAGCGCGAAGAGCAAGCCGCCTCGCTTGTCCGAAAAACGCTTGGCGGCGAAGCGGATGATCTCGTAAGAAACGCCCGCAATCAGCGGCAGGAAGGCAATCCGGATCGTGAATCGCGCCCAGAAAGTGTGCACCGGGACCGCCATGTATACGATCATCGAGATGATCATCACGGTCATCAGGAAGCTGGTCCCGCAGCGCGGATGATAGGTCGAATACTTCTGCACGTTCGCGGTTTCGAGCGGATCGCCATGCTCGAAGGCGAACACGGTCTTGTGCTCGGCCCCGTGATATTCGAACACGCGCCGAATATCTTTCCACAGCGAAATGCCCCACATAAACAGCAGAAAGATCGCGATGCGGATCAGTCCATCCACCAGGTTAAATACGATTTGCTGCCCGAAAACCGGATTCACCTTTTTCAGTTCCGTTGTGGCCAGCAAAGGCAGGTACTTATACATGAAGATGAAAAAGGCGAAGGAGAAAGCGATATTCACTCCCACGATCCAGCCGCTGATTTCCAGCTTCTTGCCCTGATCTTTCTCACTCCGATCTTCAGTCCCACTATCGCCATTACTCCGATCGGCAGGTATATCTTCCAGCACGGCGTTGGCGGAAAATTTCAGCGCGCGGAATCCCAGCGACATCGCCTGGCCCAGCGTCATCACGCCGCGCACCACCGGCCAGCCCATCCACTTATGGCGCTCCGAGGGCCGCTCCAGCGGCTCGCTGTGCGTGACCATTTCGCCCGAAGCCTTGCGCACGGCAATGCCCCAAGCATGAGGCGAGCGCATCATCACGCCTTCGAGCACCGCCTGCCCGCCGACGAGCGTTTCCTCGCCGCTCTCCAGAGCAGGGAGCAGCTGCACTGCCGCCAGGAAACGCAAGATTTGCCGGACAAGCTTCATAGTCGAGTGCCGCACAGGCATTGGATGTGACTCAGGGAGGAACGACTCCATCAGCAGAATATCACAGAGTCCGGGGATCAATCGCCAAGGAATCAGGCAAAACTCGTATTTTCATTGAGATACGGATCAGGGGGCTAAGTCAATGGGTGTAATGGCGATGTTACAACAGTTAACCGAAAGTAACATGGACAGGCCGTTCAGGATCACCTAGCTTTTAAGCATGGCTGCTCGTCCGATGGCGCTCTCACAGAAGTGTTCGGCAGCGCCCGTTGCAGGAAAATATGTTTGAGACCTTAGAAGAAATACGCGAAAAGTCTCAGCGACCGCTGGATCGTGGATGGCCACTTTTGATCTACAGCATGGACATTGTCATAGGTCTGTTTTACATGATCGACGGGGTGCCAAGGCATCGCCCGCTTGGGGTTTTCGTCGGAGCCGTCGTGTTCCTGCTGTCTTTGATTTGGTTGATAGCAACCATTAGATCGCCAGTTCGGGTGAGCAGGCGCGATTTCTGGGTTCGCAGCCAAACTGTGATCTGGATCTTGATGGCGTATCAGGCGGCTTACACTATTACTCCTATTGCTCGCTGACGTAAGCAGGCGTTTACGCTCACGGCTTGCTTACTCTCAATGGGCGTGACGGGGGTGATCGTGCCCGGAATGATCGTGTTCATGTTCTTCCTCCCCCGCCGCGATCGCGCAATTGTGCGCCGTCTCGCACGGCGCGTGTTCCAACTGGATCGTCGTGTGGTGAATGCCAAACCCCTGCCCAAGTCGCTCGTTGATCTCGCGCAGAATCGTGTCGCTCTCCGAAGTCGCCATGTCCGCGATCTTGACGTGCGCCGAGAGCGCGTGGTTTTCCGACCCAATGCTCCACAGATGTAGATCGTGCACATCGCTCAC
>Ga0326728_10016346_pt1 | contig 15163 bp, 17 predicted proteins | sample MB3enrmetagenome_FD_207602 | JGI IMG/M metagenome (GOLD analysis project Ga0326728, IMG submission 207602) | Lab enriched peat soil microbial communities from McLean, Ithaca, NY, United States - MB31MN | ecosystem: Environmental > Terrestrial > Soil > Wetlands > Peat | place: USA: New York...
GCCGTCTGACAGAACTCCGGCCTTCAGGAACTGCGCGATCAACCGCGTCACCTTGCCATCTCCGATGCGGGTGCGAACCCGCTCCATGAGTTGGTGATGATCGATGTTGTCGAAACAGCCCTTGATGTCTCCTTCGATGATCCATTGATAGGGCGTCCGCTGGCGGCGGCCATCCTCGGCCTTCACTCGCGGTCGCATGGTTTGTCGGATATGCTCCAAGGCACCGTGACAACCTCGTCCGGGTCGAAACCCGTACGAGACATGCCAAAAGCTAGCCTCGAAGATCGGTTCCAGTATGTTCTTGACCGCGCATTGCACCGTGCGGTCACGCACTGTCGGGATACCGAGGGGTCGGAACTTCCCCGGTTTGCCCGGCTTGGGGATAAGCTTCCTGCGGGACGGGCTTGGTTTATACTTCCCGTCCTTCAGGTCGCTGCGAAGTTGTTCGACGAACAACTCCGTACCCATTGCCGCGCGGATTCCCGCAACCGTCATCCCATCGACACCGGCGGTTCGACGCCCTTTATTGAGAGCGATCTTTCGCCAGGCGTAGCGCAAGTTGCGGATGTCCGTAATCCAGTTCCACAAGTCGCGATAGCAGTCTTCGGGATTTGTCCTGCTCCATTGGTAGAGTTTGTGTTGAACGCTGAGGAGCCAGACCTCATCGGCCCGATCATCCAAGTCCATGGATGGTTCCTCCGTCTTCACCGCTCTGCCGGTTCCTTGCCTGCCTTCGCCATGTACACGGCTTTCCCGTGCTCGGACTACTACGCAAGCTCCGTCCTCAGATGAAACCATCTCCTGTCTCCGTGGCTAGCCCGGCTCCGTTGCCGGGCGGTTGATCTGAGTTCCCATGTTCCAGCTCTCGACCTTCATCCTGTAGGTGGCATACTCTACCCCTGGCGATGCGGAGCGACAACCAGCGAGGAGTTCGCTGCCGCTGAGTTCGATTCCTCGAACCCGCCAGTGAGGAACATCATGCCCCACCGGCTCAGATCGCATTAACTCCCATTCCCATCCGGATCGTGCGGGAGCGTTGGCGGGTTGAATACAGAGGCTTCCAACGTACGCTTTGATAACTCACCATAAGATGTGTGGTAGCCCGGCACATCGTGGATGCGATGCCCAGTACAGTTCAGTCCGTCTGCTTTACCGGAAAATCGTCGGTACACGATTCCCTTGGACAGACCCCTTCCGCTCAGGCTCCTTCCCGAGCAGGGCTGCATCACAGCAGCCAGTCGAAGGCCAGCAGGCGAAAGAGTTATCGATTTAGATCATCAATTCCTCCTCACCGTCATGGCGCACTGATGTCCATGGCCCAGACTTGATTGGGCCGCGTGACCGAGAGGCCGCGCAGCAGGTAGGGATAAATCTTGTGTCCTGGCGCGGGTTTGGAGGTGTTGGGCTTGCGATACAGTGTCTCGATGGCCATCCGCCGCATCAGGGTGCGCACGTGGCGGCGGCCCACTTCAAGACCCTGCTGGCTGAGCATGTCGCGCAGCATGCGGCTGCCGGCGAACGGATAGTTCATATGCAGCTCATCGACGCGCCGCATCAACATCAGGTCCGCGTCAGAGACTGGGCGCGGCCGATAGTAGACCGTGGAGCGGCTGATCTCCAGTAATTCCGCCTGTCTGCGGATGGACAACTTGTGTTCGGGATTGATCATCGCTTTGCGCTCAACAGACCCGCTTTGATGAGCGCAGTCTCTAAAAAATCATTTTCCAGCGTCAGCTCCCCGATCTTGGCCTGCATCCGGGTCACATCGACCTTGACTTGCTGCTCGGCCTGGTCCTCGCCAAAGACACCGGACGCACCTTCCTGAAGCCGAGTCTTCCAGTCCGCGATCTGGTTGGGGTGGACATCAAACTGCTGAGCCAGCTCGGCCAGGGTCTTGTCTCCCTTCAGCGCGGCCAAGGCCACTTTCGCCTTGAAGGCCGCTGTGTGGTTCCGGCGTGGACGTCGTGTCATCGTTGCTCCTCGTTTCTGCCATCTTAATGGCCGTCAGGGAACAACCCTTCCACTTATCCCGCTGTCCGAATTTCCGAAACCGGCTCAGTCATTGGATCCACGTTTTGGACCCAGATTCAGGAATCGGAAAACTTAATCCGTGCGGGTGTTGTTGGCCTCCGATTCCCTGCGATACCCATTTCCGGTGAAGTCTGGCAGGTCGGTCTCACGTTGGACGGGTGCACGCCGCACTCTGAGCCGCATGCGCCGCCGTCCCCGTTTGATCGCCGCCTTCTGGAAGCAAGCCTCTTTATGGCCCGAATGACTCTATATTATGCGAGAGTCAATAGTCCTTCGTGCGCCACAGGAGTCGCCCAAAGGCCCATCCTCAAAAGATCTCCAGCGTACAGGACTCTAATAGATATAATTCCGTCATGCAGGGATTCAAAATGGAAATCCTGGGTGAAATCCCGGTCTGGAATCAACCTTCTTGATGCCTGCCTGAACCTGCCCGAGAAGTCATCTACCTGCGCAGCGGTGGCGGAATTTGATTTTTGCGCAGGCACGGAGCCGAACCTATGGGTATTCACAGTCCCCAGGACAGCGCACAGCTCACGAAAGAACGCCGCGATAGAAACCTTGAATTCAGCAAAACTATGCTTCTCTGGTTTTTAGCCCCGTTTGTGTTCGCAGCCTGCACGGTTGCCATGATCCTTTCGCTGCCATTCTTTCCCAGCCACGATGGGCCGGTTCACCTGTATTACGTCGATGTGCTTCGCGGACTTCTCTCACACAGCGGGCCCTACCCTCAGTACTTCGAGATCAAGTCCTACCTGACCCCTTATATGATCGAGTACTACTCACTGTTGGGACTTGAGCAGTTATTTACTCCATTGATGAGCGAGAAGTTACTCATTTGCGCTTATGCGCTTACGTTTATCTTTGGCTTTCGGTATCTACTGCGGTCGATCACCAAAGAACCTGGCCCTTGGACGCTGACTGGCGCGCTATTCTGCATCAATCTCTATATCTATATGGGCTTTCTGAATTATGCGTTGGGCATGGCCCTCTCTCTCTTTCTTATAGGCTTCTGGATGCGATGGATGAAGGAGCTAACTTCGCTAAGAATAGGAATTCTCTTTGGAGGTTTCTGCTTACTCGCGGTCACGCATCCTGTCCCTCTGGCTGCATTTCTTGCCTTTGCTTGCCTATACTCCGGCGCAATGGCTCTCCACGATACAGCCGGTCAGCCCCGCACGCTGCGGGCCGCACTCCGTGAATGTGCACGGCCATTCACTGTATTGGTCGTCATGGGGATCGCTTTCTGTCTCTGGATCTTGCGTTTGAACGGACATTTCCCGAAACCGCATAAAGTCCCGGACGTACCCAGGAGTATTTTCATCCGCTTCTCAACAGAGGTACTGCTTCACCGCCTTGAATCGCCTTACGTGTACAAATTGTTTTGCGTGATCTTCGTCGCCTTGGTGACAATAACAGCGATCGGCGTTCTGTCTGCAATTTGGAAGAAGCGGGCAAAGATCGATGCCGTTTCGCTTCTGCCAATTATGTTGGCCGTATTCTTCTTTGTTCTCAGTTTCACCGTTCCGGAATTCTTAATCGGAGGTTCATATCTCGGCGAACGGTTCTCCATTTACTGGGTGGTCTTCCTGATTGCAGGCGCGGCTGCAATCAAGCCCGCTCGCTGGTGTACGTTTGCGGTTGGAATTATCACACTGGCTGGCGCAATAACAATTCTCTATTCCCAATGGCACTATCTTTCCAATACTGCCCGCAATCTGAACAGCGCCCTTAGTGTTCCACTGGTCAAGCCGGGATCTTTGGGTGCAATCATCATGGAACCCAGCAGAAGAGAGGAGTTTATCGATCCATTTACATGGGGGGGCGCACATTTCTTTCGTGAATCGCAGGCGATTCTAACCAATGCTCCCTGGACTGACCTGAAGTTCATCATGCTGCGCCCGAAAGAGATCTATCCCTGGACCTACGAAGACCGATCGCAATTCGTGCCCGGGGAGATTCTTGCCACACTGAACAAGCAGGGAAACGTCCGGCTGGATTTTCTTGTGCGGGATGGTGCGAGCGGGCCCAGCATAGAGGAACTAGCAGCACGGCTTCAGTTTCAGGTGGTAAGCAACACGCCACAGATGGGCTTTTACTTGCGGGCTGGGGTTACTCGCTCCGGCACCGAGACTGGCGCTTTGTTTAAGGTACGGGCTACCAAATAGTGGCGAACGCTCCTTGGTTGCTTGCGCGAACCGGCTCACATAGCCAATGGTCAGTACGAAGGCCAGCGCCGTTCCCGACCCCATAACTGGCTGTGTCGTTAGCAAACGTGCCCGGGGATATTAGTTATAATCCGGTATTTGCCCTCTGAGGTCTTCATAGGCAGACCCGATCACCTGGTAGCGCACCAGCACCGGACTGGAGGGCGTTGATGTTCGACCCCGATGCCAACATGCCGCGCCCCAACCGCTCCCTGATCTATTTCGGCGCGTGCATCATTGCCGGGTTGCGACTGGCGCGGGAGCTTCAGGTCAATGTGCGAGTAATCCCTACGAGTCGCGCCATCGAAGAGTCTGTCGATTTGGCGCACGAGGTATTTAACTCGGATCATTTCAAGGCATTTCACCAGCGGAGCCTCTTGATCTCGCAACGCAAGTGGCATTCAGCGGCGGACATTAGAGTTTCGAGGTGTTCTCAAACACTCCTCCTAAAGAGGCGCAGCGAAAGGAGCCCCGGCGAGCTATAGATGAGGGTGTATCGCGCTCGCAGTTGCGTCCAGAGCCGGGAATCGCGGTTGCCTTGGCCAGAAACGTCCGGTCCTCCCCAGACCAGCACGTAGTCTATGGACCTGCCCGTCTTCTCCTCGTAATCAACTAGGTCCGCATTTATCGAGCCGATTTCCATCATCTCGGGTTCGCGAATAGCAGGGTTGACTTCCGGCAAGTACTCAACGGGAAACGAAGTCCCTGTTCCCTCATAGTTTGCTACGGAGAAATCTCGACCAACTAGGGCGGTGATTTCGCCCGCATGCAGAAGCGGACGGATTCTCAGGCGTTTGAAAAGTTCGAAATCGGAAGCCCCGGGTGAGCAATAACACAGCGATAACATGGTCTTGCCGGATTCAACCATGCGCGCCGCATCACTGTAAGGCGCCAGCAGTGGAGATATCTGGCGACGCCAGAGAGCCCCGGACAGGAGACCCATCGCAAAAACGATGGTCGCGATGATGCTTACGAACAGCTTGCCTCGTGTCTTCCATTCTCTCGAAGCCAGAAAGGCGAAAGCGCTCCACCATCCGAACCACCCGGCCCTTTCCCGCAGCATTCCAGTTCCGGAATATGACTCGCCACCGAAAACATAAAGAGCCAGGCAGATCACCGAGAAAACAGCAAGCCCGTAGCTAACCGCCGAAACTCGTTCCGGCGATCGCCCGAGAGTCCAATAGAATGCAGCAACAATAAATGCAAATAAAAGCAAAATGATCATCTTCGCGAGAGTGCCACCGCAATCCAGCAGGGGGTAAAAGATGGGGGCCCCATGGTTTTCGGTCAAGCGCCACAGAATGCTCGTAAGCGATTGGGCTGTCGCGGGGTGAGCTTCGTATTGAGAGCCGGCTGCGCTGAACGGATTGAGGAACAGAAAAACCATGAAACACATTTCCGGAATGACCACAGAACGAAGGAGCACCTTCGCAAGACTGCGGAATGCACTGCCATGTTCCGCGCGCCGCGCATCGGCAAGACTCGCGACCGAGCCCGTGATACCAATAAGAAGCGCTGCCATGAGAAAGCAGAAAAGATGGGTGATATAGAGAAGCGTGGCCAGGATGAACAACACGAGATACTGCCTGGCGCCGAAGCTCTGGCGCCATTTGAGCCAATAGCCAAAACACAGCAGGAAGAAGACCAAACCGTAGCAGAAATTGTAAAAGCCCAGCGAGAGAAACCAGTTCGCTCCGAGTACGAGACCCCAAATGAGAAAATGCTCCGAGCCGGGACGCATTAGCTCCAGAACCCACCAGAATGAGAGCGCGAAGAGCACGATATAACTCGATACGAGGATCTTTTCTGCGTTCGCAGCAGAGAATCCCTTCATGAGCTGAATCAAAATGAAATAAGTCGTCCAATTTGGGACGAGCCGTGGGTTTAATCGGAAATAGGTGGAGACACCATTCCATGACCCGGACCGCAAAGCCGAAATGACGGCTGCGTTATACAGGTGCGACGGTCCGTCCTGGGTCGCATACCGCGGAAAGGACCAAACGAGGCCTAACTGAAGGACCAAAAACATGAGAAAGACGGCCTTCCGCGACGCTCTCACTCTGTTCTCCATGATTGTCCAGCCGGAATCTCCTTTTTCGGCACCGGTTCGATGGAATTGTATCGCTCTTGTGGTAGATTGCGAGGCCAAAAGCACTTTTGGCCCGAAAAAGCCTGCGTCTGCGGAAGAAAAACCGGGCGATTCACTGCCGTCCTTGCCTCGCCCGCCTCATCGAGAGCCCTCCAAGTCAATAGCGCCGACATCTATGGTGAGGACCGTCGATGTACCGGAAGGGGTGGAGTTCAATGATGATGCAGAACTGTCCAGGCGGGCGGCCAACACCTATTCTAGCCCTGCATTGGAGTTCGGTCTCATAAAGCACATGCCAAAACTGAAGATCGTTGCTGACTTGCTCAGCGAGGGGCACTCACAGACCGAGATCGCCGAGCAGCTAGGTATAGACCGTCAAACCGTGCGCCGTCGTTTGGATTCCATCCAAAAGTTGGTTGACGATGCTCGCGCAACAAAGCAAAAAAAATATAGAAATTTTCACGCATGATGCCACACGGAACACTTCGAGATGGTTCTTATGTATAGATGGATAGATTTAAACAATGTTCAAGTCGGTGCGCTGGGTAGTCCAGCGGAGGTAAGCGAACCAAGGCAAAAATCAGAAACATCATGTCAGCCGTTTTCCAACACGGTCGCCGTGTTTCAAAGCCTTCAGGACGGCAACGGCGCCGCCATGGCCGCGGCATTGAATCAGCTCGAGGAGGTACTGAAGCACTGATATGTTCTGGCCAGGCTACGACGTGTTTCTCAGCTAAGAGCGACCCCAACTTGGGTCCGGATGGAGTTTTGATGAGGCACAAGTGTCCGCTTGGCTCTGAACTGCCTCTGCAATATGATTTTCCAGCTTCGCCATTGCGCTCCGGACATCGGCGGCGGCTGTTTTGATGTAGTAGGTTGCCGTCGTGCTCACGTTCGCATGACGAAGGATTCGCTGAATTACCATATCCGGCACACCCAGGCGGTACAGATTGCTTGCAAGGCCGCGCCGGGCAGCGTGCCAGCCGTGCCACTCGGGAATGCTGCCGTCACGCCTATATTCGTGATTCATCGTCTGGTGAGTTGACTCCGCCTTCCCGCAGTTTTCGCAGCGATTCAGAGACGGCAGTATGTATCGGTTTGTGCCAAGCCTATTGGCAAAGATCGGGCCGGTTTGAGGATTGCCGCAGCGCAGCCGGTGCATTTCGAGCCGTTCCGCCAACTGTCGAATCACGGGAACCGGAGCGCGCCCTTTGCGAGTCTTGGGGTCCGTTATCCGGCCATTCCAGATGGAGCGGGTGACGTGCATTTCTCCGCAACGGTAGTTCTCCCAAAGCAGACCGCGAATCTCGCCAAAGCGCAGCCCCATGAATGCGGCAATTGCAAACGCTGTGGCCGCGGGTTCGGGAAGCCGGGCGAGTATACTCTGAATTTCCTCCAGCGAATAGGCATACGTTTCTTGCGGCTCAGCAGCCCCAGGATTGATCGCCGTATCGCGGGCAGGATTCTCTGCATGGAAATAGTCTTGCTGCTTTGCCAAGGTGAAGATCGCACTCACAACACTCTTGATGTGCTTCAAGGTATTGCGGCTCAGACTGCCGCCACCAATCTGGTTCAACCAACCTTGAACGTGATAGGTCCGGGTATCTTTGAGCCACATCTGCGCACAATGGGGTCTCAAGTGATCTTCCCAGATGTCCCGGTATCCCTTCGCCGTGGAGGGCCGCTTATGCTGTTCGATCCAAGGGAGGTAAACCCGTTCGGCAAAATCGCCGACGGTGACAATGCGCTCCGCAGGAATTGCGCCACCGTTTACTGTTACCATGTGACGTTCCGCTTCCTTCTCCTTGTCGGCGGGCGGGCGCTTGCCGCGCGTTGTCACCGGCCCAAGGCATTGTGAAACCCGCTTTCGTTCCGCGGTTCCTCCTATGTTGCGACGCTCCCAATAGCGGACAAACCACCTATCCCCTATTCGGACGATCTGACCGTTTTGTTTCCGGTTCCGCATTTCAATCGCTGTCCTATCTCTTGTTTTCACGGGCGGCTATTGCCAGCTTCGCAATCCGCCTGCGCTCAGCATGCCGATAGTTTTGCGGCTCTCGCCTTCCCGCCCTTGCTCGCAATCTCTGCGAGTTTGGCTTCGTGTGGGTTCACGCATGAGGTGAAAGTCTGACCCCATAAGGCGAAAGTTGAGACCCAATGAAATGAAATCCGCTCATTCTTAAAGAGTTATCTCTATTTCGGCCGGTGCGCTCGAAGTAAGTCGTGCCCGGCCGAAAAATCATGCATAACCTTCATCATCTGCATAAATCATTTGTTTACAATGCACAACGGGCAGTGCACGTTGTTCTCTCCCTGGTCCAAACCTGCACCGCCATACACTGCGGCAAGTTCATGGGCCCGTGTCATGGTGGCCAGATCCATTACGAACCTCTTGCCGGAGTCAATCTCCGACCCGTATACGTTCCAGCAAAACGTTCTTGACCGGCGCGTAGAACTCCTCGAATTCGGCGATGTCATCAGAAACGATGGTTGAGGGGGCAATGAGCAAGAGCAATTGGCCGGTCGTGCGAGCCGAGGCCGCCTCAAGGACTGGCATCCGGAAATACGATCTGTTCAGGGGATCAGTGCAGCGTGGATCGCCAAAGCCCACCATGATTGCTTCGTTTTCGACGGCATCGCGTGGATCGCAGCCTATCCACCACCGCTTCCCATTCACTGTTAGTCCTTTTAGAACTCTGCGCAGCGTCTCTAAGCTCGCGACGATGCCGACCTCGAAGTTATTAAACTGATCCAGTGCAATTATCTGGGCCTCGCTTTCCACCAAGAGCCTCCTCTAAATCAATCAAATCTTCTGAAAACTCGAACTTCTTGCCGCCAGGGACATTCTCTCCGACATCAAAGCAGCCGCAGAAGGATATGCCTGTTTGATTGCGATACGACTTAACGAGATGGCGGGCGTACCTCCCGTCGCATATATCAAGCAGGCTGATTGGCCATGAGCCGATGTCAAAAACCTCGATCCCGATGATGCATACGTCATGCTTTGCGCACCTTTCGATCACGATCGCGAAATCGTCGGGGGAAAAGTGGGGAATCAACGGGGAATCGAAGCCGGAGTTGAAGTCTTCCAGACCGTGAAAGATGAATTCCCATAGAAATTGGTATTCTGGGTCAGCTTTCCGCCTCGCATAAAAATCGGCGTAGCGCTCAGCGATTTCCGCCGCGACCAAGAGATGTTCCACCACTTCTTCACGTGTTTTGTGCTCGAAGTACCTTCCGTCGACATAGGAGAAGTAGATCGCCTTCCCGTCCCGTGTTTCCGTTTCGATTTGTAAATGTCTCGCCTTCATATTTCCACCATACGGAGCTGGCTCTGAGAAAATGTAGTCCTGGTTTACTACTCAGCAAAGTCAGGGTTAAACGTGATCACCTCTCCCGGCAAAAGAGCCTCCTACGCGGATGCGTGGGTGGTGTTTTGGGAGGCTCGGCGCTGAGACTGGTTGACGCGAGCGGCTCTGCGGCAGCGCCTGCGCAGGAGGGGCGGTGAAGTGCGAGCCTCTGAAGCACGTTGGGCTTCGAAGTTGTGTAAAGGAGTTCCAGGGATGAGGTCTGCCTCAGATTTGATCGCCTGACCACAGAGAAGGCAAAGGCCGATACTTTGATCTTCTGAGTTCACCCAGCGATCAAGCATCTCAGCAAGAATTTGGGGCTGTCGTATTCGAACCCAATCGTCTTCCATTTGGCCTCCCATTCAGTGCGACGTTCGCACACAATAAATGTACGGAGGTCACAGAGGATTTATGGAGTCCCTGAGGCAAAACCCGAAAGCTGTACCAGCTGGAACTAGAGATACATTGGCAGTTGAGGTCTTCCGGGGAGAAAACCAGGAGGAATCAATATGCCGAAGAAGCACCACTCGGAACAGGAGATCATTTCCGCACTTAAGGAGTACGAGTCGGGAGAGAAGACTGCCGACATTTGCCGCAAGCTGGGTGTCAGCCAGGCCACGTTCTACATGTGGAAGAAGCAGTATGCCGGGCTGGGCGTGCAGGAGCTGCGCGAGCTGCGGTCCTTGCGCGAAGAGAACGGCCGTCTGAAGCGAATCGTGGCCGACCTGACGCTCGACCGTCAGATCCTGCAGGAGATCGTATCAAAAAAGCTGTAAAGCCTCGCCAACGGCGTCGGCTGGCGAGGTGGGCACAGGAGACGTACCGGCTTTCGAAGCGGCGGGCAGCGCGGGTGGTGGGGATCTCGTGGAGCACCATGCAGTACACGAGCAACAGACCGCTCCAGGAGGCGCTGCGCTGCCGATTGCGAGAACTGGCTGCAACACACGTGCGTTATGGATACCGGCGCCTGACGGTGTTGCTGCGCCGGGAGGGCTGGAAGGTGAACGCCAAGCGGGTCTATCGTCTGTACGACCAGGAGAATCTGAAGGTGCGCAGCGTGGAGCGGAAAAAGATCGGACGCCGGCAACGTGTTTCGCATGGGCCAGCCACTTGTCCGAACCAGTGCTGGTCGGCCGATTTCGTCAGCGACAAGCTGACCGACGGGCGATCCTATCGCATCCTGACGGTGATCGATCAGTTCACCCGCGAGTGTGTCGCCTTGGAAGCAGACCGGTCCCTTCACGGGCGGCATGTGGTTGCTGCCCTAACTGGCGCCATTATGGAGCGCGGCGAGGCGCCGCGGAGCATTACTCTGGACAACGGCAGCGAGTTCACTGGACGTGCGCTGGAAGCCTGGGCGATTCAGCACGGGGTTCAGCTATGCTTCATCCGCCCGGGACGCCCAGTGGAGAACGGCTTCATCGAAAGCTTCAACGGTCGACTGCGCGACGAGTGCCTGAACGTCGAGTGGTTCGGATCGCTTCATCATGCACGTGAGAGGCTGACACAGTGGAGGACCCACTACAACCTGCAACGACCACATAGCGCCTTGGATGATCGAACGCCGGCTTCGTTCGCCCAAGACCACGCAGCATCTGCAGCGTGCTTCACCCCGATCGAACGGAATACGGCAAGCTGCGGACCGCGTCAAGGGTTCGCTGCGCCGGCAAAGAACGCCGCCCTTGACCCGGTTCCTCGCTTGCCGGAGAATGCCAAATATCGGGGTGAAGCACTTTTTGAAATCGCGCACGCTAGAGGTTCTCTACTGAGTCTCTGGAGCGAGCTTCAGGCCCGCCAATCAAGCTCGGGAGAGCCTTGACCGCCAAAATCTCTAGTAGCGGTTGGTCCAGAAATCCGGGGCGCCTCAACCGTTATGATTTCATAAACCGAACTGGACGGAAAACGGGGTCAGGTCACAGACCAAACCAGTCCCACCTGTCCCAGGCAAGACCGAAGCCAAGTGGTTCGACTACGCCGTCCGCAAAGCCTTCACGGTGTCCAAGGAAGAGATGCAGCGCCGGGAAGCTGAGTGGCAAGAGGCGCAATCAAACAGGCCCAAGAAGCCAGCTTGACTTGTAAATGGAAAAAGCATAGTGCCATCCGCAGCAACACTTTCCCGGATTATCGCGTTGTCACGAAAGCCCCTTGCCGAAGAGCGTGGGGCTTTCGTGCATTTGCGCCCCAGCCGTCCATTTTACCAAGTATATTATTACCGAATACGGTAACGGCTAGAACGCGCGCGTGCGTGAACACTTCCCTGGAGAAACATCATGCGAATTGTGGCGTTTTTTGCAGGCTTCGCTTGCCTGTTCATCGTCCTGCTCGATGCCTTCCAGACCATCATTTTGCCGCGGCGCGCCACCGGGCGTTTTCGACTCACCCGCATGTTTTACATCGCCACGTGGAGGCCCTGGGCGTTTTTCACACGACAGCTGCGCAACCCGCGCAAAAGGGAGACGGTGTTCAGTTTTTACGGGCCGCTCTCGCTGATCCTGCTCCTGGTGGTGTGGGCAGGCGTTATGGTCCTTGGCTTTGGGCTGCTCTTTTTCGCCCTCGGCAGCCCCTTCGTCGATGTAGCGCACCATGCGGGCTTTCAATCGGACCTCTATGTGAGCGGGACCACCATCTTCACGCTGGGCCTCGGAGATGTGACGCCGCAGAATCCCTGGGCGCGCGCGCTGGTGATTTTGGAGGCGGGCACCGGACTGGGTTTTCTGGCAGTAGTGATGGGGTATTTCCCTGTGCTCTACGGCGCCTTTTCGCGCCGCGAGGTCAGCATCTCATTGCTGGATGCGCGTGCCGGATCTCCGCCGACCGCCGCGGAGCTTTTGCGCCGCCACTCTTATCAAGGCGCGGAACTGGCGCTCTCGGTGCTGCTCACGGAGTGGGAGCGCTGGTCGGCGGAATTGCTGGAGAGCCATATTTCGTATCCACAGCTCTGCTATTTTCGTTCGCAACACAGCAACCAGAGTTGGCTTGCAGCGCTGACCGCGATTCTGGATACGTCGGCGCTCATGGTCGCGGGAATCCAGGGTTACGAGGCGCGCCAGGCACAACTCACCTTCGCCATGGCGCGTCACGCCATGGTGGACCTGTCGCAGATTCTTTCGCAGCGGCCGCTCAACGACGTACCCGACCGGCTTCCGGTGGAAGGCTACGAGAAACTTTACGAGTTGCTCTCTGAAAGCGGCGTCAAGGTCTGCCGCGACGGTCAATCCATCGAGAGGCTTCGCGAAATGCGCGCCCTGTATGAGGGCTACGCCGAGGCGTTGAGCCGCTTCCTTCACATGTCCCTGCCGCCGTGGCTGGCCGATCATCCTTTCAAGGACAACTGGCTGACCGTGGCCAAGGTGCGAGCCCGGACCGACGCGGCCAACCCGCCGTCATCCGATCGCGGAACTGGCACCGAAGACACAGTGCGCACCATCTCTACTCTCGCGGATCATCCCCACGACTTCTGATGGGCATGGCCCTCATGCGAGGGCCGATGCGATAACATTTCCGGTATGCAAATTAGAAAAGCCGTAATCACAGCCGCGGGGCGGGATCAGCGCAACCTGCCGATGCAAACGCTGTTTGACGAGCACGGTACGGAGCGCTCGGTGCTGAACCTGGTCGTCCGAGAGGCGGTGCGGGCCGGCGTCGGCGACATCTGTATCGTGGTGTGGCCGGGGGACGAGGAGCCGTACGCCAGGCTGCTGGCAGACGTGGGCGCGCGGTTGACCTTCGTCGAGCAAACCGAGGCGCGCGGTTACGCACACGCCGTCTTCTGCGCGCGAAGTTTTGTAAAGGATGAGCCGTTTTTGCACTTCGTCGGCGACCACATCTATGTGGGCCACGAGACCAGCGGATGCGCAAAGCGGCTGGTGGAAGCAGCCTGCACAGAGGGCTGCGCCATTTCCGCGGTGCAGGTGACGCGCGAAAACCTTCTTCCGTACTACGGCACCGTTGGCGGCCAGCCAGTTCCGGGCAAAGCGGGCTTCTATCGCGTTGACACCGTGCTGGAGAAGCCCACACCGACGGAAGCAGAGCAGCGCTTGATCGTTCCCGGCTTGCGGAGCGGACAATATCTTTGCTTCTACGGGATGCACGTGCTGACGCCGGCCATCTTCGAAATTCTCTCCACCATGCTGCAAGAATCCGCAACTGGCCGGGCCAGTCTTTCGTCCGCGCTTGCCGTGCTCGCCGCACGGGAGCAATATCTGGCCATGATTCAACTCGGCCAGCGCTTTGACGTTGGCGTGAAATATGGCCTGTTTGCGGCCCAGCTCGCATTGGCCATGAACGGGCAGGACCGGGACGAAGTGCTGACCCAACTCATCCATATTCTGGCCACACGCGAATTGCTCAGCAGGAAAGAGGCATGAGCGTGAGCGAGCTTTGGACGATCATTGAAGCCGCCGATCCTGACCTTCGCAATCGTTCTCTCGACGCATTTTGCCGCGAGGCCACAACGGATCAACTGATGGCTGAAGCGGCCGAGTTGGAAAAGCTCAGGCGCGGCAGCGATAACCTCTACGAACGGGTTCGGGCGCTGCTTTTTCTCTACGCCATCCACCGTTTTCATCTGCCGGCGCGGTTGGCAATCGGGCCGGCGCCGGCGCTGATTTCATTTGGCGGATACGAGAAGCTGCTCAATCGGCGCTACGAAGAGGCTATCGGCGTTTTTCTTGCCGCCCAGGCCGCGGAAGGGTCCAGCGACGGCCTTTCCAGCGCGCTGGCCGCGGCGTATCGCGGGCTGGCTTTTCAAACCCTTGCCGACCAGGTGCGGCGGAGCGTGCGATCGGTGCGAGGCAATCAATGGATGTTTCGCACCGGGCATCCCGCCGACTACGCACTGCGCATGCGCCCGGAACTCCTGCGCCGCAATGCAGGCGAGCCTTTCCCGATCCTGCACGAATCCACGCCTGTACGCATGGACCTGAGCCACAGCGGCTGGAGCGACATCTTTTTCCTGGGCATGGATCTGCCTGAGTTGGCGCGGGTGCTCAATGTTTCGATCGATCTCGGCGTGCTGGGATCGAACGCGGAGTCGCCGAAGCCTCCCGTCGAGGCGTTTCTGCGCGTCATCGATCGTCCCGTGATCCGCCTGGTCAGCGTCGACCTGGACGCGACTGCGGAGATCTGCGACCTCAACGAACTCTTCGACTTCGGCCGCGACTATCTGGGACTGCTCAAGGCCGCCGTGATCGCGTCAGGAATTGTGCCGCCTGGCATGGAAGGTTCCCACCAGCCGCTTCCCGATGTGCTCGCGCAATTGCTGCAACGCGACGGCCTTGGCCTTGAAATTGTCAGCCACGTGAACAACATCCCCAAGGGATCGCGCCTGGCTGTTTCCACCACGCTGCTGGCGTCGCTCATTTCGGTTTGCATGCGCGCCACGGGACAAGCGTCTTCCCTCATCGGCGCTTTGACGGAGCCGGAGCGAAGGCTGGTGGCGGCGCGCGCCATTTTGGGCGAGTGGCTGGGAGGATCGGGAGGGGGATGGC
>Ga0326728_10016347_pt1 | contig 15162 bp, 13 predicted proteins | sample MB3enrmetagenome_FD_207602 | JGI IMG/M metagenome (GOLD analysis project Ga0326728, IMG submission 207602) | Lab enriched peat soil microbial communities from McLean, Ithaca, NY, United States - MB31MN | ecosystem: Environmental > Terrestrial > Soil > Wetlands > Peat | place: USA: New York...
CGTTCGTGATCTTCGCCTCTGGCCTCAAGTACATCGGGGTGAGCACGACGACGCTCGGGTGGGTCCTGTGCGTGACGGCCTTCCTTGTCGCGGTCACCTGGACGGTACGCACCCAACCGTGGAGAAAGAGGAGCAAGCCGTCAACAACCGAAATGGCCGTTGGCGACGCTTCGTCTCAAGACCTTGCTGTGGCGCCAGTAGAAGAGCGACCACCTTCGCTCCCCAAGGGGGGGCGAACGCCCGCCTGTTGAGTAGTCGAGGCTGGCCGACCGCCGCAGGGAGTTTGACTTCGACCGGCAGCGCAATCCCATGGTCTCCTATCGCGAGAGTCGGCTAACCGTTGGATGCGCCGTCGAATGTCTCTTCCTTGTCTACTGCCGACCGGCAAAGAACCCATTCTGCGCGCGTAATTGGGACTTTTGCCTCTACCGCAAAGGTGTGAAGAGGTTCACAACACCTCTAGAGAGAGGTGGTTCATGTTGCCCGCCTTGGTTGAATCTGAAGCGCGCGATAGGACCGGCGGGGTTGGCGTCGACCTCTGGCGTGACTGCTTCCAGTGCGGCACTTGCAGTGCTGTCTGCCCACTGGCCGATTACATGGATCGCAACCCGCGACAGATGATCGCGACGTTACGCGCGGGCCGCGAAGAGGAGATTCTTCGTAGCTGCGGCATCTGGACATGCACTTCCTGCTACGCGTGCACGGTTGCATGCCCGAAACAGGTCCCGCTCACCGACTCGATCTACGCGCTAAAGCGCGAGGCCATGCGTCAGGGTGTGTACCCGCGGCGGTTCCCGACGCCAGTCATGGCGCGCCAGTTCGTCCGAACGGTCGACAAGTGGGGTCGGAGTACCGAGTCGCGGATCTCGCTCTCGTTCTACCTGAGGACCGACCCCAAGCAGCTGCTGCGGCACGTGCGCCTCGGGCTGCGCCTGCTGCAGGCGGGGAGGATGAGCCTGCGGCGTGAGTCGGTGCCTGAGCCGGCGCAGATCAGGAAGATGCTCGAGGCTCTCGAGATGGCGGCAGGGGAAGCCGCATGAACTACACCTACTATCCGGGCTGTTCGGCTCGCGGGACGGGAAGACCTTACGAGGAGTCGTTACAGGCGGTGTTCGAGGCGCTGGGATCGGGTCTCGACGCGCTCGACGACTGGAACTGCTGCGGCGCGACCGCCTACCCCGCCGTGGACATGGCAAAGGCGTTCGCCCTGTCGGCGCGCAACTTAGCGCTTGCCGAGGATGCCAGGCCAGGCACGGAACCCGTCGACCTCGTCGCCCCGTGCGCCGGGTGCTACCGGGCTTTGCTTCGAACCGAGCGCGCACTCTCGGACGGGGGCGGCGTGGCCGACAGGGTTGGTGGAGCGCTGCGCGCGGCCGCGTTGCACTACGAGGGCCGCGCTCGGACGCGCCATCCGCTCGACGTACTCGTGAACGACATCGGGCTGGATCGGATCGCAGACGCAGTCGTGCGGCCGCTCGAGGGACTACGCGTCGCCTGCTACTACGGCTGTCTTCTCGTACGCCCCTACGCGACGTTCGACGATCAGCGCGAGCCAACCTCGCTGGAGCGGTTGGTACAGGCGGTCGGTGCCGAGCCCGTCGACTGGCCGCTGCGCACGCGCTGTTGCGGCGGCTCCTGCTACTGCGGCGGTCCACTCGTCGGCGTCATGCCCGAAGCGACTTTGGAGCTCAGTCGTCTGCTCTTGGAAGACGCTGCCCAGCGTGGGGCGAACGTGATCGTCACGGTCTGCCCGCTCTGCCAGTTCAACCTCGAAGCGTTCCAAGGTCAGATGTCTCACAAGTCGGGCAAGCCCGTCAGACTCACCGTCAGCTACTTCTCACAGGTGGTCGGTCTTGCCCTCGGCCTGGACGAGCGGGCACTCGGCATACACCGTATGTTGAACTGGCGGCTCGCAAGTACCACCGGAACAAAGACAACAGGGGCCAATGCCCGGGCTTGACGGCAACGGCTCGGCTGCCGTGCCGTCCACCAAGGTCGGGGTCTATGTCTGTCATTGCGGGCTGAACATCGCCGCCAAAGTGGACATCGAGCGAGTCGTCGAGTTCGCCGCCACCCTCCCGAACGTCGCGGTCGCGCGGGACTACAAGTTCATGTGCTCAGACCCGGGCCAGGAACTCATCCAAAAAGACATTCGTGATGGCACTGTGAACCGGGTAGTCGTCGCTGCGTGCTCACCGCTCATGCACGAGTCGACGTTCCGGCGGGCGACTGCGGCAGGAGGGATCAGTCCCTTCCGCTTCCAGATGGCGAGCATTCGCGAGCACGTTGCCTGGGTGACCAGTGACAGCGAGGAGGCGACCGAGAAGTCAAAGGCGCTCATCGCGGGCGCGGTGCGACGGGTCGCCGCGCATGAGGACTTGGAACGGCGCCGCACTCCGATCCATCCCGATGTGATGGTCGTCGGCGGTGGGATCGCTGGGATCCAAGCTGCGCTCACCCTCGCCGAAGCCGGCAAGCACGTCTACCTCGTGGAGCGGGAGTCGTGCATTGGCGGTCAGATGGCCAAGTTCGACAAGACTTTTCCGACTCTGGACTGCGCTGCTTGCATCCTCACGCCGAAGATGGTTCAAGTTGGCCAGCACCCCAACATCGAGCTCCTCACCTACAGCGAGGTGGACGAGGTCTCTGGCTACGTGGGCGCCTTCAAGGTCAAGGTGCGCAAGAAAGCCCGCTACATCGACGAGGACCTCTGCACCGGTTGCAATCTCTGCGTCGAGAACTGCACGTGGACTGGGATCCCGTCGAAGTTCGACCAGGGGCTCGGCACTCGCCCGGTTGTCTACAAGCATTTTCCCCAGGCGGTGCCTGGCGTGCCGGTGATCGAGCGCTCTGGCACGTCGCCCTGCACGTTCGAATGCCCGGCTGGCATCAAGGCCCACGGCTACGTGTCGCTCATCCGGCGCGGAGAGTACGAGAAGGCATTCAATCTCGTGCTCGAAGCGACGCCACTTGTCGGAAGTCTCGGCCGCGCCTGCTACGCCCAGTGTGAAGGCGAGTGCACCCGGGACAGCCTGGAGGGCCCACTGCCGATCCGAAGACTGAAGCGCTTCATAGCCGACGTCCATTACGGGAATGGAGCAGGCTCCCCGATCGAGAAGGCGGCCTCCAACGGCAAGCAGGTGGCGGTGATCGGCTCTGGGCCCGCCGGTCTGACCGCTGCGTGGCAACTCGCGAGGCAAGGGTATCGAGTCAAGATCTTCGAATCTGCGCAAGAGCCGGGTGGCATGCTGCGATCGGCCATCCCCGAGTATCGGCTTCCAGCCACAGTGGTCGAACAGGACATCGGGAACTTGACGGCGCTGGGCGTGCAGATCGTCGCCAACACGCGCGTTGAGGACGTCGAACAACTCAGACGGGAGGGTTACGACGCGATCCTGCTGGCAACCGGTACGCCCGTTTCAACGCGCCTCGGCGTGGCGGGTGAAGACCTAACCGACGTGGTCTCGGGCCTGGAGTTTCTGCAGGCCGCCAAGCGCGGTGAGGCGTGCGACCTGCAGGACCGGCGGACAGTCATCGTGGGTGGAGGAAACGTGGCGATGGATGCCGCGCGAACTGCTCGACGCCTTGGAGCACCGGAGACGATCGTGGCTTACCGGCGTAGCCGCGACGAGATGCCTGCACACCCTGAAGAAATAGATGCCGCCGAACGAGAAGGTATCCAGTTCAGCTTCCAGGTCGCGCCCGTTGCGATCCGCGGCGACGAGCGCGGGCGCGTCACCGGCCTGCTTTGTGTTCGGACGGCACTCGGTGAGCCCGACGCCTCCGGCCGTCGGCGCCCCGAGCCTGTTCCTGGGAGTGAACTCGTGATTGCCTGCGAGACAGTGATCGTCGCTGCGGGACTGAGGCCCGAAGTGACGAAGTTCGCTCCCGGGCTGGCGAACTCGCCGGACGGGACGATCCAAACAGGTCCGGGAACGCTCCAGACCGATGTCCCGTACGTTTTTGCTGCCGGCGACGTCGTGTCTGGCGCGCTCGACATCGCGCACGCGGTCGGGCAGGGACAACGGGCTGCCTCCATGGTCGATCGCTGGATCCGGGGTGTGGAATTGGACGGGGCCAGCTTCGACGTGAAGCTGCCGGTCGTTCACAAGAGCGAAGTGCTGGCGAGGCAGCACCCGGCTCTCAGGCACTTGGATCCGCGGGTGCCGAGCGCACGGCTGGCTAGCGCACCGCACGATTTCTCAGAGGTCGAGCCACCGTTTAGCGAAGAAGAGGCGCGCTACGGTGCCGAGCGGTGCCTCGACTGCGGCCCTTGCTCCGAATGTGGGGAGTGCGTTTCGGTCTGTGAGGCAGACGCGATCGACCTCACGATGCGCGAGCGAATGGTCGATTTCGAGGTGGGCTCCATCGTCCTGGCCACCGGGTACACGACCTTCGATCCCCTGCGCACCCCCGAGTACGGCTACGGCACATACCAGAACGTCTACACGAGCCTCGAGGTTGAACGCCTCCTCAACGCGTCCGGACCCACTCAGGGCGAGATCGTGATGCGCAACGGAGAACGCCCACACGCGGTGGGGATCATTCACTGCGTCGGCTCACGGGACGCCAGGCACAACCCCTACTGCTCACGGGTCTGCTGCATGTACTCCCTGAAGCTCGCCCACCTGATCAAAGAACGCACCGGAGCAGAGATCTTCAACTTCTATATCGACATGCGAGCCCCAGGCAAGGCCTACGAGGAGTTCTACGGGAAGGTTTCTCAGGAGGGCGTGCACTTCATCCGTGGGCGCGTCGCCGAAGTGAACGATCTGACGAAGTTCCCGCAGGAGGAGGGAAAGCTCATCATTCACGCGGAGGACACCCTGCTCGGCGCGGTGCGGCGGATCCCGGTGGACATGGTCGTACTCGCGGTGGCTCTCGAACCCCAGTCCGATGCCGACGAGGTTCGTAGGCTCTTCAACATCGGCTGCGGTGCCGAGGGCTTCTTCACGGAGCGACATCCCAAGCTCGCACCGGTGTCGACCTTTACCGACGGCGTCTTCCTCGCCGGTGCGTGCCAAGGTCCAAAGGACATCCCCGACACCGTCGCACAGGCTGGCGCTGCGGCGGCAGAGGCACTGGTGATGGTCGATCGTGGCTCGGTGGAGCTAGAGCCGAATACGGCCTTCATCGACGCGGCCAAGTGCTCCGGATGCCGCATATGCGTCGGCCTTTGCCCGTTCGGCGCGCTCTCCTTCGACGCTGAAGCCGCAGTCGCGGTCATCAACGAGGTGCTCTGCAAGGGGTGCGGCGTGTGCGTCGCCGCCTGCCCGTCGGGCTCGCTGCAGCAGCACCTGTTCACAGACGAGCAGGTTCTAGCCGAGCTCGTGGGGGTGCTCGAAGGTGTCTGAGGCGCGCTTTGAACCGAAGATAGTCGCCTTCTTTTGCACCTGGTGCACCTACACGGCGGCCGACCTGACAGGTATCTCCCGGCTGGCGTACGCGCCGAATGTGCGGGCGATTCGCCTGATGTGCTCGGGAAGGCTTGACCCGCAGTTCGTGCTCGCAGCCTTCCGCCACGGTGCCGACGGGGTACTGGTCGGCGGCTGTCATCCAGGTGACTGTCACTATCAGGAGGGCAACTACAAGGCTGAGCGCAGGATCGAGCTCCTGCGCTGTGTCCTGCGCGAGATGGGGATAGAGGACGAGCGACTGCGCCTCGAGTGGATCTCGGCCTCCGAGGGCGACAAGGTGCAACGGGTTTGCAACGAGATGACCGAGGATCTGCGACGGCTCGGACCGCTGCGCCTGGCCCGTCCCACTCGTTCGAACGTGAAAATCGGTGCCGCGGAGGCGCGATGACCAAGCCAAAGGTTGCTTTCTACTGGTGCGCCTCTTGTGGCGGGTGTGAAGAGGCGGTGGTCGATCTCGGCGAGGATCTGCTGAAGATCGTCGAGCTTGTGGACGTCGTCTTCTGGCCCGTCGCGCTGGACTTCAAGCGAGCGGACGTCGAGGCGCTGAACGACGGCGAGCTGGTGGCGGCGTTCATCAACGGCGCTGTCCGCACTTCTGAGCAGGAAGAGATGGTCGAACTGTTGCGCCGCAAGAGCGGCGCCGTGGTCGCGCTCGGAAGCTGCGCGGTGTCGGGGGGCATTCCCGGCCTCGCGAACCTGTACGAACGAGAAGCGATCCTAGATGCCGTTTATCGCGAGGCAACAAGCCTCGTCAACGACGAGGGAACACTGCCCGCGGAGGAGAGCCGTGTTGCCGAAGGCGTGCTGAGCTTGCCGGCGTTCGACGCCTCCGTGCGCACGCTCGACCAGGTCGTCGACGTCGACTACTACCTTCCCGGATGCCCGCCGCCCGTGGGCCTGATCGCCTCCGCGGTGACTGCGCTCGTCGAAGGGACACTGCCCGACAAAGGCGCCGTGCTCGCGCCTGACAGAGCCCTTTGCTCCGAGTGCCCGCGCGCTGTGACCAAGCCCGACAAGCTTCTGGTGGACGCGTTCCGGCGACCGCACGAGGTGAACATCGACCCGGAGCTCTGCCTGCTCGCCCAAGGCCTGATCTGCATGGGTCCGGCCACCCGTGCGGGCTGCGTCGCCGCCTGCATCGGAGGCAACATGCCATGCACCGGTTGCATGGGACCCACGAGCAGCGTGGCCGACTACGGAGCAAAGGCGTTGTCGGCCATCGCGTCCATCATCAGCGCGAACGACGAAGGCGAGATCGTCGCCCGCATAGCCGAGATCGTCGACCCGGTCGGTACCTTTTACCGCTACAGCTTGCCTGCTTCGCTGCTGCACCACCGAGTTGCCACCCGAGTCGAGGAGCCGGTGCCATGACTCGCGAGATCTTGATCGATCCCCTGACACGTCTCGAGGGGCACGGCAGGATCCACGTCTTCCTGGACGCCGATGGCGAGGTCGAGCGCGCCTACCTCCAGATCCCAGAGTTGCGAGGCTTCGAAAAGTTTGCCCAGGGCCGGCGGGCCGAAGACATGCCCCAGATCACGTCCCGCATCTGCGGGGTCTGTCCGATGGCACATCACATGGCTGCGACGAAAGCCCTCGATGACCTCTATCAAGTCGAGCCGCCTCCGGCCGCCAAGAAGATCCGCGAACTCGTCTACAGCGCCTTCATGATCGAGGATCACGCGCTCCACTTCTTCTTCCTCGGCGGACCCGACTTCATCGTCGGCCCGGACGCGCCTAGGCCGGAGCGGAACATCCTCGGCGTCATCGCCGCCGTCGGGCTTGAGATCGGAAAGGAAGTGATCGGCGTCCGCAAGCAGCTCCGTGAACTGGTCGGCGCGGTGGCCGGCAAGGCCATCCATCCGGTCTTCGGGCTTCCAGGCGGCGTCTCGCAGGCACTCACTCGAGAGCTCCAGGACCAGGCGGCGGCGGCGGCGGCGCGCGCCGTCGAGTTTGGGCTGTTCGCTCTGGGAGCCTTCCGGAAGATTGTGCTCGGCAACCCGGAGTACGTCGAGCTTGTGACCTCTGAGGCATATACCCATCGCACCTACGCGATGGGCCTCGTCGACGCGGCGAACCGCGTCACCTTCTACGACGGCACGCTCAGAGTCGTCGATCCGGAAGGCCGAGAGTTCCTCAAGTTCGCGTCGAGGGACTACCTCGACCACGTCTCCGAGCACGTCGAGCCCTGGACTTACATGAAGTTCTGCTTCCTCAAGGACGTCGGCTGGAAGGGATTCACTGACGGGGTCGACAGCGGCGTGTACAGCGTCGCGCCCTTGGCACGGCTGAACGCCTCGGACGGGATGGCGACCCCCCGCGCCGAAGAAGCCTACGAGGAACTCGTGGCCACCCTAGGCGGAAAGCCAGTGCACTTTACGCTCGCCAACCACTGGGCCCGGATCGTGGAGCTGGTATACGCCGCCGAACGGATGGCGGAGCTGGCAGCTGATCCAGAGATCCTCGATCCGAAGGTCCGCACTCTGCCGACCGAGGTGCCCAGGGAAGGCGTCGGCGTGGTCGAGGCACCGCGAGGAACCCTCTTCCACCACTACCGCACCGACGAACGCGGCCTCATAACCACTGCGAACTTGATAGTGGCCACGCAGAACAACGCCGCCCGCATAGCGCTGTCCGTTGACAAGGCTGCGCGGTCGCTGATTCACCACGGCGAGGCCGACGACGGGCTACTGAACAGGATCGAGATGGCCTTCCGCGCCTATGACCCCTGCTTCGGCTGCGCCACGCACAGCTTGCCCGGCCAGATGCCGCTGATCGTCGAGATCCGAGATGCGGGCGGCTCGCTCGTCCGCGAGATCCAGCGAGGCTGACCCTGCGTACGCTCGTCCTCGGTCTCGGCAATGAATACGCAGGGGACGATGCCGTCGGTGTCCTGGCAGTGCGGGCATTGTGGGACGAGATCCACGACGTGGCCGACATCGTGGAAAGCGCGGCTTCGGGCCTTGCACTGCTCGAGGTCTTCGCCGGGTATGACCGTGCCGTCGTCATTGACTCGATCCGGACGAGCCGCAGTCCCGCAGGCACGATCGTCGAGCTTGGGATCGCGGATATCGGCAACGTTGTCGCGCCGAGCCTCCACCATGCCGGCATACCTGAGCTGGCCGCCATCGCCGAACGGCTTGGGCTCCGCTTCCCGGCGGAGACCAGTGTATTCGCTGTCGAAGTCGCCGCACCGCCAACGTTCGGAGCGCCGTTGAACGAACCCGTCGCAGCGGCAGTCGGTCGGCTTGTACGACTCGTGCGCGCACGGATCGAACTCTGGGCGGCCCAGGATGCCGTGTTGCATGAACAGAACGAAGCGCTATGCACGACTACCACGCAGTAAGCACCCTGATTGCGCGCCTGCAACGCGAACTCAGCCCAGCCGAGGGCGTTATTGAACTTCGCGTCGAGGCAAGCCCGGCGTTCTCGCCAGAGGCACTGCGACAGACCTACGAGATATTGACTCAGGAGACACCGCTTGCAGGCTCGCGCCTCGTCGTCGACGAACTCGTCGACGGTCGCGAGTGCACTGCATGTGGCATGGCCTGGGCGCTTTCGCACGAGGACGTGGTCGGCCACCTAGTCGTCTGCCCTTCGTGTGGCACCCTGTCGACCCTCGAAGGAGGAGCCGGGATCGAGCTGCTCGAAGTCAGGAGAGCGCAAACGTCGACGACGCGCTGCCTTGCTGCCTTCGTCACCGAGTGAATCGTTCGCAGGGTTTTCTATCCAAAAAACATAAGAGGAGGGCACTGTGACCCAGAACACCACACAAACCATCGAGGCGCCGGTCGGAGAGGGCGCGCACCTCCCTGAGGACATTGCGGCTTTGGTGGCCAACCACCCGCTCCTTGTCGGGTTACCTGGTGACATGGTCTCGCTCGTGAGCGGCTGCGCCCGCAATGTGGCCTTCCAGGCTGGACAGTATTTGCTGGTTGAAGGCGAGGCTGCAACCACGCTGCACCTGCTGCGAAGAGGTCGGGTATCTCTGGAGGTACGCGCTCCGGGGCGAACGCCGATGGTGATCGAGACCCTGGAGTCGGGAGCGGGGCTCGGGTGGTCGTGGCTGTTTCCCCCCTATCGCTGGCAGTTCGACGCTCGTGCTATGGAACCAGTCGGAGCGATCGAAGTGGATGCAGGCTGCCTTCGCTCAAAGGCCGAGGCCGACCCGGCCTTCGGCTACCAGCTGATGAAGAGGTTCGCCTCGGTAATGGTGGCTCGTCTGGATGCCGCACAACTACGCCTGTTGGACCTCTATGGGAAGGAAGCGGTCGTAAAGAGGCACTGAGTTAGGTCCTCTTTCTCGTCGTCACAGAGTCCCGCACGTCCCGCATGTGAAGGGGGCGACGTCCCACCCGTAGTCCGAGAGCTTGATCTCCGTCCCGTTGCTGATGACGATCCAGCCGTGGGCGAACCGCGAGAGCATGATCATGGCGCCCTCAGCACAACGCGGGTCGGGCTCAATCATGAAATACTGGGACCCTTCGGCGTTTTCTTCGCGGCTCTCGCGTCACCGACTGACACGCACGTCCGCCGCAGAGGCACTCGTTGTATGCCGTCTACGGCCGCCACCGCCCCACTGCTTGCCGACGACCGCGAGCGAACCCATCGAGGGCACGACAGTGGACTCTTCCCCTGTCGACCACCGCACCCGCAAGAGTGATCCGGTTACGCCAGTCACGACTCCATCGCGGGGAGCTTCGCCAACTTTCCTCGAAGAGATCTGCACACGGTCGCCAACGACTGCCATGTACCAAATGGTGCTACTCCGCGGCATGTCTGGCCAGCCCGACGCACACCTTTCGCCCGGAGAAGCTTCTGGCGACTGTTCAACGTGCCGAGCCTGAGGGGTGGGACGCTGGATGGCTACAGCCCGTGACGGCCGGGCTTGTTGCCTCGGCCCGGGGTGCTCGGTGAAGCCGGTCGCTCACGCTCCTCGTTACCTCGCCACCACGACCGGCACCCACGTTCACCCAGGTGGTGACGCAGTGGCTGGGTGGTAGGAACCCCCCGGCCCCTAGCCGAGACGCCCGGGCGCCGAAGGGCGCACGGGCACATAGGACGACGCGTGGTGCGCGAAATGGACGGGGTGCCGAGCGACACCGACTTTCCCACAACAAACACTATTTCCCTCTTTCCCAGCAAACACCCAGGTGATCCTCGAACTCCCTGGCAGCATCAGCGCTCAAGCTGATCGATGTCGGTCGGGAGATCGCGGCTCACCGATGAAACCAGGAGCAGGTCACGTCCGTCGCTCGAAACAGCTTCGACGGTTGGCGGTTCTGACGCCTAGACCAACGGCCGATGCCGCATTTTCGCCATGATGATGAACAAGTGCACGACGAAGTCGCCTCAACTCTCCCACGGCATCACCCACGAATGGCAGACCCATCAGTCCAACCGTCACTACGACTTCACCCACGTTAGCGAGCTGTTGAGCTTGCCAGTTGGCCCGCAGGGGCACCTTCATCGAGAGCTTGGGTGGCGAATGCCTTTAAACCGTGTCCGCTAGAGCCGGCCACCCACGAACTCATAGGCTCCCAGACGACCGGAACGAGCGAGTAGTCAGACTCAGCGACCGAAAGGGCAGTTCGGCCCTATCACCTGTAGTTCTGCCATTTCGTAATATGGGCCATTGTTGTCATAGCGGCTCATTTCCTAATCCGAGGCGTTCAAATGCATAAGTTCCACGTGACTCACCTGTTCGCAATCCTCGCCTCGGGAGCGATCTCACTCCCACTGTTGGCGAGCACCACCTCAGCAGCGGTCGCCAGTCCGAGGACTACGCCGCCCATGGAAACGCACCTGGCCGGGCTGAAGGGTCCCGCCGTGTCCCAGGCCACCTTGGTTGGCTCGGTGAGCTTCGCTTCCTCTGACCGCCAAGGGGCTAAGTCCGCGAATTGGACCGTGGATGCCTTCACCAGCGGGAGCGGGGCGATCGCGACGGGCGGCACCGTCACGATCATCGCTCCCGCCTCGACGACCTTCCCGTCGGCGAGCTCCGCCTACAGCGTGAATGGCACCACGGTGACCGCGGCCCCAACGACTGCCGCGGGTACGGTCACGATCGCCACCCCGGTGGCGCTGGGGGACTCGAGCGCGTTCTCGGTCGTGATCACAGGAGTGACAAACCCTGCTGCAGGCAGCTACGCGAACACCTCGTTCAGCGTTTCGACGAGCGTCGATACCACCGCCTCGAACCCCACCACCGGGATCAGCTTCGGCTCTGTCGTCTCAGGCGTGTCCTTCAGCCTGTCCTCGTTGGTCAGCGCTGGGAGCGCCACCTGGACGGTCGGCTTCACCACCAGCGCGAGCGGCGCGCTCGCGATAGGCGACACCATCACGATCGGCGCTCCCTCCTCTACGACCTTCCCCTCGGCGGCCTCCGCCTACCAGGTGAACAGCACCGCGGTGACCGCGATCCCGTCGACGGCCGCGGGTACGGTCACGATTGCCACCCCGGTGGCGCTGGGCGATTCCACGGTCGTCTCGGTGCATATAACCGGGGTGACCAACCCGGCGGCCTCTTCCTACCCGAGCACCTCGTTCAGCGCGTCCACTACCGCTGATGCTGCCGCCAACCCCACCAGCGGCCAGACCTTCTCGGTGGGCATGACGACCACGACCGGTCTCGGGCTGTCTTCGGCCTCGCTGGCCTACGGCTCGGAGACCTCCGAGATCTTCACCGTCACGGTCACCGGCCTGTCGGGCGAGGGCTATCCCGAGGGGACGGTCGCGGTCTACAACTCCTCGACCGAGCTGTGCAGCGCCATCTTGTACGCCAACGGCAGTTACAGCGCCGTGGCCACCTGTGCGCTCACGGCCTATGAGCTCGTCGCCGGCGCCTACGACGACGTGTTCGCCACCTACGTCCCCGGCGTCCCGTCGTCCTCCAACGCCAGCTACACCTACGGCACCTCGAGCTCCGCGCTCCAGGCCTTGTCGGTTGCCTCGGCGAACACCACGACCGGTCTCGGGCTGTCTTCGGCCTCGCTGGCCTACGGCTCGGAGACCTCCGAGATCTTCACCGTCACGGTCACCGGCCTGTCGGGCGAGGGCTATCCCGAGGGGACGGTCGCGGTCTACAACTCCTCGACCGAGCTGTGCAGCGCCATCTTGTACGCCAACGGCAGTTACAGCGCCGTGGCCACCTGTGCGCTCACGGCCTATGAGCTCGTCGCCGGCGCCTACGACGACGTGTTCGCCACCTACGTCCCCGGCGTCCCGTCGTCCTCCAACGCCAGCTACACCTACGGCACCTCGAGCTCCGCGCTCCAGGCCTTGTCGGTGGGCTCAGTAAGTACGACGCGCACCACGGTCTCAGAGTCACCGACCAAGGTCACCTACGGCCACGAATCGGCGTCGGTCATCTCCGTGACCGTCACGACCAACGATGGCGGAGCAGTGCCCAACGGTGAGAAGGTGACCGTGCACGTCGGTGCTATCGCGTGCACAGCCGCTTTGAAAGGGGGACAGGGGACTTGCAGGGTCGCCAAGACCGCCCTGCCGGTGGGCTCGTACCCGGTGTCGGCCACCTACGGTGGTGATGCCAACCTAAGTGGCTCCAGTGGCTCGAGCGCCTCCAGACTGACCGTGAGCAAGGACACCACGCGCACTTCGGTCTCAGAGTCACCGGCCAATGTGACCTACGGCCACGAATCGGCTTCGTTCATCTCCATCGCGGTCACGGCCCGCTATGGCGAGGCGGTGCCCAATGGTGAGACGGTGACTGTGTACGTCGGCCCTGTCACTTGCACAGCGATTTTGAAGGGCGGCACGGGGCTTTGCAGAATCACCACGACCGCCCTGCCGGTGGGCTCCTACCCGGTTTTGGCCGCCTACGGCGGTGACGCCAACCTGAGTGGCTCGACCGTCTCCGAACTGACCGTGAACAAGGACACGACGCGCACCATGGTCTCAGAGTCGCCGACTAGCGTCGCATACGGCCACGAATCGGCGTCGGTCTTCTCAGTTACCGTCGCGAGTCACTACGGCGAGGCGGTGCCCAACGGCGAGAAGGTGACTGTGCACGTCGGTAATGTCACCTGCACAGCGGTGCTGAAGGGCGGCAATGGGACTTGCACGATCGCCAACAATGCCCTGCCGGTGGGCTCGTACCCGGTGTTGGCCACCTATGGCGGTGACGCGAACCTGAGGAGCTCCAGCGGCTCGAGCGCCTCCAGACTGACCGTGTGAAGAGGCCGTAAGGCAGCCCCAAGTCGCCGCGGGTCGTGCGAGTGTGTTGCGACGTTCACTCAGGCGTGTCGCCACGGGTGCCGTGAAGCGAGCTGCGCGGTGTACTCGACGCCTACCAGTCTCGCCAGCGCGCCGCATGTCGTCAGGTGCAGCGTCCGCTTCCCACGCCGAATGTCGGACGCGGACGCCTTGGAGCAACCGGCCGCCCAGGCGATCTCGGAAAGCTTCACGCCCGCGAGCCTTGGCAGGACCTCCCGTCGGAACAGCTCCGGATCGTAGGCCCTGTCGGGATTGGCCTTGTCCCACTCGGTGAGTGCTCGCTTCCGGGCCGCGATGGCGGCACCACGCCGACCCCTGATCCCTGTTGCCTGGTCGGAGCCGGCGGCGATGCACGCGTCGCAGCGGTCGTGGCGAGGGTTCGTGACAGCTGCGCCGTAGGTCAGTCGGCTCCGCGAGCACGAGTCCACACCGAGGATGTCGTGGATCTCACTGCCGCGCCGTTCCGACTGTAGAAGTACGCTTGTTGGAGAAAGGTTGGTAGTAGTTATGAGGTTTCTTTACTTATATGTTGGCGGCTTCTTTTACCTTTGTGCCGTCGTCCTGTTTGTGTTCGCTCTGAACGCCTCCCTGGAAACCAATGGCCTGTTCCTTACGGAGATGTTCCCCACGTGGTTGGCGAGCGCTCTCATCGCTCTGGCGCTGGCGCTTGCGTGCTTTGGTGTCCCGTGGTTCGACGCTCAGGTCAAGACCGGCCGAGGCCGCCCGTAGCAGCGTCACGCGCCTAAGCAAAACGGTCCTCGACTCTGTCGCACGGTCACCGGCTCCACAGACATCGACGATCGGGCGCCAGCGATTCCAGAAAGACCTGTTCGTCGCCGAGATCGAACCTCCGTAAAGCAGGAGGGCGCGCACACGTCGGCCTGGATGTCCGCTTCGGTCTTACGCGGGTTGCGCTCGGCGAGGCGTGCGATGGAGCCCGAGAAGTCAGAGCGCCCAGCACATCCCCTCCCTTGTATCTGCCGGAGTCTGCACGGTCACGCTACCGGGAGGAAGCTCGGTTGGACGGGATGCGGCGAGCGACAGGCTCCGTCACCTGTCATGTCAAGCGTTCTCGACGGGACGGCACAACGTACGGGTGCGACTGGACCGGGACTATCACGGGCACGTCCGCGGCGGAGGCCGGAACAGCAATCAACACAACAGCGGTGGCCATCGAGGACACCACCACCGGTCAGTGGTGGAACGGAACCTCCTTCGCCGCCTCCGGCCAGACCTTCGTGCCCGTGAGTGGCACCACCACTTGGATGATTGGTCTTGGAACAGACACCCTCACTTCTGGTGACGCCTACAGCGTCACCGCCCAGGCCACAGACAGCGACAGCAACGTCGGCACCAGCTCGACGGTGACGTTCGCCTACACGCCCCAGCCGACGGTCCCGGCCTCGTGAGCCTCATGGCAGCAACCCAATGTAAGAAAGCACAGTTCACCCCCAACCCCTACAACCGCTGGACATTCATTGCGAGGAGGAATACCCATGTCAACCATTCA
>Ga0326728_10016348_pt1 | contig 15161 bp, 10 predicted proteins | sample MB3enrmetagenome_FD_207602 | JGI IMG/M metagenome (GOLD analysis project Ga0326728, IMG submission 207602) | Lab enriched peat soil microbial communities from McLean, Ithaca, NY, United States - MB31MN | ecosystem: Environmental > Terrestrial > Soil > Wetlands > Peat | place: USA: New York...
CGCAGCATGGGCATTGACGTTCAGGAATAATCAACCGCGGGAGGGCGCCGCGCGGAGCGGCGCCCGCTTGCACCGCTCATTGTATGCCAAGCAAACGATATAAAAAAGCAGCCGAACTGATCGAAGCGGGGAAACTCTACCCATTGAAATCGGCCGTCGAGGTACTGGCCAGGTTTCCCAAGGCCAAATTCAACGAGACCATCGATTTGGCCTTCAAACTTGGGGTCGATCCCAAACAATCCGATCAAATGGTTCGCGGCACCGTGCCTCTGCCGCACGGCAGCGGCAAGACCGTGCGCGTGCTGGTCTTTGCCAAGCCGGGCGTGGCCGCCGATGCGGCCCGCGCCGCTGGCGCGGAGTACGTGGGCTACGAGGAACTGATCAAGAAATGCACGGAAGGCTGGACGGATTTTGACGTGGCCGTCGCCACGCCCGAGGCGATGTCGGAAGTGCGCAAACTGGGCAAGGCCCTCGGCCCGCGCGGTCTGATGCCCAATCCCAAGACCGGCACCGTGACCGACGACACCGCCAAGGCGGTCAAGGAAGTCAAGGCCGGGCGGGTGGAATTCAAAGTCGATAAAGGCGGGAACATCCACGTCCCCATCGGCAAGCTGTCCTTTGCCGCCGACCAGATCGTGGAAAACGCCCGCGCCGTCATCCGGACGGTGGCGAGGTCCAAGCCGAGCAGTTCCAAGGGGGCGTTTATCCGCAGTTGCACCCTGTCGGCCACCATGAGCCCCCCGATCCGGGTGGACGTGCGCGAGTTTCTGGAAGCCGCCTAACCCGAGGAGAGATCATCATGCGCGTCGAAAAACAATATATCTCGGCCGAGTACCTGACCCGGCTCAACGCCTCGCCCTATTTCATCGTCGTCGATTACCGGGGGTTGAAGGTGGGACCCATCACCGAGCTGCGCAAGCGGCTGAACAAGGCCGGAGCGGAAATGCACGTGGTGAAGAACTCCCTCTTCCGCCTGGCCGCCAAGGAAGCCGGCCTCCCGGACTTGGGCGCGACGCTGACCGGCCAGCTCGCCGTGGTCACCGGCCAGCGCGACATTGCCTCCGCAGCCAAAGTGGTCAAGACCTTCGGCGCCGAGTTCGACAAGCCAAAGATCCGGTTTGGTTACCTCAAGAACCAGCGGCTGGAAACCACAGAGGTCATGGCCCTGGCGGACCTGCCCTCCCTGGAGGTGCTGCGATCCAGGCTGATGGGGGTGATCATGGCGCCGGCCAGCAAGCTGGCGGCGGTCGTGAACACGCCCGCCACCCAAGTGGTCCGCGTTTTGGCCGCCCGAGTGGCCAAGGGGGCCGAGAGCCAGGCATGAATTTGGACAATTTCATTTCCGGCAACGAGTTGGAGATGAGCAAGAGAACAACAACAAAGTAAATCGTCGGCTCGCGGGCTCGCGAGCAGAATGCGTCCGCGGCTGCGGACGGCGACGAGACTGAAAGGACACATGGCTGACATAGCTGGATTAGTGGAACAATTAGGCAAGTTGACGGTGATCGAAGCCGCCGACCTGGTCAAACAACTTGAAACGGCCTGGGGCGTGACCGCGGCCGCTCCGGCCGCCGCGGCCGCTCCGGCCGCCGCGGCCGCACCGGTCGCCGAAGCCAAGACGCAATTTGACGTCATCCTGGCCTCCGTGCCGGCGGACAAGAAGATTGCCGCCATCAAGGCGGTGCGCGAGGTCAAGGCGGGGCTGGGCCTGGCGGATGCCAAGGCGCTGGTGGAAGGGGCGCCCAAGGCGGTGCTGGAAGGGGCCAGCAAGGCCGATGCCGACGCGGCGAAGAAGAAACTGGAAGACGCCGGCGCGAAGGTTGAAATCAAATAATGATGTTGTATATTAGCGGGGGGCGGGAGTTTGTTGCCTGCCGCCCCAGTTGAACCAACGAGCGAGCGATTTCTAAACGAATTCCATCGTTTTAAGAGTGTTATTGGACCGGCGCGTTTTCTGGATTCCAGGGAACGGGCCTTTTGTCGTTTGAATTGAACAAAAACCCGGCCGAGGCCGGGGCAAGCAGAGGTTAAAATGCCATCACGACTAGCTGAACGCGTTCACTTTGGAAAAATCAAGGAGGTCATCGCCCCGCCGAATCTGATCGAGTTGCAGACCAATTCGTATCGGGAATTTCTGCAAACGGAGACGCCGCCATCGCGGCGCAAGAACATGGGGTTGCAGGCCGTTTTCACCGAGGTATTTCCCATTGAAAGCTATGACGGCAAGTGTGTCCTGGACTTTCGGAGCTACGAAGTGGGCGAGCCCAAGCATGACTGGCTGGAATGCCTGCGCGAAGGCATCACCTACGGCGCGCCCCTCCATGTCACGTTTCTGCTCAAGGAGGAGAAAAACGCCAAGGAAGAAAAGGTTTTCATGGGCGAACTGCCGCTCATGACGCCGCAGGGCACCTTTGTCATCAACGGCGCCGAGCGCGTCATTGTCAGCCAGTTGCACCGCTCGCCCGGGCTGGCCTTCGAAGCCAGCCAGCATCCCAACGGCAAAACGCTGCATTCCTTCCGCATCATTCCCGACCGCGGCTCGTGGTACGAGGCCCAGTTCGACACCAGCGACCTGCTCTACGTCTATCTGGACCGCAAGAAGCGGCGCCGGAAGTTTTTGACCACGACGTTTTTCCGCGCCCTGGGATACGGTTCGGATGCGGACATTCTCAAACTTTTCTACGACATTGAGGAGTTGAGCGTCAAAGAGGCGGAGAAACTGGAGGACATCCAAAACAAGGTGCTGATCGAAGACGCGGTGGACAATGAGAAAGGGATCGTGGTGGCCCGGGCCTTCGAGCCGCTGTCCAAGGCGGTTGTCAAACAAATCGCCGAGCTGGGCGTCAGCAAGATCAAGGTGGTTGATACGACGGTCGATGACGGCATTGTCATCAAGTGCCTGAAGAAGGACCCCAGCAAGAACGAGGAGGAGGCGCTCAAGGACATTTACCGGCGGCTGCGCCCGGGCGATCCGCCCACCGCGGCCAACGCCCGCGCCCTGATCAAGCGCCTGTTTTTTGACGGCAAGCGATATGACCTGGGCCGGGTCGGCCGCTACAAGATCAACCAGAAACTGGGGTTGAAAGGGGGCGATTCGCGCATTCTGACCAAGGAAGACCTGGTGGCCGCGACCAAGTACCTGCTGCGCCTCAAGAAGGGCGAGGGCACGCTCGATGACATCGATCACCTGGGCAGCCGCCGCATTCGGACGGTGGGGGAACTGCTGGCCAACCAGTGCCGGGTGGGCCTGGCCCGCACGGAGCGACTGGTCAAGGAGCGCATGACGCTGTTCGATCAGAGCCTGGAAACCATGTCCCCGCAGAAATTGATCAATCCCAAGGCCCTGTCGGCCGTGATCCGGGATTTCTTCGGGCGCAGCCAGCTCTCGCAGTTCATGGATCAAATCAATCCGTTGGCCGAGTTGACCCACAAGCGGCGGCTGTCGGCCCTTGGACCGGGGGGCTTGTCCCGCGACCGCGCCGGATTTGAAGTGCGCGACGTGCATCCTTCCCACTACGGCCGGATTTGCCCGGTCGAAACACCGGAAGGCCCCAACATCGGCTTGATCGCGTCCCTGGCCACGTTCGCGCAGGTCAATGATTTCGGCTTTCTGGAAACGCCCTATCGCCGCGTCGAAAAGGGCCGCGTGACCAACCACATCGATTATCTGACCGCCGACCGCGAGGAAACTTACATCGTGGCCCAGGCCAATGCGCCCATTGACGAGAGAGGCAACTTCCTGGGCGAACGCGTCACCTGCCGTTGCAAAGGGGACTTCATCGACGTTGAGCCGTCGCGCGTCGATTACATGGATGTCTCCCCCAAGCAACTGGTTTCGGTGGCGGCCAGCCTGATTCCCTTTCTGGAACACGACGACGCCAACCGGGCGTTGATGGGGTCGAACATGCAGCGCCAAGCCGTGCCGCTGCTGGTCACCGAAGCGCCTTATGTCGCCACCGGCTTGGAAGAGCGTGTGGCGCGCGATTCCCGCGCCGTGCTCGTTTCCGAGGAGGCGGGCAAGGTCGCCTCCGTCACCGGCAACCAGATCGTGCTGACCCAGGACGGCAAGCTGCCGGAAAGCAAGAAGAAGATCCGGACCGACCCGGCCAACGGCGTCTGGGTATATCCGATCCGCAAATTCATGCGTTCCAACGCCGCCACGTGCATCAATCAAAAGATCGTGGTGGCCAAGGGGGAGTCCATCAAGAAGGGGCAGGTCATAGCCGACGGCCCCTGCACGCAGGGGGGCGAGCTGGCCCTGGGCCGCAACGTCCTGTGCGCGTTCATGCCGTGGAACGGATACAACTTCGAGGACGCGATCCTGATCAGTGAACGCATCGTCAAGGATGACGTGTTCACCTCGATTCACATCGACGAATTCGAAGTCGGCGCCCGCGACACCAAGCTGGGCCCCGAGGAAATCACGCGGGACATTCCCAACCTGGGCGACGAAGCGTTGAAGAACCTTGGGCCCGACGGCGTCATCCGCATCGGCGCGGAAGTCAAGCCCGGCGACATTCTGGTGGGCAAGATCACGCCCAAGAGCGAGACGGAACTGGCGCCCGAGGAGCGGTTGTTGCGCGCCATTTTCGGCGAGAAAGCCGCCGACGTCAAAGACACCTCCCTGAAGGTGCCCTCCGGCACTTACGGCATCATCATGGATGTCAAAGTCTCCTCCAAGAAGGAGCGCGAGGCCGAGGTCAAGTCGGTCCCCGAGACGCGGCGCCAGGCCCGGGAAGCGATGGACGAGCACAAGGCCAAAACGGAGGAATTGCGCGAGCAGCTCACCGAAGCCCTGAGCAACATTCTGCTGGGCGAAAAGATCCCGTTGGACGTCGTCAATTCCGAGACCGGTGAAATCATCATCCCGGCCAACCGCAAGATCACCAAGACGCTGTTGCGCAAGCTGGCCCAGGTTTACGACCGCATCGAGATTGATCCCTCGCCCATCCGCAACAAGATCAACGAGATCATCGGCACCTTTAAAAAGAAATTCGAGGACCTGCAAATGCAGCACGACGAAGAGGTGGAACGCGCCGAGGCCGGCGAGGAAGTCGATAGCGGCGTCATCAAGTCGGTCAAAGTCTATATCGCCTCCAAGCGCAAGTTGTCGGTTGGCGACAAGATGGCGGGCCGGCACGGCAACAAAGGGGTGGTGGCCAAGATCGTGCCCGAGGAAGACATGCCGTTTCTGGCCGATGGCACGTCGGTGGATATAGTGTTGAATCCGCTGGGCGTACCCTCGCGCATGAACGTCGGGCAGGTGCTGGAGACCCATCTGGGCTGGGCGGCGCGGTTTCTCGGCCTCAAGTTCGCCACGCCCGTTTTCGACGGCATCAAGGAGAAGGACATCCGCTCGTATCTCAAAGAGGCCAAGTTGCCCGAACATGGCAAGACGAACTTGTTTGACGGCCGCACCGGCGAGGCGTTCGACCAGGAAATCGTGGTGGGCTACATCTACATGATGAAGCTCGGCCACCTGGTCGCCGACAAAATCCACGCCCGCGCCGTCGGCCCTTATTCGCTGGTCACGCAGCAGCCGCTGGGGGGCAAGGCCCAATACGGCGGCCAGCGCTTCGGCGAAATGGAGGTGTGGGCCATGGAAGCTTACGGCGCCGCCTACAGCTTGCAGGAGTTGCTCACCGTCAAGTCCGACGACGTGCAGGGCCGCACCCGCATATACGAGAGCATTGTCAAAGGCGACAACTGCCTTGAAGCCGGCGTCCCCGAGTCGTTCAACGTCCTGGTCAAGGAAATGCAGTCCTTGGCCATGGACGTCAAGGTGGGCTATTCCAACCCGGTGGAGCAGGCCGCCGCCGCCCAAGCCAGCGCCTTGAGCAGCCTCAGATGATTTTAAGTCCCATTTGCCAACGAAACACGCATCATGAACACTAAAGAAACTGCCCGCGAGTTGCTCGGCCTGGACAAGGTCAACCAAGTCGATTACGTCGCCATATCCGTGGCCTCGCCGGAGGCCATCCGGGCCTGGTCCAAGGGGGAAGTCAAGAACCCGGAAACCATCAACTACCGGACGTTCAAGCCGGAAAAGGGCGGCTTGTTTTGCGAGCGCATCTTCGGCCCGGTCAAGGATTGGGAATGCTCCTGCGGCAAGTACAAGCGCATCAAGCATCGCGGGGTGGTGTGCGATCGTTGCGGGGTGGAAGTGACGCTGTCGCGGGTGCGGCGCGAGCGCATGGGGCACATCGAGCTGGCCGTGCCGGTTTCCCATATCTGGTTTTTCAAGTGCATGCCGTCGCGCCTGGGCCTGGTCCTCGACATGACGGCGCGCAACCTGGAGCGCGTCATCTACTACGAGGATTACATGGTCATCGATCCTGGCTCCACCCCGCTCAAGCTGCATCAATTGCTGAGCGAGCACGAGTATCGCGAGGCCCGCGAAACCTACGGGGCGGAAGGGTTCTCGGCCAAGATGGGGGCCGAGGCCGTGCGCGAGGCCCTGGCCAATGTCGATCTGCAGAAACAGATTGATCATTTGTCCGTGGCCATGACCGAAACCAAGAGCAAGCAAATCCGCAAGAAAATCGCCAAGCGCATCAAGCTGCTCTCCGCCTTCCGCGATTCCAAGGCGCGGCCGGAATGGATGGTGCTGATAGTATTGCCGGTCATTCCGCCGGATTTGCGGCCGCTGGTGCCGTTGGAAGGCGGCCGATTCGCCACCTCCGATCTCAACGATCTCTATCGCCGCGTCATCAACCGCAACAACCGGCTGAAGAACCTGCTGCAGCTCAAGACGCCCGAAGTCATCATCCGCAACGAGAAGCGCATGTTGCAGGAAGCGGTCGATGCCCTATTTGACAACGGACGGCATGGACGGGCCGTCACGGGCGCCGGCAATCGCGCCCTCAAATCCTTGAGCGACATGCTCAAAGGCAAGAGCGGCCGGTTCCGGCAGAACCTGCTCGGCAAGCGCGTCGATTATTCCGGCCGCTCCGTCATCGTGATCGGCCCGGAACTCAAGCTGCATCAGTGCGGCGTGCCCAAGAAGATGGCTCTGGTGCTGTTCGAGCCTTTTATCATCCGCCGCTTGAAGGAGCTGGGCTATGTCCACACCGTACGCTCGGCCAAAAAGATGATCGAGCGCCAGTCGCCCGAAGTCTGGGACATCCTGGAGGAAGTCACCCGCGGCCATCCCGTCCTGCTCAACCGCGCGCCGACCCTGCATCGCCTTTCCATCCAGGCCTTCGAACCGCTCCTGATCGAAGGCGAGGCCATTCGCATTCATCCGCTGGTCTGCACGGCCTACAACGCCGATTTCGACGGCGATCAAATGGCCGTCCATGTCCCACTTTCCGTCGAGGCCCAGATGGAAGCCCGGCTGCTGATGATGGCGCCCAACAACATCTTCAGCCCATCCAGCGGACGCCCGATCATGACGCCGACCCAGGACATCACCCTGGGCTGTTTCTATCTCACGGCCGAGCCGCGCGCCAAAAAGGAGAGCAAGCCGCCCATGCTCTTCGGGTCCAAATCCGAAGTCATTTTCTGCTACAACGACGGCGGCCTGAAGATCCATGACCGGGTACGCCTGGCCAATCCCGACCGCGGCCGCAAGACCCAGTACGGCGATGCCAACAGCCCCGCCATCGACACCACCGTTGGCCGGGTCATCTTCAGCGAAATCTGGCCGGAGGAGCTGGGCTTTTTCAACAAGAACGCCGGCAAAGCCGTGCTGGGCGAGTTAATCTGGACCTGCTACAAAATCTGCGGGCACGAGAAGACCGTGGCCATGCTGGACAACCTCAAGGAACTGGGCTTCCGTTCCGCGACGCGTTCGGGGTGCTCCATTGGCATTGACGACATGATCATTCCCAAGGAGAAGGACCAGGAAATCTCCAATGCGCAAAAGCAAATATCCGAGGTGGAACGGCAGTACCGCAAAGGCGTCATCACCCCCGGCGAGCGCTACAACAAGGTCATCGACATCTGGACCCATTGCACCGACCAGATCGCCAACGTCATGCTCCGCACCCTGGAAGCCAACCACGGCAAGCTCGAGTACAATCCCGTTTCGCTCATGGTCGATTCCGGCGCCCGCGGCAACCGCCAGCAGGTGCGCCAACTGGCGGGCGTGCGCGGCCTCATGGCCAAGCCCAGCGGCGATATTATCGAAAAGCCCATCCTGTCGAATTTCCGCGAGGGGCTGACCGTGCTCGAATACTTCATCTCCACGCACGGCGCCCGCAAGGGCCTGGCCGACACCGCCCTGAAGACGGCCGACTCCGGCTACATGACGCGCAAGCTGGTGGATGTCGCCCAGGATGTCATCATCCGCATGGACGATTGCGGCACGTCGAACGGCATTTGGGTGCAGGCCATCTATGAAGGCGAGGATGAAGTGGTCAAATTGGGCGAGCGCGTCAACGGACGACTGGCCTGCGACGACATTATCGATCCCCGCAACAACAAGGTCGTGCTGGTCAAGGCCGGCGAGATGATCGATGAAGGCATGGCCCGCACCGTTGAGGCCGCCGGCGTGGAACGGGTCCGCATCCGCTCCGTCCTCACCTGCGAGAGCAAGCACGGCATTTGCGCCTGTTGCTATGGCCGCAACCTTGCCACGGGCGGCATGATCAAACGCGGCGAGGCCGTGGGCATCATTGCCGCGCAGTCGATCGGCGAACCCGGCACGCAACTGACCATGCGCACCTTCCACATCGGCGGCACGGCCTCGCAGGTTTTCAAACAGCCGCAGATCAAGTCCAAATTCGACGGCATAGTCCGCTACAACGAAGTCCGCCATGTCGAGCTGGAGGACGGCAACAGCATCGTGCTCAACAAGAACGGCTCCATCTCGATCCTGGCCGAGGAAGGCGGGCGCGAACTGGAGACCCACAGCCTGGTCATCGGCTCCGTCATCTCGGCCAAGAACGGCGGCCGCGTCAAGAAAGGCGAGCCTTTCGTGCAATGGGACCCCTACCATGTTCCCATTCTCTCCGAAAAGGCCGGGCGCGTGAAGTTCGTCGATATCATCGAAGGCGTCACCATGAAACAGGAGGAAGACGAGGCCACGGCCCAGGAAGCGATGGTGGTCATCGAGCACAAGGAAGACCTCCACCCGCAGATTGTCATCCTGAGCGACAAGGGCGAACCGCCGGCCAGCTACCCCATTCCTTCCGGCGCCCACATCGTTGTGGGTGAAGGCGACAAGATTGTCGCCGGCACGCTGATGGCCAAGACGCCGCGCAAGACGTCCAAGACCAAGGACATCACCGGCGGTCTGCCGCGCGTGGCCGAGTTGTTCGAGGCGCGCCGGCCCAAGGACGCGGCCGAGATTTCCAAGATCGACGGCGTGGTCGATTTCGGCCCCAGCGTCCGCGGCAAGCGCACCATTCTGATCAAGGAACCGCAAACCCAGGTTGAGGAAGAGCACCTGATTCCCATCGGCAAGCACGTCATCGTGTTCAAGGGCGATTTTGTCAAGAAAGGCCAGCAACTGACCGAAGGGCCGGTCGATCCGCACGAAATCCTCGACATCTGCGGCCCGCAGGAATTGCAGGAGCACCTGGTCAACGAAGTCCAGGAAGTCTATCGCCTGCAGGGCGTCACCATCAACGACAAGCACATCGAGATCATCGTGCGGCAGATGTTGCGCAAGGTCCGCGTCACCGAGCCGGGCGACACCCAGTTTCTTTGGGGCGAGCAGATTGACAAGATCGAGTTCGAGAAGGAGAACGTCCGCGTCGATAAAATGGGCGGCAAACCGGCTGAGGCCCAGCCCGTGTTGCTCGGCATCACCAAGGCCTCGCTGGAGACGGAAAGTTTCCTCAGCGCCGCCTCCTTCCAGGACACGACGCGCGTGCTGACCGAAGCTGCGACGATGGGCAAGGTGGATTATTTGCGCGGCTTCAAGGAAAACGTCATCATGGGGCACATCATCCCGGCCGGCACGGGCTATCAAATGCACCGCCGCGTCGAGCTCAAGCCGTTGGTCGAGCCGCCGCCGGTCGAGGAAACCGAACCGCCCGCCCTGCAACTGCTCGAACAGCCCCTGGCCGGATAGCGGCAGACAGCGGGATCAAGCTTACGCGAATGGCCGGCTTTCCCGCCGGCCATTTGCTTTGATAGGGGAAATGACAAAAAGTTATTGGCTCTTTTCCTACGAAGTCAAAGGCGATATTTACAAAACCTCTTGGACTTGATAATTAACGCTATGTCGAACAATCAACCATGCCTTGAAATTTTCGTTCGTTGCGTTGAGGCCATGCATGCGAACAAACTGATTGGCCGCGAAAGCCGCCACGACAAGGAATTTCACTTTCAGAATTGGTTCAAGGCCCGGCTTGGCGACACTGGTTTGAATTTTGAAATCGGCGGACGAAACACCTATCCGGATTTTCGGCTGGTCGCTTCAACTGACGGTTTCGAGGTGAAGGGGCTGGCTTATCCCGGACGTGAAGCCAATTATGATTGTAACAGCCAGGTTCCATCTGGCAGCCACAATGGGCGGACCATCTTTTACATTTTCGGTCGCTATCCCGCTGAACCGGACGGCGATTCCTATCCGGTGCTCGACTTGGTGGTCTGCCACGGTGATTTCCTCAATGCGGATCACGAGTATGTTCATGAGAACAAAAGCGTGAAAGGTTTTGGCAGCTACGGCGACATCATGATTCGTGACCGCAAAATGTATGTCGCACCGACGCCGTTTGGTCTCACGACCGGCACGGCGCACAATCAAACACTGATTCTTCCCGCCGATTTGCGAGTGGATGCCCGTTTCCATGCGGTTGGGAAGCTTGTCCGGCGGGAGGCGGAAAAGCTGATTGTTGGATACAGGTTCGACTTGCGGACCAACACACTGAGGCCTGAAGCGGTGAACAACCTCGGCGCCGGCAAGGAACACAAGTTCATTGCCTATCGGCTCGCCGCTTCAGCAAGTGAAAAGGTGGCGATGCGCCCAGCGCGAGACATTATTGCGGAAGTCGCACAAGCTTCAGAATCGAATGAATAATCAGCTTGAACCGAACGGACTTTCACGCAGCCAGCGGCTCATCGAGTCGGATTCTTTCGCTCTTGAGTTCATTTCCGAACTGGCGGAGATGGAAAGTTGGCGCAAGGAAGTGCATCGGCCGATTTATCACATTCACAAGTGGTGGGCCAAACGCCTCGGCTCGGTGTTTCGGGCGATTTTGCTTGGTTCGGCCTTGCCGGAGACGGAGAAACTCGAGGAAGTTTTTTATCGCAGCCACAATTTCAGCAACCTGACGGTGTTCGACCCGTTCATGGGCAGCGGCACGACCGTTGGCGAGGCGCACAAACTCGGCTTTAGGGCCCTGGGCCGGGACATCAATCCAGTGGCGTGCGAATCGGTGCGCGTGGCGCTCGGTCCACTGGATCGGGACGCGTTGTTGCAGGCGTTCGCACAACTTTCATCCGGGGTGGGTGAGAAAATCCGCGCGCTTTACCGCACTTCTGACGGCGAGGGACACATTTGCGACGCACTTTATTATTTCTGGGTCAAAACTCTTCCGTGCCCTCAGTGTTCCGAGCCGGTGGATTTGTTTCCGTCTTATATTTTTGCCCGTAACGCCTATCCAGATCGCAAGCCTGAAGTGCGCGTTTATTGTCCTCATTGCGGCGGGATTTTTTGCGCCGATGTCAAGGACACACAGGTTGATTGTCCACACTGTCACGTTACCTTTAATCCCCAGCAAGGGCCGGCCAGCGGAGCGTCGGCCACATGCCGGCGCTGCCACCACGGATTCACCCTTGCCAAAACGGCAATGGCGCTCGGTCATCCACCGGAACACCGGCTGTTTGCCAAATTGGTGTTGAACAGTTCGGATGAAAAAATTTACCTGCCGGTCACGCCGGAAGATGAGCGGGCCTATCAACGCTGCTCGGAGGAATTGACTCACAGCCAAATTCCGCTCCCCGTGTTGGAACTTGCCGACGGCCACAACACGCGGCAGGTTCTGAACTATGCCTATCGCTCGTGGCGCGAATTTTTCAACGACCGGCAGCTTTTGGCTTTGGGCTGGCTGCATCAGGCCATCCTCAAACTGCCCCATGATGCCGTGCGGGCGGCGATGCTGACCACATTTTCCGGTGCGCTGGAATTCAACAACATGTTCGCCTCTTACAAAGGCGAAGGCACCGGGGCCATCCGCCACATGTTCGCCCACCACATTCTCAAACCGGAGCGCGTGCCGATTGAGGGCAACGTGTGGGGCACCTCAAAAAGTTCCGGCTCGTTCTCGACGCTGTTCCGCTCCCGCCTGCTCCGCGCCATCGAATACCGAGCAGCTCCGTTCGAAGTGGCGGTCGAGCGTGTCGATGGTCACAGTGAAGGCAGGCGAATCCACGGCGCCAGCCCGCCGTTTGCTGGCAAGGTTTCGACCCAGTGGCCTCCAGGAAAGACGAGCGAACGCGGAGTTTATCTCTCCTGTGGAAGCTCTGCCGCGACGGGCTTGGCCGCCGAAAGCGTGGACCTGGTGGTGACCGACCCGCCATTTTTTGACAACGTTCATTATTCCGAACTGGCCGACTTTTTCTTCGCCTGGCAACAGCTCGAACCTTCGCCCTTCACGCAGAATCGCCCGACGACGCGGCATCCCGAAGAAGTTCAGGACGTGAGCGAAGAGCAGTTTGCCGCAAAACTGCGCGCGGTGTTCTCAGAATGTTGCCGGGTGCTCAAAGACGACGGCCTGCTGGTGTTCACTTACCATCATTCCCGCGCCGATGGCTGGACTGCGTTGGCGGACGCCGTAATCGGGGCGGGGCTGTCGTTTGTCAATTGCCATCCGGTCAAGGCCGAGATGTCCGTGGCCGCGCCGAAATCGCAGGCGAAAGAGCCGATTCAACTGGATGTTATCTTGGTGTGCCGGAAACAATCAGCATTGACGACCGGCAAACAAGACGTGGGCACCGCCATTGAGCAGGCCATCGCGCAGGCAAAAATGAAAGCTTCACGGCTGCAAAATTGCGGGTTGGTTTTGTCGGCCAACGACCGGCGGGTTATCCTCATTGGCCAGTTCCTGGTTGAGATTTGCAGTGGCCGTTCCGCCGCGCAAGTTGGCGATGTTTTGTCCGGAAAACTCACGGACCTCGATCTCGCCGCGCTTCGTCTCTTGGAAACGAAGGCTGCGGAAACGTGTCGGCGCGCGCAAACGGATGAACGGCAGATGGCCTTGTTGGAGCGGCCCTCAAATAAAGAGACCAAAATTCAAGGGTCGCGTTTGAAATTATGAACCCACCGCGGCAGGACCGGATGGTTGAACTGGTGGAGCAAATGCTGGCGGCCCAGAAGCAACTGGCCGGGGCGCAGAGCGACAAGGACAAGGATTTTTACACCAACCGCTGCGCCGGCCTGCCCGGCCCCGTTTGAGGATCATTTTGCGTTGACCAGTTGCGCCAGGGGCACAACCTCGACTTTCCTGGCCAGGGTGTAGCGTTTCCCGCCGGGGTACACGACGCGCAGTTCGTCAAGCTTCAGGTCAGCCAGCGCGATGCGCATGGAAGGCGTTTGCGATCTATCACGCCCCAAATCCAACCATGAAAATCCCGCAGTCCATGCAGGAATTTCATTATAATTGCATGTTGCCCAAGGTCAGATTCCCTCTCACACCCCCCCCAGCAGGGCGTGGACTTTCGGCATCCAGTCGCTGATGGGGATTTTCTGGGGACAACGCTCTTCGCATTCGTGGCAGGCGAGGCAGGCGGCGGCCCGCGCCGATTCGGGGAGGAAGATCTGATAACGGAAACGCGAGGTGGGAACGTCATCGTGGAAAAACGCCTCGTTGTAGAATTCGAACACCGCCGGGATGTCCACTCCATTGGGGCAGGGCATGCAGTAGTTGCACTTGGTGCAGGGGATGGCGGCCCGTTCCCGGTACTTTTGCTGGAACTGCGCGATCGCCTCGAAATCCGCCGCCTGGAAGGAATGGCTGCGGGCGAGGGAGGCGGACTCCAGGTTGGCGTCGAGCTGCTGCATGTTGCTCATGCCGCTCAACACCACCGTCACCTCGGGCTGGTCCCATAGCCATTGCAAGGCCCAGTCCACCGGCGACCGCTTCACGCTGGCGCGCTCGATCACCTGGCCGATGGACGACGGCGGACGGGCCAGCCTGCCGCCCAGCAGCGGTTCCATGATGACGACGGCCAGGCTCCGGGCGGCGGCGAGCTGCAATCCTTTCGTCCCCGCCTGGTTCTCCGTGTCCATGTAATTGTACTGAATCTGGCAGAAACTCCAGGCGTCGCAGCCGTTGATGATCTCCGGGAAGCTGTCGTAAGTGTCGTGGAAAGAAAAACCGAGGCGCAAAATGCGCCCGTCGCGGATGGCGGCCTGGGCCTTTTCCAGCAGCTTGTATTTCAGCACGATGTTGCGCCAACGGCCCCCGTCGAGCGCGTGGAGCAGGTAGAAATCAATGTGGCCGGTCTGGAGCTTGCGCAGTTGCTCGCCGAGCATCCGGTCGAAATCGGCTTCCTGTTGGATCATCCACACCGGGCACTTTGTGGCGAGCTTGACCCGGTCCCGACAGCCGCGCAACGCCTTGCCCAGGACGATTTCGCTGGCGCCTTCGTGGTAAACGTAAGCGGTGTCGAAATAGTTCACGCCCCGGTCGATGGCGTGGCGGATCAGGGGCAGCGCTTTGGTTTCATCGATGTTTGGCCCGTAGGGGTTGCCATCGGTCGTGGGCAGGCGCATGCAGCCAAAGCCCAAGACGGAGGCCTGCCAGTCCAGCTTGCCGAATTTGCGAAACTGCATAAGGAACGGTTAATGAATATTGAGGGCGGAACGATTCATTCGCGGACCACGGCGCCGGGGCGCTTGCCGGCGTGTTGATGGAGGGCGTCGCCCAACCAGGCGATGGTTTGGCCCAGATCGGCCATGTTGCGCGAAGCCTCGTCGTCCTTGGCCACATCGCCCTTGTCCAAGCCGTAGCCGAGGTTCCAATAGGTTGAGCCCGGCACAATGGCGCCGGACATGAGAAACATGTGATTGATCGTGTCGAAGGCATGAGTGCCGCCGCCGCGTCTGACCGCCACCACGGCCGCCCCGATTTTGCCGCGGAACAATCCGCCGTTGGCCAGCGCCACCAGGCCGGCGCGGTCCAGCAGCGCCTTCATTTCCGCGCTCACGTCGGTGAAGTAGGTCGGCGAACCGAGAATGATCGCGTCGCAGGCGATCATTTTCTCGA
>Ga0326728_10016350_pt1 | contig 15160 bp, 13 predicted proteins | sample MB3enrmetagenome_FD_207602 | JGI IMG/M metagenome (GOLD analysis project Ga0326728, IMG submission 207602) | Lab enriched peat soil microbial communities from McLean, Ithaca, NY, United States - MB31MN | ecosystem: Environmental > Terrestrial > Soil > Wetlands > Peat | place: USA: New York...
CGCGGCCAGCGAAACAGTGCTGACAATGCTGCCCTCCGACTCGCCGACACGATGCAGGAGAATCGTGCCGATATTGGGATCGTCCAGCGTCCGGCGGTTAAACAAGCTCACCGACTGCGAGCGATAGCCCGAGATCTGCGCGCGGATTTCGCAGTTGGAAAGGTCAACACCACCTGCGCCGGACATACCACCCGCGCCCGACATGCCGCCCATACCGGACTGTCCCATTCCGCCTGTCCGCCCCATACCCGATTGTCCGGCGCCGCCGCGGCCGTAGCCTCCCTGACCGGTCTCGCTGGCATCCTGGAACACTCCTAAGGTGTCCCCGAGTTGGAAAGAGAAGTAGCCCTTGGCATCGGCGTAGCCTTCCGCGTGCGCCCTTCCGCCGCACACCCGCTCGATCACCACCTGCCCATTGGGCGCCGTTCCGTCCTCCACGGTCACCCGCCCGGTGATGAAGATAGGCCGATTATTACCCGGCGGCTGGGTTGTCGTGGGATTGCCAGTTCCCGGTACGCTGCCCGTCGTGGTTCCAGGAGTGGTTGGGCTGCCAGTGGTAGTGCTCCCCCCCGACGCCGGAGCCGTAGAGGTCCCACCCCTGGCTTGTCCGAAAACCGGCTGCGCCAACAGGCTCGCTCCGGCCAGAACTGTGACTGTGATCCCGAATCGCGCTACCATAGCGCCTCCCTTACTGCGGTCATTATGTCACACGCGGTCCGATCCGGCGGTTCGATTTTGCAGTCTCGCAGGCCCGCCCCTCGGTTGCTAGAATGAGGCTCATATTATGAACAAGAAGCCTTTCCCCCTGCTGGCCTGTTCGATTGCGCTCGTTCTCACGGGATGCTCGGGTCCGCCACCCGAAGCCACCAAGAAGGCGCCCGAGAAACCGCCGGAGCCGGTCACCGGCCAAAGCGCGCTGTGGAAGATGTTCCAGGTGGCACGTGCCTGGGCGCCCGACGCCGAGATTCTGAAGGTGTCTACCATTCACCTCACCGAAGTCCCCGAAGCGCCCGGCAAGGCCGGCGCCTGGGAAGCTACCTTCACCTCGGCCGCGAAGGGGCGGGCGAAATCGTACACGTATTCGGTGATCGAAGGGCCAGGCACTCTGCACCAGGGCGTCTTCGGCGCTCCGGAAGAAGATTACACTCCCCGGCCCGATGCCACGCCCTTTCCCATCGCCGCCGTGAAGACCGATACGGACGCCGCCCTCAATATGGCGCTGGCAAACGGCGGCTACGACTACGAGAAGAAGACCCCGCGCAAGATCATCAGCTTCGTGCTGGAGAAACTGCCCAAGTTCGCCAACCCGGCATGGCGCGTGATCTGGGGCGAATCGGCGGGCACGTCCAGCTTCTCCATCTACGTGGATGCTACGGCTGACGATTTCCTGGAGCGATTGCACTAGCCCGGCTACACCTGCTTCTTTCCAAGCGATCTTTGGTGTAAGATTGATCTTCGCAATTTCTGAATTGCAGATCTTCATGTCTTGAGAGCTTGGCACGCCCCAAGTCCGTGCGCGGCCATGAACATTTTCGAAGGAGGGATGCGGGGCTGGCGGCAATGCCTGACCCCCATGGCAACCTATGAGAAAAGCAACTCTGATCTGCCTCGCGCTGCTGGCGCTGGCACCGGCCTTGTCCCAGGCACAGCCCGCTATCCGGGCCACTAACGGCATCCTGAACGCCAGTTCGGCGCTTCCCGACGTGGCCCAGGGGTCCTGGTTCGTTATCTACGGCACGGGACTCGGCCCATCCACAATTGCCATCCAGTATCCATACACAGCCACGCTGGCGGGAACGAGCGTTACCTTTACGCCGGCTTCTGGCGGCACGCCGGTCAGCGCGCTGCTCTACTACACGCTCGCCACTCAGGTGGCCGCCATGCTGCCGTCCAGCACCCCGGTCGGAACGTACAACGTCAAAGTGGCTTACAGCGGGCAGACCAGCGCCGCGGTGAGCGCCAACGTGGTGGCGCGCAACTTCGGATTCGCCACGCAGACTTCCAACGGCCAGGGGCCGGCGCAAGCCACTTATGGCGGATACGATCTGAACCGCTTCACCACGGGAACGCTCGGCCAGTGGAGCATTCGACCCGCCAAGCCCGGCGACGGAGTCGTGCTGTGGGGCACGGGCCTGGGAGCCGATCCGGCTTCAGATATCAATGGCGGCAGCTCCGGCGATCAGACCGCCGCCGGACAGGTGCAGGTGTTCGTGGGAGGAACCGCCGTGACTCCGGGATACGCAGGACGCTCCAACGGCTCGCCGGGGCTCGATCAAATCAACTTCACGGTCCCCACCAACGTGACGCCCGGTTGTTTCGTCAGCCTCCAGGTGAGCGCTGGCGGACGGCTTTCCAACCTGGGATCCATCGCCGTGGCGCCGGCCGGCCAGACCGCCTGCACCAGTCCACTGCTGACGCAGGCCCAGTTGCAAAACCTCGATATGGGCGGCACGCTGATCGCCGGCGTCGTCGGGCTTGTCAAATCCAATTCCATCTTCACCGCGAGCGTGAGCGAGAATACCGAAACCGCCGCCGGCTCGTTCGGCAAGTACGCGGTCGATGCAGTCTCCGGCTCGGACCTGGCCATGCTGCAACCGGGTGCCTGCTTCGTCGTCCAGCGCACCGGGACCATCGATCAGATGACCAACGGCGCGGCGCCGACGCAAACCCTGGATGCCGGCACGCAGTTGACGCTCAACGGCCCCAACGCCTCTAACAGGGCGATCCCGCAACAATCGGACAAGAGCTATCTCGCGACGCTCTATTCCACCGGCCTGCTGGGAATCGGCGCCACCGGAAGCCCGACGCTAGCGGCGGGCACGTACACCCTGGCGGGCAAGGGCGGGGCCGACGTGGGCGCCTTCTCGGCTTCGACCTCGGTTCCCGGCGATTTCTCCTGGACTAACGAGAACCTCATTGCCAATCCCATACCGCGCTCGTCGCCGCTCACCGTTAACTGGACGGGAAACGCGGGAGGGCTGGTCACGATTTTGGCAGCCACGTTGTCGCGCATATCGGGGACGGGCTTGACCGCGACGTATTCCAGTTTCGGATTCAACTGCACCGCCGAGGCTTCGGCGGGCAGCTTCGCCGTGCCGTCGTACCTTCTCCAGCAGTTGCCGGCGGTATCGGGCGACGCCACGGCCAGCACTTTCGGGGTGCTCTCAGTGTTTGGGGTGCCTTCTCCAAGCCAGTTAACGTTCAGCGCACCGCTGACAGCCGGGGGGAAGATCGACGTGGGGTTCATCGGTTCCGAGGTGGTTTTCACTAAGGTAATCGGCTACAACTGAGGCGCGCCCAGACCAGCGGTCCACTCCATAACGCCGCTACGCCATCGCGGCCTGCGCCGGCTTGAACGTCAGCTCGCCGCCGTCTGGGTCGCCATCTACGATTACGGTCTGACCGTCGCGGACCTCGCCCTTGAGCAACAAACGGCCCAGCGGCGTCTCGATTTTCTTCTGAATGGCGCGCTTCAACGGCCGCGCGCCGTAGTGCGGATCGTAGCCCGTGTGCACCAGGTTGGCGCGGGCGGCCTCGGTGAGCTGTAGCGTGATGTGGCGGTCGCCCAGACGCTCGCGCAGCCTTCCGAGCTGTATCTCGACGATCTGCTTGAGCTGCTCCTCGGTAAGGGAGTGGAAGACGATGATTTCATCCACGCGGTTCAGAAACTCGGGCCGGAAATGCCGCCGCATCTCCTCGAGAACCGCCTCCTGCATGCGTTCGTATGCCGCGCCGTTGGCCCCTCCGCCGCGGTGCTCCAGGATGCGCTGGCTGCCGATGTTGGAAGTCATGATCACGATGCTGTTCTTGAAATCTACGGTGCGGCCCTGCCCGTCGGTGAGGCGGCCGTCGTCGAGGATCTGCAGCAGCACGTTGAAGACATCGTGATGCGCCTTCTCGATCTCATCGAACAGCACCACCGCGTACGGCCGGCGGCGCACGGCTTCCGTCAGTTGGCCGCCCTCCTCGTAGCCCACGTAGCCGGGAGGCGCGCCCACCAGCCGCGCCACCGTGTGCTTCTCCTGGTACTCGCTCATATCGATGCGGATCATGGCGCGCTCGTCGTCGAACAGAAATTCGGCCAGCGCGCGGGCCAACTCGGTCTTGCCTACGCCGGTGGGGCCTAAGAAGATGAAGCTGCCTACCGGGCGGTTGGGATCCTTGAGGCCCGAGCGCGCGCGAATCACCGCCTCCGCCACCGCCCGCACGGCTTCATCCTGCCCGATCACGCGGCGGTGCAGCTCGTCTTCCAGGTGCAGCAGCTTCTGCATCTCGCCTTCGAGCAGACGCGTCACCGGGACCCCCGTCCAGCGGCTCACTACTTCGGCGATGTCCTCCTCGTCCACTTCCTCTTTAATGAGCTTGGTTTGCGCCTGCTGCCGAGTGAACGCTTCGGATTCCTCGTTCAGGCGGCGCTCCAGGCCCGCCAGCTTGCCGTATTTCAGTTCAGCGGCGCGGTTCAGGTCGTACTGGCGCTCGGCCTGCTCGATTTCGAGCTTGGTCTGCTCCACCTGCTCGCGTATCTGGCGCAGGCGCTGCACGGCGTCTTTCTCGCGCTGCCAGCGAGCGGTCAGCGCATCGGATTCGGCCTTGAGATCGGCCAGTTCCTTTTCGAGCCGGGCGAGCCGCTCGCGGGAAGCCGCGTCGGTCTCCTTGCGCAGGGCCTCGCGCTCGATTTCGAGCTGCATGATGCGCCGGCGCGTCTCGTCGAGTTCGGCCGGCATGGAATCGATCTCGGTGCGCAGGCGCGCGGCGGCTTCATCCACCAGGTCGATGGCCTTGTCCGGCAGGAACCGGTCCGTGATGTAGCGGCTCGAAAGGACCGCCGCGGCCACCAGCGCGGCGTCCTTGATGCGCACCCCGTGGTGCACCTCGTAGCGCTCCTTGAGGCCGCGCAGAATCGAGATGGTGTCTTCCACCGAAGGCTGGTCTACCAGCACCGGCTGGAAACGCCGCTCGAACGCGGCATCCTTCTCGATGTGCTTGCGATATTCGTCCAGCGTGGTGGCGCCGATGCAGTGCAGCTCGCCGCGCGCCAGCATGGGCTTGAGCAGGTTGCCGGCGTCCATGGCGCCCTCGGCCTTGCCCGCGCCCACCACGGTGTGCAGCTCGTCGATGAACAGGATGATCTCGCCCGCCGAATCCTGCACCTCCTTGAGGACCGCTTTGAGCCGCTCTTCGAACTCGCCGCGATACTTCGCGCCGGCGATCAGCGCGCCCATATCGAGGGCCACGATGCGCTTGTTCTTGAGCCCCTCGGGCACGTCGCCGCGCACGATTCGCTGCGCCAGGCCCTCGACGATGGCGGTCTTCCCCACGCCCGGCTCGCCGATCAGCACAGGGTTGTTCTTGGTGCGCCGCGAGAGCACCTGGACCACCCGGCGGATCTCTTCATCGCGGCCGATCACCGGGTCCAGCTTGCCGGCAGCAGCCAGGCGCGTGAGATCGCGGCCGTAGCGCTCCAGGGCCTCGTAGGTGGCCTCAGGATTCTGCGATGTGACGCGCTGGCTCCCGCGCACCTCGCGCAGCGCCTGCATAAGTCGCTCGCGCGTAAGGCCGGATTCCTTGAGCAGGCGGCCGGCGGCGCCCGAATCCTCGATCGCGGCGAGCAAGACATGCTCCACCGATACATATTCGTCCTTGAGTTTCTTGGCCTCGTCCTCGGCCGTGGTGAGCAGCCGGTTCAAGCGCGCGGTGACATAGATCTGGTCGGGCGCGCCGGAAGGTCCGGAGACCTTGGGCATGCGGTCGAGTTCCGCCTCCACGCGGCGGTGGAGCGACTCCAAATCGATTCCAGCCTTCGCCAGGATGGACGGAGCCAGGCCGCCTTCCTGTTCGAGCAGTGCGGCCAGGAGATGTTCGACATCGATCTGCTGGTGGCCGTAGCGCACCGCCTTCGACTGCGCGGACCTGATCGCCTCTTGCAGCTTCTCGGTGAAACGATTGATGTCCATAACACCATTTTAGGGACGCGGCCGGCCGGCGTGGTGCGTCTGCGGCCGGAGGGCGTGCGCGATGGCACGGCGGCCTCGCCCCAACTCCTGTGCGGAGTCGAATTAGCGTAGTCTGGCGTTTCCCAACTTCAGAGGCCGGCTGGCCTCGCGAAGACGCTCCGGAACAGCGCGCCCGGGCAGCGCCGGCGAACAGATCGCACTCGCGATTGAGGCTAGCCTGTCGAACAGGGGCCCCTCGATTCGGGTCTTCAGCACTTGAGCGATGACCTGTGTCCAGCCGTGGAGGAAATAGAGCCAGCCGTCTTCCACCACCAGGCCGCGCGATTCGTGCTGGTCCAGCGCGTAGCGCAGGAAGGCGAGTTCGCCGCGATAGTTCAGTTCCCAGGCGACGCCGTTCAGGGGAAACCAGCCGGCGCCGGTGACAGGCGATCCCGGCAGGTCCTTTCCCATGCCGGTGCCATTGATGACCAGCGAGCCGGGGGGCAGGGCGGCCATCAGCCCGTCATTGACTTCCGGGCGGGCGTTCAAACGGTAGTCGAACTCGATATCGGTCTTCAGAGCGCCCACCATCTTCTGGAGCGTTTCCAGGCGGCCCGCGGAGCGATTGACGATTACCATGCGGCGCGGCCGGTCCGCGGCATCCGGTTTGTGGACGAAGTGAAGCACGATGGCAGTGGCCGCGCCCCCTGCGCCCAAACAGAGAACGTCGGCCCTGTTTGGCCCGAAATAGCCCGCGCCGAGCAGCGAATCGAGGCTGAGGCCCGCGCTGATCGGATCCATCGCGTGTCCTTCGAGCGCGGCGCCGCTCTTCGACACGCTCGAGACCTCGCCGCACATTGTGGCATGGGGATCGAGATAGTCGAACATATCGCGGGCGGCTTCGAGCAGGCTGATCTTGTGGCTCGTGACCAGAGCGCCCAGGGAAAGCGGGTCGTACTTGATCTGCGCGACGGCCTGGCGGTAACGCCCGGGTTCATCATGCAGCTTCAGGTCCGCCCCTTGCAGGCGGATCTCGGGGCGCCCCAGTTCCTTCATCCACAGGGGGAAAACGCGCATGATCGAAGATTGCGATGTACTGACTCCGATGAAATACATCGTGGGCTGGGATTGCGTCTCGATGTTATACATGGCACTCAGCTCCCGCTCGCGACCAGCGCGGATTGTCCGCCAGCTTATAGCCGCCCGCTTCATGCAAGACTAATTTGCGGAAGCCGCGCGATTCAATGGTGGCGTAATCGTGTCCCGCGTGGCTGGGGTAGACGAAAAACGTGACCAGGTCTTCCTGTTCGGAGAGATTGATGGAGCGGTGGGCCCAGCCGGGCACGACGTAGACCACGCGCCCGGGCCGGAATTCCTCAAGGGCCCAATCGCCGTCTCCGCTTTCCATCAGGAGCGCTCCGATCCCTCGCAGGCAGTGGTAGATTTCCGCCGTTTCGCGAACCTGGTGAAAATGGCCCTTGGTCATGTAGTACTCGTCTCCGACGCGGCCCGGGTGCACGATCGACAACCCGAACGACAGTTCGCCCTCCTGCTCGGGCCGCTCCATGGAGCGGACCTCGTAAACCACGGGATCGCCATTCCGGAGCAGGTTTTCATACTCGCCTTGATTGAAGAACTGGCCGCTTAGCGACGACAGCCGCCGTTCGATGTGGCTGTCGTACGGATCGGTCTGGCATTCGCCGGCCGGCATTTCGAACCCGAACGGTCGCATTTTCACGGTCTGCCTCCGCGCGCAGGAAATTGGACTATAATCCTGTTATTATAGGACGCCGAACCAGCCAAGCGCGCCGCGCCGGGCCCGCCCGCACAAGCGGCCGCTCCACCTCCAAGAGCGTTGCCTTCCAGGGCGTCGGAGTGATCCAGCGGGGAAGTCCCGTGCCGTTCTACTTCCAGCTTGGCACCTACATCGAGGAGCGCGTGAAGAACGGAGAGTGGCGTCCGGACCAGTTCCTGCCGAGCGAGCAGGATCTTTGCGAAAGCCTGGGGATCAGCCGCACCGTGGTTCGCCAGGCGCTGGATTATCTGGAGCGGAAGGGCCTGGTCACGAAACGGAACGGCAAGCGCACCCGAGTGGCCTATCGGAAGTACGAAGGCGGGCTGATGCAGGACCTTCGCGGGTTCTACGAGGATGTCGCGGCGCGCGGCCGGAAGACGTCCACCGAGGTGCTGGCGTTCGAGGTCGTCCCGGCGACCGCCGAGATCGCCGAGGCGTTGCACCTCCGCGAAGGCGATCCGGTGTTGATGCTCAACCGGCTGCGGTTCCTGGATGGCAAACCCGAGGTGCTGGTGGTTACTTATTTGCCGGAGCGGCTGTGCTCGGCGCTCGCGGGGGAGGACTTCTCAAATCAATCGCTTTACGAAACCCTGGACAATAAGTGCGGCCTGGCGATCGCGAGCGGATCGCGCACCATAGAGGCGCTTGCTCTCAGCCGGGCCGATGCCAGGCTGCTGGGCGCGAAAGCGGGCAGCCCCGCGCTTCTGCTCAAGAGCATCGGCCTGCTCGGAGACGGCACGCCGCTCGAGTATTTCGTCGCCAAGTATCCCGGCGACCGCACCAAGTTCCACGCGCAGTTGGTGAGCTAGGATGCTAATCCGGCCCGTGCTGCAAGACGATGCTCTGCTCGCCGATATCAAAGCCGGCGGCTCCGGCGGCGGTTTTCGCATCTGGTGGCTGGGGCAAAGCGGGTTCCTGTTGCAGTGGCGCGGGCGGCACGCGCTGCTCGATCCATATCTCTCCGATTCGCTCACGCGCAAGTATGCCGGCACCGCGACTCCGCACGTGCGCATGACGGCGCGGCCCATCGATCCGGCGCGGCTCGATTTCGTGGACGTGGTGAGCGCCAGCCACGCGCACACGGACCACCTGGACCCGGAGACGCTACGGCCGATCTTACAGGCGAACGCTCAAGCTCCACTGGTCTTGCCCGAAGCGATCCGGGAGTTGGCGGCCGAGCGCCTGGGCGTGCCGGCTTCCTCGTTGATCGGACTCGATGACGGTGCGTCGGTTGAGGCCGGCGGGTTTCGCTTTACGGGCGTGGCGTCGGCGCATGAAACACTCGATATGGATGCGGCCGGCCACTCGTGCTGCCTGGGCTACGTGGTGCAGTTTGGATCGTGGTCGGTCTACCACAGCGGCGATACGCTGCTTTATGAAGGTCTGGCCGATAAGCTCAGGCCCTTCGCGGTAAATGTCGCCCTTCTGCCGATCAACGGCCGTGCGCCCGAACGCCGCGTGGCGGGCAACCTGAATGGCCGCGAGGCGTCCTGGCTGGGCCGCCAAATGGGCGCGCCAATCGTCATTCCATGCCATTACGAAATGTTTGAATTCAATACCGCCGATCCGCTCGAGTTCGCTGCCGCGGCGCGAGCGGACGGGCAACCTTTCGCTATACTGCGCTGCGGGGAACGTTGGGAGGTCCCGCGCGCGAGGAGAACATCTTGAAGCCGTTTCTGATTTTCCTATCGGCCGCCGCAACCCTGATGGCCGCGACCGGACATCGATTCCTGTGCACGGATTATACGCAGGGCAAGGTCTTCATAGTCGGCGCGGATGGGAAGGTCGAGTGGAGCTACGACGCCCCGTTCGCGAATGACATCTGGCAGCTCCCTAACGGCAACCTGCTTTTCAACACGGGCCACGGGGTGAAAGAGGTTACGCTGGGGAAGCAATTGGTTTTCTCGTACGAATCGGCAAGCGCCATCTACGCCTGCCAGCGCCTCGCGAACGGCAACACGTTTGTCGGTGAATGCGATGCCGGGCGCTTGCTGGAGGTGAACCCGGCGGGCAAAATCGTCCACGAGATCCGCCTGCTTCCCGAAGGCCGGGATGGCGGCCCCGCGTATATGCGCAACGCGCGTCGCCTGGCCAACGGCAATTATCTGGTCTCGCATTACGGCCCGGGAGTGGTCCGGGAATACGACCCGCAGGGCAAGATTGTGCGCGAGATTCCCGCGCCCGGCGGACCGCACAGCGCCATACGCCTGCCCAACGGGAATACGCTCATCGCCTCGGCCGATGGAAACGGAGCACCCGCGCGCGTCTTCGAGGTCGATCCCGCCGGCCAAACCGTCTGGGAAGTCAAGGGCGACGAACTGCCGGGCATCAGTCTGAAATTCATGTCGGGGCTACAGCGCTTGCCTAATGGCAACACCGTGATGAGCAACTGGCTCGGCCACAACAATTTCGGCAAAGCGCCCCACTTGATCGAAATCACGCGCGACAAGAAGGTCGTCTGGACCTTCTCCGATCACGTGACCATGAAGACGATCTCGAGCGTTCTACTGCTCGACGTGCCCGGAGACGCCATTCGTGGCGAGATCCTGCACTAACTTCAGTAACGAAACAGGACCTTGAGGGCCTTCCCGCTTTTCACCGCATCGAGGCCCTCGTGGAAGCGCTCGAGGGGAAACTCGTGCGTGACAAACTCCCGCCAGTCGAGCTTGCCCTGGCGAATCCACTCGCAGAGAGGGTCCATGGCGGCCCGCTCTCGAAAACGGGTCGGCCACTGATGAACGTATAGGTTGAAATCGTAAGGGCCGCGGTGCTTGTGGATGGTGACGGACGGCTCGGCGATCACGCCGTAAATGCAGATCGAACCGCCCATCCCGATCAGTTCGAGCCCGGCATTGGCGATCGATTCGCTCCCCACGGCATCGATCACAGCATCGAGAGGCTTTTTGCGCCGCCGCTTCAATTCCGCCAGCGCGGCGGGGCTCGGATCGAAGACCTCGTCGGCGCCCATGGCCAGCGCCTTGGCGCGTTTGGCTTCGATGGGATCGGCCACGCCGATGTACCGCAAGCCCAGCAAGCGGCCGAACTTCACGAAGCTCAACCCCACCGGCCCCGCGCCAAACACCACAACTTCGTCGCCGGCCTTGAGGTGGAAATCTCCGAAGCCGCCATACACTTCACGCCAGGTGCACATCAGCACGGCCGCTTCGAGCGGAATGTCCGCCGGCACCGGGCGCTGCACCTCATAGATCTCAAACCATCCGTGCTCGGCGTCGGCCACGCCGTCAGCCAGCATGGTGTCGTGATCGTTCGCCAGGGTGTATTCGCAGAAGCCGCCCCAACCGCTCGAATACGCGGGCTCGCCGAAGTCGAATACCAAGCCGCTGATCGCGCGCTGGCCGGGCCGGAAGTTGCGGACCTTCCCGCCGACCGCCTCGATGATCCCAGCCGATTCGTGCCCCAGCACCAGCGGGTACTTGTCCACGCCAGGAAAATGTCCGGCGATCAGCTTGCTATCCGTGGCATTGCACAGGCAGGCCACCTCGGTGCGCACCAGGGCCTGATACGGCCCGGGCGTGGGCTTATTCAGTTCGATAATCTGCACTTCTCCCGGCTTAGTGACGACAACTGCTTTCATCGAATTCTCCTCGCCCTCAATTACTGCAAGCCTGCCAGGTCCTCATATACGCCGACGAGCGACCGGTACGCTTTTTCGAAAACAGGCATGAGCCTGCAATACACCTTTTGCTGTTCCGCATCCGGCACGGCGGTGTGGTCCACGCAGACGAAGCGATGGATGACGTCGAAACCATCGAAGAGACCCGCCGCCACGCCGCCGATTACGGCCGCTCCCATCGAAGTGGCTTCCTCGAGGAAGTTGAGGGACTCGACGGGGCAGCCGTAGATGTCCGCCATCATCTGCCGCCAGATTTGGCTGCGGGCGCCTCCGCCTATGACCGTGATGGAATCGATAGGCACATGTCGGCGGAAGATATTGACGATGATGCCGAGGTTCATGGTGATGCCTTCGAGCACCGCCCGAAGCATGTCATCCCGCTTTGTGGCCAGGTTCAGCCCGATGAACGCGCCGCGGGCGTTGGGGTTCCACCACGGCGTGCGCTCGCCCAGCATGTACGGCAGGAAGAGAACTCCGTTGGCGCCCGCGGGCACCCGCGCCACGGCCGCATCGATCAGCTCGTAAGGGCTGACGCCCAGGCGCGCGCCTTCTTCGATTTCCTTCTGGCAGAGCGTGTTTTTGAGCCAGTTGTGGCTCGCACCGGCCGTCTGCATGGTGCCGCTGGGATGCAGGTAGCCCGGCACGCAGTGCGCCCAGTTCATGGTGCGCATCTCTTCATCCACGATAGGCTTCTCGACCGTGAGCCCGATCCACGACGAAGATCCCAGGTAGTTATACGCGGTGCCAGGCTTCACGCAGCCTACACCCACGCCGGCGCAACTGCCGTCGCCGCCGCCGGCCGCTACGGGCGTGCCCTCTTTCAGCCCCGTCTCGCGGGCCGCCTGGCTGGTGATGGTTCCGAGGATGGCGGTCGATTCCATCGCCTCGGGGAACATCTCGCCATCCACGCCGGCCAGATCCAGGATCTTCTCCGACCAGCGGAAGGTGTTGAGGTCGAAAGCATTCGTGCCTGAGGCATCGGAATAATCGGTGGCCATGCGCCCGGTCAGACGGCAGTTGATGTAGTCCTTGGCGCAGAGTGTCTTGTGCGTGCGGGCGTAGATGGCGGGCTCGTGGTCGCGGATCCACATCAGCTTCTCCAGAGCGTAAGAGGCGCTGGCGCGGTGGCCCAGGATGGCGTAGAAGCTCTTCTGGTCGATTTTCGACAGCAGCTCCCCGCACTCTTTAGTAGCCCGCTGGTCGCAGTAGAGGATCGAAGGCCGGAGCGCGTGGCCTTCCCGATCGACCGGCGTGCAGCCCATCATCTGCCCGCTCAACGCCACCACCGCCACGTCCGAGGCGCTGGCCTTGGCCGCTTCCAGGAGCTCGCGGGTCGAGCCGCAAACGGCCGCCCACCAGTCCAGCGGCTCCTGCTCTGCCCAGTTGCCATTGAAAAAGCGGGTGTCGTACGGGCAGGTGCGGCTGGCGACGAGCTGGCCTTCGAGCGTGTACAACACCGCCTTGTTGCCACTGGTGCCCAGATCATGGGCCAGGAGGAACTTAGGCATGGAATCTCAACTCCGCGATTATTTGTAGCCGAACAGGTTCGCGCCCGTCCAGCCGACCAGCCCGACAATCGCGCCGCCCACGATCCCGCCGGCAATGGCCGCCGTGAGCCGCGGAACGGACTCGATAGCCAACCCGGGCCGCGCCCCCTTCCGCGTTTCGCAAAGGCCGCAAACCCACAGGCCCATTCCGACGGCGGCGCCCATATCGGCCCACGGGCCGGCGCCCCGGAAGCCTTGGTAGATCAGGCCAAACTGCTTGGAGCCTCCATCGGGGTGGGGAATGCCTTCGGGATTGATGCCGAAGCCAGGGAGCTTGTGGTTCATCACCCAGAATGTGCCGATGATGATGGCCCCCGCGATGATCCCGCCGGCCGCCCCGAAATCCTCCACCAGCTTTCCCCAGCAGATGATGACGACGAAGGCCACGCAGAAGGCGCCGAACACCGTCGTGACCACGCTCGCCGGCGACATGCCGATGGCATCCACATACCGCGACATCCACTCATACATGCGAGACCTCCTCGAGCTTCTCGGTCTCGGCGGCTCGGTCGCGCGGCTGGAAGCGGGGGTTGTGCTGCTTCACGCGAGCCGCCACGATGCCGGCCAGACCGCCGCCAACCAGGCAGCAGATCAGCGTGGGCAGAGCTTGGAAAAACTGCTGGCCGAAGCGGACCATGCCCCAGGCAATCCCGGCGGAACAGACCGCCCAGCCCTGGTCAACCCAGATCCGCCCCGGCTCATTCGAGATGATCCCGAGCCAGTGGTTCATGTACCAGCAGATGCCCACCAGGATCGCGGAAGCCAGCCAGCCGCCCATTATCCCGTAGCTCTTCCACATCTCCGGCCAGATGCCGAACGCCAGCGCGCCGATGATGGCTCCGCCGATGGCAGTAGACACGAGTTTCATTTCCGCCTCCCTGGTTCTTTCCCGCCCGCCTATTCCAGCTTCAACAGCGACAGCGTGGCGGGCGATTCATGCTTCTGGTTGACCTTGTCGGGTTCCATCACCGCATCGAAATTCGAGACCACCAGCATACCCCGCCACACGATGGGCTCGCCGGGTTCGTTCAGGTCGCCGTTGCGGCCGCCGGTGTCGCCATTCTGCTTGAGAACTGAGATCTGGCCCGCCGGGGTGACCTTGGCGATCGCATTGTTGGAGAAATCCGCCACGTAGAAATTGTCGTTCTGGTCGGCGCAGATGCCGTCGGTGGTCCGCATCTTGGCCTTGGTCGCCTTATCCAGGTAGCCGGGCAGCTTGGGGTCGAGCGAGTAGTCGAGATCGGTCTTGGCGAAAAGGGTCGTGCTGGTCAACTTCCCGGAGGCATCGAAGGTCAGCTTGCTGATCGCGCCATCGCCGAAATTGCCGACATATAAATTGCCCTTGCTATCGAAAACAATGCCGTCCAATCCGTACTGGGTGAATTTGTTCTGGGTCACGAAGCTCGCCAGCAGGTTAGGGTCCTGAAGCGTATCATCCACCTGAATATCGTGGCCGTTGGCCGGGAAACGGTACACGGCGCTGGTCAGCAGGCCATCCGGCCGCTTGACCTTGGGCAGTTGCGAGACGGTCACGTACACCTGGCCGTTGCGATATCTCAACCCGTTGGGATGGCTGATGCCCTTGGCCAACACGATGGTCTCGGTGGGCTGGCCGCCGCGAAAATTCACCCGGAGAATCCGGCCCAGGTTGATTTCGCCATGGGGACCGTTGCCCGTCTTCCAGGTCTGGTTATCCACCATGTAGAGTTCGCCCTCCGGCCCGAATTCGATGCCCATGGGGCAGGCTCTGCCGGTTTCCGCCAGAATGGGAACGTCGAACCACTTGCGAACCTTGAAATCCGGGCTGATTTTGGCGACACAGGCCGGGACGGTGGGATTGTTGTCCGGGCCGTTGCTGGCGAAGTTGGGCAAAGCCAGCACCAGGTCGCCATCCGGCGCGATGGCCATGCCGTCGGGCGTGACGGCGAAGTCCGGCAGCGTGATGAACGATGGGGGCTCCTTTGGAGAATCGCTCTTGCTGCATCCAACGCCGATCCCGCCCGCCAGGACCAGCAGGCCCGTCGTGATCGCCATGAGCCAACCGGTTTGCTTGCGCATATTCTGCCTCCTCGTTAAATCCCGGCGCACTCCGGGAATCGGAAGCCGGGCCGGCCTGGCCCGCGGCTTCATCGCAACCTGTAATTACAGGTTCCATAGTAAATCATTTTCAGCGTGCGCGGTCCGGATTGTGGCGTGGCGGCTCCGGTTCGTAGCTCGGCCCATGATATCGTTGCAGCTATGAGAGCTGGAG
>Ga0326728_10016353_pt1 | contig 15159 bp, 14 predicted proteins | sample MB3enrmetagenome_FD_207602 | JGI IMG/M metagenome (GOLD analysis project Ga0326728, IMG submission 207602) | Lab enriched peat soil microbial communities from McLean, Ithaca, NY, United States - MB31MN | ecosystem: Environmental > Terrestrial > Soil > Wetlands > Peat | place: USA: New York...
AGGACGTCTTCCATCGAGGCCTGCGAGCGCTGGGTGGTGGGATCGAACTTGCGTATGGTTTCCACTTCGTCGCCGAAAAACTCGATGCGCACCGGGCGGTCGGCTTCCGCCGGATACACGTCCAGAATGCCGCCGCGCATGGCGTACTCGCCCGGCATTTCCACCACGTCGGTGGCGGTGTAGCCGACGCTGTTGAGGTGCTGCACCAGTTCCCCGGCATCCAGATATTCGCTGCGGCGGGGGCAGCGGGCCTGGCCGGCGTAATACTCGGCGGAACGCAGCCGCAGGGCGGCCGCCGGCGCCGGTGTGATCACAATCTGGGCGGTGCCGGTGGCGATTTTCCATAGCGCCGTCGCGCGCGCTTCCTGAATTTCCGGGTGCGGCGAAAGATTTTGAAACGGCAGGACGTCGCGCGTCGGGAGACTGATTACCGCTTCCGGGGCCGCCCCGCCGGTCAGCTCGCAAAGAGCCTGTACCACCGGGAGCAATTCCTCGGCGGCACGGTTGTTGCGGGTGATGACGATCAGCGGACGGCTGGCGGCGCGCTGCAGCATGGCAATCAGCAGAGCTTTGGCCGTAGGCGTGAGGCCGGAGACACCAACCCGCCCCGCGCCGGTTTTCAGTAGGGGTACCGTACGCGCAAAAGCGGGTAATTTTTCCATGTCCGCGAAAAAATCGCGGACGAAGGGGAGAATCATCTCGTCTTTGATTCTACCAAGCCTGCCTGGGAAGCAGGTTTGCAGTTCACAGCTCACAGTCTGCAGCCAGAACCAACCCGAACCGTCCAGCTTCCCAGGGCCTTGGGGATAGCATTGAGGATGGCTTAGCTGGCTGTCAGCTGCAAACTGACAACTGCAAACCGGTTTCGGGCCAATTGCCAATGGCGCCGTTTCGTCCTGCTAAAATCAAAGCAACGTGTCCGAAAAAATTCTGAGTCGCGAACACCTGCGCGAGCGGGTCGCCGAGTGGCGGCGGGCGGGCGAGCGGATTGTGCTGGCCAACGGCTGCTTTGACCTGCTGCATGTGGGTCACGTGCGCTATTTGTGCGGGGCCAAAGCGCTCGGAGGCAAGCTGGTGGTGGGCGTGAATGGCGATGCAAGCGTGCGCGCCCTCAAGGGATCCGGTCGGCCGTTGATGCCGGCCACGGAGCGGGCCGAGATTCTGGCCGCGCTGGAGCCGGTGGACGCGGTGGTGATCTTTGCCGAGCCGGACGTGCGGCAACTGATCCGCGAGTTGCGTCCCGACGTGCAGGCCAAAGGGTCCGATTACACGGTGGACAACGTGCCCGAGCGCGAGGTGGTTGCCGAGTGCGGCGGCCGGGTGGCGATTGTTGGCGATCCCAAAGACCATTCGGCGACGGAACTGATCAAGAAGGTAAAAGGAAATTAGGGGAAATTTGCAGTTTTCAGTTTACAGTTTGCAGCCGGACCGGAGCCGCTGTCTGGCGGCAAACTGTGAACTGTAAACTGCAAACCTGTTCGTGATTTGTACTCCCAGAATGGTGGCTAAGACTCACAATTCGCGCGACCCGCGGCGCATCCTGGTTATACGCATGGGGTCCATGGGCGACGTAATCCATGCCCTGCCCGCGGTTGCGGCATTACGCTCCATGTTTCCCGGCGCGGAGGTGGGCTGGGTGATCGAAGAGCGCTGGGCTGAACTTCTTTGTTTGCCAGGTGGCCAGCCACGATCGCCGGAAATGCCGCTGGTTGACCGCATACACGTCGTCAACACGCGTGCGTGGCGAAAACAGCTCCTGTCCGGAAGAACCTGGACCGATATTCTGGCCGCCAGAGGCGAGTTGCGGCAGGCGGGTTATGACGTAGCCCTGGATTTTCAGGGTGCGTGGAAATCCGCTGTGGCAGCACTGGCCAGCGGGGCGCCGATTCGCCTCGGATTCCGTCATCCGCGCGAGCAAGGCGCCGCCATGTTTTATACCCGAAAGACGACCGCCGAAGGCGCGCATGTGGTGGAGCAGAATCTCGCGCTGCTGGCCGGACTCATACCCGCCGGCGAGGAAGCCCAAGCGGCGGCCCGGCTGTCCGCCCTGCGGCGGTCTCCGCCAGCTTCGCAACTGCCGCAGGATGACCGTCAGGAGGCCTGGGCTGACAGGGAGCTGGCCCGCCACGGATTTTTGACCCACGATTTTGCCCTCCTGAATCCGGGCGCCGGTTGGGGCGCGAAGTGCTGGCCGGCGGAGAGCTACGGCGAAGTGGCGCGCGGACTGGCAAAAATGGGGCTTCCTTCATTCGTGAATTTTGGTCCGAACGAAGATGCGTTGGCGCAGGCCGTCGTGAAAGCCGGCAACGGCGCCGCCGTGGCCGTGAGCTTCAGTTTGAGCCTACTGACTGCCCTGATGCGGCGGGCACGAATCTTTGTGGGCGGCGATACCGGCCCCATGCACCTGGCTGCGGCTTTGCGGGTTCCCGTTGTGGGGGTCTTCGGGCCGACGGATCCGGCACGGAACGGGCCCTATGCGACCCCAGCCATTGTCGTACGCAGCTCCGGGAGTGTGACCAATCACTCGCGGCGGGCCAAACCCGACGACGCCATGCTCTCCATCAGTCCGGCGGAGGTGCTGGCCGCCGCGCAAACGCTTATGGAGCGCGAACGCTCCGAACGGCCGGGTCATCTGGAGGTTACTGGTGAATGACTGGTCGCGCCGCGCGCGCCGCATCCGTGTTCCGCTGAGCTTTGCGTTCGCGGCCGTCTATTTCTTTCTGGCGCGCCCGGGGTGGACTTCTCTGATCGCGGGCGGCGTCATTGTCCTGGCTGGATTGGGCTTGCGCGCGGCCGCCTCCGGCCATGTGCGCAAGGATAGCGAGCTTACCACCACCGGCCCGTATGCCTATACGCGCAATCCTTTGTACCTGGGGTCCATCGTCATGGGCGTTGGTTTTGCGGTGGCCGCCCGCAGTTGGTGGGTGGTCGCAGGATTGGCGGCCTTGTTCGTGCTTGTGTATATGCCGGTCATCCGGGCGGAGGAGCGTTTTCTGCGCAACCAGTTTCCCGGGTACGACGGCTATGCACGGCGCGTGCCCCGGTTCGGCATTCATTTGAGCAGGAAGGCCAACACCTTTGGAGTTTTTTCCCGGGAGCTGTATTGGAAACATCGCGAGTACAATGCCTTAATCGGAGCCGTTCTGATGATGGCGGCCTTGGTCGCAAAGCGGTTGTTGTGGGTGCATTCGAGGTGAACTGCTGAGAATCCGGGTCCAATTTTTCTTCGGATTGTTGCTGGCGCTGGCGGTGATGGCCGGGGCGCAGAGCATGAGCTTGCTGGCGAAGGGCGACTCCATCGGGCCGCTCGCCCATATCCAGCCGCCACCGCCGAATCACCATTTTCCGGAAGGCTTCAGTTTTGTGTATGGCGCCGAATGGCGCATCTGGAAAGCCGGAACCGCCACCTTAAAAGTGGAGAGCGAAGGGCGCGAGAAACATGTGATCGCCACCGCGGACGCCAGCGGCTTTGTCGCCTTGCTCTTCCACGTACACGATCATTTCGATGCGCGTTTCGATCCGCATTCCTTCTGTTCCCTGTCGGTTGGCAAGCATACCGAGGAGGGCCTGCGTAAGCGGGAGACGCAAATCCGCTTCGACTATTCCCGCCGCAAGAGCTTACTGGACGAAATCAACCTCAAGAACAACGAAAAGAAGCGCACCGAGGAAGATATTCCCGGCTGCGTAACCGATATGCTGTCGGGAATCTTCTATCTGAGCTCGTTGCCTCTGCAACCGGGGAACACGTATGTGTTTCCGATAAACGATGGCGGCAAAACCGTGGCTCTGCGCGCCACCGTGGAAGGCCGCGAACAGATCAAGACTGATGCCGGCATTTTCTCCACCATACGGGTGCGTCCGCAGGCGGACTCGGGAGTGTTGAAGGACCGCGGCGAGTTCTGGCTGTGGTACACCGATGATGCGCAAAAGATTCCCATCCAAATGCGCGCCCGCTCCTTCTGGGGAACCATTACCCTGCGTCTGCAGAGAGTGGAAAAACATTAGAACCAGTTTCGAGTTTCGAGTTTCCAGAACGGCAAGGGCCGGTTTCGAACTTGAAACTTGAAAACTAGGAACCGGAAACGGGTTCCGCGGTGGTGGCCAGAAACGGCAGGTTGCGTCCCTGGTGGGGGAAGCCCAAGCCGTAGCCAAAAACGTAGGGTTCGTCAATGAGGAAGCCGAGATATTCCGGCTGCAACAGAACCCTGCGGGCCGCCTGGCGGTCCAGCAGGGTCACCAGCCGGACGGTCGTGGCGCCCCGGGCCAGCACATTGCGCATCAGGAATTCGGCGGTTACGCCCGTCTCCAGCACGGTCTCGATCAGCAGTACATCCACGCCGGTGACTTCCAGTTCCGGGCTATAGAAGATTTTGGTGGTGTTGCCGACTTCATTGAAATCGGGGCGGATGAAGTGGCAAACCACCTCGCCTTGCAGCTCCCGAATCAGGTCGGCCATGAATACGAAGCCATTTTCCAGCACACAGACCGCATGGATGGTCTTGCCGCGAAAATCCAGGGAAATCTGCCGGGCCAGTTCCTTTACCCGTCTGTTAATCTGCTCCGCGGTCAGCACCACGCGGTAGCGTTCGTTCCCTCGTCCGTTCAAGCGTCCTCCTGGAACCAGTTTCGAGTTTCAAGTTTCAGGTTTCCAGCGGGCGGAGGCCGGTCTTTTTCGTTCTGGGAACTCGAAACTTGAAACTACTTTATGGTTCGGACTTCTTGCACCACCAGCGCCTGGCGGTCGTGGGGACTGGCGGCAAATCGTTCCGGCACGCCGAATCCCCGCAGCCAGACCAACTCACCCGCGGAGTTGGCCGCCACCGGCCAAAGCACGCGCTCCATACCCGACACATGGCGCGACTGCAACAGCTCTTTCAACTTCCTGGGGGCTTTGGTATGCGCCGGCCAAAAGCGGTCTCCAGCGCGCCAGTTACGCACCCGCAACTCGCTGCCCACTGTCTGGGGATTCAACAGGTCTGCAAGATTATACCCCTGCTCCGGCGCGGCGCCAGGATCAATTACGGAAGCGCGCAATACCAGCCCCAGTTCGCGGATGTGCAACTCTCCCGGAACCGGCAAAACATACTCGTAGCCTGCCGGGGCGGACGGCCTGTTTTTTCGCTGGGCCCGGGAACGCGAGGCGGGGGCCCTCCGGGCGCGAGTCTGTTCAATGATCAGTTCGGCGCCGGTTCGGAAATCCTGCCGCGGGTTGGCGCTCTCGGGACATCCCGGGACGCGGCGTACCCGCCAGGGCCCGCGCAATTCCGCTTCGGCGGCGCCGGACGCCGGAATCAACTTCAACACCTGCTCGGCGTGCTGCAAGCTGGTTTCCGGCGGAGCCGATGGGTCCGGCGCGGCGCCGGCGATGGCCTGCCGCACGATGCGGCGTTGCACCGCCAGCGGCAACTCTGCCAGCTTATCCACGCGCAAGTGGACTTCTCCCGCCGCGGGATTGCCCTCCTGGGCCGCGCCGCCGGCTGGGGCGACCACGTGGACCACATCCGCCAGATGGCTTTCGACCGTATCGCGCCAATAGGATTCTTCGGCGCGGGCAATCTCCGCCGTTTCCGCCAGTACCTGCCGGATCGCCGGATTGAATTCACGTTCCAGCAGCGGCAACAATACATGCCGCACCCGGTTGCGGGTATGTTTCACGTCGCGATTGGTGGAATCCTCGCGCCACTCCTGCCCGAGCGCGTGCAGATACTCCTCCAGTTCGCTGCGCTGAAGTTCCAGCAGCGGCCGGACAATGGCCGCCCCTCCCGCGGCAGAGGAAGCTTCCGGGAGAAGCACAGCCGGATAGATTCCGGAGAACCCACGCGTGCCTGCGCCACGCAGCAACCGCATAAGCACCGTTTCCGCCTGATCATCCAACGTATGCGCGGTGGCGATTTTGCCGACTGTGGCCGTCCCGCACAGCTTACGAAACCAGGCGTAGCGCAATTCGCGCGCCGCTGTCTCCAGGCTCAAGCCGGCCGTTCGCGCGTGAGCCGGCACATTGCCTGATTCCGTAGAGAAGGGCAGCCCCAGGCGTTCCGCCAGCGCGCGCACAAACTGCTGATCGGCATCGGCTTCGGCGCCGCGAATCTGATGATGAAAATGGACGACCGAAAGGACCAGCCCCAACTCTCCGCTCAGCTGCCGCAACAGATGCAGCAAAGCCACCGAATCCGCGCCGCCGGATACGGCCACACCAAGACGGTCGCCCGGCCGCAGCAATTTCAATCGGCGAACGTAAGCAAGGACCCGCTCAGGAAGACTCGGCGCCACGAGGCAATGCTACATGAAAGCCGTTTCACGTTTCACGTTCCACGTTGAAGGCCGCAATTGGCGGTTGGCAAGACGGCTTACAGTTTACAGTTTGCAGTTTGCAGCCGGACTGGCGAAGGCCGTTGTTCGTCCCCCGCCAGCGGCCGTTTCGCGGAGCCGGTCGTCGGCAAGCGTCTCTCAACCCGCAACTCCGTCTCAGGCTGCTTGCGTGAAACCTGCCTTGGCTGCCAGTTTTTGTACTGCGGCCAGCACCGGAGTAAGCTCCGCTGGCAGGTTATGGCGCCGTTTCAAATATTCAGGGCTGTTGAAGGAAAGCCAAACCTGCCCGTCGGCATCTTCCGCGACCAGGATCTTTAGCGGCAGGTCGAGGGCAATACTGGGCGCGGCCAGCATCAGGGCAGTACCGCCCTTGGGGCTTCCGAAGATCAGTAGCTTGGTCGGGCGCATCTTCATTCCGGCCTTCCCGGCTTCGCCACTGTGGTCAATCAGGGTAAAAAGGGTAATCCCATTCGCCTCCAGAATCTGTCGCAGGTTGCCCACCGTTTCGTCCACCGAGTGGCTGCTGTGTACGCGGATAATTCCATTGTCCGGGCTCGCCATACTTATGCCTCCCGTCCTTTTGATTCTCGATGGGCCTTCGTGGAGGTCCCGGCCCCTAGCTACCAACTACTAACTCCTAACTACTAACTCCTGAATTCTTTCCTCCAACTCCTCGTCCCCAAATACTGGCAGGAGAAGCTGGCGACGCGGGCGCCGAACTCCAGGGCGTCGCGGAAGCTGTGGCCGGGTTGGGCCAGGGCATAACAGAATGCGCCATGATAGATGTCGCCGGCGCCGGTGGTGTCCACCGCCTGCACTTTCGGCACCGCGATTTCTCCGGCGGCGCCTTCATCCAGATAGTGAATGGAACTCTCACCCCGGGTAATTGCCGAGCGCTTGATCCCTTGAGCCTGCAGAAAGGCAAACACCTCGCGCTCATCGCGGCAGCCGGGAGGCATGAAATCGTTGGAGCAGACGGCTATGTCGACATGCGGCAGCAGGCCGGGCATACCCGGCTTCCAACTGCCGGCGTCGAGCACCACGGAAATTCCCAACGCGCGGGCCTGGGCGGCTACGGCCACACACACCGGCATGTACAGCCCGTCCACCAGTACGATGGATATACCCTGGAACCATTGCGGATCGCACTGGAAGTCCGGCGCGGAAAAGTCCCTGTCTCCGGTGGCAATGATCGTGCGTTCGCCGGTACCGCGAATCACCAGAATGGCGGAAACCGGCGGCGGCGCCTGTTTTTCGCGCGTTACGTCATGAAGCCGGACGCCGGCGCTGTCCAGTTCCTCATGAATCACCGAAGTCAGGGAATGCCGGCCTACGGGCGATACCAGCGCCGCGCCGCCTCCCAGAAGGGCAAAGGTGATGGCCGCATTGATAGCAGGGCCGCCGGCCGACAACGCCGGACTTCCTGCGACAACCTTCGTGTTGCGCGCCGGAATCTCATCCACCACATAGGTGAAGTCGATATTCGCCATGCCGACAAAGAGAGCGCGGGGTTTTTCGGGGTCAGGAGTCATTCAGGTTTACAGTTTACAGTTTGCAGTTTACAGCCAAAGACGCGACTCATGGTTGGCTGCAAACTGCAAACTGTGAGCTGTAAACCGGGGGCATCGATTGCCTGGCCAACGGCCAATTGCTAATTGCCGATTGCGCTGTAACCTTTGAAACCTTGCCTCAAGATGCATCCAGATACCGGGCGGGGCTCAGAATGGCGATGCCACGAAACGGGTGCAGCGCCAACAGGTCCCTATCGCCGGTAAGGATAAGATTCGCGTCGCCGTTCACGGCAATGTCGAGAAACTTGTCATCTTGGGGATCACGGCAGGCCTGGATCGTGACCACGATAGGAACCAGTTCAACGATGCCTCCCAGAAGACGCATGAACTGCTGCCGGTCTTCCAGGTTGACATAGCAGTCGAACTTCGGACGAGACAGGACGTCGGCGAGTTCCAGCATGCTGGCCTCAGACGCCAGCAGTTGCCCTTGTTCAACTGCCTTGCGAACCGCACGGCCAGCGGTGCAATTGGGGAGAAGCAATCGACTGATGAGCGCATTCGTGTCTACGACGATGCGTGGCCTACCGCTCATCGGCAAGCAATCCGTTCAGCGTGGTTTCATCCAGGCCGCGGGCGGCGGCCTGCTCGCCGATTCGGTCGCAGAAGCGCTGAAACTCAGCCACGTTGAGACTGCGCAAGCGCTCGAATTCGTGAGCCGAAATCAACACGGCCACATCACGGTCATGGCGACGGATCGTAATCGGCTCCCGTTGAGCAGCGTCCAGCAGCGCCGCCAGCCTCTGTTTGGCATCAGTGGCAGAGATGTATTGCATCGAAAGCCTCCGAAGAGAAATTATAGTTAAATTATCTAAAATAGACAATCTATTTATTTTTTGTTGTTTTGCCACTCATGGTTGACAGTTTACAGCTGACAGTTGGCAGCCATACCAGAGCGCGGCTGAGCTGGCTGCAAACTGTCAACTGTAAACTGCAAACCTTTGATTTAATTGCCAATCGCTGGTTCTATTACTCGAACACCACCGTCTTGCGCCCATAAGGAAGCACCCGATGAAGCAGATGCAGCCGCACGGCGCGGCCCAGAACTTTGCGTTCCAGGTCGCGGCCTTTCAGGATCAGATCCTCCAGCGAATCGCGATGGGTGACGCGGCAAACATCCTGCTCGATGATGGGCCCTTGGTCCAGCTCCGCGGTAACGTAATGGCTGGTGGCGCCGATCAGTTTTACGCCGCGCTCATACGCCTGGTGATACGGCTTCTTGCCGATGAAGGCCGGCAGGAACGAGTGGTGAATATTGATGATCCGGTTCAGATAGTGTTGCAGGAAGCGTGGCGTCAGCACCTGCATATAGCGGGCCAGCACCACCAGATCGACTTCGCAGTCGCGCAGCATTTTCAGTTCGAGATCTTCCTGCGCGTTCTTGTTGTCCGGAGTCATGGGAAATACGTGGAAGGGAATTCCCGCCGGGGTCACCAGGGGCTCCAGATCCGGATGATTGCTGACGACGCACGCGATCTCACCGGCCAGCTCGCCCAGCCGGTGCAGGTATAGAAGCTCCAGCAGACAATGGTCGGCCTTGGAGACAAAGATGGCTATGCGCGGCCGCTCGCTGGAGAAATGCAGGTGCCAATCCATGCCGAAGCGGTCCGCCAACTTCTTAAAGGCCGGGGCGATGGCCTGACGCGGCAGGGCAAAACCCTCCAACTCCCACTCGACACGATGGAAGAAAATCCCCATGGGCGCATCGATATGCTGTTCCGCGTGGACAATGTTGCCCCCGTTGCGAAAAACGAAGTCCGCCACCCCCGCCACCAGGCCCTTCTGGTCGGGACACGATATCAGCAGCACCGCATTCTCTTTGGACAAGCCTTTTCCTCGTTCGCCTGACGTTTTCGACATAGTAACAAGGTTTGAGAGGGGCAAGGTTTCAAAGTTTCAAAACGAGGAACGTGAAACGTGAAACGAATGCCGGCGGCAGCCGGCATTCTATAATGCCGCCATGTTTCCACTCCTCAGACGGCAATGGTTTTTGCTGTTGATGCTTGCCGCGGCGGCGGGTGCAGTGTTGCCCGGGAAGATGGTATGGCGTGCCGACAACGGTGACGGAACCTACCGGAATCCGGTTATATTTGCCGATTATTCGGATCCCGACGCGATTCGCGTGGGCAACGATTATTATCTGATCTCCTCCAGCTTCCAATGTGCGCCGGGGATTCCCGTGCTTCACTCCACCGACCTGGTGAACTGGCGCATCATTGGCCATGTGCTGCCGAGATTGCCATCGGACCGCTACAATCTGCCACGGCCAGGCGAGGGTTGCTGGGCGCCGAGCCTGCGTTATCATGCGGGCCAGTTCTGGGTGTATTTCGGGGACCCGGACTTGGGCATTTACATGTCGAAAGCCCGCGATCCCCGCGGTCCCTGGGAGCCGCCCGTGCTGGTAGCGGCGGCGCGCGGATGGATCGATCCCTGTCCGCTTTGGGACGATGACGGTTCGGTCTATCTGGTGCATGCGTGGGCGAAGAGCCGTGCGGGTTTCAATGGCGTGCTCACCGTCAACCGCCTGAGCGCCGATGGCCGTCGTATCCTCGACGAAGGAGTCAAGGTCTTCGAGGGCGGCCAGCGCCAGCCCGTCATCGAAGGGCCGAAGTTTTACAAGCGCCATGGCTACTATTACATCTTTGCGCCCGCCGGCGGCGTGCCCACGGGCTGGCAGACGGTTTTGCGCTCGCGAAATGTTTTCGGTCCATACGAGGACCGGATCGTGCTGCACCAGGGAAACACCAGAATCAATGGCCCCCATCAGGGCGCCTGGGTAGAGACGCCAGACAGCGAGTCCTGGTTTCTCCACTTTCAGGATCATGGCGCTTACGGCCGGATCATCCATCTTCAGCCCATGGTCTGGCATGACGATTGGCCGGTGATTGGAGAGGACCGCCGGGGTGAGGGCGCCGGAGAACCGGTCCTGACCTGGCGCAAGCCCCATAGTTCCGCCGCCGCGGCCATCGAAGAGCCGCAAACCAGCGATGAATTCGATACGCCGCAGCTCGGCCTGCAGTGGCAGTGGGAGGCCAATCCTTCCGATCGCTGGTGGTCGCTTTCGGCCCGGCCGGGTCGCTTGCGCTTGTTTGCCGTGCCGTTGCCGGGGCATGGCGCGAATCTGTGGAGCGCGCCCAATTTGTTGCTGCAGAAGTTCCCCGCGCCGGGTTTTACGGCCACCACCTCGATGGATTTTACTCATGGGCGTGCCGGCGATAAGGCCGGACTGCTGGTGATGGGCGCGGATTACTCGTACCTGGCAATTACCCGCAAAGGGAAGACGTGGCAATTGCGAAAGGCCGTTGCCCATGATGCCAGCCAGGGCGCCGCGGAAACCGTGGAAGCTTCTGTGCCGTTGCCGCCCGGTCCGTTGTATCTGCGGGTTTCAGTGGAACCCGAGGCGGTGTGCCAGTTCAGCTACAGCCGCGATGGCCGGACGTTCACGCCGCTGGGCGGACCTTTTGTTGCCCGGCAGGAGCTGTGGACGGGCGCCAAGGTCGGTCTGTTCAGTGTGGCCGATTCCCCGGCACACGCGCGCGGCTATGCGGACTTCCATTGGTTTCGGATCGAGTAACGTAGAATGCTATCGGTCGGGGAGTTGATCAACGCATGAGATTTCGTCTTCCGATTTTGGCCGCAGTGGCCGTGTGCCTGAGCATCGGCCAGAGCGCCGCGCGCGACCTGACCGTAGCCGCCGACGGTTCCGGTGATTTCAAGACCGTGCAAGCCGCGGTGAATGCCGTGCCTGCCGGCAACCGGGAACGCGTCGTGATTTTCATCAAAAACGGCACCTATCCGGAACAGGTGCGCATCCATAATTCGTTCCTGACCCTGCGCGGGGAAGACCAGAAGAAGACGCGGATTGTCGCGGCCGTCGATAGCGGCGCTTGTGCGGTCGCGCCCGGGCAGTCGGTGGAGGAGCATTGTTCGACCCTCTTGGCCGAGGGCGCCAATCTGGTGTTCGAGAATTTCACCGCCGAGAACCCATTCCATCCGGATAAAGGCAAAGGCGCGGCGCTTTCGGTGATGGGCGATTCCACCCGCATTGTGGTCCACAACGTGGACGTGGTCGGCTACGGAGGCGACACCTTCGTGCTGTCGGCGCGGCGCTCGGAAATCGGCAGCGGCGCCGATTATTACGCCAATCATGTATACGTGTCGGGCACTTACCATATCATCGTGCCGCGGGGCACCGCCTACGTCGTGAACAGCACGTTCTGGTGCATGGGCGGGATGCCGAATTGCCTGTTCAGCGAAGGCGTCACCCGCGAGACCGACAAACTGGTGATCCGCGACTCCGTCATCGACGGCCCCGAGCCCTTCGGATTGGGTACATATTTTCGCGATACCGCCTGGTACTTCATCGACGACACCATCTCCGATAAGGTTCGCCGCGACGGCGAGATTCACCGTGTGCCGGCCAGGAAATACGCCATGAAATGGGGCGAGGGACGAATTTACTTCGCCGGCAACAAGGCGCCCGACTATCCCTGGCTGAAGGACAATATTGCCCAGTCGCCGGCAAAGACGAAGGCCAAGGTTACCGCGGCCTGGACTTTTCCCGAGTGGAACCCGGAACGCACCGTGGGACCGGCCATTCAACGGGTGGAGAGCGTCGACGGCCGGATTCGCGTGGTGTTCAGCGAAAGCGTGACCGTCCACGGAGTACCGCAACTGGTGCTGGCTTCCGGCGCCAAGGCGATGTATGCGACGGGCAGCGGCACCGATACCCTGAGTTTCCGCGTCGCGCATCCGGGCAAAGTGAAGAAAATCGAATTGCGGGGCGGAGCCATTTTCGCCTCCGCGGCATCGCTGTACGAACGCAATGCGAAGCTGGATTTGCCGTAATCCGGCACTTCACCGCAGAGGACGCAGAGGGCGCCGAGGTAGCACAATCGCTTGCCGCAGATTAACGCAGATAGCGCAGATCAGATCACAATGCCCATTCCCCACCACTTGGGAAGGTGCGATTCTCTTGGTTGACTTGAACGGCCCCTGGCTACCAGCTACTAACTGCCAGCTACTTTCAGCTTTCCTCCGCCCAGCCCTCTGTGCTGCGTTTTTCCTGCAGCCAGGCATTCAGGCGCGCGGCGGCGGCATCGTCCAGGGCGGTGAAGCGCAGGCCGGCGTTGCCACCGGCATCGGCCCAGACGATGTGTGCCTGCGCCGAAAACTCCTCCGCGATTCCGGGGATGGAGAATTTCACGCTCACCCCGCCGGCAAATTGAAATGGGTTCTTAATCCCATGGATGGCCAGGCCCCCGGTGCTGATATTCACGGTTTCGCTCACCTCTTCGCCTTGGCGCGAGGTTATGGTGATGGGCACGGCTATGGCGGCGCGATAGTACTGCTGCTGGGCGCCGGAAGCGCTCGCGCTGTATCCCCTGGTTTCCAGCCGATATTGCCGGAGCTTGCGGCTCAGAGTGCGCCGCGAAATTCCCAGTTTTTCGGCGGCCATGCCCTGGTGCCCGCCGGTATGCGACAACGCCCGCACGATGGCCTGTTTTTCCACCTCGTCGAGCGCGGCCGCGGGGACTCCCGGGTCCGGCGCTGCCGGAGCACTCGCTGTCATGGCTGCCGAGGAGCGCGCGGCGCGGATTTCCGGAGGCAGGTCGGGCACGTCGATCTCGCCGTTTCTGGCGTTAATGGCGGACTGAAGCACGATATTCTTCAGTTCGCGCACGTTTCCCGACCAGGAATAATTCTGCAACTCTTCCACCGCGGCCGGCGACAGCCGCAACTCGGGCCAATGCTGGTCGAGGAAGTATTCGGCCAGTGCGGCCACGTCTTCGGGCCGCTCGCGCAGCGGCGGAACGCGTAATTGAATCTGGCTGATGCGGTGGTAGAGGTCGCTGCGGAATCCGCCTTCTTTGACTCTCTGCTCGAGCGGCTGATTGGTGGCCGCGATGATGCGAACATCCACGGAAACCTTGCGGCTGCCGCCCAGCCGATAGTACGGCACGCCATCCAGGACGCGCAGCAATTTGACCTGAATCCTGGGTTCCAACTCGCCGATTTCATCCAGGAAGAGGGTGCCGCGGTCGGCCAACTCGAACAGTCCCGGTTTGGATGTATCGGCACCGCTGAACGCGCCTTTTTCGTAGCCGAATAATTCGCTTTCCACCAGGTGTTCCGGCAGGGCCGCGCAGTTGACGTCGATCCAGGGCTTGTTGGCCCTCCGCGAGTGGGCGTGGACCGCGCGAGCCACCACCTCTTTCCCCGTTCCCGTCTCGCCGGTGATCAAAATGGCCGCGTCACTGGGCGCAACGCGCACAACCATTGCCATCAGTGCCGCCATGGTGGGACTGCAGATGATGGCGTCCATTTCGTGGACGCGAACGAAATTGGTTGCTGACGTACTCATTCCACCGAACCTTCCCCGAACAAGGCCTGCCCTTTGCCGGTTGGGCGGGAGGCCTGAGACAGATTGTCATGACCGCCAGTCGAACCCTGCGCCAAAGTGGCCCACATGTACAGGAACATAGTGGAAGGCATTCGATAAATCAACAAGTTACCTAGGTCACCCGGATGGCCCTTGTGTTGCTAATACTAAGGCCATGATGCGTTCCGAGCCGTTGTCCAAGACAAAAAGATTCCTGATCGCGACGGTGCTCCTTTTGGTCCCGTTGGGCGGTTTTGCCCAGGGAAACAAGATTTCTCCCGACCTTGCCGGTAAGAACTCCAACGAAGCGGTCAACATTATCGTTCAGTACAAGGTTCAGCCGAGGGATCAGCATAAACAGGCCATCCTCAACCGCGGCGGTCAGGTGAATGGCGAAGCTTTACTGGTGAAGGGTCTTTTCGCCCAGTTGCCCGCGGCCAGGCTGGCCGATCTGGCAAACGATGCCGACGTCGCCTATGTTTCGCTCGATCGCCCGGTACAGGCCCGCCTCAATAACGCCACCGCGGCTGTGATCGCTCCCTATGCCTGGAACCTCGGCCTGGACGGCACGGGCGTCGGCGTGGCCGTCATCGACAGCGGCATTGCCGATAAGGATGATTTGCAGAACAGCCTCGGCCTGCCGCGCATTACCGCTTTCGATTTCACCGGCGCCGGAATCAACGACCAGAACGGCCATGGCACGCACGTTGCCGGAATCATAGGCGGCAACGGAAAGGACTCGCACTGCAACCAATGCGACGTCGTCATTCAGGGCGTCGCTCCCAACGTGAACCTGATCAGCTTCCGCGTGCTGGACGTCAATGGAGCCGGCACGGACAGTCTGGTGATCGAAGCGATTCAAAACGCCATTCTGCTCAAGAACGTTTTCAACATTCGCGT